>Ga0079985_1159615_pt1 | contig 10731 bp, 11 predicted proteins | sample Hof3ISUMetaT_11_FD_73497 | JGI IMG/M metagenome (GOLD analysis project Ga0079985, IMG submission 73497) | Enriched soil aggregate microbial communities from Iowa State university to study microbial drivers of carbon cycling -... | ecosystem: Environmental > Terrestrial > Soil > Agricultural land... | reverse complement strand
CGGTTTGGGCCAGAGCGCGGATTTGCGGACCACCATCTATGTTTCGGGAACACCGACGGATGTTATGGGTACCGGCCTAAACATGGGCCTGGCAGACGGCTACGTGCTTGGCGTCCCTGGCATGCCTACCACCAACGCGTGGGGCACCCTGCACGTTATGGGTGGCTGGACAAACGTAAGCTCTGCTATCAACGCCACCAGCCGCGAATTCCATTACGCCGAAAAACGCTTTGTGCAGAAGGCTGCCACCGCGACCACCTGGGGGCCATGGGTGGAGCTGGCCAGCGGCGGCGATAACGTCAATATCAACTCCCTGATCGATGTATTGCTGAAAGGCACCAACGGCCTCTCCGGCACGCTCACCAGCAACTTCAGCGACACCACGCTAGTTCCCGGCGCCAACTACCGCGGTTCGGGCGTGGCCATTGCGCCGAAAATTCGCCTGACTGACAACGCGGGTAACCAAGGCTGTACGCTGGCCCTTCAGGGCTACGCCTACAGCACCTACGACTATGCGCCAAGCATCGTCGGCACTCGTTCCAGGGGCGCCCCTGGCGTTCATGCCATGGTACCGACCGGGAGCGCTGTCTTTTCCCTTCTCGGTGCCGCCAGCGATGGCGCGCAGTACCAACAAACCGGTCGGATCGACTTCTACACCGCGGAGGACGCTAAAGCCACGTCGTCGGCTGGTGAGGTCCGTGTTCTGACAACCCCGGTCGGGAGCACGAATCCTTCGCTCGCCGCTGTTTTTGGCAGTGACAGCAAGTTCACAGCTTATGGCCAGGGCGTATTCCGCGCGGGCGCGGCGGTAACTGGCACCCTGAGCACGACAGGCGACCTGGTGACCAACTACCGGCAAGGCGTGATCCGCGACGGCGGGCTGCCTTATACGACCTATGTGCGTACCGACCTGCTCGAAACACCTGCAGTGAACACGCAGGTTATGACGATCCAGGCTAAGACCCCATCGTTAACGACCAACTTTGACGGCGGTCGGATTCTTGCGGCTATCAGCGCTTGGTTTAGCTCGGTGGGCGGCGGCCTTGCCAACATTGGTGCGCGCAATTCAGCCGGGACTGTCACCAGCGAAGTATTTTTCGACGGCGACTTGGGGTTGGCGTCCGTCAAGAACGGCGATTTCCAGACAAACAATGGTTTCATCGCGGCCGGCGTGGCAACGTTCAAGGCGCTGACCACCTTTATCGGGCAAACCATTTTCAGCGCCGCCGTTCGGATCAACGCGAAGCTGGAGGTCTACAACGACGCAGCGTCAACGGCTGTCGATTACACCAATGCCGGTATTTTCCTCGCCAACAACCTCAACAATGGTGACGGCGGGATCACCATTGCCAACTACGCCCCGGCCATCACTTTTGTAGACAGGACCACGAACACACTCAGCATGCGCTTGCGTGCAGACGGTGCGATCTTGCGCCTGGACGTAGACGACGGCGCGGGCGTGTGGACACAGAACCTGGTCAACTTCAACTCGGCCGGTCATGCCTCGGTGGGGGGCGCCACCGTCAACCAATCGCGCCTTCTGACTTTGGGCTACAACACGGCCGGTAACAAAAACCTGAGCGGCACTACCCAAATTGGCGCAATTGCCTACCACAACATAGGTGTAGACGCTGCCACTCGGGGTATCGGCTTCGGCGTAGAAAGCACCATTGGCGACGGTACTACGGCCTGGACGTGCCCAGACTGGGTGGACTTCTGGGCAAACTCTGTGACCGTGAACACGGGCACGACCGTGACCATCGCCACCCGATTCCGTGGTTACGATTACAGCAACGTGAACATCCTGACGGCGTATGCGTTCGATGGTCGTTTGACTGCCCGGGCCGGCGTGAACCGCTGGAACCTGTACATGCAGGGATCGGCACCGAACTACATTCGCGGCCAAACCATCATCGGCGGCACGGATACAACCCTGCCAGCGGCTGGCGTGGCCCTGGAAGTCAACGGCACCACGAACCTCGTCGGACTTCTGGACGTCGACGGTGGCCTGGACGTATCGGGCATTTCCTTGTTTGGTAGCTCCGTGCGGGCTAACCAATACATCGACCTGGGCTACCAGAACACTGTAGCGGGCAACCGACAGCTTTCGTTCTACTCGGCCGCAGATATCACCCTCACAGCGTCCCTCGGGGTGGTCGGAACGACAGCGGCAAACTCGGTGATGACGGCTACCGCGTCTAAGGTGGTCGTGGCTGGCGCGCTGGAAGCGACCGGCGCCGCAACGCTTGATTCCACGCTGAACGTAACCGGTGCTGCCGCACTTGCATCGACCTTGAACGTGGCAGGCGCTGTAACTTTTGACACCACGCTGAAAGCAACTGGCGCCGTGACAATGAGCGCCACCTTGAACGTGGCCGGCCTTTCGACACTGGCGACCCTGAAGGCGACAGGCGCGACAACACTGGATTCGACCCTGGTAGCGCAGGGCGCGGCAAACTTCGGATCGACTCTGCAAGCAACCGGCGCGACGACCCTTGGTTCGACCCTGAAAGTGAACGGCGGGGCGACCTTTGACACCACGCTGAAGGCGACCGGCGCTGTAACCCTTGATTCGACCCTGAACGTCGGCGGGGCTGCTGCGTTCGCTGCTGCTGCGACCTTCGCGGCAGGGGCCGCCATCACTGGTACGCTGTCCGCTACCGGTACCGTCACGCGCAAAGGCGGCGGCGCTGTTAGCTTCAATGCCTACTGTGACAACGCTGCCACAAACAGTTTCTACCAGGCGCAAACCACGTCCGGTTCGGTCTACTTTGGCAACGCTGACGGTTCGACCTTCGCCGTAAACTCTGCAGCCTCGTTGACCAGCGCCTGGGCATGGTTCCGGAATGGAAGCGCGGCGGTAAACGGCACGTTCTCGGCTGCGAGTGTTGCAGCGGCCGGCGCAATGTCTGTCGGGGCTTCTCTCAGCGTAGGCACCACGATTTATTCCACTGGGAACATCGTCACGGACGGCGCTGTTGGTGCGGCCGGGAACGTGACGTCGAACGCCAGCATGTCCGCAGCCGGCAACGTCACCGCTGGCGGTTATCTCCTGGCTACCGGCGCTGTCCAGGGTGCCAGTTTCTACACCCCTGGCATAGCCACTGTAGGCGGATTGACATCGAGCGGCACCGTCGGCGCGGTCAACCTCACCGCGGGCAACAACATCAACGCGGGCAACGCCATCATCGCCGCAGGCACTGTCTACGCGAACAACGGTAATACCTGGCTTGGCACGGACGGCAACCTGTACGGCTCCCTTTGGGGCGGCTACTTCTCGACCTACCTGGGCAACAACTTCACCGCACGAAGCAACATTGGCTACGACTACGCCAACTATGCAGGCGCCACCGGTGGCCTTGGAACCTACGCGCTGATGACCAACCGCACCGGGGGCGCTTTGAGCCCTGGCCAGCTTGTTGGGGGCGCCTACCTCACCTATGCGAACACCGAAGACGTGGTGCGTAACGGTGGCTCACCTGGTGTTGGAACCTGGCGTTGCATGGGCACCGCCTCGGCAGACGCAAACGATAAAGGCACCACTCTTTTCTTGAGGATCGCTTAATGCTGACTGTGAAATCTGGCCGCGCGCCAAGCTGGAACGTGGAACGCACCGCCATCAACCTGCTGGTGGTGTTTGAGGAGACGGCCGACACCGTGGGGGAAATGCCTTTCACCGCCTCTCCGGATGATACCGCGGACCATGGCAGAGCGATCTACGCGGACGCCCTGGAAGGCTGGTATGGCGATATCGCGGAGCCAGACGCCTGGGAGGTGTCCGTGGCGGTCACCGCCCGGCGTGAAGCCTCGGCCCGGGAGGCTACCGATCGCATCACGGCGCTGGACACTCGCCTGGCGACCCTGGCGGATGCCATTGAGCTGGACATGGCCACCGCGGAGGAGCTGGCCGCCAAGCCCGCGATTGAGGCCGAGCAAAAGGCCTGGCGGATCTACCGGGTGAAGCTCTCCCAGCTCGAAGCCCAAGAAGGATACCCGGCGGCGGTGACCTGGCCAGAAGCGCCGGCGACCCCGTTCGTTATTGCCTAACCCTCTCCCAGGCGCCCTACGGGGCGCCGCATTGACTGGATGCCGTCATGATCAACCTGCAAAGTCTGCTCAATTTCGCCCTGTGGTCCGGGTACGCTAACGCCGACGCCATGCTGGCCGCCTACAACCAAACCCAGCCCCAGGCCTTTGAGCTGAGTATCAGCGACAAGGTGATGCTCGATCGGGCGATTCTGACCCTTGGCCAAAGCTACCCCATCGACCAGGAACGCCAGGCCGCTGGCCAGGCCCCGGTGACGCGGCTCTACCGCAACAAGCTCACCCACGCGATCGTAGACGGCGCGTCCCTGGTCGGCGCCGACATGAGCAAGTTCGAAGAAATGGTGGCCACCGAGGATGGTTGGTATCCGCTGGGGTTCGTGCGCGCCAACATGGACGCGGAAATTCTGGCCGGCCTGACCCTTACGTCGTGGCCTACCGAACAATTGATGCTGCGGATGTATCGCTTGCTGCACCGGCTCAAGCACGGCGCTGACTTTAGCCTGGCCGATTTGATGCTGGCGGCCGAGCAAGCGCGCTTGGCTGAAGATGCCGCAAAGGACGCCCAAGAAGCGCTTGATGCCCTGGTGCAAGATGAGCCCGAACAAGCGGCAAACGTCGCTGAGAACGAGCAGGAAGGCCAGTAAGCCATGTCGCAGAACCTAAACGGTAGCTTTGACCAGATCCGCGCGGCCTGGGGCCAGTACATGAACCGCTGGTTTGATGAACTCTACGCCAACACCAAAGCCGTGGAGCTGTACCGCCAGAAGCCTTTCAGCCAGGCCGTCATGTGGGCGCCGTCGCGCATTATCGATGCCGCCCAGGACATGCTGGCGGCCTACCGCAAGAACGTGAACGGGCCAGAAGGCGCCAACGCGATGTTTCCGATCGTGTTGATGGCAGTTGATGAGAATTTTATGGGTACCGGCGCCGACTGGGGTGGCGATCACATTGCCAGGCGTGTGCTGCAGATCCGGGAAGGTGGATCGTGGTACGGGTACCAGCATTCGATGATGGACCAGCGCCTGCAGGTGGTGATTATCGGCAGTGAAGGCACGTCACCGAAAAGCCTGGCCGCTCAGTTGTCTACGTTCATCAAGCGCCCGAGCAATCGCCACCTCAAGGCCGTCTATGCCTTTGGGGAGTACGAGATTCCGGCGCCGATCACCCTGGAAACCAACCGCATCGACTGGATGGACGTTAAAACGGACCTGAAGAACGTCAAGATCCTGGCCGCGGACATTATTCTCAAGTGCACCATGCCTGTTCTGGACGCCCCGGCCGAGGGTGAACCTAACGATGGCACAACTCACAACCCGCCAGGCTACCCCCTGGTGCAGGTGGTGCAGCACGACGACACCACCGCCCAGGTGCGCAGCATCGGCACTGACGACGGGATTACCTGGAATCACTCGGTATGAACGTATTCCTGCGCGAAGACGGGGACATGCTCCCCACCGACGTGGTGATTTCCTGGCGCTTGCGTTCGGACCTGGCGCCGGTACCGCGAACCTTGGAGTTCACCGTAAAGCTGATCGATGGCGTAGAGACGAAGGTGAAAGAAGGCGCCTCGGTATGGGCTGGCCGGGAGAACTTGCGGTTTTTGATCGTCAAGACCGACAAGGCGCAACCCCTTGGCCAGGTGCAGGGCACTTCCCAGCAACAGGCGATGAAAGTAACGGCCTTGCTGTATAGCTGCGCCGGCATTGCCACCGCGCGGGCACAGGCCGTCGTACAGGAAAACACCACGTTCGGCGGCGCCTTTCGGGCGTGCGGCGCCTATGCCCAGGTAGATAACGATTTCGTGGTACCGCGGTTTACCTGCTTCCGGGGCAAGATCCCGAGCTATCCCCTTGTGCAGATCCTGCAGGAGGAAGGCGCCGCCCTGGTGCTGCGTGGCGGCCGTATCAGCGCCATGCGTCTGGCGGACATGGGCAAACAGGTGCCGGTAGACAACATCGGCCAGATCGACAGTGCGGCCAAGATCAGCAGCGAATACCTGCAACTGCAGGACGTGCCGACCTACTACAGCACCAACGATGCCGCCGCCCTGGTCGTGGGCCCGAGCAACCAGACGCGCATCCTGGAGTACATGCCGCGCACTGACGGGCGCCGCCTGCGCAACGCATCGAGCGTCCTGGTGCGCAGCAAGACTGTCGATAGCAACGTGTGCCAGCACATTCAGGCGGGTGACGTGCTGCAGGTGGCCGGCGAAAGCCTGATTGTGATCACCGCCCTGCATGCTTTCGAAAACCTGGAAGGCGCCCAAGAGAGCCGTAGCCGCCTTTGGCTGGGGAGGCTGGTCAATGCCCTCTAATTTCCTACATGCGGCCTTCATTCGCAGTGTGGACCGCGATCGCCGGGAAGTGCGCGTGGAAGTGCCGCCCTATACCGACGGCGCCAGCCTGATGCCACTCGCCCAGGTGATGTACCCCATTGGTGATGACTCGACCAATACTGAAATTCGCCTGGTGGAGGGCGCCGAGGTCTACGTGGCCTTCGAGGCGGGTGATCCGCGTTATCCGATCATCATGGGCTTTCGTAACCCCAACATTGGCAACGTCGTCGGTATGCGCCGGTGGAATCACGATAACTTTGAGCTCAACGCCGACGACACTTTCACGATCAACGCCGGTACCCAGATCAAGCTGGCGGTGGGCGGAACCACGCTTACCCTCACCGGCTCCCAGCTGGCCGCGCTCGCCGGCACCATCAAACTCAACTAAGGGGGCTCTATGCCTGGAGCAGTACGTGTAGGAATGGACAGCGCCGGCGGCGTGATTACCGGCAACCTGGCGCCGACGGTGCTGGTCAACGGCGCTCCGATCGGTGTCAAAGGGGCTGACATAACTGGCCACGGTACCGGCGCCCATGCCGGTCCGGTGATGGTCGGCGCCAGCGGTACCGTGTTCGCCCAAGGCAAGCCAGTGTGTCGGGCCGGGGACCTGGCCACCTGTGGCGACAGTGCGTCCGGATCCGCTAACGTGCTGGTCGGATAACCGCGCAAACGCCCCGCCGGGCAGCCCTCGCCCGTGCCGCACAATGCCCCCCATGTATCCACACTATGGGGGCATGTCATGCCTGCAACGAACCCGCTCGACTTTTCCAGCGCCGCCAGCGCGGCCACGGCGCTGAAGAAGGTCAAACAACTGATGATCCGCGCTGGCCAGGCCGTTGTGGCCACCGAGTTCATCGACAAGCCCAAACGCACCAACGGCATGACCTACCGGGAAGCCTTCTTGACGCTGGCCAGCGGCCAGGCCGTCACCCTGCGCGTGACCGCCGCCGGCGATATCTACCAGGTGCTGCTCAACAACTCGCTGGTGCCGATCAAGGCACACGACGACACCGCCAAGGCCGTGGGCGAGATTGCCGCCCTGGCTGAAAAGAATCAGGCCGCGTTCCAGAAGGCCCAGGCCCGCAAGGCGATCGCCCTGCCCCCTGGCATGACCACGCCGGCGCCGAAAATGATGACTGTTCTGTCTGAGCGCGTGGCCCAGCTCGACACCCAGATTGCCGAGCGCCGCGCCACGGTGGCGGATCTGCAGCAACAGCTAGGCGCCATGACCGACAGCACCGGCGCCGACAACGCAGCGGCCCCAGGCGAGGAGCTGCCTGTAATGACGCTGGCGGCCGCGTATGCCGCTGCCCGTGAGATTGTGACGGCGAAGCCCGAAATACTCGACAGCGTGGGCACCGGTGGCGCCGTGGCCGTGCTGCGCATCGCCCTGGAGACGGTTGAAACGAACTACCCGATCAACCTGGAAGCCGGGAACCTGGAGCAAGCTGAGCTGGAGAAGCGCAACGCGGAGTCGTTCCGGCTGGCGATCGGCATGCTCGACAGCGCCGGCGCCACCTTGAGCGATGCCGGGCTGACTGAGCTGGTAGGGATTGCCACCGTGTCGGCGGCCGAGGACGACGATATCAAGAGCCAGGAAGCGCTGGCTGAGCTGCTGGCGCTGGGCCTGGTAGAAACCTCTGATGGGCTCTACATGGTCACCGGCAAGGGCAACAGTGCCCTGGACGATGCGGGTTACGACGTATACGGCGAGCCCTACGCGGCCAACGCCGATTAAATCGACATAATGTCGTAGAGCCCGGCCATGCGTTCCGACAGCGTGGCCGTGCTGGTGATGGCCTGCTGGCGCGACACGAAATGCACGATCGCCAGCACCGCCATCTGGCCGTTGCTAATGCTTTGGTCCAGGCGGTACTTCTGACCTCTCTCATCGATGCCGTCTGTTTCCACCCGCGGCGTGAACTTCATGCTGTCATCGCTATAGGTCAACAGGCCTTGCCCTTCCATTTCCTTGTAGGAGCGGATAGCGGCGCTCAAATGCTCCTCAAGAAACAGGCAGTCATAGGCGGGGAGCTTCATGTTCGTCACGAATGCCATGCCCTCTTTGCGCTCAGCCGTGTAATTCACCTGCCGGATGATGGCCAGGATGCCGTCAGGCTGACGAAGCGCCGCAATGGTTACCGCCTCCGCGCCGGTGGAGCCGTACCCGCCGATTGATGCCAAGATTTTCATGCGATCCCCATAAAATACAAATATTACGGTTTTTAATAAGATTTGTTGTGTCTTTGAAATTTGGGTGGTAATTTTGCCTCTCCAACCTTCAGCCAGAAGACACAAGGAATCCCACCATGAACGACGCAAATTCTACTGCTCACCCGACCCGTAACCGCGCCATCCTTTTCCTCACCGGGCTCACCCTGGCCATCGGTTTCGGCACCGCCGGACGCGGTGACTATGAGCAAGCAATGATGAGTCAGGCCATGTGGTGCAACATGGCTTCAGCAGGCTTCTGGCCGAACGACGGCCACCGCAACTGCCCTGCCCCGCTGACCGATTCTGTCGAGCAAGTCGCCGGCCGATAAACCGCCAGCAAGTCCAAGAGCCCCGCAATTGCGGGGCTTCTTTTTTGTATTAAGGCGCCTTAGTGCTTTAGGCGTCAAGGCGCCTTAGTGCTTTAGGTGTGATAGTGCTTTAGGCGCCTTGGTGCTTTGGGTGCTATTGATTGATTCGCGCAACCCGCTATAGTGCCCCTCTATTCAAGCCAGAATCACGATTTCCAAAGGGGGTTACATGTCCACCAAGCAGCCAGCCAAACAGGCGCCACAAGCCGCGCCGTTCGACTACACCGTTACCTACGCATTCCTTAACCAAAAGGGCGGTGTCGGCAAAACCACTAGCTCTGTGGGATTCGGTGAGGTCATGGCTATGGATGGCCATGATGTGGTGTTGGTTGACTCCGACCCGCAAGGAACCGCCCGAGACTATGAGGCGATGGGAATCCATAACGGGTATCCGCTCAAGGTTCGCGTAGTCGGAATGGATCGCCCAGTGCTGGATAAATCCGTGCCGCCAATGAAAGAGCAGTTCCGCATCATCGACGGCGCGTCGAAGGCCAATGAACTGACAGTCAGCGCCATCAAGGCCGCCGATATCATCATTATTCCCGTGGAGCCGTCCCCGCTGGCCATGTGGGGCACCAGCGACCTGGTGGACCTTATCAAGATGAACATGGAGGCGCGCGAAGGTGGCAAACGGCCCCTGAAAGCGTTTTTCCTGATCACGCAGACCACCCACGGCACCATTCTGGACGGTATGGCCGAGGAAGGGCTTGCGGGTTATGGCTTCCCAGTGCTGAAAACACGGCTGCATGACCTTGAAGACTACAAGAAGTGCGCATTGGACGGCCGGACGGTGATGAGTGCCTTCCCACGCGGTGACGCCGCGGGCGAGCTGCGCGCGCTCAAGGATGAAATCATGGAGCTGTCGAAGAACCTCAAGCACTAAGGCGCCTAAGTGTGTAAGGCGCTTATGGCACCAAGGCGCCTTTGTGTTTTATGATGTTCCAAAGGCCGCGCGCCAACGTATACCGAACTGACAGGTGAAACATGACCAAACCTACGCTAACAGCAGGCCGCCCGACCGCCAAAGTGGCCAAAGAAGAACCGCCGAAGAAGACCGAGAAAGAAGGCGTGGAGCGTATGAACATCCATTTCACCCCGGATAACGCTCGCAAACTGCGCCTTTACGCCGCATCCAAGGGCCTGCGCCCGTCTGCCGCGCTCAATGAGCTGGTAGAAAAGTTGGAAATCGAAATCTGATGCGGCGGTAACTCCGCATCCCAAAAGGCGCCCATGTGGCGCCTTTTTTGTGGGCGCCGTTTGGGCGGAAAGCCCCAGGAATTCAAGGCCCTCGGGGGCGATATCGTAGCGCTTTCAATTGGAGCGATACGCCCATGGGTGACACGTTTTCAAACCTGCAGAGCGCCGCGCATTCCGGCGCTTTCGGCGCCGGCTCCAAGGCCAGCCCCACCCCCGAGCAGATCCGCGCGGGCAACTACGCCAAAGGCAGCACACGCATGCACGGCATGCGCGTAACCATCGAAACCCCCATGTTTCAGTCCCGGCGTGGCAAGCAAGACGGCAAGCCCTGGTCAGTCCTGTGCATGGCCCATTACGGCTACATCAACGGCACGAAGGGCGCCGACGGCGATGCCATCGATATTTTCGTGGGCCCCATGCCCGAGAGCCTGAGCGTGTTTGTCGTCAACCAGGTGAACCGAGACGGCGCCTTTGACGAGCACAAGGTGTTGCTGGGCTTCGCTGACGAGGAGTCGGCCCGTAACGCCTACATGAACAGCTATGAAAAGGGCTGGACCGGCCTGGGCAGCC
>Ga0079985_1004405_pt1 | contig 10739 bp, 8 predicted proteins | sample Hof3ISUMetaT_11_FD_73497 | JGI IMG/M metagenome (GOLD analysis project Ga0079985, IMG submission 73497) | Enriched soil aggregate microbial communities from Iowa State university to study microbial drivers of carbon cycling -... | ecosystem: Environmental > Terrestrial > Soil > Agricultural land... | reverse complement strand
ACCGTGATCAGCATCGTCACCGGCACGAAATGCGACGCGGGCAGCCCCCTGGCCTGCGCCCACAAAACATAGCCCAGGCAGATGCCCAGCGTGAGCATGCCGCCGACGTAACCAAAGCCCCAACCCCAGCCACTGACCTTGCCCATGCCGTCGGACGTGGCCAGCTCGGGCAGGAAGGCGCCGGTCAGCGACTCGCCATATGAATAGAAGGTGTTGGACACCACGACGACCAGCATCGCCAGCCCGATGCCGCCGGCGGTACCCGCCATGCCGGGGGTGAGTGCGAGCGCCGCCGTCGACAGCACGCACCCGGCGGTGGACAGCATCAGCAGCCTTTTCTTCGCGGCATGCTGGTCGGCCCACGCACCGATGGCCGGCATGGTGAACATGACGATCGCGTACGAAATGCTCAGCGCGACCGTCCAGGCCAGCGGCCCCCAGGCGGCGCCCTGCGCCAGCCCACCGACGAAATAGGCGGCGAACACCGCCGTGACGACGACCGTGGTGTAGCCGGAGTTGGCAAAGTCATACATGGCCCAGCCGAACACTTCGCGCTTGCGCACGCCGGCTTGCAGGGCGGACTCGGGAAACAGGGCCAACGGCGCCTCCGGTGAACAAAAGTTTCCCGGAGCATAGCCGAGCCGTGTTGCGCAACGACGCCCTGCGCGCAGGGCCCAACCGTCGGCAGAAGGCGGTCGATCAGTGCAGGTGGCGTGGCCGGCGCCCGCCGCCGTGACTGCCGCCGCCGGCGCCGCCACTGCCGCCACCGCGCGGCGGCTTGCCGATTTCAAGCGAATTGACCAGCGCGTCGAAGCGGTCGGAGAAGAGCTTGTCGATCTCGGCCACCACGCCGCCCAGTTCGGCGCCCTCGAAATGGCGCTCCATGAGGTTGACCACGTCTTCCACCAGCAGGTCGCGCTGCACCTGCATGATCGCCGCCGGGTTCGGGCCGACGAAGAGCATCAGGAAGTCGTCGCGCGACTCCTCGTTGGGGTCGCCCTCTTCCTCGTCGTAGTCGGTGTCGTAGAAGGTGACTTCGATCGCGGCGCCCTGCTCGGCCAGCTCGTTCACACCCATGCACATTTCGTCGAGCGCATGGCGGAAGTCCTCGTCGCCGGCCACCGTCCAGCAGATCTGCAGCATGCGGTCCTTCTGGTCGAAGCGGATGCCGGGCTCTTCCTCGTAGCTGCTCGCAGCGCCGTCGGCCAGCGACTTGGCGCCGGCATACGTCCACAAGGGTTTAAGCGCTTCCTGGATTTGCGAGAAGTCGACGTCGTTGCGCAGCGGAACGTCGCCGTGCACATGGATTTCGAATGGAGCGTTGTAGCGGGACATATCGTGCTCCCTTGTCTGTGTTGCGGTGACCCGGCCCGGCCCGAAGCCCCCGGCTCCGAGCCCTGAACCGAAACGCCCCGGTCAGGAGAGAAAAGCCGATGATTCTAATCGAGCCGCTTCTCCCGAGCCGCTGGCGCCGGGCGTGTCACTCGCAAGCATGATACGACGCACGCCAGCCATCGCCGTGCCGCACGAATGCGCCCACAGCAAGCTGGTGCCCGAGGCCGGGATCGAACCGGCACGACCGCGAAGTCGAGGGATTTTCTTGCCACTTCGGCTTTCGCCGCCGGCGGCCCGCCTGGTGGGCGAACCGCCGTTCGTGGTCTGGAGCACGCCTTCGCCATAGCCTGGTCGACGCATCGACCTGCCTTAGGCGCCCGCCGTCTGCTCTCTACACCTTCCCTCGGTCGTGCGCTTCACGCGCACGCTTCGGGCTTGGCTCGGCGTTGGCTCGATGGCTCGTGGCTTTCGCCACGCATGCCACCAGGGCGTTCGCCGAATTTGACGGGCTTCACCTCCGCGGTTTCCCCGGCGGAGGGCTCAAATTTCACTTCAAGTCCCTTGTGTCTACCTATTCCACCACTCGGGCCTGCCGGCAATGCCGGCATTGGGAAACCCCCGCGACGATACCGCAAACGTGACCGCCGTCCGATTTTGTCATCGAACTTGGACCGGAACGGACAAGCGATGCAGCGCCTCGCCAATGCATCACTTACTCGAAAAAAGCGGAAATTTGCGCCTTGCACGCGCTTCTAGCGCGCGCCTATAGTTACAAAAATACTGGCAAATGGCATTGACATTTAGCCGGAGTTTGATAGGGAGTGTTTCCGAGTGATTCTTCAAAAGGCACAGGCGCGCGCCATCCGGCTCGTGGCCGCATCGTTTGCATCTGTCGCCATCGCCGGCTGCGGCGCGCCGGCGCCGAAGGATTTCGGTGGGTCGTGGACGCCGGTCAATCGCTTTCAAAGCGCGCCAACAGAGATCCCGCTGGCGCCTACGTACACCTATTACGCCTCCCCGCTCGACGGCACGCTGCGGGCCATGCTGCAGCGCTGGGCCGCCGACAACGGCCGGGAACTCGCCTATCACCTGGCATCGGACTACACCCTGCACCAGCCAGTGGGTCGAATCCGCACGACCGACCTTCAGGAGGCTGTGCAGCAACTCAGCACCATCTACTTGCCGCAGGGGGTGTCTGTCGTCGCAGACGCCCGGCAAATTTCCGTCCAGCCTACCACCCCGGCCAGGGTCGCGCCACAGTGATGCTCAAGAAAACGTCCAGCCCGAAGATCGACGAGGCCCTGGCCCGCTCGGTCGATTTCGAACTCACGGTGGCAGATATGGCCCGGCGCAGCAAAGGAGATCCAGACACAGGTCAGAAGAGCGACCTTCTCCGCCGCCCTTTCCAGCAGCAACCTGCAAAAGATCGCCGACACCTCCGGGTACGTACGGACAGCCTGCGGTGCCGGCCCTGCTGGTGCCGGTCAGATCGTCAAGCTTGCTGCCATCAACCCGGTCAACCCGGCCGCAGCCAGGCAGGAGATCTGTCAGCAGCTCATCCAGCTTCGCGCACAGTCCTTCAATGACGGCGTCGACATGGTGGCCTTGTGGGCCTCATCGGCGATCAGCGTACTGCTCCCGGACGGTGCGGGGTTGACCGGCCAGGCGCTGCAGCAAGGGGGCATCGGCATGCTGATGACGGTGCTGCTGATCACGGCTCCGCCGATGGCGGGAAGCTTTTTTGGGGGAACGGTGGGGAGCTTTACGCCGTACTCCGCAATTGGTGGCGCCAACCACCCCGGGCCGCAGGGCCAGCCGCCGGGAAGCTATCGGCAACAAGCGGCCAGCCAGCCGAGTTCTTCGGAACCGTCAAGCGGAAATACTGATACCCGCATTGGTGCCCATATTCCAAACCCCCGTTCTTCCTTCCAGGATCTTCCGGTGAGGAACGCATCAACGGTATCCAACAATCAAGGAGGCTAATCGTGCGCCCGAAAATCACCATATTCCGAATGCTCGCGGTCGGTTTGTTGCTCATTAACGCAGAGCACACCCGTGCAGAAGGAGGCTGTCCTCAAGGCATGCTTCCGTTTCGGTTTGCCCCGAACCAGCCGCCCACTTGCGTTTGGAGTGGTGGCAGAGGCAACAGAGCACCATCCCCGCCGGCGCCACAGTGGGAAGACCGATGGGGCGCCATTGCAACTGACGGCGCCAAAGGGATTCTTAGTATTGCCTCTGACCAGTTGAGCGAGCGGGACGCTACAGCCGTTGTCATGAACGATTGCCGCGAACGCGGAGGGACAAATTGCAAACTTAAAGTCGCATACTTGAATCAATGCGGCGTCGTTGTTCAAGGTGATGGTGGTTTCAGCGTAGCTTCCGAACGAACTCTCGATGCAGCCATTGCCGATGGAATGAAGCTCTGCCAGGACCCAGGGTGGCCCAATTGCAGCGTCACACACTCTTCTTGCAGTTGGCCGGCACGCATTCGATAACTTCGCGATTCCGCTCTAGGCCGCCGAGCATTCGAGCCCACTCGCCGAGTAGAGCGCGCAGCAGCATCGGCAACGCACGCACGAGCAGCGAGCAGTGGTTCCGCACATAACTAAACTAGGGGAGCAAATTGAACAAGACAGGACGATTGGTGACCGGCCTAGCCTTTGCCGCGGCTTTAGCGGCCGGCGCCGAGGAAATTCGATATCGCAGCAACGACCCGTTCGTCTTTTGCCGATACGGCTATAAGGAAAACGTTGCGCAAATGTGCTGGAAACCAATGCCGCCCTATACAGGGGCTTGGGCGTTAACCGGGGTTTGTGATCCGCCTAACAAGTACGGCCGGTCCTGGAAGAACGAAGACTACGACTCTCTGGCCCAGTACCAGACCATTTGCCCGAAAGCCGTCACAAGCGGCGAATGGAAGGGTTCGGGCGATGGGACGCAATCGCCATTCAGGCACTAACGCCGAACGACGTGCCTACCGGCGCATAGGGCGAGCGCCGCGCGACACTTGCGTGGCCTTTTCATACGTACTTTTGGAGGCGCGATCCGGAGTCGAACCGGACTAGACGGATTTGCAATCCGTTGCATAACCGCTTTGCTATCGCGCCGTGTAGACCATCTTTCAAAAAGAAAGGGAAGCTTGCGGCTTCCCTTCTTTTCTCAAAACCTGGAGCGGGAAACGAGACTCGAACTCGCGACCTCAACCTTGGCAAGGTTGCGCTCTACCAACTGAGCTATTCCCGCATCGGAAGCCTTAGATTATAGCGTAGTTTTTTGAGCCTTCTCAAGCCGGCGCAAAAACTTGGCCCGCGCCAGCCTTCAATGCTTGATCGAGCCTTCGCTGGCCTGCGCCCGCTGCTTGGCAATTTCAGCAAGCGCCGCCTGCGAAGCTGCCACCTCTTCGTCCGACAGTGGCGTCGGCTGACGCTCGAGCGCCACTTCGAGCACCTTGTCGATCCACTTCACCGGGATGATCTCGAGGCCGTTCTTCACGTTCTCGGGAATCTCCTGCAGGTCCTTGGCGTTCTCTTCCGGGATCAGCACCGTCTTGATGCCGCCACGCAGCGCCGCCAGCAGCTTTTCCTTCAGGCCGCCAATGGCAGTGACTTCGCCGCGCAGCGTGATCTCGCCGGTCATGGCGACGTCGCTGCGCACCGGAATGCCGGTCAGGGCGGAGACGAACGCCGTGGTCATGGCAGCGCCCGCGCTCGGACCATCCTTGGGCGTGGCGCCGTCGGGCACGTGGATGTGGATGTCGCGCTTCTCGAACATCTCGTCCTTGATACCCAGGACATGGGCGCGGCTGCGCACCACGGTGCGAGCCGCCTCCACCGATTCCTTCATCACGTCGCCCAGCGAACCGGTGCGCGAGATGATGCCCTTGCCGGGCATCGTCACCGCTTCGATCGTGAGCAGGTCGCCGCCCACTTCGGTCCAGGCCAGGCCGACGACCTGGCCGACCTGGTTCTGCTGCTCCGCGCGCCCGAAGGTGAACTTGCGAACGCCCAGGAAGTCGTTGAGGTTCTCGCCGGTGACGGTGACCAGCGGCGTGAGCTTCTTGAGCTGGATGCCCTTGACCACCTTGCGGCAGATCTTGGACAGCTCGCGCTCGAGCGAGCGCACGCCGGCCTCGCGGGTGTAGTAGCGCACGATGTCGCGCACCGCTTCCTCGGTGACCACCAGTTCGCCGTCCTTCACGCCGTTGTTCTTCAACTGCTTGGGCAGCAGGTACTTCAGCGCGATGTGCGTCTTCTCGTCTTCGGTGTAGCCCGACAGGCGGATGACTTCCATGCGGTCCAGGAGGGCCGGCGGAATGTTCATCGAGTTGGAGGTGGCCACGAACATCACGTCCGACAGGTCGAAGTCGACCTCGACGTAGTGGTCGCCGAAGGTGTGGTTCTGCTCGGGGTCGAGCACTTCCAGCAGCGCGCTAGACGGGTCGCCGCGGAAGTCGGTGCCCAGCTTGTCGATTTCGTCGAGCAGGAACAGCGGATTGCGCGTGCCCACCTTGTTCAGGCTCTGCAGCACCTTGCCCGGCAGCGCGCCGATGTAGGTGCGGCGGTGGCCGCGAATCTCGGCCTCGTCACGCATGCCGCCCAGCGCCATGCGCACGTACTTGCGGCCCGTGGCCTTGGCCACCGACTGCCCCAGAGACGTCTTGCCCACCCCCGGCGGGCCGACCAGGCACAGGATCGGCGCCTTCACTTTGTCCACGCGCTGCTGCACCGCGAGGTATTCGAGGATGCGGTCCTTGACCTTGTCCAGGCCGTAGTGGTCTTCGTTGAGCACGTCCTCGGCGTTGGCCAGGTCGTGCTTGATCTTCGTCTTCTTGCTCCAGGGCAAGCCGACCAGCACGTCGATGTAGTTGCGCACCACGGTGGCTTCGGCCGACATGGGCGACATGAGCTTGAGCTTCTTCAGCTCGGCCTCGGCCTTCTTCAAGGCCTCCTTGGGCATCTTGGCGAGCTTGATCTTCTTCTCGATCTCCTCGATGTCCGCGCCGTCCTCGCCCTCGCCGAGCTCCTTCTGGATGGCCTTGACCTGCTCGTTCAGGTAGAAGTCGCGCTGGTTCTTTTCCATCTGCCGCTTCACGCGGCCGCGGATCTTCTTGTCGACGTTGAGGATGTCGACCTCGCGCTCGAGCTGCGCGAACAGGTTCTCCAGGCGCTCCTTGACCTCGTCCAGGTCGAGCACGGCCTGCTTGTTCTCGAGCTTGAGCGGCAGGTGCGCAGCAATGGTGTCGGCCAGGCGGCCGGCATCGTCGATGCTGGAGATCGAGGTGAGGATCTCCGGCGGGATCTTCTTGTTGAGCTTGACGTACTGGTCGAACTGCTGCATCACCGCGCGGCGCAGGGCTTCGACCTCGGTGCCCTTCTGGGCCGTACCGTCGGCTGCCTCGGAAGGCGTCACGGTGGCGGTGAAATGGCTTTCGTGGTCGTGGATCTTGTCGACCTTGGCGCGCTGCTGGCCTTCGACCAGCACCTTCACGGTGCCGTCGGGCAGCTTCAGCATCTGCAGGATGGTCGAGACGCAGCCCACGTCGAACATGTCGTCGACAGAGGGTTCGTCCTTGGCGGCGGCTTTCTGCGCCACCAGCATGATGCGGCGCTCCGCCTCCATGGCGAGCTCGAGCGCCTTGATGCTCTTGGGCCGGCCCACGAACAGCGGAATGACCATGTGGGGGAACACGACGACGTCGCGCAGCGGCAAGAGCGGCAGATCGACCGGATCGGAGGGCAAGGGGGTGTGGCCGGACATGGCGATCCTTTTCAAAAGATTTGTCTGACTAAGATGGTCGGATACCGGCGCATTTCAAGTGTGCACGGCAACCCATCGGAAAACGCGCGCGGCGCGCGTGGCCAGAAGCGTGAATCAGGTCGGCCACTAGGCCTTCTTGGCCGCCTCGCGGTACACGAGCAGCGGCGCCTTGTTTTCGTCGATCGTCGATTCGTCGACGACCACCTTCTCGACATTGTTCATGTTCGGCAACTCGAACATGGTGTCGATGAGCGACTGTTCCAGGATCGACCGCAGGCCGCGCGCCCCGGTCTTTCGGGCCAGCGCCTTGCGCGCGATGGCCTTGAGCGCCGCCGGGCGGATTTCCAGGTCGACGCCCTCCATCTGCAGCAGCTTGACGAACTGCTTGACGACGGCGTTCTTCGGCTCGGTGAGGATCTGCACCAGCGCGTCTTCGCTCAGCTCGGCCAGCGACGCAACCACCGGCATGCGGCCCACCAGTTCGGGGATGAGGCCGAACTTGATCAGGTCTTCCGGCTCCACTTCGCGGAACACCTCGGTCAGGCTGCGCTGCTTCTTGCTGCGCACCGCCGCGCCGAAGCCGATGCCAGAGGCCTCGGTGCGGTTCTCGATGACCTTTTCCAGGCCGGCGAAGGCACCGCCGCAGATGAACAGGATGTTGGTCGTGTCGATCTGCAGGAAGTCCTGGTTCGGGTGCTTGCGCCCGCCCTGCGGCGGCACGCTGGCCATGGTGCCTTCGATGAGCTTGAGCAGCGCCTGCTGCACGCCCTCGCCCGACACGTCGCGGGTGATGCTGGGGTTGTCGGACTTGCGCGAGATCTTGTCGATTTCGTCGATGTAGACGATGCCGCGCTGGGCACGCTCGACCTCGTAGTTGCAGCTTTGCAGCAGCTTCTGGATGATGTTCTCGACGTCCTCGCCGACGTAGCCTGCCTCGGTCAGCGTGGTGGCGTCGGCCATGACGAAGGGCACGTCGAGCTGGCGCGCCAGGGTCTGGGCCAGAAGCGTCTTGCCCGAGCCGGTCGGGCCGATCAGCAGGATGTTGCTCTTGCTGAGCTCGACGTCGTCGCCCTTGGCCTTGTCCTTGTGCTTGAGGCGCTTGTAGTGGTTGTAAACCGCCACCGACAGCATGCGCTTGGCCGCTTCCTGGCCGATGACGTAGTTGTCGAGGTTGAGCTTGATTTCCGAAGGCGTGGGCAGGTCGCTCTTGGCTTCCTTGCCCTCCTCGCCGGCGGGCAGCTCGTCACGGATGATTTCGTTGCACAGGTCGATGCATTCGTCGCAGATGAACACCGACGGCCCTGCGATGAGCTTCTTCACCTCGTGCTGGCTTTTGCCGCAGAAGGAGCAGTAGAGCGTTTTCTCGCTGGAAGAGCCTTTTTTGTCGGCCATGGACGGATGCCTCGTAACGGGTTGAACTCAATGATAACGAAACAAAAACGGCGTTCTCCGTGTGGAAAACGCCGCTTTTGCCGTGGCGCCGCCTGGCGGGTCCGCCAGGAACCTCAGCCGCGCTTGGAAATGACCTGGTCAACCAGGCCGTAGTCCTTGGCTTCCTCGGCGTTGAGGAAGTAGTCGCGCTCGGTGTCGCGGGCGATTTTCTCAAGCGGCTGGCCGGTGCGCTCGGCCAGGATGCGGTTCATCTGCTCGCGCGTCTTGAGGATGTCGCGGGCATGGATCTCGATGTCGGTGGCCTGGCCGCGGGCGCCGCCCAGCACCTGGTGGATCATGATCTTCGAGTTGGGCAGCGAGAAGCGCTTGCCCTTCTCGCCGGCCGCCAGCAGGAAGGCGCCCATGCTGGCCGCAAAGCCGATGCACAGGGTGGACACGTCCGGCTTGATGAACTGCATGGTGTCGTAGATGGCCATGCCGGCGCTCACGCTGCCGCCCGGGGAGTTGATGTAGAACGAAATGTCCTTGTCCGGGTTCTCGCTCTCGAGGAAGAGCAACTGCGCCACCACCAGGTTGGCAGTCTGGTCGTTGACCTCGCCCACCAGGAAGATCACGCGCTCCTTGAGGAGACGCGAGTAAATGTCGTAAGACCGCTCGCCGCGGCCCGACTGCTCGATGACCATCGGGACCATGCCCAGTGCCTTGGTGTCTAGTGCGCTCATTTGATTGCTCTTTCGAAAGAGGTTCCTACTGTACTCAAAACAAAATGGGGCCCGTGCGCCAAAGCACAAGCCCCATTCTGGAATGAGGGACAGGGCCGGCGGGCGTCAGCCCTGCTGCGCCATCAGCTCGTCGAAGGAGACGGCCTTGTCGGTGACCTTGGCCTTGGACAGCACGAAGTCGGTCACGTTGTTCTCGATGACCACTGCCTCGACCTCGGCCAGGCGGTTGGCATCGCTGAAGTACCAGCGCACCACGTCGGCCGGCTTTTCGTAGCTGGCGGCCAGCTCGTCCACGTGGGCCTTGATCTGCTCGGGCTTGGCCGACAGGTCGTTGGCGCGCACCAGTTCTGCCACCACCAGGCCCAGGCGCACGCGGCGCTCGGCTTGCGGGCGGAACACCTCGTCGGGAATCGGGGCCTTGTCGGCGTCCTTGATGCCGCGCTGCTTCAGTTCGGCGCGGGCGCCTTCGACCATGCGGCCGATTTCCGACTGCACGCTGGCATTGGGCAGGTCGAGTTCGGCGTTGGCCACCAGCGCGTCCATGACGGCGGTCTTGTTGCGCGCCAGCAGGCGGAACTTGACTTCGCGCTCCAGGTTCTTCTTGATGTCGGCGCGCAGGCCTTCGACGGTGGCGTCGGCAATGCCCAGCGACTTGGCCAGCGCCTCGTTCACTTCGGGCAGGTTGCCGGCTTCGAGCTTCTTCACGGTGACCATGAAATCGGCCTGCTTGCCGGCCACGTCCTTGCCGTGGTAGTCCTCGGGGAACGACAGCGGGAAGGTGCGGCTGTCGCCCACCTTCAGGCCGCGCACCGCGTCTTCGAATTCCTTGAGCATCTGGCCTTCGCCGACGATGAACTGGAAGTCGTCTGCCTTGCCGCCCTGGAAGGGCTCGCCGTCGATCTTGCCTTCGAAGTCGACGGTGACACGGTCGCCGTCCTGGGCCTGGGCGTCGGCCGGGCGCTGGGCGAAGGTGCGGCGCTGCTTGCGCAGGATGTCGATGGTCTTGTCGATGGCTTCGTCGCTCACGTCCGCGCTGAGCTTCTCGACGGTGGCATTGGCCAGGTCGTTGATCTTGACCTCGGGGAACACCTCGAAGACCGCGTCGAAGGCCACTTCGCCCTCGGGCGCGCCTTCCTTTTCGGTGATGCGGGGCTGGCCGGCCACGCGCAGCTTGGCTTCGTTGGCGGCCTGCGAAAAGGCCTGGCCGACCTTGTCGTTCATCACCTCGTAGTGCACCGAGTAACCGTAGCGCTGGGCCACGACGTTCATCGGCACCTTGCCGGGACGGAAGCCGTCCATCTTCACGGTGCGGGCCAGCTTCTTCAGGCGCGAGTCCACTTCCGACTTGATGACGTCCACGGGCAGGGTCAGCGTGATCTTGCGTTCGAGCTTCTCGAGGGTTTCAACGTTCACGGTCATTTGGCTTTTCCTTGTAAGGGGTCTTCTGTACTGGTGCGCGGGGCCGGACTCGAACCGGCACGCTCTTGCGAGCGTCAGGACCTAAACCTGGTGCGTCTACCAATTTCGCCACCC
>Ga0079985_1169838_pt1 | contig 10748 bp, 8 predicted proteins | sample Hof3ISUMetaT_11_FD_73497 | JGI IMG/M metagenome (GOLD analysis project Ga0079985, IMG submission 73497) | Enriched soil aggregate microbial communities from Iowa State university to study microbial drivers of carbon cycling -... | ecosystem: Environmental > Terrestrial > Soil > Agricultural land... | reverse complement strand
ACAATTTCAAACCAGTTATAATAATTAATCGTTCCCGTATTGTATATTTTCGCGTTTTCCTCCGACATGAATAATTGAATGGACTTTCCTGTGAAGTCCTTTCCGCGCTGCAAAATAATAATACGATTATTTCCTGCTATGACAATTCCCGCGCCAGTTAAACTCCACTGTTTGCCATACTGCTGTTCATAAGTCGCTCTCATCCAGTTGGGGACATCATCCCTAGACGATAAGTCTGAGAAAAACTTGCCTGCCCACCCCGTAAAACCAACACCGAATATACGTTCAAGCTCTTTCGATACGTTGCTTTTCGTCGGATCTCCCGCAATATTGTATTCACCAATAACGGTTGTTCCTTTCGCATAGCTAGTAGCGATAACACTAAGCTCAGCCTCAGTCAACCCTGAAACTCCTTGCGGCTCCACGCCATTCACTCTCGAATTGCCAGTGCCATATGTATCCGATATAAAAATGAGATCAGGTGCAGACGCTAATTTGCCCATTGGTTTTGCCGTTAATTGTCCATCAACGAGAAAATTCCCATAATAATCGTTGTAAACGTCATACGATTTATTCGCAGCAGGGTTTTCCACGCCAAGATAACCCATAAGCCAAAATAAACCGCGCTGTTTGCTGTAGTCTAGTTGAGCGGCTTGACCCGGTATTGCTGTGCTGCTGATCGGGAACGTTTTATTAATTACAATGATGTTGAGGCTCTTATTCGGCAGAACCATCCAGATGATAAAAGGTGTCACTACAGCAAGCAGCAGCAGTGACCCTAATAGATAACGGATTTTTATTTTCTTATTATTCACTATTCCTCATCCTACAGTAGTTATTTGTTAGTTTTTCACTTTAAATCTGGAAGCCCTTTTCGCAAAATGTAATAGGAAGGTTTTAATCTTTCATGATAGGTTGGCTGTTCCCACGCCTCCCAAACATATTCCTTCATTGGCACATGTTGTGCTTTCTCCATTTGATCGTTTTTAATTTTCACTGCGCCAAATCGGAACCCTTCTACCTTTAATGGCGATATTTTCCCGCGAGCATACATATCATCAATAATAAATTTCCCAGAGGGGTCCATCACATTTAACAGCTGCCACGGTATTCGCATTTCGATCTTCCCGTCGCGATAATAGAAGTCGCTTAGGGAATTATAATCAGGGTGCTCCGGATCGGTTATCCCGTATTGAAGTAAACCTGTCTCATATCCGGTAAAGGGAATAGCCCAATTGTCCGGAGGAACGACTAAATCTTTATTCAATGCAAGCTTAATCGTGTTAAATAGGCCTGTATTTTTGTTATGGAACGATGGCTCGGAGTCGATGAGATCGGTTTGAACGGCATACCTAAAGTAATAATTATCGTAGAAGGCATCGACTAATACATGGGAATCCTCTTTCCCGTGAATCTTAATGACAAAGTCAGCATTCTCGCTAAACGTTGTTTCATATTCCGGGAATTGATGATTACCCTGTCCGGCTATCGTATCTATGGGGATGAGTAATGTGTCCTTGTTAAAATCATAATCACTAGCATCCACCATGATATAGACATAACCTTCATCACTTTTTACGTATAGTTTCATATGGTCGTCAGTGTATATTGGTTTATCTTTGGCCCACTCATCAAACACCCCGTCGATATAACTCATGCTGTGCGGGCTTCCGGGGTCCATCGCCAACAAACCAAAATGTTGCTCATTCGTCTGTGCATTCAGCCAATACGGACGATGATCAGACAAATCGAGATCGTTGTTGTTCCATGTCCGCTTAAACCATTCATCCTGCCACGAGAATACGATGCCTCCGGCTAGATTAGCATCATGTATATCTTTGAACATGTGCAGCAACATGTCGCCTTGCGTATGCTCATCAATAAAGCCCTGATTGTAGCCGGTTATTCGGTTCTCATGCGCCTTGCCTCGCGATGCTGGAATGCCGAACTCTGATATGACGATGGGCATGGAATGAACTCGCTTAATATCTTCTAAATAAGCTAAGTAAGGGTTTGGCTGACCGTTTTGATCTTTGAACTCGATATAATCGGTCTGAAAGCTGAATGAGTCCGGGTAATACGGATAAACGTGATACGATGCATACATACCCGGTTTATAGCTGTCATGCCATTTAATATGCTCGACATTTACTTCTACAAGGTCCTCGTTCTTATAAGGTTCATTGGGATGCTTTAGCGGATCTGTCGTTACCCAGTTAGAAAAGGCAACCGGCCTTTGCATCTTATATTTCGCCATTTCATAGTCGATAATTTGATCGCCCATTTCAGCAAGAAACGTTTCAAAAGGTGACGCATCTGCTGTATACAAATATTCGCCATCGTAATGGTTGCGCCCAGAGTTATTATCATTCGTGCCTGCAACAAAGGACGGTTCCCACTCCAAGCCTAAGATCCACCCAATGACATACTTGGATACATCCGTCGTGTACGTGCCGTCGGCATGTCCCTTATTAACCGGCAAATACAAATCACCATGCAAAATATCAACAATATCTTTTCCAGTTGCAATAACATCATTTAGTATCTTGTCATCGCTGCCAAAAGCATCATCGATCGTAGCGATGTCATTCTCATCGATCCATACGCCGTGAATCAAATAAATAGGCTGCTTGCCGCTTTGTTCAGCCTTTTGATTGAAGTCATGTAACGCATTATAGAACTGCGGCCGCAGTATCGTATAAACTCTAATTGTGTTTGCGTTCATATCGGATATATAGCCGAACCACCTATAATATTCCTCATAGGTAACCGCAACTTCCCCAGGAAAGGCGCCCGGCTTTCCCGCGCCAATATTCACGCCTTTAATGAACATCTTGTTCCACTTGCCATCTTGCAAAATATAAATGGAGTCCTTATCCGTCTTGCTTATGTACTCTAATGTTTTATTTACTGTAATGTCAGATTCCTCATCTTTATGATTCCATTTTATTGCCGCAAAAATAGAAATCGAAAGAATCGTGACTGCGATTGTAACAGTCAATCCAAATAGTAACTTCTTATTACCCAATCTCACTCTTAATGCCTCCGCTACACGAATGATAATCGTAGTTCTTTATGCCTATCAAATAGTCAATTGGTTCTATTATATCATGCAATTAATGAAAAGATATATGTCATTTAACAAATATCGGGAGAGAACGACAATAAAGTTTATCCATATTGTATAATAATGATCTGCACAAAAACTGAACAAACCATAAAGAACACATCTATCAAAAAAAAGACCATTGAGAGTCTCAACGGCTTACTCGAGCATTTGTTTCACCAGTGTTCGATTCCGTTCTTTAAACACTTCATTGTGCGAAGATACCATCCCGATTTTATCAGCGTCAGGCTGGATATACTGTTTGGCTTTGTTTACAGCGTTTGCCGCATCCTGGAAAGCACCTGCAATGAGATTTAATTTTCCTTCGTGACTGAGAATATCGCCAGCAGCATAAAGTCCCTCTATCGAGGATTCGCTGGAAGCGTTGCCTGCGATATAGAAATGATCTGCGATTTTGATATTCAGATTACTATTCTTAAGCAAAGTCGTATCACACTCATAGCCATGATTAATAATGACTTCATCAATGGACAAATATGATACTTCCCCTGTTAAATGATTGGTCAGTTCAACACGTTCAATGACTTCATGATTCGCATGAGCAATAAGTTTGGTAATGGTTGTATGAAAAAAACAAGTGGCCGAGCTTTTCATTAATTGGGTTACTAGTGCTTCATGGCCTGTTAACGCCTCTTTTCTATACGTTACATATACTTTTTTGGCAATCGGCTCTAATTCATTGGCCCAATCGATTGCCGTATTCCCTCCACCGGAAATAATGACCGTCTTACCCTTGAACCGTTGTAAAGACTTTACTGTGTAATTGAGATTAGACACCTCAAACCTTTCAGCGCCTTCAATTTCTAGCCTTTGCGGGTTTAATATCCCGCTTCCAACCGCGATAATGACGGTCTTCGAATAGTGCGTACAGCCGGAAGCTGTCTGTAATTCAAATACGCCAGCATCATTTCGTGAGATCGATTCCACCTTTTCATTCAACACCACATTCGGATTAAACGTCAACCCTTGCTCTACAAGCTGTGCAATTAGTTTCTCTCCCTGAATCGGCGTCTGACCTCCCACATCCCAAATCATTTTCTCCGGATATACATGAATTTTCCCGCCTAATTGAGGCTGATATTCAATCAACTTTGTCTTCATTTCTCTAAGTCCGCTATAAAAAGTGGAATAAAGCCCTGCTGGCCCCCCTCCAATTACAGTCACATCGAATAAATCTTGTATCTCCATTCTGTTCTCTCCTCAGCAATAGTGCGATTGATAATCATTATCAATAAATATATGCCATTTTTTCGAGATTTTCAAGACAGATCTCTGAATCAATTTTTTACTGGATTCACTATTGACAACAGAAAAATGTAACGCTAAAGTAATCCATGAACTGATATTGATAATCATTATCACTCATTCATAGCCCAAATTATTACTTTCAAAAAAGGGAGGAGGGAACATGGTTCGACTATACACAGATGACTTAAGCATTGGTTATGGGGAGCAAGCCATTGTGAAAAACCTTAGCGTAGAAATCCCCGACAAAAAAATCACAACGATCATCGGTCCGAATGGCTGTGGCAAATCTACATTGCTTAAAGCAATCACCCGCATCATTCCGCACCAATCTGGCTCTGTCATATTGGATGGGGAGAATATCTCTAAACAAAATACGAAGAAGCTCGCAACAAAAATGGCCATTCTCCCGCAAACACCAGAAAGCGCAAGCGGATTAACCGTTGGCGAATTAGTATCCTATGGCCGGTTTCCTTATCAAAGCGGATTCGGTCGCTTAACGAAGCAAGATATAGAAGTGGTCAACTGGGCGCTGGAGGTTACCGAAACGAAGGATTACAAATTCCGACCTGTAGACGCGCTATCAGGCGGTCAACGACAACGGGTTTGGGTCGCCATGGCCCTTGCCCAAGAAACAGATATTATCTTTCTCGATGAACCCACAACCTACTTAGATATGGCTCATCAGTTAGAGATCTTAGAGCTGTTGCAGAAACTAAACGCGGAGCAAGGACGAACGATTGTGATGGTCCTTCACGATTTAAATCAAGCCGCTCGTTTTGCTGATTACATCATCGCAATGAAAGATGGCCAAATCGTAAAGACCGGGAATGGCGAGGAAGTCATTCATCGCGACGTGCTCAAGCATGTATTCCATATTGATGCAGAAATCGGACGCGACCCTCGAACGAGTAAACCTATGTGTATTACCTACCATTTATTAAAAGGAGAATCGAACAAATGAGAACTCGATTGCTGCCATTGCTATTATTGTGTGTACTAAGCATTGCCGTTTTGAACGCCTGCTCGAATGGTCCGACAAACAAACAAACGAATGATTTCATTACCTACGAATCCGAGAATGGTCCTGTCCAAGTTCCCGCTAACCCGCAGCGCGTTATCGTATTGTCATCCTTTGCGGGTAACGTCATGGCTTTGAATGTCCCGCTTGTCGGCGTCGATGCATGGTCAAAGATGAATCCGCGCTTCGATGCAGCGCTGAAGGATGTTGCGGAAGTAACCGATGAGAGCTTGGAGAAGATCCTTGAACTAGAGCCCGATCTCATCATCGCCTTATCGAATATTAATCATGTAGATAAACTTAACGCCATTGCTCCTACGGTCACCTATACGTATGGGAAATTAGATTATTTAACTCAGCACCTGGAAATCGGCAAACTTGTGAACAAGGAAAAAGAAGCGCAAGCCTGGATTGATGACTTTAAGAAACGTGCGCACGAAGCAGGAGAACAAATTAAGTCCAAAATCGGTGCAGACGCAACTGTGTCCGTCATTGAAAACTTTGATAAGCAGTTATACGTATTCGGTGATAACTGGGGGCGCGGCACAGAAATTCTTTATCAGGAAATGAAATTACAAATGCCTGCCAAGGTGAAGGAAATGGCTTTATCTGATGGTTATTATGCGCTGTCTTTAGAGGTTCTCCCTGAATTTGCTGGAGACTACGTCATTTTCAGCAAAAACCAGGACTCCGACAATTCATTTCAACAAACCGATACTTACAAAAACATTCCTGCAGTTAAAAATAATCGACTGTTCGAAGCGGATGCCAAACAGTTTTATTTCAATGATCCACTCACTCTCGACTTCCAATTAAACTTCTTTATCGAACGATTGCTTGGTAAATAAACAATGACGAAAGATAAACAACGCAATCTCCCTTTTCGATATAAACTACTTGCCGGAATACTTGCGTTTATAGGGATGTTTGTAATTGCCATGGTATTTGGGGCAGCTGATATTACCATGCGGGATTTGTGGCTAGCGCTTACTTCTACGGCTACTGGCGAGAAGATATCTATCATCAGAGAAATTCGTTTGCCACGTGAAATAGCTGGAATCTTCGTCGGGGCTGCACTTGCAGTTGCAGGAGCTATTATGCAAGGCATGACAAGGAATCCGCTCGCTGATCCAGGATTGCTAGGATTAACAGCTGGTGCGAATGCAGCACTCGCTATTACGCTTGCCTTCATCCCTTCGGCCAATTACTTGGGCATTATGATTGCCTGCTTGATTGGAGCAGCAGTAGGCGCCATGATGGTTTTCGGTATAGGTGCATTGAAAAAGGGGGGCTTCTCCCCCCTTCGTATTGTATTAGCGGGAGTAGCCGTATCCACATTCCTATATGCGCTTGCACAAGGAGTCGGTATTTATTACAAAGTATCTAAAGATATATCGATGTGGACGGCAGGGGGACTGATCGGAACTTCATGGAGCCAGCTTCAAATCCTTGTTCCTTTTATATCAATGGGTGTACTTATTTCATTATTGCTCTCCAGACAGCTTACGATTCTTAGTTTGAATGAGGAAGTCGCTGTTGGATTAGGCCAAAAGACCACTCAAATCAAGACGATCTTGTTTATCGTTATTATTTTACTTGCTGCGGCTTCTGTTGCGCTTGTGGGGGATATTGCATTCGTCGGGTTAATGGTTCCTCACGTGGTTCGTGCCATTGTTGGAACGGATTACCGCTATATTATTCCTATGTCAGCTATTTCAGGGGCTACCTTCATGCTTCTTGCCGATACCCTTGGTCGTACGATCAATTCCCCTTATGAAACACCTGTAGCAGCCATTGTTGCGATGCTTGGTTTACCTTTCTTTCTCTTTATCGTTCATAAAGGAGGCAAAACATTCTCATGATTCAACCCGCCATAATAAAAAAGCAACGATTGATCTTAGGCATTCTGCTCATATTAATTGCGATTACTAGCGTCGTTGCAATGGGAATGGGATACTCCTCCTTGTCTTACAATAGACTGCTTCCGACCTTGTTCGGTCATGGCACATTCAAAGAACACTTTGTACTATTCTCTGTTCGGTTACCGCGCATGATCATCACTCTACTTGCAGGCATGGGACTCGCATTATCGGGTGCCATCCTTCAAGGAATAACTAGGAACGACCTGGCTGACCCAGGTATAATTGGGATAAACGCTGGCGCGGGTGTTGCCATTGCGGGGTTTTTCTTATTTTTCCCTATTAAAGCCGGTTCATTTGTTTATATGCTGCCCCTTGTTGCCTTTGTTGGTGCATTGATTACTGCCATTCTAATCTACACATTTTCGTACAAGAGAAATACAGGTCTTCAGCCTATCCGATTAGTGCTCATTGGCATCGGATTTTCTATGGCGCTTTCTGGAGTGATGATTGTTCTCATTTCATCTGCCGAACGAGCTAAAGTGGATTTTATCGCAAAATGGCTAGCGGGCAACATCTGGGGAGCGGATTGGCCGTTTATTGTAGCCATTCTTCCATGGTTAGCTATACTGGTTCCCTTTACTCTATACAAAGCAAATCGATTAAATCTGCTCGGACTCAGCGAGCCCGTAGCAATTGGCATTGGAGTATCTATTGAAAAGGAACGGATTGTATTACTACTTGCAGCTGTCGCGCTGGCAGCCTCGGCTGTTTCTGTTACGGGAGGCATTGCATTCATTGGACTCATGGCCCCACATATTGCGAAAGCCTTGGTTGGACCCAGAAATCAATTGTATATTCCGATCGCTATCTTATTAGGGGGCTGGCTTTTATTGCTTGCTGACACCATTGGACGGAATGTCGTAGACCCCGATGGGATACCTGCTGGTATTATGGTCGCTTTAATCGGGGCGCCTTATTTTGTATATCTATTGTTGAGAAAATAAGAATTTATTGTAAAATCATAAAAACAATCTTACTCATTATTTTTAATTTTCAGTTATCTTTGATCACAAATCGCCTCAAATAGGTTAATATAGCCAGTAAAGCCTATTGAATGGAGCGAGATGTATGATTCAAAAGAAAAATAAACTGATGTTACAGCTATCATTATTAGCTGTGCTCTTAAGTATGGTTGTTCATCTCTTAGAAAGAACATTCCAACTATTTCACTCCCATGCGTCAAGTCATATGGGTGCAGAACTTGCTGAATCCTCTAATTTTACAACTGCTCTAAACATTCTATTGATTACTCCGATCATTCTATTGATTTATTGTGCGTATTTATATGTTCGCAACAAAGAGCATCCGCTCTTACCTTTGTTAATCACTCTAGTTATGACTTTTAGCAGCTTCTCCATTATTTCCGGGAGCGGCGGCGGCATTGAGTTTCATTTTTCTATATTTATGGTAGTTGCCACGACTGCTTATTACGAGAATATTAAACTAATTTTGATGATGACTCTGCTCTTTGCCATTCAGCATATTGCCGGCTTCTTCCTCATTCCCGAGCTCGTGTTTGGAACAACGTCATACTCGTTTATCATGCTGTCGATTCATGCTGGTTTCTTAATTTTGACCTCTTCCGCCACGACTCTGCAGATCATCTCCAAGAAGAAAATTACTCAGGAACTAGAGGCAGAGAAGAACGCCAAGCAAAGCCAACTCGTTCAATTATTAGACAGTGTCAGGCAGCTTTCTGACGAACTTGAACAATCCTCCATGACAGTCTCATCCAAGTCGGAACTTACAACTCGCATGAATGAAGAGATGAATCTGTCATTCAAAGAAGTATCCTCGGGATTAGAAACACAAAGCGAATCCATCAATAGCATCGAAAATAACCTGCAAACTATTAACCATATCATCATTCAGACCGCTCATTCTTCCAATGAAATCAAAGTCCGCGCTACTGGAACTGGTGATTTCGTTCTGAGTAATGAACAGAATATGAGATCGCTGCATGATCAAACGATGGTCGTATCCAAGTCCATTGAGACAGCAACAACGGCGCTCTCGGCATTAGTTGAGTCCTCGCAGAGGATTGAAGGTATTCTATCTACCGTACAAGATGTTGCGAATCAGACTAACCTTCTTGCGCTTAACGCTTCTATTGAAGCAGCCAGAGCAGGGGAGCACGGCAAGGGCTTCTCCGTTGTAGCTACTGAAATACGTAAGTTGGCAGAACGCACCAGTGAAAGCACCCAGGAAATTCATTCAATCCTCTCCATGATTCAAGGAGAGAGCAATGATGCTGTCAAGCATATTGAAGATGGCAAGCAAGCATCCGCTCTTTCGGTTGCTAAAGCAGAAGAGACGATAGCCAGCTTTGTACATATGGCACAAGATCTTCAGCAGGTGATTCAATTAGTTACTCATTTAAATGACTCCATCGGAAAGATTGAATCTGGCTCAAGTGAAATATCCGCTGAAGTCAGTACCATTTCTTCTTTCACTCAAGAAAGTGTCGCATCCATGGAACAATTGTTTGCACTCAGTGAGTCTCAAGTCATTTCATACAAAGAAGTGAATGAAGAAATCTCCCAGTTGAAACAGTTAGCTCAATCCCTCTATAGACAAATTTCTGCATAGGGGGCTTCCTTCTCTGCATAACCAATTCCCCCTTATTTATTTGGCCATTACTAATAATGACACCTTTATTGTAAGGGGGAATTGTTTTGCCCATGTTAACCTAATGTTAAAGATTGAACCCCGGAAAATAAATCGTTGCTTAAGCTGCTGCATCGTCTCCTCCTAGTCTTGCCCAATATTTTTAAAGTTGTATATTTTCTAAAATTTCAACAAATCTTGTTGAAGCTGGCGACAAGGGCACGCTCTTCAAAAAACATACGCCTACACTTCTCTTCGGGATTTCTTCCATGAGTTGAACTTCAGACAATAACCCTTTTTTTAAATATTCTTGAGAAAACTCTCTCGTTACACATGCGATCCCTAGATTTATTTTTGCAAACTCCAATAGTAAATCATGTGACCCTAATTCAAATTCCGGCGCAATCTTTATCCCTCTAGAGATCAAATAATCTTCTACATATTTTCTGGAATTTGATTTCGATTCAAGAAATATTAATGGAAGCTTCACCAACTCATGAAAGCTTAACGGTTTCGAACAAATTTGATTAAACTTCTCCCCGTAAACAAACGTATCCTGGATTTCCAAACACGGTCTCAGTTCTAATGTAGGATCATGAATCGGGAGGTTACATATCGCAATATCTACCCCTCCTGACTTTAAAATCGAACAAAGCTCAAACGTTGTACCATTCATAATCGTAAACTTAATATTCGGATATTGATTATGGAACGCTTCTAAATAAGGCAGCAAGAAATACCTGGATATCGTATCCCCTACACCGATTTTTAATTCACCCGCCGTTAAGTTTTTAAACTCCAGAATCTTTTCTTCACCCGTATGAAG
>Ga0079985_1153066_pt1 | contig 10846 bp, 11 predicted proteins | sample Hof3ISUMetaT_11_FD_73497 | JGI IMG/M metagenome (GOLD analysis project Ga0079985, IMG submission 73497) | Enriched soil aggregate microbial communities from Iowa State university to study microbial drivers of carbon cycling -... | ecosystem: Environmental > Terrestrial > Soil > Agricultural land... | reverse complement strand
GGCGCCACAGATGGGCGCCGTTTCGATTGGGTAACGAAGAGGTATCAGACCGCAGCGGTATCGCGCGACTTGCGGTAAGCCACCCAGTCGCCGCCTTCAATACGCGGCAGGCCCGAGACCGCCGCATCGGCCACGGGATACAGCAGGCAGGTCACCGGCTGGCCATCGTGCAGCACGGCGTGCTGTGCGCTGACGAACAGCGAGGACTGGCCGGGATAGATCTCCTCGATCTCGTCGAGCACCGGCACGAGCGCGTCGGGCACCTCATAGAGATCACCGACCGCCGGGCCGGCCTGGGGATCGAGCACCAGGCCCGGATAAGTGCCGAAGTCATAGAGCCGGCCTGCAATCGTTGCCGTGCCGAGCAGCGTGGGCGCGGCAATGCCGTGCTGGCGTGCCGCGGCGTTCAGGTCGTTGACCTCGCCGGCGCGCAGGGTGCCATAGACAAAGACCCTGGCCATGTCAGGCGCCGAGCTTTTCTTCGGACACCAGCACGCCGTCCGCATCGGCGTAGATCCAGTTGCCCGGGCGCACCACGGCGCCCGGCATCTGCACCGCGATGTCACGCTCGCCGGCGCCGCGCTTCTGGCTCTTCTGCGGATGCGTGGCCAGCGCGCGGATGCCGATGTCGCAGACCTCCAGCTCGGCCGTATCGCGCACGCAGCCGTTGACGATGATGCCGACCCAGCCGTTCTTCTCGGCCAGCAGACCGAGGTTGCCCCCTACCAGCGCGCAGCGCATCGAGCCGCCGCCATCGACCACCAGCACGCGGCCCTGCCCCGGCGATTCCAGCGCCTCGCGCACGAGCGAATTGTCTTCAAAGACCTTCAGCGTGGCGGCCTGGCCGGCAAAGGCCAGTTGCTTGCCGAGCGCACGGAACCCCGGCGCCATGACGCGCAGCGTTCCGTCGGCCAGGCGCAGTTCGTTGGCATCGCACAGATCGGTGGTGGCATGTTTCATCGAAAACTCCTGCAAGGAAGAAAATCGGTACCGACGGACGGTCGGACAGTCGGGCCTTACGGCTTGCCGGTGGCCAGCGCCTGCGCACGAATGGCGCTGAGCGTGGTGCGCGGCGTGATCACATCCGGATCCACCTGGATCTCGATCAGCGTGGACACCGGTGCGGCCAGCGCTTCGCGCAGCACGAGTTCAAACGCCCCGGTCGTCGTCACCGTCGCGCCGCGCGCGCCATAGGCACGGGCCAGCGCGGCAAAGTCCGGGTTCTGCAGCGCCGTGCCCGATTCGTGGGCCGGATACTCACGCTCCTGGTGCATGCGGATGGTCCCATACATGCCGTTGTTGACGACGATGATGATCACCGGCGCGTTGTATTGCATGGCGGTGGCCAGTTCCTGTCCGTTCATCAGGAAGCAGCCATCGCCTGCCAGCGCCACGACCGTGCGCTGCGGGAACGCAATCTTTGCGCCCACGGCTGCCGGCACGCCGTAGCCCATGGCGCCACTGGTCGGCGCAAGCTGGCCGCGGCCGCCCCCCGCGAACGGACGATAGTGGAAATAGCGGTGCAGCCAGCCGGCGTAATTGCCCGCGCCGTTGGTCACGACGGCATCCGCAGGCAGCAGGCGGTCAAGGGTGCGGATCACCTCGGCCATGTCGACGCCCTGCCCCGTATAGGCGGTCGGGGCCAGGTAACGCTCGTAGTCGGCGTGCGCGTCGCGCGCCCAGTCCTGCCAGCGCGGCGGCGCCGCCGGCGACGGCAATGCCGCGAGGCGCGCGGCGATCGCCGGCATCGAGGCGTGGATCATCAGGTCCGCCTGGTAGACGCTGCCCAGTTCCTCCGCCCCGGCGTGGACATGGATCAGCTGCTGCGCCGGCCGCGGCGCGCGGATCAGCGCATAGCCGCCCGTGGTCATCTCGCCAAGGCGCGGGCCGATTGCCAGCACGAGGTCCGCGTCGCGAACGCGTTCGGCCAAGGCGGGGTTGATGCCGATACCGACATCGCCGGCATAGTTCGGGTGCCGGTTGTCGAACAGGTCCTGGCCGCGGAACGCGCAACCAACCGGCAGTGAAAAGCGCTCGGCGAACTGCTGGATCTGCACGCACGCTTCGGGCGTCCAGCCACTGCCGCCGAGCAGCACGAAAGGGCGCTCCGCCGCTGCGAGTCTGTCCGACAGGCGCTGCAGGTCGTCATCGCCGGGCCAGCTCATCACGCGCTGGTAGGCCGCCAGTTGCGGCACGACCGCCTCCTGCGTCAGCATGTCTTCGGGCAAGGCCAGCACCACCGGGCCCGGCCGCCCCGAGGTGGCGGTCTGGTAAGCGCGCGCGATGTACTCGGGAATTCGTTCGACGCGATCGATCTGCGCGACCCACTTGGCCATCTGGCCGAACATGCGGCGGTAGTCGATCTCCTGAAAGGCTTCGCGGTCCGCGAAGTCCTGGCCGACCTGGCCGATGAACAGGATCATCGGCGTCGAATCCTGGAAGGCCGTGTGCACGCCGATGCTGGCATTGGTGGCGCCCGGTCCGCGCGTGCAGAAGGCCAGCCCCGGGCGGCCCGTGAGCTTGCCGTAGGCTTCGGCCATGACCGCCGCGCCGCCTTCCTGGCGGCAGATGACAAAGCGCATCTGGTCGCGCCGGCGGTGAAAGCCGTCGAGCACCGCCAGGTAGCTCTCGCCAGGCACGCCAAAGGCCAGTTCGGCGCCGTGCGCCAGCAGCGCATCGACCAGGATATGGCCGCCGCACATCGGTTCAGGCTGCGCGGTGCCGGCGGAAACAGGCTTGGATGACATGAAGGATCCTCGGAAAAACGCGGGAGCGCCGGCGTGGCCGGCGCGCGGGAATGCGACGCGGCGGCAGCCCGTCCTAGGCGGCCGGCGCCTGCGCCGCGGCGCCGCGGCGTAAACGGTTGCCGTTGCCGACCGTCACCGCGGTGAAGATCGACAGCAGCTGGAAGCCGCCGATCATGAAGAACACCCAGTTGGGCAGGTGCGCGTCCATCAGCGCGCCAAAGAACAGCGGCCCGCTGGCCAGGCCGATGTCCAGCCCCGAATAGACCACGCCGTACACGCGGCCTGTGGCGCCGGCCGGCGCCGCCGCACGCACAAGCAGGTCCCGCGAAGGGCCGGCCGTACCCGCGCCGAAGCCGATCACGCCGAGCAGCGCCGGCACCAGCAGGCCCGGCGCGACGTTCAGGCCCACGAGTATGGCCATCAGCCCGGACACGGTGAAGCTCAGCGCGATCAGCCGGTCATGGTTGCTGGTGCGGCTGGCGGCAAACCCGCCGACCAGCATGCCGCCGGCGCTGCACAGCATGTAGATGGTGTAGGACGCGGTGGCCAGTGTGAAGGGAATGCCGTAGAGCTGCGTGAGCGCGGTCGGCGCGAAGCTCTGGATGCCGGCCGCCGAGAACGTGGTCAGCAGGAAGAAGGCCCAGCACACCCACACCTGCGGCAGCTTCAGGAAGCCAAGCAGGCTGCCACCGCCGCCGGCCTGCGCGGCCTTGGGACGGCCCACCGCACTGCCAAGCTCGCGCGGGTCGAGCACGTGGCGCAGGACCAGCAGCACCGCCAGCACGCCGAACGCCACGATCGACGCGGCAGCCAGTGCCACGCGCCACGTGGCCAGGTTGGCTAATGTCACAAGGAACACCGGTGCGGCCGCCCAGCCGAGGTTGCCCGAGATGCCGTGCACCGAGAACGCGTGGCCCAGCCGGGGCTGCGACACATGCTTGTTCAGCAGCGTGAAATCGGCCGGATGGAATACGCCGTTGCCCAGCCCCGCCACGCCGGCGCCGAGCAGCAGCGCGGCATAGCCGGAACTGACCGACAGCAGCAAGGCGGCCGAGCCCAGGAAAGCCAGCCCGGCAAACAGGACCGGCCGCGCCCCGATGCGGTCCACCACGAAACCCGAAGCCGTCTGCACCACTGCCGACACCGCGAAGAAGACCGTCATCAACAGGCCAAGCTCGGCATAGCTCAGGCCGAACTCCGCCTTGATCCACGGAAACAGCGGTGCCAGCAGCAGGTGATAGAAGTGGGAGACCCCATGCGCCAGCCCGACCAGGCCGATCACCTGGGCATCATGGCGAAGCGGATTGCGGCTGGGATCGAGAGCGGCGGTAGTCATGGCGGCGGATTCGCGGGATGGAGCGCAGACGCGCCGCACGCCTGTCCGCGAGGGCAGGCAAAAGCGCGTACCGAAGCTCGCATCATAGAGGAAAACCGCAACCGGCTGCATACCGGTGCAGCGCGCGCCGCAATGTCCGCGGCCGCTACATCTGCTTGAACAGGTACGCGTACTGCCTGGCCACGGGCAGCGATTCCGGCCGGTCGCGCAAGCGCAGCGACACGCGCCCCAGCGACTGCGTGACCGCGCTGGCCACGCACGCGATATTGACCACCGTGCCGCGGTGGATCTGCCAGAAGCGCTCGGGATCGAGCTGCTGGGTCAGTTCGCGCAGGCTGGTGCGGATCAGCGCTTCACCGCCGGCGGAGACCACGTTGACATACTTGTCGGTGGCTTCCAGGTAGATCACCTCGTCGACCGGGATGATGCGCACCTCCTGCCCGACCAGCGCGCGGATAAAGCGCAGGTAGTTGCCCTGCGGCTCCGGCGCGCCGCGTGCGCCCATTGCCGGGTGTTCCAGCGCTTCGAGGCGATGGAGCAGTTGCGCGAGCTGGCCGTTGTCGATCGGGGCCGTGCTTGGCTCGGCATCGGCAAGGGCCGCCGCCAGGCGCGCCTTCAGGCGCGCGACGGTCGCCTCCAGCCGCTCGTGCTGCACGGGCTTGAGCACATAGTCGACAGCGGCCCGCTCGAACGCCTCCAGCGCGAACTGGTCGTAGGCGGTCACGAATACCACCAGCGGCGGCACATCGAAGTCGACCAGCTCGCGGGCCACGTCCATGCCGCTCATGCCGGGCATGCGGATGTCGAGGAACACGACGGTGGGCTGGTGCTGGCGCGCCGCATCGAGCGCCGACACGCCGTCATGGACCACGCCGGCGATCCTGGCTTCGGGCCACAGCACCGCCAGCTCGGATTCCAGCACGCGGGCCAGCAAAGGTTCATCATCGGCAATCAGCAGGGTTGGGGTCATGGCGGAGATCAGGGGGCGTGACCAGCGTCAGCAGGCAGGATGAGGGGGCATTGGACGGTGCCCGACTCGAATGATCAAGGGCGCGGCATGGCCGGCGTTACGCCGGCAGGCGTGGCCGGCACCGCGGCGGGCACTGGCGACGGCACCGGCAACTCGGTGTGCCGGGTCAGCGGCAGCGTCAGCCGCACCACCACGCCGCGCGGCGTGTTTTCTTCCATCTGCATGCTGGCCGCCGCACCGAAAATACGCGCCAGCCGTTCGCGCACATGAGTCAGGCCCAGACCCGAGCCCTTGCCCGAGCCATGGCCAAACCCGACGCCGGTGTCGGCAATGATGACTTGCACCGCGTCGTCCCCGGCGGCGCGTGCCGACAGCGTAATATGGCCGCCGCGCATGCAAGGCTCGATGCCATGCGTCACCGCGTTCTCCACCAGCGGCTGGATCAGCATGGGCGGGATCTCCACGCCGTCCAGCGCGGGCGGCAGGTCGATGTCATAGCCCAGCCGCGTGCCGAAGCGCATGCCCTGGATGTCCAGGTAGCTGCGCAGCAGCTCGAACTCCTGGCGCAGCGTGCACTGTTCCGCGCGCGTATGCAGCAGCGAGGTGCGCAAAAATCCGATTAGCCGCTGCAGCAGCTTGCGCGCCGCGCGCGGGTCGGTAGCAATCAGCCCGTCGAGGTTGGCCAGCGAATTGAACAGGAAATGCGGCTCGATCTGCGCCTGCAGCGCCATCAGCTGGGCGCGTACGAGCTGCTTCTCGGCCTCCTCGCGCTGCAGGGCGTCAAGCGCGGCCTGGCGCTCCAGGTAAGCGAGCTTTTCGCGCGACCAGTAGAAGTAAATCATGCTCGCCGACGCCAGCATGCCCACCACCAGGCACATGCGCAGCATGTCCCCGGTTTCGGCGGAGAGCTTTGGCGGCAAGTCCAGCACCTCGCGCGTGGCCCAACTGCCCAGGACCACGCCCATGGGCACGGCCGCAGCGGCCAGGATCAGGAATGGCCAGCGCCGCGGGCGTTCATTCCACCAGATCAGCACGCGCGGGATATCGATCAGCAGCCAGATCGACAAGCCGATCAGGTGGCTATAGACAAAGTTGTGCCACAGCGTGCCGCCCGTCTGGAAGCCATAGTTGAGGCTGACGGCAATCACCGTGTTCATGCACAGCACGAACAGCAGGTCACGCCCGAGGATGGTCAGTCGGGAAGGAATGGCGGAGGAAAGACAGCGGTCCATGGCGTTCATGTTAGCGCGGCCTGTGCCGGGTGCAATGCGGGAGGGTCCGGATGCCGGCGGTCACCGCGTGTCGCGGTCACCGGGCAGTCGTCGGGTTCAGCGCCGCAGCGCAAGTCGGCGGCCCAGCAGGATCACGCCCGCCACCACCAGCAGCACGGGCCACCAGTCATGGGCGAACTGGGCGGGCAGCATGCCGCGATGTTGCAGCAGGAGTACGCCCCCAGCCAGGATCAGAATCAACGGGACAAGCACGCCCCGGCCGTTGCGGCCAGCTTTCATGGTCTCTCTCCTTCGTCGATGGCATCGCGCGCAATATCTGTTGCGCTGCGGCATAGACCGGAGAGATGGCTTCCCCGGCATGTGCACGCACTTTACGACGCTTGTGGGCCGGAAGGAAAGTGTCTTGCGACGAATGGCGGGCGCGCGGCGCGAACCGCGCCTTGGCCGGATGGACTGCGGCGGGCGCAGCAGCCGGCACAGCAGCGGGCCACCGCCGTGGCCCGTGTGGCGACTGGTGCAGCCTGGCGCGGGTCTCAGGCTGCCAGCGCCTGCTGCGTGTCGGCTTCGCCCAGTGCGCTGCTGACCGTGTCGCGCGACAGGTGGGGCGCGAACATATTGATGAAGGCGTGCGCGTAGCCACGCAGGTAGGCACCGCGGCGCAACGCCACGCTGGTGGTGTTGGAGTCGAACAGGTGGTCCGCGGAAATCCGCACCAGGCCGGTGTCCTTGCGCTCATCATAGGCCATCGACGCGATAATGCCCACGCCCAGTTCCAGCTCCGCATAGGTCTTGATCACGTCGGCGTCCAGCGCGGTCAGCACGATCTCGGGCTGCAGGCCGGCCTCGGCAAAGGCGCCGTCGATCTTGCGCCGTCCGGTAAAGCCAGCGTCGTACGTGATCAGCGGGAAGCCGGCCACGTCCTCCAGCGTCGGTTCGGGCAGGCGTGTCAGCGGATGATCCGGCGACACCACCAGCACGTGCTGCCAGGTGTAGGCCTCGAACGAGGTCAATCCGGACTCGGTGGCCAGCGCCTCGGTCGCAATGCCGATGTCGGCCTGCCCGGTCAGCAGCAGTTCGACGATGTGCGTGGGCGACGCTTCCTGCAGCGCCAGCGTGACGTGCGGATAGGCGCGGCGGAACGACTGCACCACCCTGGGCAGGGCGTAGCGCGCCTGCGTGTGGGTCGTGGCGACCGTCAGGCGGCCGGTATGGCGGCCCGCGAATTCGTCGCCAGCCTGGCGCAGGTTCTCCGCCTCGAGCAGCAGGCGCTCGACAATGCGCACGATCTCGCGGCCCGGCTCGGTCAGCCCGGTCAGGCGCTTGCCGTAGCGCTCGAAAATCTCCACGCCGAGTTCTTCCTCCAGTTCGCGGATCTGGCGCGATACCCCCGGCTGCGAGGTGTAGAGCGCGTTGGCGACCTCGGTCAGGTTGAACTGGCGGCGCACCGCCTCGCGGATGGATCGGAGTTGCTGGAAATTCATCGCCCTGCCCCTTGTCGGCTTGTCGCCGCGCCGCTGGCGCGCACGTTCGATTGTTGTGGTGTCGGCTGGTTGAAGACGCGCAGCTGGCGCGGCCGTACCGCAAGCAGTTCGCCTTCGCGGAAGCCCGCGTGGCGGTAGCGCTCCAGCGGCAGGGCCACCTCGATCAAGTCCTGGTTGTCCTCGCGCTCGAGTTCGAGCTGGGCCACCGGGCCCAGCGTCAGCGCGCGGCGCAGCGTGACGGCGATGCCGTCAGTGCCCGGTGCGTAGCGCTCCAGGTCCAGGTCGTGCGGGCGAACATAGGCCACCGCATCGCCGGCGGTCTCGTGGCCGCTGCCCACCACCGGCAGCACCGCTTCGCCGGTATGCAGCAGGCCGCCGCTCTCGCCCACTTCCAGGCGTCCGTGGAACAGGTTGACGTTGCCGAGGAAGCCGAACACGAACGGCGTGGCCGGATGGTTGTAGACCGCTTCAGGCGAGCCAAACTGCTCGACGTGACCACGGTTCATCAGCACCACCTGGTCGGCCACTTCCAGCGCTTCTTCCTGGTCGTGCGTGACGAACACGCTGGTGACGTGCAGCTCGTCATGCAGGCGCCGCAGCCAGCGGCGCAGTTCCTTGCGCACCTTGGCGTCGAGCGCGCCGAACGGTTCGTCGAGCAGCAGCACGCGCGGCTCCACCGCCAGCGCGCGGGCCAGTGCGATACGCTGGCGCTGTCCACCAGACAGCTGCGCGGGATAGCGGTCGGCCAGCCAGTCGAGCTGCACCAGCTCGAGCAACGACTTCACCTTCTCGCGGATCTGCGCCTCGCCCGGGCGTTCGCCGCGCGGCTTCACGCGCAGGCCGAAGGCCACGTTCTCGAACACGCTCATATGCTTGAACAAGGCATAGTGCTGGAACACGAAGCCCACCTGGCGCTGGCGCACGTGCTGCTGCGAGGCATCGCGTCCGGACAGCACGATCTGGCCCGCATCGGCACGCTCCAGGCCCGCGATGATGCGCAGGAGCGTGGTCTTGCCGCAGCCGGATGGTCCGAGCAGCGCGGTCAGCTCGCCCTCTTCGAAGTCCAGCGAGACGTTGTCCAGCGCGACGAAATCGCCGAAGCGCTTCTCTACGTTCTTGACCTGAATGCTCATGATGCCTGTCCTTGCAATGCCGCCAGCGGGGCTTCCCCGGCAGCGTCTTCGTTTTCCTTGCGGGCGCGGAGTTCCACCAGCGTCTTGATGCCCAGCGTGACCAGAGCCAGCAGCGTCAGCAGCGATGCCACCGCGAATGCCGCCGCGAAGTTGTACTCGTTGTAGAGGATCTCGACATGCAGCGGCATGGTGTTGGTCAGCCCGCGGATATGGCCCGACACCACCGACACCGCGCCGAACTCCCCCATCGCCCGCGCATTGCACAGGATCACGCCGTACAACAGGCCCCAGCGGATATTGGGCAGCGTGATATGCCAGAACGTCTGCCAGCCCGATGCGCCCAGCACGATGGCCGCTTCTTCCTCTTCGCTGCCCTGCGCCTGCATCAGTGGAATCAGCTCGCGCGCCACGAACGGGAAGGTCACGAAGATGGTGGCCAGCACGATGCCCGGCACCGCGAACATGATCTTGATGTCATGCGTCTCCAGCCACGGCCCGAACCAGCCTTGCGCGCCGAACAGCAGCACATAGACCAGGCCCGAAATCACTGGCGACACCGAGAACGGCAGGTCGATCAGCGTGATCAGCAGGTTCTTCCCGGGAAATTCGAACTTGGCGATCGCCCACGCCGCCGCCACGCCGAACACCAGGTTCAGCGGCACGGCGATCGCGGCCACCGTCAGCGTGAGCTGGATCGCGGACCAAGCATCCGGCTCGACCAGCGCTTCCCAGTAGGTCTGCACGCCCTTGCGCAGCGCCTCGTAGAAGACCGAAGCGAGCGGCACGAACAGGAACAGCGTGAGGAACAGCACCGCCACGGTGATCAGCGTGTAACGCACCCACGGCGCTTCGCCGGTCGCGTCGAATTTATGGTGGGCCGTGCCCTGCCGCCCGAGGCGGCCTGATACTGCGCCGGCCATGTCAGTGCTCCTTGCTCGTGGCGGGCGCTTCCAGTGCCAGGGCATCGCGCGCGCCAGACTGGTGGCGGCGGGTCCAGGCCTGCAGCAGGTTGATCAGCAGCAGCAGCGCGAAGGAAATCACCAGCATCACCACGGCCACCGCGGTAGCGCCCGCGTAGTCGTATTGCTCGAGCTTGGAATAGATCATCAGCGGCGCGATTTCCGAGACCATCGGCATGTTGCCGGAGATGAACACCACCGAGCCGTACTCGCCGGTGGCCCGCGCGAACGACAGCGCAAAGCCCGTCAACAGCGCCGGCAGGATGGCCGGCAGGATTACGCGTCCGAAGGTCTGCAGGCGCGTGGCGCCGAGGCTGGCAGCGGCCTCTTCCAGTTCCTGCTCGACGTCTTCCAGCACCGGCTGCACCGTGCGCACCACGAACGGCAGGCCGATGAACGTCAGCGCGACCACCACGCCCAGTGGGCTGAAGGCGACCTTGATGCCGAGCGGCTCCAGGTAGCAGCCGATCCAGCCATTGCCCGCGAACAGCGCCGTCAGCGCGATACCAGCCACCGCGGTAGGCAGTGCGAACGGCAGGTCCACCAGCGCATCGATCAGGCGCTTGCCGGGAAAGCGGTAGCGCACCAGCACCCACGCCACCGCCAGCCCGAAGACCGTATTGATGATTGCCGCGATCAGCGACGCACCAAAGCTCAGCTGGTAGGAAGCCACCACGCGCGGCGCCGTCACCGTGGTCCAGAAACCATCCCACGTCATCGTGAACGTCTTCAGGAACACCGCCGACAGCGGAATCAGGACGATCAGCGTCAGATAGAAGATCGTGAAGCCCAGCGACAGGCCAAAGCCCGGCAGCACGGTGAAGCGCTGGCGGCCGTTGCGTCCCGGCGCACTGCGGGTGGCGCGCGATTCTGGCGCGGCCGGGGGTGGCGTGTCCGCCAGGGAGATGGAGGGTGGCATGTCGTCTCGTCTGTGGTGGAGCCCGTGCCAGACGGGCCTCACTTATGAAACCGGCGCATAAGTCGCCGG
>Ga0079985_1016897_pt1 | contig 10846 bp, 10 predicted proteins | sample Hof3ISUMetaT_11_FD_73497 | JGI IMG/M metagenome (GOLD analysis project Ga0079985, IMG submission 73497) | Enriched soil aggregate microbial communities from Iowa State university to study microbial drivers of carbon cycling -... | ecosystem: Environmental > Terrestrial > Soil > Agricultural land... | reverse complement strand
ATCAAGCGCAACGGTGTCGTGCGCGTGATCTGCTCGTCGGATCCCCGCCACAAGCAACGCCAAGGCTAATCGGAAAGAGGATTGACGAATGGCACGTATCGCAGGGGTTAACATCCCGAACCACAAGCACACCGAAATCGGCCTGACGGCTATTTATGGTGTCGGCCGCTCGCGCGCTCGCAAGATTTGCGAGGCCACCGGTGTACCGTTTGACAAGAAGGTCAAGGATCTGACCGACGCCGACCTGGAAAAGCTTCGTGACGAAGTAGGCAAGGTCACGGTCGAGGGTGACCTGCGTCGTGAAACCACGATGAACATCAAGCGTCTCATGGACCTTGGTTGCTATCGTGGCATGCGTCACCGCAAGGGCCTGCCCATGCGCGGTCAGCGTACCCGTACCAACGCACGTACCCGCAAGGGTCCGCGCAAGGCCGGCGTGGCTCTGAAGAAGTAAAGCCGAAGGCAGAGGAAGAAACTAATGGCAAAAGGTCCGAATAACGCCGCTCGCGCGCGTAAAAAGGTCAAGAAGAACGTTGCCGACGGCATTGCGCACGTCCACGCTTCGTTCAACAACACCATCATCACGATCACCGACCGCCAGGGCAACGCTCTGTCGTGGGCGACCGCCGGTGGCCAGGGCTTCAAGGGTTCGCGCAAGTCGACCCCGTTCGCTGCCCAGGTTGCTGCCGAGAACGCCGGCCGCGTGGCGCAAGACCAGGGTATCAAGAACCTGGAAGTGCGCATCAAGGGCCCCGGCCCGGGTCGTGAATCGGCTGTCCGCGCGCTGAACGCGCTGGGCATCAAGATCGCTATCATCGAAGACGTCACGCCGATTCCGCACAACGGCTGCCGTCCGCCGAAGCGCCGCCGCATCTAAGCGTTGGCGTGTCCGGGCCGGCGGGTTTACCTGCCGGTTTCGGATATGGTAGTATCGCGCGTTGACCTGCTGCATCTGATGCGGCAGGTTTTCGTTTTGCGCGGCTAGAATGTCGCATCCAGCGCATTCAGAATGCCTGCGCATTGGAAAATGCTTTTTGCGTCGTACCCGGGAACGGGGCGCGCGTCATAAGCCCACCGTCCGTCACGGTCTCCGGGATTCCCGGTAGCACAGCGTTGGCGGACTCGCGGCGCGTCAAGACAGGCGCCGTGATCGAACAAAGGAAGACAACGTGGCACGTTATACCGGCCCGAAGGCCAAACTTTCCCGCCGTGAAGGCACCGACCTGTTCCTGAAGAGCTCGCGCCGTTCGCTGGCCGACAAGTGCAAGCTGGACAGCAAGCCGGGCCAGCATGGCCGCACCTCGGGTGCCCGCACCTCCGACTACGGCAACCAGCTGCGCGAAAAGCAGAAGGTCAAGCGCATCTACGGTGTGCTCGAGCGCCAGTTCCGCCGCTACTTCGCTGAAGCCGACCGCCGCAAGGGCAACACCGGCGAAAAGCTGCTGCAACTGCTGGAATCGCGTCTGGACAACGTGGTGTACCGCATGGGCTTCGGCTCGACCCGCGCTGAAGCGCGTCAGCTGGTGTCGCACAAGGCGATCCTGGTGAACGGCCAGGCCCTGAACGTGCCGTCGGCCCAGGTCAAGTCGGGCGACGTGATCTCGATCCGCGAGCAGTCGAAGAAGCAAGTGCGTATCGCTGAAGCGCTGTCGCTGGCCGAGCAGTCGGGCTTCCCGACCTGGGTTGCCGTGGACGCCAAGAAGTTCGAAGGTACCTTCAAGCAGGCTCCGGATCGCGCCGACATCGCCGGCGACATCAACGAAAGCCTGATCGTCGAACTGTACTCGCGTTAATCCGCCGGACCGACGAACAGAACGGTTCGAGCTTGCGATTCCCGCAAGGCCTCTCTTACAGCCCGCCGCGCTATACGCGCGGTCGGGCTTATTGCCCATCGCGCGATGGGTCTTTCAGGTTCCAAACGTCAGCCTTATCGGTGTAACGAGCCGAGGGTATTGAAAAGGACAACCTAATGCAAACAGCACTCCTCAAGCCAAAAATCATCGCCGTCGAGCCGTTGGGCGATCATCACGCCAAAGTCGTGATGGAGCCGTTCGAGCGCGGCTACGGCCATACGCTCGGTAACGCCCTGCGTCGCGTGCTGCTGTCATCGATGGTCGGCTATGCCCCGACCGAAGTGACGATCGCTGGGGTGGTCCATGAATATTCCACCATCGACGGTGTGCAGGAAGACGTCGTCAACCTGCTGCTCAACCTGAAGGGTGTCGTGTTCAAGCTGCACAACCGCGACGAAGTCACGGTTTCGCTGCGCAAGGACGGTGAAGGCATCGTAACGGCGGCCGATATCGAGCTGCCGCACGATGTCGAGATCATCAACCCGAACCACGTCATCGCCCACCTGTCTGCCGGCGGCAAGCTGGACATGCAGATCAAGGTCGAGCAAGGCCGCGGCTACGTGCCGGGCAACGTGCGCAAGTTCGGCGACGAGTCGAGCAAGGTGATCGGCCGTATCGTGCTGGACGCCTCGTTCTCGCCGGTGCGCCGCGTGTCGTACGCCGTCGAGTCCGCTCGCGTGGAGCAGCGTACCGACCTGGACAAGCTGGTGATGAACATCGAAACCGACGGCGTGATCTCGCCCGAGGAAGCGATTCGCCAGTCGGCCCGCATCCTGGTTGACCAGCTGTCGGTGTTCGCCGCGCTGGAAGGCACCGAGTCCGCCGCCGAGGCCGCTTCGAGCCGCGCACCGCAGATCGATCCGATCCTTCTGCGCCCGGTCGACGACCTGGAGCTGACGGTGCGTTCGGCCAACTGCCTGAAGGCCGAGAACATCTACTACATCGGCGACCTGATCCAGCGTACCGAGAACGAGCTGCTCAAGACCCCGAACCTGGGCCGCAAGTCGCTCAACGAGATCAAGGAAGTCCTCGCCTCGCGTGGCCTGACTCTGGGCATGAAGCTCGAGAACTGGCCGCCTGCAGGTCTGGACAAGTAATTGCGGCGCGAGGCCCTGGCCTCGTGTTGCGGTAACCGCCCCGGTTTCGGCCGGGGCATGTATGACTACCGGCCCGCGTCCCGAGGTTTGCGCCAGGGGGCGATAGAAGAGCTGGTCAAACACTTCATCTGAAAGGAATCATCATGCGTCACCGTCATGGTTTGCGGAAACTGAACCGCACCTCGTCGCACCGTCTCGCGATGCTGCGCAACATGTCCAACTCGCTGTTCCAGCACGAGCTGATCAAGACCACCCTGCCCAAGGCCAAGGAACTGCGCAAGGTTGTCGAGCCGCTCATCACGCTGGCCAAGAAGGACACCGTTGCCAACCGCCGTCTGGCTTTCGCCCGTCTGCGCGACCGCGACATGGTCACCAAGCTGTTCAACGAACTGGGCCCGCGCTACAACGCTCGTCCGGGCGGCTACACCCGTATCCTGAAGTTCGGCTTCCGTCAGGGCGACAACGCGCCGATGGCGCTGGTCGAGCTGGTGGATCGTCCGGAAATCACCGAAGCTCCGGCCGAAGAAGCCGCTGAGTAAAGTTGAGTTCCAACCCGTCAGCCGACGGGTTCGGACACACCGCTTACAATCGAGCCAGGCAATTTGCCTGGCTCTTTTGTTTTGTGCGCCAGGGTTCGGAGGGCCGCATGCAAGCCAGTGCCAGTTCACAACACGCCGCCGAGGGCGACGATGCGGCGGTCATCGCCGTGCTGACCAACCTGCCCGATGCGGACACCGCGACGCGGCTTTCACGGGCCTTGCTCGAGGCGCGTGTGTGCGCGTGCGTGAACCGTCTTGCGCCGGTGCAATCCGAGTACTGGTGGCAGGGCAAGCTGGAGCAGGCGACGGAATGGCCGCTGCTGGCCAAGACGACGCGGGCGCGCTATGCGGCGCTTGAGGCGGTCATCCGGGCGAACCATCCCTATGATGTGCCCGAGATCATCGCGTGGCCCATCAGCCAGGGTTTCGGCCCTTATCTGGCGTGGGTGCGTGACGAAGTCGCCTGCGCCGTGGATGGCGCGGAATGAAAGCAGCGCCCCGCGTTACGGAAGCGACTGAAAAGATTCGGGACGGTCTATGAATATGGGTTTTGCTCTCTCCGAGCGATCAAACCGGTTGAGCTGGGCGCGGCATATTGCCGCAGTGCTGGCGGTGATGGTGGCCTGGCTGTGCCTGGCTGCCGGTGCCAACGCGGCCACGGAAGAGGATTTCCTGCCGCCCGAGCAGGCCTTCCGCTTCGCCGCCCGGCAAGTGGACGCGCAGACCATCGAAGTCCGCTTCGACGTGGCCAGGGGGTACTACCTGTACCGCGAGCGCTTCGCCTTTGCCGTCCAGCCCGAAGCCGTACGCCTGGGCCAGCCCGAATTTCCACCCGGCAAGGTCAAGTTCGATGAGACCTTCGGCAAGGAGATGGAAACCTATCGCGACACTGTCGTCATCCGCGTGCCGGTGCAGTCTGCGCCCGCCGACGGCAAGTGGTCGCTGGTCGTGACGTCTCAGGGCTGCGCCGACAGGGGGCTGTGCTATCCGCCGATGGAGAGCGTGTACAAGGTGGGTGCCGTGTCGCTGGACAGCCTGTTCGGCGGCAGCCCGCGCAGCGAAGCGACGACCCCGCCGTCGTCGGCTGGTCCGGGTACCGCCGGTGCCGCGCCCGCCGCACGCCTTGACGAAAACGACCGCATTGCCGGTGTGCTTGCCAGCCGCAACCTCGGCATCGTCGCAGCGCTCTTCTTCGGCCTGGGCCTGCTATTGACCTTCACGCCCTGCGTCCTGCCGATGGTACCGATCCTGTCGTCCATCGTTGTCGGCGAGCACGCCACGCGCAGTCGGGCGCTGGTGGTATCGCTGGCTTATGTCCTCGGCATGGCCGTGGTCTACACGGCGATCGGCGTGGCTGCGGGCCTGCTGGGCGAAGGCCTGGCCGCCGCGCTGCAGACGCCCGCGGTGCTTGTCGCGTTTGCCGGGCTGATGGTGGCACTCTCGCTCTCGATGTTTGGCCTCTACGAACTCCAGCTGCCGCAGCAGTGGCAGAACCGCCTGACGGCTACGTCGAACCGCCGTCGCGGCGGCCAGGTGGTCGGAGCCGCGGCCATGGGCGCGATCTCCGCGCTGATCGTGGGCCCTTGCGTGACGGCGCCACTGGCTGGTGCGCTGGCCTATATCGCCCAGACGCGCGACGCGCTGACCGGCGGCAGCGCACTGCTGGCCATGGCGCTGGGCATGGGGGTTCCGCTGGTACTGGTCGGGGTCGGCGCCGGCAACCTGCTGCCGCGCGCGGGGCGCTGGATGGAAGCCACCAAGCGCTTCTTCGGATTCCTGCTGCTGGGTGTGGCGATCTGGATGGTGACGCCCGTGCTGCCGGCATGGCTGATCATGGCGTTGTGGGCGGCGCTGTTGCTCGTGGCGGCGGTATTCCTTGGCGCGTTTGATGCACTGGGTGCCGAAGCGCGCGGGGTGGCACGGCTCGGAAAGGGGCTTGGCGTGTTGGCGGCGCTCGCTGGCGCCATCTTGCTACTGGGACTGGCCTCTGGCGGACGCGATCCGCTGCAGCCGCTCGCGCATCTGAACCTGGCGCGCGTGACCGGCGCCGCGGCCGAAGCGACGGCTGGTACTCAGCCGGTGCGTTTCGAGCGCGTCCAAAGCGTGGCGGAACTCGATGCGCGCGTGGCGCAGGCGGCGGCTGCCGGCAAGCCGGTGCTGCTCGATTTCTACGCGGACTGGTGTGTGAGCTGCAAGGAGATGGAGCGCATGACGTTCACCGATACCCGGGTGCGTTCGCGCATGTCGGAGATCGTGCTGCTGCAGGCCGATGTCACGGCCAACAACGCCGACGACAAGGCTCTGCTCAAGCGCTTCGGCCTGTTCGGGCCGCCTGGCATCATCCTGTTCGGTGCCGACGGCCGTGAACGACCGGTGCGCGTGATCGGCTACCAGTCCGCCGGCCGTTTCCTCGAAAGCCTGGAGCGCGCGCTTGGCACGCGCCCCAGCACCTGAGCACTAGCGCTCCAACTGCCGTCCGAGCGCCCACACGGCGCCCAGTACCACCACGACCGCGCCCATCAACCCAAGCGACCACCAGAACCCGTCGGGCTCGCGCAGCCACGGCATGCGTTCGAAGTTCATGCCGAAGATGCCGGTGATAAGCGTCAGGGGCATGAACAGCGCCGTAATCAGCGTCAGCGTGCGCATGGTGCGGTTGGTCCGGTGGGCCACCGCCGAGAAATGGATCTGGACCGCGGACTCGATCGAATCCTCCAGCCGCCGCGCGTGCGCCAGCACGCGCTGGATGTGCTCCATCAGGTCGTTGATTCGTACCAGCAGCATCTCGTCACGGCCTGGCGCCTTGTCGGCGGGATCGGTCGGATCGCCGCTGTAGCGGTTGTCCAGCACGCTGTCGCGGAATTCCTGCAGGGCATCGCGCTGCTCTTCGCTGAGGTGCTCCAGCCTGCGCAGCTGGATGCGGGCATCGAGCAACCCTTCCCAGCTTGAAAAACTGCGGCGCGAGTTGAGCAGCGCGCGCTGCCAGCGGTCCAGTTGCCGAGTGAGCGGCGCGCGCAACTCCAGGTAACGGTCGACCATGGCGTTGAGCAGGCGAAGCATCAGGTCTTCGGGCCGGCTTGGCGGGCGCACGCCATGCAATAGCGGCGCCTGTCCGTTTGCCCTCGGCGCGGCTTGTGGCCTTGGCGCCTGGCAAACCTCCAGCAAGCGCTGGCGTACCTGGTCGATCGTGCGCGACGGACCGGGCCGGACGGTGACCAGCACATTGTCGAACACGAAGAACGTGACCGGCTGCGTGTCGATCCGCGCCAGTGCCGGCAGGAAGCCGGGCGGATGGCGGCGCGGCTTTGGCGCAGCCCCGGCGGGAGTCGGTGCCGAGCCTTCCGCCTCGGCAATGGCGCGGCTGGTCTCGAAAGTCAGCTTGCGGAAGATCACCATGTCATACGCATGCGTCGTGTCGAAGTACGACGGGTGCGCGGTGTTGGTGGCGTCCACCAGATGCAGGTCCAGGATAGGCGCGCCGGTGAGCTGCCGCACGCTCTCGCGCCAGCTTTCCGGGGCCGCCGCGACCTCTTCGATCGGAAAATCGGCCCAGACGAAGCGGGCCGACGCGCTACCGGCGAGGAACGTGCCCGCCTCGGCCAGCGAGGCGAGCGGGTGAACCTGGCTGGCCGAGAAGCCTAGCAGCTCCATGTGGGCGACGTGGCCTCAGCCGGCAAGCAGCCGCGCGGCATCGCGCGCGAAATAGGTGAGGATGCCGTCGGCGCCGGCGCGGCGGAAGGCCAGCAGCGATTCCATCATGACCTTGTCGTGGTCCAGCCAGCCGTTTTGCGCGGCCGCCTTGAGCATCGCGTACTCGCCGCTGACCTGGTAGACGTAGGTCGGGAAGCGGAACTCGTCTTTCACCCGGCGCACGATATCCAGATAGGGCATGCCGGGCTTGACCATCACCATGTCGGCGCCCTCCATGATGTCCTGGGCGACTTCGCGCAGGGCCTCGTCGGTGTTGGCCGGGTCCATCTGGTAGGTCATCTTGTTGCCCTTGCCCAGGTTGGCGGCCGAGCCCACGGCGTCGCGGAACGGGCCGTAGAACGCCGACGCGTACTTGGCCGAGTAGGCCATGATGCGCGTGTGGATGTGGCCCGCGTCTTCCAGTGCCAGGCGCACGGCGCCGATGCGGCCGTCCATCATGTCGGACGGGGCGACGATATCCACGCCGGCTTCGGCCTGCACCAGCGCCTGGCGGACCAGGATCTCGACGGTCTGCTCGTTGATCACGTAACCGTTCTCGTCAAGCACGCCGTCCTGGCCGTGGCTGGTGTACGGATCGAGCGCCACGTCGGTGAGCACGCCAAGTTCGGGGAAGCGGTCCTTCAGGGCGCGTACCGCGCGCGGAACGAGCCCTTCGGCGTTAGTCGCTTCAATGCCGTCAGGAGTCTTCAGCGAGGGATCGATGACCGGGAACAGCGCGATGACCGGAATGCCCAGCTTTACGCAGTCTTCCGCCACCGGCAGCAGCAGATCGACGGAAACACGCTCCACGCCTGGCATGGACGCCACGGACTGGCGCTGGTTCTGCCCGTCCAGGATGAAGACCGGGTAGATCAGGTTGTCCGGCGACAGGCGGTGCTCGCGCATCAGGCGCCGCGAGAAGTCATCGCGACGCATGCGGCGGGGACGGTACTCTGGAAAGGCAGACATGGCAGCTTGAAGGGGGAGTTCAGGGAGGAATTATGCGCAAAGCGGCTCGTCGCCGGCTGGCGGCGGACGCGCCGGAGCGCGTCATGCAGAAAAACTAAACTTTTGAGTGTGCCCGCTATCATACTCGCGGACACCTTGCGTTGCGCCTCGCGCGGCGCGGTGTCCCCCGCTACTCCTCCCTGAGCGGGTACCCGCCCTGACCGGCGGGAAAGTTCGTCCCCGTTGCTTGCAACGGGGCTTTTTTTTGTCCGCGCGAAACGCTTGCGTTAGTCGGAGGCGCCCGGCTCCGCAGATGGCTGAGCCGGCGTCGGGGGTTGCGCTTCGGGCAGCGAAAGCCAGCCTGCGATGACGCGCTGTGCTTCTTCGATGCCGCGGCGCTTCAGGCTGGAGAACAGCTGCGCGGTGAGCAGCACCGGCGTGCCCAATTGCTCCGTGTACCCGGCCAGGATCTGCCGTGTCTCGCGCAGGGCATTGGCGTTTTCGCTGTTGGTCAGCTTGTCGGCCTTGGTCAGCAGCACGTGAATCGGCTTTCCGGTGGGCAGGAACCACTCGACCATCTGGCAATCGAGATCGGTGAAGGGGCGGCGCGCATCCATCATCAGGATCAGGCCGGACAACTGGGTGCGGCTCTGCACGTAGTCGCTGAGCAGTCCTTGCCAGTGGTACTTGGCCGAGCCCGAGACTTCTGCGTAGCCATAACCCGGCAGGTCGACCAGGAAGGCCAGCGGATCCGGCGCCTTGACCGGGGCCACCGTGAAGTAGTTGATATGCTGCGTGCGGCCCGGTGTGCGCGACGAAAAGGCCAGGCGCTTCTGGTTGCACAGGATATTGATGGCCGTCGACTTGCCGGCATTGGAGCGTCCGGCGAACGCGACCTCCGGCACCGCGGTGGCGGGCAGGTCGCGCAGGTGGTTGACGGTCGTGAAGAAACGGGCCTGGTGAAGGAGGGACATGCGTCGAAGCGGGTGGGGCGGGTAGTTGCGGCCGGCGCGAATCACGCGGGAGTGCAACGACGGTCACGCCGAGGTGGTAAGGCTGGCGGCACGGAATCGGCCAGGCCACCGGAGGTTGATCTTGCACAGGCACAGGGCGGCCATGGCATCAATCCGGCACATTATTTATTGTACAATACGCCGGTTTACGGTCTCCTGAACGGGTGACGCAGGGCATCCATGGCCGCGTTGCCGGTGACCCGATCCATCCGGACGGGAGCCGTGTTTGCCGTTTCATCGCGAGCGGCGCCAGGAAAGGCGGGGTCTGCTGCCTGGCGCACCGGTCAACCCGGGATTTCCGGTTGCCACGACCACGATGCCAGGCCTTGCAAGGGTGCGTCCTCACCGCCCGCAAAGCGCCTGCCGGCATGCACTACGGTATTCAAAAACAATTCAGACAAGGTGTGCGAATGAACCGCATTGCGAAGCTTCTGGGTGTCCTGGTGCTGGCCCTGCCTGCAACCGCCATGACCGGTCTGGCTTTTGCCTCCGAGCAAGCCGCCGCGAAGGCGGATCCGGCAAAGGGCGAAACGCTTTATACGCAGGGTGCGCCCGATCGCAATGTTCCCGCCTGCCTGAGCTGCCACGGCGCCAACGGCAACAGCGGCGCCGCCGCCAACCCGAAGCTGGCCGCGCAGCATCCTGAATACGTCCACAAGCAACTCGCCAACTTCAAGGACAAGTCACGCAACAACGCGATCATGTCGCCGCTGGCAGGTTCGCTGAACGACCAGGAAATGAAGGACATCGGCGCCTATCTCGCCAAGCAGCCGATCAAGCCGGCCACGGCCAAGAATAAGGACACCATCGAGGCTGGCCAGAAGATTTATCGCGCTGGCATTGCCGCCAAGGGCGTGCCGGCCTGTGCCGCCTGCCATGGCCCGACCGGCGCCGGCATTCCGGCACAATACCCGCGCATTGGCGGCCAGTGGTCCGATTACACCGAAGCCCAGCTCGTGGCATTCCGCCAGGGCACCCGCAAGAACAATCCGGTGATGACGACGATCGCCGCCAAGATGTCGGACGCCGAGATCAAGGCCGTGGCGGACTACGTCGCCGGCGTTCGCTAAGTCGTTCCGCGCCGGCCCGACGGTTGGCCTGCCGCTCCGCGCATGCGGAGCACGAAGCAGGATGCAACCGATGGCCTCGGCAACAATCGAAGAGGGTGGCCTGCTTGCAAAGCATGTCCACCCTTTTTTATTTCAAAGCTTATTGCTGCACATCACATGTCGACCGCTTCCACTTCAGGCCTGCACCTGAAGACCCCACACCGCGTGTTGCGCGACGCGGTCGAATTGTTGTCCTCGATGCGCTTTGCGATCACCCTGCTGACGGTCATCGCCATTGCCAGCGTGGTCGGCACCGTACTCAAGCAGAACGAGCCATACCCGAACTACGTGAACCAGTTCGGGCCGTTCTGGGCCGATGTCTTCCACGCGCTGTCGCTGCAGAAGGTCTATGGCTCATGGTGGTTCCTGCTGATCCTGGCCTTCCTGGTGGTGTCGACGTCGCTGTGCCTGGTGCGCAACGCGCCCAAGATGATCGTCGACATGCGCTCCTGGAAGGATCATGTGCGCGAACGCAGCCTCCGCGCTTTCCACCACCGTGGCGAATTCGAGGCGGCACGTCCGCGTACCGAAGCCGTCGCCCGGGTGAACGCGCTGCTGCAAAACCGCGGCTACCGCACCCGACAGGTCCAGCATGAG
>Ga0079985_1167375_pt1 | contig 10867 bp, 8 predicted proteins | sample Hof3ISUMetaT_11_FD_73497 | JGI IMG/M metagenome (GOLD analysis project Ga0079985, IMG submission 73497) | Enriched soil aggregate microbial communities from Iowa State university to study microbial drivers of carbon cycling -... | ecosystem: Environmental > Terrestrial > Soil > Agricultural land... | reverse complement strand
GGAAATTTTCAAATTGCGATATCGTTTTTTATAATGTGAAATATTGACGCGGCGCATCAAACCTCACACGGCCTGCGATCACCCGCACGGGTCAAGCGCGGCCGCGTCGCCAGCCTTGTCGGTGATTTCATTGGCGCTTTCCCCAAGCGACGCACCGCAATAATCCCGCTACACTGGCCGGTCAGCCGTCAATCCCTGTCATGCCGTTTTTCGATCGTTTCCTGTCCAGCCTGCGCGCAGCCATCCTCCCTCCCACCGCCTCCGATACGGGCAGGGCAGCCGGAGGCGACGGCGCGCACGCCGCGCCGCCGGCCAGCACGCTGGGCGCCATCGACACGATGGCACAGGTCGATGACGGCGGCATCGTGGCCGCCCCGCCGCGCGGCCTGTGGTGGCTGCGCTGGCGCAACCTGGTCGCCACGAGCTGGTTCATGTTCATCCCGCTGGTGGCTATCGTGCTGTTCAGCGCGGCGATGGGCGTCATCCTGTGGTCGCTGCACGAGACCGAGCGCCAGCAGCAGCGCGACGCCCTGTACCGCGACGCCGCCTGGGCGCAGCAACGCGTGCGGCTGTCCCTGCTGAGCAACCAGGACCAGCTCGCCTCGCTGGCGCGCGACATTGCCGCGGCACAGCTCGAACAAGGTGCATACCGGACCGCCGCGCAGGAAATCCTGCGCGAGAACCCCGAGATCGTCTTTATCAACTGGCTCGACGCCACGCGCCGCGGGCGCTGGTCCCTGCCGTCGACGTCCGAGTTCGCGGGCAGGCTGCGCGAGAACCAGGACCAACCGCTCGAACCCGAGGTGCTCGACACCTTCGACGCCGCGCGCGAGACCCAGCGCGTGGTCTATTCGCGCCCGCTCACCAACGACCGCGGCGACAGCTTCATGCTGATGGAAGTGCCGATCGTGCGGGACAACGAGTTCCTCGGCACGATCGGCGCGCTCTACTCCATCAACGGCATCCTCACGCACCTGCTGCCGCCGGAACTGACCGAGCGCTACCGCTTCTCGCTGATCGACAAGAACAACCAGACGCGCGCCAGCACGTCGCTGCGGCCGGTGCCCGGCAATGCGCTGTCGTACGAGGTGCTGCTCGACCCGCCCGGCCACTCGCTGTCGCTGCGCGCCGACGCCTACCCGCCGCCGTCCAACCTGCCCAACAACATGCTGCTGTGGCTGGTGGTCGGGCTGTCCTGCTTCCTGTTATGGAGCCTGTGGAGCATGTGGCGGCACACCAGCCGCCGCTCCGAAGCACAGCGCGCGCTGCTGGCCGAGACCTCGTTCCGCCGCGCCATGGAAAACTCCATGCTGATCGGCCTGCGCGCGCTCGACCTGAACGGGCGCATCACCTACGTCAACCCGGCGTTCTGCCGTATGACCGGCTGGCAGGAAAACGACCTGGTCGGACGCCTGCCGCCCTTCCCGTACTGGCCGCCCAACGACCAGCCGGAGATGCAGAAGCAGATCGACCTGACGTTGCAAGGCAAGTCCCCCGCCGGCGGCTACGAGATGCGCGTGATGCGCCGCGATGGCAGCAGCTTCTTCTCGCGCATGTACGTGTCGCCGCTGGTGGACAGCCGCGGCCGCCACACGGGCTGGATGAGCTCGATGACAGACATCACCGAGCCCAAGCGCGCCCGCGAGGAACTGGCCGCCGCGCATGACCGCTTCACGACCGTGCTGGAAAGCCTGGACGCCGCGGTGTCGGTGCTCGCCACCGACAAGGCCGAACTGCTGTTCGCCAACCGCTACTACCGCCAGCTGTTCGGCTGGGAGGCCGATGGCCACCTGAAGCTGGCTGGCGATGACGTCGACAAGGACCAGGTCTCGAGCGACAACACCGACTACGTCGATGCGTACGCCGGCCTGCCCGCCTCGGAACTGATGCCGTACACTTCCGACGCGCGCGAAGTGTTCGTGCCCGACATGCAGAAGTGGTTCGAGGTGCGTCGCCGCTATATCCAGTGGGTGGATGGCCACCTGGCGCAGATGCAGATCGCCACCGACATCACCATGCGCAAGGCGGCCGAGGAAATGACGCGCCAGCACGAAGAGCGCCTGCAGTTCACCAGCCGCCTGACCACCATGGGCGAGATGGCGTCTTCGCTCGCGCATGAACTCAACCAGCCGCTGGCCGCCATCAACAACTACTGCATGGGCGCGGTGGCGCGGCTGCATTCGGGCCGCAGCACGCCCGAGGACCTGATCCCGGTACTGGAGAAAACCTCGGCACAGGCGGTGCGGGCCGGCACCATCATCAGCCGTATCCGCGGCTTCGTGAAGCGCAGCCAGCCGCAGCGGCGCGAAGCCTCGCTGCACGACATCGTGGCCGACGCCGTGGGCCTGGCCGACCTGGAGGCGACGCGCCGGCGCGTGACCATCCTGACGCGCCTGCCCGCCCCGCCCATGATGATCTACGTGGATCCGGTGCTGATCGAACAGGTGCTGGTGAACCTGCTCAAGAACGCCGTGGAAGCCATGTCCGGCATGCCGGCACCCCGCGCCGGCGGCGTCGTGCGCCTGCATGCGCGCGTGGAGCCGGGCGAATTCGGCAACAACGTGCATATCGACGTGATCGACCAGGGCCCCGGCGTCGACGAAGCCACCAAGGAACGGCTGTTCGAGCCGTTCTTCAGCACCAAGTCCGATGGCATGGGCATGGGGCTGAACATCTGCCGCTCGATCATCGAATCCCACCAGGGCAGGCTGTGGGTCGAGAACAATGTCGACGGCATCGGCTGTACGTTTAAAATCATGCTGCCGCTGCAGCCGGCCATGGCCGACCAGTAACGACGCAAGGCGACGCGATATCGACGCGCACCCGATCACGGGACGCCCGGCACCCCTCGCCGGTGGGGTGCCGGATCTGTTACATAGCGCCGCGGACGGTTACACTGCTGCCGCAAATGAATGGTTGTCCCAGGAGACTTCATGACCGCAACGCCAAACCCTGCCCCTCACCGCGGCGAGACCGTCTTTATCGTCGACGACGATGAAGCGATGCGCGACTCGCTGACCTGGCTGCTGGAGGGCAATGGTTACCAGGTGCGCAGCTACAACAGCGCCGAACAGTTCCTGGCGGCCTATGACGCCAGCCAGGTTTCCTGCCTGATCCTCGACGTGCGCATGCCCGGCATGAGCGGCCCGGAACTGCAGGAACGCATGATTGCCGAGAACATCGACATTCCCATCGTCTTCATCACCGGCCACGGCGACGTGCCGATGGCGGTGTCGACGATGAAGCGCGGCGCCATCGACTTCATCGAAAAGCCGTTCGACGAATCGGAACTGCGCGCGCTGGTCGAGCGCATGCTGCAGAAGGCCCGCACGGACCACTCGGCCGCGCGCGAACAGCGTGCCGCCAAGGACCTGCTGGGCAAGCTGACCACGCGCGAGCAGCAGGTGCTGGAGCGCATCGTGGCCGGCCGCCTGAACAAGCAGATCGCCGACGACCTGGGCATTTCCATCAAGACCGTGGAGGCGCACCGCGCCAACATCATGGAAAAGCTCAACGTCAATACCGTGGCCGACCTGCTGCGCCTGGCGCTATCGCGCAACAGCTGATCCGCAAGATGCCCCGGCGCCTGCCGGGGTATGGCAAGGCACCCGTTCCCGCCCTCTCGCTCCCGGCCACGCCCGCGCCGTTTTAGTCGCGCAGGTATTCCTCATCCCGGAACGTCACCACCCATTGCGGCCGGTAGACCACAAAAACGGCGACCAGCATGCCGGTCAGGAACGCCTCGCCAAACGCCAGGATGACGATGGCCGCCAGCGTATCGGCGGCACTGAAGGGAAGCCCTGGGGCCATCCAGTGGCGCCAGGCAGTCTCCGCCGCCCCCGCGCCCATGGCCGCCAGGCCCGCGCAGAAATAGCCGTGACCGAGGATGAACACGAACGGATGTCGCGGCAGCGTGCGGCGCATGAGCCCCTGCAACGCAGCCGAGATCAGCGCCGGCAACAGCGCCAGCCAGACATAGCGCATCCATAGGGACGGCCAGTCGAACAAGGCCCAGCTGTGACCTGCAAGGTATTCGAGGCCGAGCATCGAGACGACGTCGACCACGAACAGCGATACCAGCGCCAGCGGCAGCCCGAACAGTGTCACCATCAGCGTCGCGCCGAGGAGCTGGACCACCAGTCCGCCTACCAGCGTGGCGCGGACCGTCCACAACAGGGCCACCAACACCATGGCGCCCAGCCAGGCATGCTGCAGGGAACTGCGCCGCAACAGGTGCCAGGGACGACGGCTCAACGCCCACGCCAATCCGGCGACGGCCACGAAGATAAGCAGCGGATCGGACAGCAGGGATGGAAGCGCGGTATGCATGCATCGATGCTACCAGCGCCGCCGCGTGCCCCGGCTTGCCAGCCGTCAAATATCCAGGGGGCCATCGCGGGCGCGGAAGGGCTCCCCGCGACCCCGTATAATTCGCCTTTGAGCTCTGCCGGCCGGGCGCCGCCCCGCGACGGCGCCTTCACTCCGGCCACAAACCCGCCCTCTCCCCATGTCTGCACAACTGATCGACGGCAACGCGCTTGCCAAACAAATCCGTTCCGAAGCCGCCGTCCGCGCCGGCCGCCTGACCGAACGCGGCCACCAGCCCGGCCTGGCCGTGGTCCTGGTCGGCGAGGACCCGGCCAGCCAGGTCTATGTGCGCAACAAGGTCAAGGCCTGTGAGGACAACGGCTTTTACTCGTCGCTGGACCGCTATCCGGCCGACCTGTCCGAAGCCGACCTGCTGTCGCGTATCGACGCGCTGAACAAAGATCCGAAGATCCACGGCATCCTGGTCCAGCTGCCGCTGCCCAAGCACATCGACAGCCACAAGGTGCTCGAGGCGATCGCCCCGGAAAAGGACGTCGACGGCTTCCACGTGGCCAATGCAGGCGCGCTGATGACCGGCGCCCCGCTGTTCCGCCCGTGCACGCCGTATGGCTGCATGAAGATGCTGGAATCGATCAACTACCCGCTGCGCGGCGCGCGGGCGGTGGTGGTCGGCGCCTCGAACATCGTCGGCAAGCCGATGGCCATGCTGCTGCTGCAGGCCGGCGCTACGGTCACGATCTGCAACAGCAAGACGCGCGATATCGGCGCCCATACGCGTGAGGCCGACGTGATCGTCGCCGCGGTGGGCAGGCGCAACCTGATCACCGCCGACATGGTCAAGCCCGGCGCGGTCGTGATCGACGTGGGCATGAACCGCGACGACAACGGCAAGCTGTGCGGCGACGTGGATTTCGCCGGCGTGCGCGAAGTGGCCGGCTATATCACGCCGGTACCAGGCGGCGTCGGCCCGATGACCATCACCATGCTGCTGATCAACACGCTGGAAGCCGCCGAGCGCGTCGCCGGCTAAGCTGGCGCTGTTGTTGCGGCAGGCGCCGCAACAACACTGGAAATGCCGCGGGGCTGCCCCCATCTGCAAGCCATTGCCTCTTCAGGCCAGACAAACGAGAACCGCCATGGACCAAGCCATCAACAATCCACTGCTGGACTTCACCGACCTGCCGCGCTTCTCCGAGATCCGCCCCGAGCACATCAGCCCGGCGCTCGATGTGCTGCTGGAGCGCGCGCAGGCAGCCGTGGCGCGCGCTGAAGACCCAGCCACGCCGTCCGATTGGGCGAACGCCGTGGAAGCCCTGGAAGCCGTCACCGAGCCGCTGGGCCGCGCCTGGGGCGTGGTCGGTCATCTGAGCGCCGTCGCGGATACACCGGAACTGCGCAAGGCGCACGCAGAAAACCTGCCGCGCATGACGGAGTTCTGGTCGTCGCTCGGACAGAGCCTGGCTCTCTATGAAAAGTACAAGGCGCTCGCGGCCAGCCCGGAATTTGGCGGCATGAGCGCCGCCCGCCATCAGCTCATCGAGAACGAGCTGCGCGGCTTCCGTCTGGGCGGCGCCGAACTGCCCGAGGACCGGAAGCCCCGCTTTGCCGAGATCCAGGAACAGCAGGCGCAGTTGTCGAAGGCATTCTCCGACCACGTGCTGGACGCCACCAACGCTTACGCACTGTTCATCGAAGACCCGGCGCGACTGGCTGGCCTGCCCGAAGACGCGCAGGAAGCTGCCCGCCACGCGGCGGAGAAGGATGGCAAGCCCGGCTGGAAATTCACGCTGCACTTCCCGTCCTATTTCCCCGTGCTGCAGTACGCGGACGACCGCGCGCTGCGCCAGACCCTGTACGAAGCCAACGTGACGCGTGCCTCGGAACATGGCGCCCAATATGGCAGCGGCCAGGCCGACTGGGACAACACGGCCAATATGCGCGAACAGCTTGCGCTGCGCCGCGAAGAAGCCCAAATGCTCGGCTACCAGTGCTACGGCGAAGTGTCGCTGGTGCCGAAGATGGCCGAATCGCCGGCCGAGGTGCTCAAGTTCCTGGACGAACTCGCGGTCAAGGCGCGCCCATATGCCGAGCAGGACTGGACCGAACTCAAGGCCTTCGCCGCGTCCGAACTGGGACTGACCGAACTGGCGCCGTGGGACGTGGCCTACGCCTCGGAAAAACTGCGCCAGCAGCGCTATGCGTTCTCGGAACACGAGGTGAAGCAATACTTCCCCGAGCCCAAGGTGCTGCAAGGCCTGTTCGGCGCTGTCGAGCGGCTGTTCTCGGTCAAGATCCAGCCCGATACGTCGCAGACCTGGCACAAGGACGTACGCTTCTTCCGCGTCAGCGCGGCCGACGGCACGCTGCTGGCCCAGTTCTACATCGACCTCTACGCGCGCGAAGGCAAGCGCGGCGGCGCCTGGATGGACGATGCGCGCGGCCGCAAGGTGCTGGCCAACGGCAAGGTGCAGACGCCAGTGGCCTACCTCACGTGCAATTTCTCGGCACCGGTTGGCGACAAGCCGGCACAGTTCACGCACGACGAAGTCATCACGCTGTTCCATGAGTTCGGTCACGGCCTGCACCACATGCTGACGCAGGTGGGCGAGCTTGGTGTATCCGGCATCAATGGCGTGGAATGGGACGCGGTGGAGCTGCCGTCCCAGTTCATGGAGAACTTCTGCTGGGAATACGAGGTGCTGACCGGCATGACCCAGCACGTCGACACCGGCGAGCCGCTGCCGCGCGCGCTGTTCGACCGCATGCTGGCGGCGAAGAATTTCCAGAACGGCATGATGACGCTGCGACAAATCGTGTTCTCGTCGTTCGACATGCACCTGCACACCGACTTCGATCCGCTGGGCGCAAAGACCGTGCTGGACCTCTCGCGCGAGATTAACGACCGCGTGCACGTGGTGCCGCAGTACCCGCTGTCGCGCTGGCCCAATACCTTCAGCCACATCTTCGCCGGCGGCTATGCGGCGGGCTACTACAGCTACAAGTGGGCCGAAGTGCTGTCGGCCGACGTGTACGCCGCCTTCGAAGAAGCCGCGCAGCTTTCGGGCACCGTGCTTGACAGCGAAACCGGCGCGCGCTACCAGCGCGAGATCCTGTCGGTCGGCGGCAGCCGCCCCGCCATGGATTCCTTCGTCGCGTTCCGCGGCCGCGCGCCGCAGATCGATGCGCTGCTGCGCCACGGAGGCATGGCAGCATGAGCGCGGCGCTGCCCACCGCCGGCCCGCTGCGTATCGCAAGCTGGAACGTCAACTCGCTGAAGGTCCGGCTGCCTCAGGTACTGCAATGGCTGGCCGAGCAGGAGCAGGCCGGCGCGCCGATCGACGCGCTGTGCCTGCAGGAACTGAAGCTGCCGGACGACAAGTATCCGCTCGCGGAACTCGAGAATGCCGGCTTCCACAGCGTCTACACGGGCCAGAAGACTTACAACGGCGTTGCCATCCTCGCGCGCGATGCCAGCATGCCGGGCCCGACCGATGTGGTGCGCAATATCCCGGGTTTTGAAGACGCGCAGCAGCGCGTCGTGGCCGCCACGTACGGCGACGTCCGGCTGGTCTGCGCCTATTTCCCGAACGGGCAGGCGCCGGACTCGGACAAGTTCGCCTACAAGCTGAAGTGGCTCGACGCCATGACGGCATGGCTGCGCGAGGAGCTGGTCAGGTATCCGCGGCTCGCGCTGCTCGGGGACTTCAATATCGCCCCGGAAGACCGCGACGTGCACGACCCCGCGAAGTGGGAGGGCCAGAACCTGGTCTCGCCGCCGGAGCGCGCGGCTTTTGCCGCGCTGGTCGAACTGGGCCTGGCCGACGCCTTCCGCAAGTTCGAACAGCCCGAGAAGACCTTCTCCTGGTGGGATTACCGCATGTTCGCGTTCCGGCGCAACGCCGGCCTGCGCATCGACCATATCCTGCTGTCACCGGCGCTGGTCGACCATTGCTCCGCCTGCGTGATCGACCGCGTCCCGCGCACCTGGGAGCAGCCGTCCGACCACACGCCGGTCGTCGCCACGCTCCACTGCCGCTGACGCGCGCACCACGCGCACGCAAGTCCGGGCAAGCCCGGCTCGCAGCGCGTAGCGGGGGCGGCTACACTGCCGCATGCCCTTGGCCCGCCCCCGCCATCATTCCCTTTTCAAGTTGCCACGGCCGACTTGCAACTCCGCACCGGCCGGCGTGCTCACGGCTCGGCACGGCGCCGTCGCCACCCAGTACACCCGCCCCGACCGATGACTGCCTCCGCAACCAGCCCCTTCCAGCGGCTGCAGCGCCTGCTGCCCTGGACCCGACGCGTGTCCCGCGCCACCCTGCGCGCGGACGTGGTCGCGGGACTTCTCGGCGCCGTGCTGGTGTTGCCGCAGGGCGTGGCCTTTGCCACGCTGGCGGGGCTGCCGCCCGAGTACGGCATCTATACCGCGGTAGTGCCGTGCATCATCGCCGCACTGTTCGGATCGAGCTGGCACGTGATGTCCGGTCCGACCAACGCCAATTCGCTGGCACTGTTCGCCATGCTGAGTCCCGTGGCGTTCGCCGGCAGCCCCGCTTATATCGGCCTGGCGCTGTCGGTCACGATCCTGGTCGGACTGATGCAGTTCGCGATCGGCACGTTGCGCCTGGGCACGCTGGCCAACTTCATCTCGCCGTCCGTGCTGCTCGGCTTCACGTGCGGCGCGGCCACGCTGATCGGCCTCTATGCGCTCAAGGACCTGTGTGGCCTGGCCGTGCCCACCGGCACCAGCGCATTTGGCGTGCTGCGCTTCCTGTTTGACAACGTGGACGCCATCAACTGGGGCGCGGCCGCCGTGGGGGCCGTCACGCTTGGCGCGACGCTGCTATGCAAACGGCTCGGCAAGCGGCTGCCCTTCATGCTGCTGGGCCTGATGGCCGGCTATGGCGTGGCCTGGCTGCTGAACCGGACCGGCTGGGGCGGTGGACACCATGTCAATGTGGTGGGATCGATCCCGTCGGCGATCCCAAGCTTCCATGTGCCGGACATTTCCTGGCGCAGCGTACCGGACCTGCTTGGCATTGCCTCGGCGCTGACGATCGTCGCGCTGGGCCAGTCCATCTCGATTGCCAAGGCGGTGGCATTGCGTTCCGGCCAGCATATCGACGCGAACCGCGAGTTCATCGGGCAGGGACTCTCGAATATCGCGGGCGGCCTGTTCTCCGGCTATATCTCGTGCGGATCGCTCAACCGTTCGGTGCCCAATTTCGAAGCCGGTGCGAAGACGCCGCTGGCGAGCGTGTTCTCCGCCTTGTGGCTGGTGGCACTGGTGGCAGTCAGCGCGCCGTTGCTGGCGCAGATTCCGCTGGCCGCGATCGCGGCCATGCTGCTGCTCGTGGCGTGGGGGCTGTTCGACTTTGCACGCCTGCGCCGCATCGCCGCGCTGAGCCGCACCGAGTTCGCCATCGCGGTGGGCACCTTCGCCGCCACGCTGGTGATCCGCCTGGAGATGGCGGTGCTGCTCGGCACCATTCTTTCGCTGGTCGCCTACCTGTACCGCACGTCACGGCCGGCAGTGCGCAGCCTGGTGCCCAACGCCGACGACCCCGGCCGCCGTTTCACACCGCTGGACGAGCTGCAGCGGCCGCAGCCGGAATGCCCGCAGCTCAAGCTGCTGCGCATGGAAGGCGCCATCTATTTCGGTGCGGTGCAGTACGTGACCGATCGGCTGCATTGGCTGCGCACGGTCAACGCCAGCCAGACGCATCTGCTGGCCATGACCAAGAGCATGAACTTCATCGATCTCGCTGGCGCAGAGATGTGGGAAGCGGAACTGGCGGAGCGGCGCGCCGCTGGTGGCGACCTGTACTTCCACCGCCCACGCACGCAGGTGCTGCAGACCTGGGAACAAACGGGGTTCACCACCAAGCTGGGAACGGACCACGTCTTCCTGACCAAGCGACAGGCGCTGCACACCATCATCGCGAAACTTTCCCCCGACGTCTGCGCGCAGTGCCAGGTGCGGATCTTCGAGGAATGCGCGCAGCGCCCCGGCGCGCCAACGCACGCGGAAGCGCTGTGACGGCAGCGTCAAAATGACAAGTCGATGAATTGAGGCGGGAAGGTAAGGCTTGGGGTCAGGCGGATTGGCAGCGGCGGAGGATCGCGCTACCGGAATGAGGCTGATGCGGGATGGGCGCCCGCGGCTTGCCTGGGGCTGGCCGGGGCATCCATCCGGATCAGACCGGCGCCACGTGCGCGCGCTTGACAACGACCGGCTGCGGGACGCCCTGCTCGATCAGGACCACCGCTGCGCGCTCGATCGTGTCGCGGCCAGCGCGGAAGGCTTCCTCCAGCGACAGGACCTGATCCGCGCTGAATCCTTCCCACAGTGCTTCGCGTGTCACGACGCACGTTACCTTTTCGCCATTGACGATCGCGTGGAACAACAAGCCTTCGTTATTGATGTCGTAGCGCTCTTGCTCTTGGAACTTGATTTCCATCGGTGCAGCCCTCCATATGCAAGTGGAGAAACATCCTAACATGGCCGGAGCGATATCGTACGCGCCGGCCTTCGCTG
>Ga0079985_1015129_pt1 | contig 10872 bp, 10 predicted proteins | sample Hof3ISUMetaT_11_FD_73497 | JGI IMG/M metagenome (GOLD analysis project Ga0079985, IMG submission 73497) | Enriched soil aggregate microbial communities from Iowa State university to study microbial drivers of carbon cycling -... | ecosystem: Environmental > Terrestrial > Soil > Agricultural land... | reverse complement strand
CCTTGCTGAAGTCCGGCTTGCGCTTTTGACTGCGTCGAAAGCCAGCTCGCAGCCGCGTGGCGGCTGCCGCCACTGGCGTGGCGGCGGACTTCAGACCTTGCTGAAGTCCGGCTTGCGCTTTTCCATGAACGCGGTGAAGGCCTCGCGGGCTGCGGGCTCGCGCAGCATGCGCGAGAAGCTCGCGCCCTCCTCGGCCATGCGCTCGGGCAGGTGGGCGAGCTGCGACTTGCGCATCAGGCGCTTGGTTTCCATCAGCGCCGTCAGCGGCTTGGCCGCCAGCTTGCGGGCCAGGCCCTGGGCGATGGCATTGCATTCGGTGGGCGGCACCACGCGGTTGACCAGGCCGACCTCGAGCGCGGCCTCGGCCATGAAGGGCTCGCCCAGCAGCAGCGCCTCGGCCGCGCGGTGGTAGCCGAACATCTGCGTGGCCAGCAGGCTGGAGCCGAACTCGGGGCACAGGCCCAGGTTGACGAACGGCATGGAGAAGGCCGCGTTGTCGCCGGCCACGACGATGTCGCAATGGAAAAGCAGCGTGGTGCCGATGCCCACCGCCGGGCCGCACACGGCAGCCACCACCGGCTTGCCGAAGGTGGCCAGCGCCCGCATGAAGCGGAACACCGGCGAGCCCTCGCCGGCCGGCGGCGCGTTCAGGAAGTCGCCCAGGTCGTTGCCGGCGCTGAAGATGGTCGGGTCGCCCTGGATCATCAGCACGCGCACCGCGCCGTCGGCGGCGGCCTGCTCCACGGCGTCGGCCATGGCCGCGTACATGGCGGAGCTGATCGAGTTCTTCTTCTCGACCCGGTTGAAGGTGATGGTGCTCACACCGGCTTCGGTGTGCACGAGGATGTCGCTGCTCATGATGAGGTGGTCTCTTGGTTTGAAACGAGGGCTTCCCTGACGAAGTCGAGCCGGTCCTGGCCCCAGAACATCTGGGTGCCGACGAACATGGTGGGCGCGCCGAACACGCCGCGCGCCACCGCTTCGTCGGTGAGCGCGCGAAGGCGGTCCTTCACGTCCTGCTGCTGGGTCAAGGCGAGGATTCTCGGCGCATCGAAGCCGGCGCGCTGCAAGGCGGCGCCGACCGTGGCCGGGTCGTTCATGTCGAGCGCATCGACCCAGATCGCGCGGAACACCGCCGCCACGTAGTCCGCGAAGCGCGCCGGCTCGTGCATCTGCAGGCCGGCCGCGCCGCGCATCAGCAGCAGCGTGTTGATGGGAAAGTGCGGGTTGTGGTTGAAGGCCACGCCGTGGCGCTGCGCCCAGCGCTTGAGGTCTTCCATCACGTACGGGCCCTTGGCGGGCACTTCCACCGGCGAGCGGTTGCCGGTGGCCTGGAACACGCCGCCCAGCAGCATGGGCTTCCAGACCAGCTCGGCACCGGCCTCGGCGGCAATGCACGGCAGCCGGACGTAGGCGATGTACGAGGCGGGGCTGCCGAAGTCGAAATAGAAATCGACGCTCTTCTTGCTCATGGCTTGTCGGTCTCCGTCGGAAGGGAAAGCGGTGTCTTCAGAATTTCTCGGACCACGGCCGCAGGTCCAGCTCGTGGGTCCAGGCATCGCGCGGCTGGCGGTGCAGCATGGCGTAGCTGTCGGCGATGTGCTCTGGGTTCAGGATGCCATCTTGCGCCTTGAGCGCATAGCGATCCGGAAAATTGCTGCGGATGAATTCGGTGTCGATGGCGCCGTCGACCACCACGTGCGCCACGTGGACGCCCTGCGGCCCCAATTCACGCGCCATGCTCTGCGCCAGCGCGCGCAGCGCCATCTTGGCGCCCGAGAAGGCAGCGAAATTGGCGCCGCCGCGCAGCGACGCGGTGGCGCCGGTGAACAGGATGGTGCCGCGGTGGCCGCTGGCCGGCATGGGCCGCGCCACCATGCGCCGGGCGACTTCGCGCGCATTGAGAAAGCCGCCGAAGCAGGCCATCTCCCACACCTTGAAGTACTTGCGTGCGGTTTCGGTGAGGATGCTTTCGGGCACGTTGGCGCCGATGTTGAACACCATCACCTCGATCGGGCCGACTTCGGCCTCGATCCGCTCGACCAGCGCGGCCACTTCTTCCTCCTTGCGCGCGTCGCTCGCGAAGGCGCGGGCGCGGCCGCCCTCGGCCTCGATCTGCGCCACCAGCGGCTGCAGCTTGTCGAGGCTGCGGCGCGTGACGCAGGCCACGTAGCCTTCCCTGGCGAAGCGGCGGGCGATGGCGCCGCCGGTGGCATCGCCGGCGCCCACGATCAGGGCGGCCCTGGCTGTTGCGCTCGTCATGGCATCTGCTCCTTTGCCGTTGGCATACTCATTCCTTGTAGTAGACGATCTGGTTGCTGGTGGCCAGCAGCTGGCCGGCCTCGCTCCACAGATGCGCGCTCTGGTCGAAGTAGCCGTTGAAGAACTGCTGCGCATGCGCGCGGCCCAGCAGGTAGCCGGTGCCGACCTCGGCCAGCACGCGCGCATCGGCATGGAAATAGGTGGTGATGGACACGGTACCGGCCGGCACGCGCGTGGCCCGGCGCAGCCACACGCGCGGGAAGAACATGTCGCTCATCGCCGCGAGCGCGGCGAAGTCCAGCGGGCGCGGCGGCGCCTCGCGCAGCCACAGGCGGCTTTCGCTGTGCGTGCCGCTGCCGTCCCATTCGGCCGGCGGCTTGCCGCTGATCGGGCGCATCTCGTACTGCGACAGCCAGGCCACGCCCTGCGGACCGATGGCAATGGGCTTCACGTCGGCCGGCCGCGGCACCTCGGGCATGGGCAGGTCGCCGGCGCCCCAGGTTTCGCGGCGCAGCGCGGTGAACACCGTGCCGGTGGTGTTGACCTCGCCCTTTTGCGATACCGTCACCGTCCAGTGCTGGGTCGAGCGGTTGGTGCGCACCGGCGTGGCCTGCACCTCGAACTCGCCGGCCTCGATGGCCGCGGCGAAATTCACCGTCAGCGCCACCGGCTCGCCCAGCAGGTCGGGATGCTGCAGCACCGATTGCAGCACCACGGCCGCGGTGGCGCCGCCGAAGGGCCCGACCATGTTCCAGTACGCGGGGCTGGTCTGGCCGCTGAACTGGCCCGCGCGCAGGTCGCTGTGCGACAGCCGCAGGGCCTGGTCGAAGGGATGGGAATTGCTGGTCGTCATGCGCCGCAGTGTGCGTCCGGCCGGCGGCTTCAGGCAGTCGTCTGCGCGACGCCCTCTTGCTGCGCTGCAGCGATGGACCGCAGGCGCGGCAGCTGCTCCAGCAGGCGCGGCCACAGGCTGTGGCTGAACTGCTCGCGGAAGAAGCCGAAGTGGCCGATGCGACGGGCCTGCACGTCGGCCGGCGCAACGATCTCCACCGCGCTGGGCGCGCCGGGGTACAGGCGCACCAGGCTGTGGGTGCCGGCCAGGGTCATCAGTTCGTCGTCGGTCATCGACAACGCCAGCAGCGGGAAGCGCACCCGCGCATAGCTTTGCGCAGCCAGCTCGCCCTCCGCGCCCACGCTGTAGCGCGGATGCAGGCACCAGCGGCGCCACTGCAGGATGACGCCGCGCGGCAGGTCGCCGACCTTGCGCAGCCTGCGGCCCGGGAAATAGCCCCAGATGCGCGTGGCCAGCGGCACCAGCACGAACCAGAAATAGAGCACGCTGCGCTTCAGGCGCGGCGCGTTCTCGCGCCAGTAGCCGCTGCCGGCCGCGATGCTGACCAGGCCGTCGACCTGCTCCGGCCTGCGCAGGAAGCCCGGCAGCTGCGCGCCCAGGCTGTGGCCCAGCAGATAGAGCGGCTGCCCCGGCAGCGCGGCCTTGGCGGCATCGATCACCGCTTCGTAGTCGCGCGCCCAGTCGAACAGGTCGGCCCGCACGCCGCGCAGCGGCGCGCCGCCGAGCGAATCACCGCTGCCGCGGTAGTCGAAGGTCCAGACCGCATGCCCCTGCCCGGCCAGCCAGGCGGCAAAGGGCTCGTAGAAGGATTGGCGCACGCCCATGGCGCCGCCGATGACGATGCTGGCGCGCGGCTCGCCGTCGGGCGCATAGCGGCGCACGGCAATGCGCGCGCCGCCTTCCGTCTGCAATGTCTTCTTGTCCATGCCGTCTCCGGTTGGTTGCTGCCAGCGCCTGAGCCGCAGCGGGCGCATCTGCCGACGCTAGACGCGCTCGAAGATGCCGGCGGCGCCCTGCCCCATGCCCACGCACATGGTGACCATGCCGTACTTCAGGTTCTTGCGGCGCAGCGCATGCACCACCGTGGCCGAGCGGATGGCGCCGGTGGCGCCCAGCGGATGGCCCAGCGCAATGGCGCCGCCCATCGGGTTGACCTTGGCCGGGTCCAGGCCCAGCGTGTTCAGCACCGCCAGCGACTGGGCCGCAAAGGCCTCGTTCAGCTCGTACCAGTCGATGTCGTCCTGCTTCAGGCCGGCATGGCGCAGCGCGGCCGGAATGGCCTCGATCGGGCCGATGCCCATGATGGCCGGCGGCACGCCCTTGCTGGCGAAGCTGACGAAGCGCGCCAGCGGCTTCAGGCCGAACTGCTTGACCGCCTTCTCGCTGGCCAGGATCAACGCGCCGGCGCCGTCCGAGGTCTGCGAGCTGTTGCCGGCCGTGACCGAGCCGCGGGCGGCGAACACGGTGCGCAGCCTGGCCAGGCCTTCGATGCTGGTGTCGGGACGCGGGCCTTCGTCGAGCGTGACGATGCGGCTCTTGGCGACGGCTTCGCCCGTTTCCAGGTTGGCGGTGCGGTCGGTCACCTCGATCGGCGTGATCTCGTCCTTGAATTCGCCGGCCTGCTGCGCGGCGATGGCGCGCTGGTGCGACTGCAGCGCGAAGGCGTCCTGCGCCTCGCGGCCGACCTTCCACTGCTGGGCGACCTTCTCGGCCGTGAGGCCCATGCCGTAGGCGATGCCGACGTCGCCGTCGCGCTCGAAGATGGACGGCGACAGCGAGGGCGAGTTGCCCATCATCGGCACCATGCTCATGCTTTCCACGCCGGCGGCGATCATCACCTCGGCCTCGCCCACGCGGATGCGGTCGGCGGCCATCTGCACCGCCGAGAGGCCCGAGGCGCAGAAGCGGTTCACCGTGATGCCGCCCACGCTGGCGGGCAGGCCGGCCAGCACCGCGCCGATGCGCGCCACGTTCAGGCCCTGCTGCGCTTCGGGAATGGCGCAGCCGCAGATGATGTCCTCGATGGCCTTCGGGTCCAGGCCGGGCGCCTGGGCCAGTGCGGCCTTCAGCGTGGTGGCCAGGAGGTCGTCCGGGCGGGTGTTGCGGAAGTAGCCGCGGTGCGAACGGCCGATGGGCGTGCGGGTGGCGGCGACGATGTAGGCGTCTTGAACTTGCTTGCTCATTTTGATGTTCCTTGGCGTGCGGCGATCAGTTGCGCAGCGGCTTGCCGGTCGACAACATGCCCATGATCCGTTCCTGCGTCTTCGGATGCAGGATCAGCGAGCAGAAGGCCTTGCGCTCCAGCGCCATGAGGTATTCCTCGCTGACCAGCGTGCCGGCATCGACGTCGCCGCCGGTCACCACGCCGGCGATCAGGCCGGCGATGTGGAAGTCGTGCTCGCTGATGAAGCCGCCGTCGCGCATGTTCACCAGCTGGCCCTTGATGGTGGCGGCGCCCGAGCGGCCGGCCACCTTGAACCTGCGCTTCATCGGCGCGCGCCAGCCGGCATCGCTCATGGCCTTGGCCTGCTGCAGCGCCACGTAGAGCAGCTCGTCCTTGTTGGGCACGATCACGTCGCTGTCCAGCAGGTAACCCAGCTGGCGCGACTCCAGCGCGCTGGTGCCCACCTTGGCCATGGCGGCCGCGGTGAAGCCTTCGGTGAGGAAGGGCAGCAGGTCGGTGCCGGTCGAGGCCTCGGCGCGCTCGGCGGCGCGGCGGGCGATGTAGGTCAGGCCGCCGGCGCCGGGCACCAGGCCCACGCCCACTTCGACCAGGCCGATGTAGCTTTCCATGGCGGCAACGCGGGCCGACGAATGGATGGCCAGCTCGCAGCCGCCGCCCAGGGCCAGGCCGCGCACGGCCGAGACCACCGGCACGCCGGCATAGCGGATGCGCAGCATCACTTCCTGCAGCGCCTGCTCGGCCCCTTCGACCGCGCCGATGCCGGCCACCACGAAGGCGGGCAGCATCGCCTGAAGGTCGGCACCCACCGAGAACTTGTCGTCCGGCGACCAGATCACCAGGCCCTTGAATTCCTTCTCGGCCAGCTCCACCGCGCCGGCCAGCGCCTCGGCCACGTCGGGGCTGATGGCGTTCATCTTGGAATGGATGCTGGCGATGAGCACTTCTTCGTCCAGCGTCCAGACGCGCACGTCGCCCTCGTCGCTGATGGTGCGGCCGGCTTCCTCGGCGCGGGGCGCATTGGCGCCGCGCACGCTTTCCGGGAACAGCTGGCGCGCATGCACCGGCAGGCGGCGCTGCGGCACGAAGCGGCTTTCGGATGCGCTCCACGAGCCTTCGGGCGTGTGCACGCCGCCGGCGCGGGCCACCGGGCCTTCGAACACCCAGGCCGGCAGCGGCGCGCTCGACAGCGCCTTGCCGGCGTCGATGTCTTCCTTGATCCACTCGGCCACCTGCGTCCAGCCGGCTTCCTGCCAAAGCTCGAACGGGCCCTGCTGCATGCCGAAGCCCCAGCGCATGGCGAAGTCCACGTCGCGCGCGCTCTCGGCGATGGCGGCCAGGTGCACCGCGGCGTAATGGAAGCTGTCGCGCAAAATTGCCCACAGGAACTGGCCCTGCGGTCCTTCGCTTTCGCGCAGCAGCTTCAGGCGCTGGGCGGCCGGCTTCCTGAGCATGCGGCCATACACCTCGTCGGCCTTGGCGCCGGCGGGCACGTAGTCGCCTTTTCCTCCATTTGCTCCGAGATCAAAGCGCAGGATGTCGCGGCCGGCCTTCTTGTAGAAGCCCGCCTTGGTCTTCTGGCCCAGGTTGCCCTTCTCGATCAGCGCGGCCAGCACCGGCGGCGTGGCGAAGTTGGCATAGAACGGATCGCTCTTCTCGTCCAGGTTGTCCTGCAGCGTCTTGACGACGTGGGCCATGGTGTCCAGGCCCACCACGTCGGCGGTGCGGAAGGTGCCCGAGCTGGCGCGGCCCAGCTTCTTGCCGGTGAGGTCGTCCACCACATCGGGCGTCAGGCCGAACTTCTCCACTTCCTTCAGCGTGGCCAGCATGCCGGCGATGCCGACCCGGTTGGCGATGAAGTTGGGCGTGTCCTTGGCGCGCACCACACCCTTGCCCAGCGTGCTGGTGACGAAGGCTTCGAGCTGGTCGAGCACTTCGGGCTGGGTGGTCGGCGTGTTGATCAGCTCGACCAGGAACATGTAGCGCGGCGGGTTGAAGAAGTGGATGCCGCAGAAGCGGGGCTTGAGCGATTCGGGCAGCGCCTCGCTCAGCTTGGTGATCGACAGGCCCGAGGTGTTGGACGCCAGGATGGCGTGCCTGGCGACGTGCGGCGCGATCTTCCTGTACAGGTCGAGCTTCCAGTCCATGCGCTCGGCAATGGCCTCGATGACCAGGTCGCATTCGCCGAGTCTGGCGATGTCGTCCTCGTAGTTGGCCTGCTCGATCAGCTCGGCGTCGCCGGCCACGCCCAGGGGCGAAGGCTTGAGCTTCTTCAGGTTCTCGACGGCGCGGGTGACGATGCCGTTCTTCGGGCCCTCCTTCGCGGGGAGGTCGAACAAGACGACGGGCACGCGGACGTTGACCAGGTGCGCAGCGATCTGCGCGCCCATCACGCCGGCGCCGAGCACGGCGACTTTCTTCACTTGGAATCGGGACATGGTGGTGTGAATTTCTTGAATGGGTTACTGCGAGACGCGGTTCCAGGTCTGCGTGCGCCAGAAGGGGCCGAGGTAGCCGCGCACTTCCAGCTTCTTTCCGCCGTCGATGGGCGTGAAGCTGGCGCGGTATTCCTTGCCGTTTTCCGGGTCGAGGATCTTTCCGCCTTCCCAGACGTCCTTGCCGTCGGCCTTGGCGCCGCCGCGGATGATGTTCAGGCCGACCACCGGCTTGCCCTTGCGGTCGTCGGTGCATTCGTCGCAGGCGGCATCGGGCCTGGCGTCCTTGCGCAAGACCTTCTCGATGCGGCCGTCCAGCGCGCCGCCCTTGTCGGCGATGCGGATCTGGGCCTTCGATTCGCCGGTCTTGTCGTCCACGCTTTGCCAGACGCCCACCGGGGTCATCTGCGCAAAGGCACTCCCGCTGGCCAGCAAGAGCACCGCGGCAAGCGCAGGGAAGCCCGTTCGGGAATCGCCGCGGAACCGGCTTGGCCGGGCCGCAGGCGATGCCCCCTCGAGGGGGTGGGCGGACCTGTGCGGCAGGGTAGCCTGGGGGTGGGTCATGTTCTATGCCAGCGCGGCTTCGGTGTCCATCAGCGGCTTGGCGCCGGCGCGGGCGGTGAGCATCAGCGTCGCCGTCTCGGGGAAGAGCTTGGCGAAGTAGAAGCGCGCGGTCTGCAGCTTGGCCACGTAGAACGGGTCCTGGTTGCCGGCGGCGATCTCGCGCAGCGCCACCTGCGCCATGCGGGCGAACAGGTAGCCGAAGACGAAGTGGCCGGCCACGCGCAGGTAGTCCACCGCGGCGGCGCCCACCTCGTCGGGGTTCTGGAAGCCCTTGAAGCCGATCTCGGTGGTGAACTTGGTCAGCTTGTCGCCCAGCACCGCAATGGGGGTGATGAACTCGGACATCTTCTCGTTGACGCCCTCTTCCTCGACCAGCTTGCCCACCAGCTTGCCGAACTTCTTGAGCGTGGCGCCGTTGTTCGACAGGATCTTGCGGCCCAGCAGGTCGAGCGACTGCACCGTGTTCGTGCCTTCGTAGATCATGTTGATGCGGTTGTCGCGCACGAACTGCTCCATGCCCCATTCCTTGATGAAGCCATGGCCGCCGAACACCTGCATGCAGGCATTGGTCGCGATGTGGCCGTTGTCGGTGATGAAGGCCTTCACGATCGGGGTGAGCAGCGCCACCAGGTCGTCGGAGTCCTTGCGCACCTTCTCGTCGGGATGGTTGTGCGCCTTGTCCAGCAGCAGCGTGCAGAAGATCTGCAGCGCGCGGCCGCCCTCGGCATAGGCCTTGGCCGTCATCAGCATCTTGCGCACGTCGGGGTGCACGATGATCGGGTCGGCTTCCTTGTCCTTGGCCTTCACGCCCGACAGCGAGCGCATCTGGATGCGGTCCTTGGCATAGGCCAGCGCGTTCTGGAAGGCCACTTCGGTCAGGCCCAGCGACTGGTTGCCCACGCCCAGGCGGGCGGCGTTCATCATCACGAACATGGCCTGCAGGCCCTTGTTGGGCTCGCCCACCAGGGTGCCGGTGGCGCCTTCGATCACGATCTGCGCGGTGGCATTGCCGTGGATGCCCATCTTGTGCTCCAGGCCGGCGCAGAAGATCGGGTTGCGCTCGCCCAGCAAGCCGTCGGCCTTGACGTGGAACTTGGGCACCGCGAACAGGCTGATGCCCTTGCTGCCCTTGGGCGCATCGGGCAGGCGGGCCAGCACCAGGTGGATGATGTTCTCGGCCATGTCGTGCTCGCCGGCCGAGATGAAGATCTTGTTGCCGGTGATGCGGTAGGTGCCGTCGGCCTGCGGCTCGGCCTTGGTGCGCAGCAGGCCCAGGTCGGTGCCGCAATGCGGCTCGGTCAGGCACATGGTGCCGGTCCATTCGCCGGTGGTGAGCTTGCCCAGGTAGGTCTTCTTCTGCTCGGGCGTGCCGTAGGCATGCAGGGCCTCGTAGGCGCCGTGCGACAGGCCGGGGTACATCGTCCAGGCCTGGTTGGCGCTGTTGAGCATTTCGTAGAGGCACTGGTTGACCACGAAGGGCAGGCCCTGGCCGCCGTATTCGGGGTCGCACGACAGCGCCGGCCAGCCGCCTTCGACGAACTTGGCGTAGGCCTCCTTGAAGCCCTTGGGCGCCTTCACTTCGTGCGTGGTCTTGTCGAGCACGCAGCCTTCGGTGTCACCGGAGATGTTCAGCGGGAAGGTGACCTCGGACGCGAACTTGCCGGCCTCCTCGATCACGGCATTGATGGTGTCGGCGTCGGTCTCGGCATGGGCCGGCATGGCCTTGAGCTCCTGGGTGACGTTGAGCACCTCGTGCAGAACGAACTGCATGTCGCGAAGGGGCGGGTTGTAGGCTGGCATGCGAAGGACTCCTGGAAAAAGATCAGAGAAGGAAACAGTGAAGGGGATCGGCGGGCCGGCAGCTCAGGCTGCGGCCTTCAGTGCGCGCGCCGGCCTGGCGGCGCTGGCAGCGGATGCGGCGGGCGCAGCGGGTGCGGTGCTGCGCGCGATGATGTTGGCAAAGCCCGCATTCGCGCGGTTGAGCGACAGCGGGTTGCGAAGGAAGCGCGCCTCGTAGTGCAGCGCCAGGATGAGCGCATGGATCTCGAAGGCGATCTGCTGCGCATCGGCATCGGCGCGCAGGTGGCCTTCTTCCTTGGCCTGCTCGACCGCGCGCAGCATGGCGGCCAGCCAGATGTCGACCGACTCGGCCAGCGCGTCGCGCACCGGGCCGGGGCGGTCGTCGAACTCGACCGCGCCGCTGATGTAGATGCAGCCCGAATCGATCTCGGCCGAGGTGCGCTTCATCCAGTTGCCGAACAGCGCGCGCAGGCGCGGCAGCCCGCGGTCGGCGGCCAGGGCCGGATAGAACACCTCCTGCTCGAAGCGCGCGTGGTATTCGCGCACCACCGAGATCTGCAGTTCCTCGCGCGAGCCGAAATGGGCGAACACGCCCGACTTGCTCATCTGCGTGACTTCCGCGATGGCGCCGATGGACAAGCCTTCCAGCCCGATCTGCGCGGCCAGGTTCAGGGCCGCGTCGATGATGACGGCCTTGGTCTGCTGGCCCTTGAGCGGGGCGCGGGAAGCCTTTGCGCGTGCGGAGGTGGCTGGCATGGGTGCATCCGGAAAAATAC
>Ga0079985_1014173_pt1 | contig 10968 bp, 12 predicted proteins | sample Hof3ISUMetaT_11_FD_73497 | JGI IMG/M metagenome (GOLD analysis project Ga0079985, IMG submission 73497) | Enriched soil aggregate microbial communities from Iowa State university to study microbial drivers of carbon cycling -... | ecosystem: Environmental > Terrestrial > Soil > Agricultural land... | reverse complement strand
GTGAAGGCAATCGGTTGTAAATGACATCAGGGACTGGGAAAGTGGATTTGTATTCTTGACCGATCATAGTCCATCCTTCGATTTTATCGTGAGTTGACCGAATGTCATCAGGTGTGAAAAAATAGACGAAAGCTCCGGATAATCGGCACGCATCGGACAACTCACGGCAAAATGCATGAATAATGCCAAATCGGCGTCCAAATGAACCCTTTATTTGTGGAATCATTACGCCGATGAGCGGGCCAATTTGCAGTGTTCTGGTGTTAGATTTGTAGGAGAGACGCAATGTCACACCGTTTCCAGCTAGCCCAAGTTGATGGGAAAGCGACCCGCTGATGCGCATTTCATTTCTAGGAGACATTGGCATCACTCTGACGGGATATTTAGCTGAGCCGAATCGAAGCATAACATTTTGATCGGTCGGTATTTTCCAACGCCGGATGATCAAATCACTAATCAAGACCGACTGCTCGCTCATAAGGTTGGCGCTCTGTTGCGTACGAACGAAGACCTTTGTTTTGGACATGAGCTCCGAACCCCTTCCCTATTGCGTGCGAAGTTACGCTAGCTATTGTCATCATATGAGGACATAATTCTCTTGGTGAAACGTTGATGAAGCCCAACCTCAAATGAAGGTGATGAAACTATGCATGACATTGTCATTATTGGAATTGGCATTGTTGTTGCCGCATTTATTGGCGGCATCACGAACCACTTGGCAATTAAGATGTTATTCCATCCACGCCAAGCTTGGCACATCGGTAATAAACGTATTCCTTTTACCCCGGGTCTAATTCCGAAGCGTAGAGACGAAATTGGCCGCTCACTTGGAACCGTTGTGGCGGAATATTTAGTTACTTCTGACAGTATTATTGAGTTGCTGCGTCAACCATCATTTCAACGGGCAATCGAGAAAAAGCTGAATGATCATCTGCATCGTGTTGCCGCCACTGAACAAACGATCGGCGGCGCGGTTTCTTTGATCTGGCCGGAAGAAGTGCGGAGAGAGAAACAGGAGCAGCTGGTGAAGTCTTCAGCTGATTTCTTGGGGGAATGGAGCAAACGCGGACTGCAATGGATATGGGAGGAGAAAGGGGTCTCCAAACTGCCGGTCAGCGATATATTGCCAAGCTGGAGTGAAGAGGAGCGGAGTGCTTTAATTCAGCGAGGGGCGACCTATATTGCAGAGGCAGCTCGCAAAGAATTGTATACGATTAACGGGGAACGGTTATTGTTGAAGCTGACTACCAAACTGCTGGAGCAAGCGGGCGGATTTCTCGGGGCGATGGCGAGTATATTTATGGACGAGCATAAGGTAGCGGGGAAAGTTAGAGAGGCTCTATCTGATGCTCTTGCGGGACAACCCGTAAGGCTTGCGCTAGAGCAATTCATTCGTGCCAGAATGGTGGATGCTGAGCAGATGACGCTTGGCGAAATCGCGGTACTGATATCGGGCAAGGAAGATGATGCCGCAATGCTTCAACGAATAGCCGAGTCATTGAACTGGGAGAGGTGGATACGCCAAGGAAGCGAGCTGCGAATGGACGAATTACTATCCAGCCAGATGGAGTGGCTGGAACAACGCATTCCGGGAGTCGTTTCCTTCTCTTTACGCATGCTCGAACGTAATATTGAACGCATCTTCTCCACACTGCGTCTAGAGGAACTGGTGGAAGCGCAGGTGCGTGATTTCCCGATCGAGCGACTTGAGCAAGTCATCCTTAGCGTTTCCGGCAAGGAATTTCGCGCTATAACATGGCTAGGCGCTTTGCTAGGCGGCATGATTGGACTGGTTCAGGCTTTGTTGCTGCGTTGGTTGTCTTGAAGAGCAAGTATAAAAATAGACGACATTGATGTCGTCTTGGTTTTTCTGTATGCTATATCCTGTTGTTTTTAGTTCTTTTTGGATAGGGCCCCGAATAAGAATACATATATTAACGTGGACAAAGGAGCGATCAATCGTGAGCATTCCCAAGAGTTTGTTTTACCTGAGCTGCTCTCTAGGTTTGTTAATTTATGCATTGCCTCGTTTGGAGATCGGACAGGGCTGGACACCAGCGACCCTATTCGCGGTCGTGTGGATCGCGATGGCCCTTATCATTATTGCATCTCATCTGCGAGCTGTTCTTCGAGTGGATGAAGAGAGCTCATCTCATGTACAATATTTTCAGTGATGCGCTGATACACCAATGTTTGGCATGTGATTTCTCGCGCAATATCATCAAGCAATCTAGGATGTGAATGGTTGGACAGATGAGACAGTCTGTCCTTATTTTTGTGAAGGATCGTTTTGAGCGCAATTTCCAGTGTGTTGGCATGTACTTGTGACTGAGTATTCGCAAGTTTAGTCGTCATTGTTGTTCCTCCGATAAAATTAAAAGACATCCTTACAAGTGGCACTATTACCAAAATAAAGGATGTTCTAACATTTGTATACGGCAGTTCAACAACTTTAAAAGCTATTTACAATCCATATTGGGTAATGTATAATCATCCATTTTCTTTTTTGGTTTTCATAAACTTCTTGAGCTTGCCTTTATTTAAAAATGCTACTGTAGCACTCTTACTCTCATAATCTATGTCCGCTATTGGTTGAAAGTACACCTTGGCGAACTCATCATCAAAATGGCGAATCTTATTCATATTGACCAAATTGATGCGATCTAGCCTCTCGAAATTGATCGCTTCTGTATGTTTAGCAAGAACGGATAGGGAGGGCATTAAGTGGTAAAAGTGCTCTTTTAGTGTATGGTAAACAAGCGTACGGTCTTCCAAATGCATATAGATTACATCGTTTAAATCCAACATCACAATTTCGGTCTGATTGTCTTTGTCTCGGGTGACAGGAATCAGCATGAAAATTTCACTCCAAAAGTAGAATGGGGGCTGCCAGTGATGTTTCCGGCAGCCCTTCTGTCTTACTTCTTGAGTAGTTCTGCAGGTACTTCTGGGCGGTGATACCACAACATGCATGCTGTTGTAACAGTTGCAGTTGCGATAACGGCAAGTGCCGTCGCTGCCAGACGAACAATTGACTTTTTCATTTTGTTACCTCCTCCTTTTTAAATTTAATAAGTGTGAGACTTTGGATAAAGTATGTGAGCGCGAGAAGATGAAGTGAAAAGAAAACTGTGCTTATTACAATAATTATTGAAATAAGCTTTAGAAGGGGAAAATACTTCTCCGGAATTCTTGCGGCGTTTTTAATATTCGATGGTGCAAAAATTAGGATAAGTATCAAACTGCAGAGTGTTAATACATAAGCAATATCTCTTGATATAGGGATATGTGGTATTAATACGAACGTAAGTGTAGAAACAATAGTACAGGTCATTGCACTTTTGAAATGATAACCTCCTGAGAAAAAATGGAGCAATCCAAAGAAACAAAGAACGATGAGTGTATCAATGGCACTGCCAAGAATCAGACTGATTGTAAGTGAAAGGAAGACAGTTAGTGCAGTATTTATAACGACAATTAATGCAAATTTCATCACTGCAACACTAGGTGTTTCATCCTGGTTGGTATTTTTCAAAGCAACTGCAATTTTACCAGCCAAAGAATCAATCATGTTGTCCTTCCTTTCTAATTGCAAGATAGAGAAGCATTATTAGGGTAAGAGTTAACAAAAGTCCTAGGACAATAAAATGAGTAGAGTAACTGTCCCTTAAGTAATAAAAAGTTGATAAAATAATTAATGCAATAAAGATGATAAAAACAAATGGGAAGTTTTCGCGCCTAAATTGAATAGTTTTCATATCATCAGGGACAAAAGTAAAACCAATACGCTTCTTTACAAAGTAATAACATATAAGCAATGAGAGTGATGAACTACTGGCCTGCATGAAATAACTAAATAAATGATTAGAGATCGACAATTCAAGCGTAAATAGGTTGAAAATTTTGGAATAAATTAGGAATAACGAAAATTGAACAACAGCTGTAGCGATATATCCTATTACCGTCATGATTGCGGCATAAAAAAATTGAACACGAAGTATCATCCATATAAAAAGAAACATGATTGCTACGAGAATAATCGGGGCGTAAGTTTCTGCATCTAGTTCCACTCTTATTAAGTAAGAGGTTTGTGCAAGAAATAGGGATGAAAAAGCGATTCGAGATAGATTACTTCTTATAGGAAATAAGAAAATTGAAAATGTTAATGCGATTGCAGAACCGAATTCAATTGTCGAGAATAGCAGAAAGAGTAACAGTCTCATTAATGTACTCCCCTAATATGATGTATATGAATCCGCTTACATCTTACTACTAATAATTCAAGAAATAAAGGAAAATATTAAAAATTTTTGTCAATACGTAAAATAACCGATTCATACACTTGATGTTTGGATCAGTTTGTTGTTCAACACTGAAAAATTCACTATAATAGACTTATACAGAAACAACGATTTGGGGTGTAACAGTTGGTAGAACAGGATGGGCAAATTCCAGCAGCTGGAACGATAACGAAGCATGAACAGATCTTGCAATATATAGAACACTTACGGACAGGTACAAAGATTTCAGTTCGCAAGGTTGCGAAGGAAATGGATGTTAGCGAAGGTACAGCTTATCGTGCGATTAAGGAAGCAGAAAATCAAGGCTTTGTCAGTACACGGGAGCGTGTCGGCACAGTACGGGTAGAGAAAAAGCCGCGGGCAAATATCCAGAAGCTGACCTTTGCAGAAATCGTCCAGATTATTGATGGTGAGGTGCTGGGCGGAGTTGACGGGCTTGATCTGCCGCTTGGGAAATTCTTGATCGGTGCCATGCAAGATGATGCGATGAAGCGTTATATCGAGCCTGGCAGTCTTTTGATAGTAGGTAACCGCTATGAGGCACACAAAGCAGCTTTGGAGCTTGGTGCAGGTGTATTGGTTACAGGCGGGTTCGATACGACAGCAGAAGTGAAACGGCTCGCCGATAAATTGGCGTTGCCAATTATCTCCTGCAGTTATGACACATTTACAGTCGCGTCGATGATTAACCGTGCCATCTATGACAATATGATCAAGAAGAAAATAATGTTAGTTGAGGACATTATCCCCGGCAAGCAAAAACCGGTATCGCTCAAGACGACAAGCACAATCGAAGAATGGGAATATATGCTTGAAGAAACCGGGCATACACGGTATCCGGTCGTAGATGAATGGAATCGGCTTGTCGGGATGGTTACCTCGAAGGACGTTGCGTTTGCGGGACGGGATCAGACCATTGATAAGTTAATGACGCGAAACCCGTTGAAGGTTACCCTCCAAACCTCGATTGCATCTGCCGCCCATACGATGGTGTGGGAGGGGATAGAACTGTTGCCAGTCATTGATGTCAATCGCAAGCTGGTGGCTGTAATAGGCAGGCAGGATGTGCTGCGAGCGATGCAATATGCGCAGAAGCAGCCGCAAATGGGAGAGACGATTGAGGATTTAATCTGGGGCGGATTCGAGGAGGAGAAGGACAGCGCAGGAGAGCTTATTTTTCGCGGCTTTATCAGCCCCCAAATGACAAGCCCGCTTGGAACAATATCCGAAGGTGTATTAACAACAATGATGATGAAAGCGGCATATCGGGCGATCCGTGAGTATAAGAAAGGTGACCTGGTCCTTGAAAATATGTCGACATACTTCGTCAGGCCGCTACAGATTGAGACTCAGGTAGAGGTGCGACCGAAGATGATCGAAGTGAGCCGGAAATTCGGGAAGGTTGAGGTTGCTGTTTATCATCAAGAGTATCTAATCGCAAAGGCGATGTTAACAGCGCAATTAATTGAGCAATCGACCTAAACAAAAAATAATAATGATGATCAATCTTGTTTAGAGCGATAGAAGGATTGATTGCGAAAGCCTGCAAACAGATTAAACAATCCTATAAGCAAGAACAGCACACCGATTGTAATTCGCATATTCGTACCAGGCATTAAATATAACAAATAGATGGAAAGCAAGACCAGCATCGTCCCCATGGCGATATTTTGTTTCGCTTGGTAAATACCGCGGCTGACTGGCTGCTGCTGTCTGCGGTATTTGATACTGTAATAGATAGAGAATACTAAAGAGACAGCAATGAGCACGAATACGCCATTCAGAATGATCTCATACATGAACGTTACCTCTTTCTATGCTTTCATGTTCAAGGTATTACGTTCTTACAGTAACTGATTAAACGGGGGAAATCAATCGGATCGGATGTACGGCCTCACCTCAGCCCAAATGGTAAGGTCAGCGGATTTGATTAGAATGAGCCCCAGTTCCATTGTGAATTCCTGATCCAGATCAATGGTATACACCTTGCGCTCTACAATTTTTTTGGCTACCAATAGCGTTTCAGCAGCTGAGTCGAGTGGGCGACCGCGAATGGCTTCTAAATCTCCTGCCAGCTTTTTTTTTAATTGAATGATAATGATCTCATCAAGCTCAGGAGTTCCTGGCGAGGCGAAGACGTTCAATTTAATTTGGCGAATGACGGATAAGTTCGTTTTATTTTTCAAATATGGTTCCAGTGTTTTACGCATGTCTTCGTTGTCCGTTTTTAATTGCTGGTTTTCCATATAGAGCAGACTGAAATTATGTTGATAGACCGCCATGAAGCAGGCACTGCCAATGATCATTCCAGCAGCGATCAATCCGATAGCCCGCATATAGGTAAAGATCCAGTCGGCGGAAGGAATTCTCACCCTTGACTCCCCCCGCCGCCGCTCATCCAGCGAATGAGCTCCGTACCCAGATGAGCGCCGAGAAATGCACTTATCATCAGTAGAATCTGCTTAACTGCGGGCGAAATATAGCCATTCATGAAATTGCTCTCAATGACTCGAAACGGATCGATACTTCCTCCGATCGCGACAACAACAGCCCAGATCTTTATACTGGAAGCCATCTTCAGCATGTCCGTTGATGGGGAATGAAGCGTCAGGACGGCATGGATGCCGGACATCATCGCTGCGCCAAGTACAACGCCGAAAGCGACGAGAAAATCCTGTGTCATCTTCGATAATAGCTGTCCCATGGAATTCCCTCCTTCGTGTTCCTCTTACCCATATATATGGAGGATGGGACAATCATTATGTTAGAATTAAATTGATTCAGGAAATGGACGGAGGTGAACCGGATGTCTGCATTTGTTCATTTGCATGTTCATAGTGAATATAGCTTGCTGGATGGCGCAGCGCGAATCGAGGATTTGCCGAAACGAGCGAAGGCGCTGGGCATGTCGGCGCTTGCGCTTACCGATCACGGTGTGATGTATGGGGCGATTGCCTTCTATAAAGCGTGTTTAGCACAGGGGATAAAGCCGATTATCGGATGCGAAATGTATGTTTCTTCCGGTTCCATGAAAGAAAAGGCGCCGCGAGGTGAAAAACCGAACTATCATTTGATTCTGCTTGCTAAAAATGAGACAGGCTACCGGAATTTGCTGAAGCTGACCTCGGAGGCGCATTTGCGCGGATTTCATTATCGGCCGAGGATTGATTTTGAGCTGCTATCGCAGCATGCGGATGGTTTGATTTGTTTAAGCTCCTGTTTAGCTGGAGAAGTCAACCAAATGCTGCTGAGAGAAAAAGAAGAAGAGGCGCGTGAAGTAGCGCTAAGATATAAGAAGTTGTTCGGAGAGGATTATTTTCTGGAACTGCAGGACCACGGCATATTGGAGCAACGGAAAGTCACTCCAAGGATGATTGCGCTGGCGAAGGACTTGGGAATCCCGCTTGTCGCAACGAATGATGTACATTATGTGGCGGCTGAAGACAGCGCTATGCAAGATGTATTGGTGTGCATTGGGACTGGGAAGACGCTAGATGATCCGGATCGGCTCAAATTCCATACGGATCAGATGTATATGAAAAGCGCTGAAGAGATGGAAGGGTTGTTCGCTTATGCCCCTGAGGCGATCTACAATACGGTGCGCATCGCTGAACGGGTGGAATTAAAGTTATCATTCGGCCAATCGATTCTGCCCAGATTTACCCCCATTCTGGATGGACGGGATGCGGCCGATTACTTGCGTGCATTATGCGCAGAAGGGCTGGAAAGCCGTTATTCGGGGTCGGCGTTATGGGCGGACAAGGCTGCCCGCAGAGGACTAGACCAACGATTACAGTATGAACTGGGCGTCATTGAGAGGATGGGATTTTCCGATTACTTCCTAATCGTATGGGATTTCATTCGTTACGCCCATGAACAGGAAATTTCGACAGGGCCTGGTCGTGGCTCTTCGGCAGGCAGCTTGGTTGCTTATGTCCTGAATATTACGAATGTAGACCCGATTCGTTATCGTCTGCTGTTCGAACGGTTTCTTAATCCAGAGCGGATTAGTATGCCGGATATCGATATTGATTTTAACGATGAACGTCGCGATGAAGTAATCGATTATGTCGTTCGCAAATACGGCTCGGAGCATGTCTCGCAAATTATTACCTTCGGTACGATGGCTGCTCGTGCAGCTGTTCGCGATGTTGGCCGAGTATTGAACATTCCCTACAACGAGGTTGACCGGGCAGCGAAGATGATACCGCAAGCGCCAGGCATGACGATTGAGGCGGCAATTGCGGCAAATCCGGATCTGAGCTCGCTTTGTAAGCAACAGCCGAAGGTTGGCGAGCTTATCGACATGGCTCGGCGGGTTGAAGGCTTTCCACGTCATGCATCGACCCATGCTGCCGGTGTCGTGATCTCACGCGAGCCGCTTACCCAATATGTGCCGCTCCAGGAAGGAACGGAGCAGACGGCGCTTACGCAATATTCGATGGAGCATCTTGAAGCAATCGGATTGTTAAAGATGGACTTTCTCGGATTGCGAACGTTATCGATTATTGATCGAACGTTAGCTGCAATTCGTGAACGATATGGAGCGCCGCTTGATTTGAATCAAGTTTCCGATGATGATCCTCAAACGTATGAGATGTTGAGCAAGGGTGATACAACGGGGATATTCCAGCTGGAGTCTGCGGGTATGCGGCGGGTGCTGCGCGATTTAAGGCCGACAGACTTCGAGGATATCATCTCTGTACTGGCGCTTTATCGTCCGGGTCCGATGGAATTTATTCCCCGCTATGTGCAGGCCAAACATGGATTAGCAGAGGTCGTATATCCACATAAGGATCTTGAACCAATGCTAGCTGACACATATGGGATTATCGTCTATCAGGAACAAATCATGCAGATTGCTTCGAAGATGGCTGGTTTTAGTCTTGGTGAATCCGATTTGTTGCGGCGCGCAGTATCGAAGAAAAATCGTGAGGTGCTGGATCGCGAACGGGCGCATTTCGTTGTTGGCAGCATCTCGCAAGGCTATTCGGCCGATGATGCGAACCGTGTCTATGATATGATCGTCCGCTTTGCCGATTACGGATTTCCTAGAGCGCATGCCACTGCTTATGGCGTGCTTGCCTTTCAAACCGCATACTTGAAGGCGCATTATCCGGTGGAATTTATGGCCTCGATGCTGACTGCGGTTATGGGCAACCATCACAAAACAGCGGAATACGTCGATGAATGCCGACGAATGGGCATCGACTTGCTGGCGCCTGACGTGAATGAAAGCGGCATTACGTTTACACCGGTAGGCAGTGTTAGCGCAGAGGGGTCTCCGGTGCACGGCATTCGTTTCGGATTGGCGGCGATTAAGAATGTTGGTACACAGGCCATGGACTCGATTATTCAGGAGCGCAATGCCGGACCTTATGAAGATTTAGCGGATTTTTGCAGGCGTGTAGATCTGCGCGTATGCAATAAACGTGTGATGGAAGCGCTCATTCAAGGCGGTGCACTTGATTCATTGCCAGGACACCGCGCACAGCTCATTGCAATGCTGGATGAAACGGTTGAGATTGCTCAAAAGTGGCGCAAGGAGAAGGAAGATTTGCAAATTCATCTCTTCGGGCTGAACGAGGAGGTCAATTGGGAAATTGATTATCCCGAAATCAGACCGTATTCCATTACTCAGCAGCTCGAACTGGAGAGAGAACTGCTCGGGATGTATATTTCGGGACATCCTCTTGATAGCTATGAAACAATGTTTCGTGGATTAGAGCTTGATCCTATGCACCAGTTCGCTGATTATGAAGATGAGCAAATGGTTTTTGTTGCAGGTATGGTGCTTTCAACTCGATCAATCACAACCAAGAAAGGTTTGCCAATGGCGTTTGCAGAGTTCGAAGACCGCGTCGTCAAGACCGAGGTTGTTCTTTTCCCCGAAGTGTGGCGCAAATATGGAAAGCTTGTAGAGAAAGGCAAAGTGCTCGTCATTATAGGTAAGCTCCAGCATCAGGATGAAGATTTTAAGATTCTTGCAGAGCAATTATTAGTTCCTGAGGAACCAAATTTACCGCAACTGATTAGTAAAGGGAAAGCATTAACGCGCGAAGCAGGAAGACGACATGTCAAACATGCCGCTCCTTCTGTCGATCGTCGGCAGCCTAAATCGTCCACACAGCAATCCGTTCAGCGCGTGTATATTAAGATCGGATCAGCCTATGAACAGCAGGATCTCTTAGAAAAGCTGCAGAGCCTTTTAATAACCCACTCTGGTCCATTGCACACTGTATTGTTCTATGAACGTACACAGCAAGCTAAGGCGTTAAGTGAAGCTTACAGCGTGAAGCCTTCGTCAGATTTATTTTCCGCGATTGAAAGATTGTTAGGTCCAGATACGGTAAGGGTAAAATAACAGGCCTTTGTATGGTATAATGGTGAAGATCAGAAGATATCATAGTTTTACGGTTGCTGCCATACATTATAGATAAGACCAGTTGCTTGTCCACTCACATTTGTTGCGGGAAAAAGTCGACATATGCTATCATTATTCTATTGTGCGTGAATCAGTTGATCAGTAAACAGGGGAGGTTCGATAGCCCATGTGGAAAGTGATTTACATCGCCCCTACGGCCAAAATCGCCGAGCGAATAAAAAACAAGCTCTCAGAAGAGGGATTTCTCGTACAAGTCAGGCCAATTAATCTATCGAAGCAACA
>Ga0079985_1002435_pt1 | contig 10974 bp, 9 predicted proteins | sample Hof3ISUMetaT_11_FD_73497 | JGI IMG/M metagenome (GOLD analysis project Ga0079985, IMG submission 73497) | Enriched soil aggregate microbial communities from Iowa State university to study microbial drivers of carbon cycling -... | ecosystem: Environmental > Terrestrial > Soil > Agricultural land... | reverse complement strand
ACGATGCCGCCGGGCGTGGCGATTACCACGTCGGCATGGATCTGGATGGTTTCTTCCAGCGCCCGGCGCTCGTAGCGGCGGTAGGCATTGGTGCCATACAGATCATGGATCTCGCGAATGCTGCAGCCGGCGAATTTTTCGATCTCGCGGCTCAGCTCGACAAAGGGCACGTCCAGGTCATTGGCCAGCATCTGCCCCAGCGTGGACTTGCCCGCGCCGCGCAGGCCGACCAGGGCGATCCGCCGGTGGCGCGCGTCGTCTTGCGTGCCGGCGCCCAGCAATTCCGAGATGCCGATACGCACGCGCCGCAACTCGGCCTCGCTGCGGTTTTCCAGCATTTCGCGGATCAACAGCCATTCGGGGGAGCTGGTCGTGACGTCGCCCAGCAGCTCGGACATGGAGCACTGCAAGGCCCCGGCCACCTGCTGCAGTACCAGGATGGACGCGTTGCCCGTGCCGTATTCCAGGTTGGCCAGGTGGCGCTCGGACACATCGGCCGACAGCGCCACGGCCTTGCGTGTCAGCCCGCGTCGTGCCCGCAGGGTGCGTACGCGCTCGCCCAGCGCCTCGAGCAAAGGATTCTTTTCGGACGGAACGACAGACAAGGGCGAATCGGAGCCGGAAGGGTTGGCGTTCAACATGTCAGGGAAATCACCATAGATGCATTATATTGCTTGACACTCATTTCGCACGACGCTACCTTGCAGTCACCAGCAAGATACTGCATAAGGCATCGACCAACAAGCGACGCCCCAGCAGCTTATAAGGGAGACACGCATGTCGCAGCAGGAATTTCGGGCCTTGATCCAGAACGTGACGTCCCAGCTGGCCGGCCGTTCCATCGATGCGTCGCTCGACACGTGGCTGAATGCCGAGTACGGCGCCCAAAGCGACACCTACCGTCATCTTACGCAAGCCTGTCGACGCGGCGTGGAAGAAGGCTGGCTGGCCGACCGCGAACATGGCGGCATCCGTTACGGGCGGATCTTCAAGGCCGATGACGACCTGCATGGATTTTCGGTCGATGTGGTCGACATGAACGACATTGCCGGTCCCCACCACGTGCACCCGAACGGCGAGATCGACCTGATCATGCCGATCGACGACGACGCCCGCTTTGATGGCCGCCACGCCGGCTGGTGTGTCTATCCCCCCGGCAGCGCCCACCGCCCTACCGTCAGCCAGGGCCGTGCCCTGGTGTTGTACCTGCTGCCGCAAGGCGCGATCGAATTCACCCGGAACTGATCCCAAAGGATGCACGTGGACCTCTTGAAAAACCATGTTGGCGGCCAGTGGATCGCCGGTCACGGAGACGGCATTGCCTTGCGCGACGCCGTGCTGGGCAATGAAGTGGCACGCGTGTCGTCGGCCGGCATCGACCTGCCTGCCGCCTACCGCTATGCCCGCGAGACGGGCGGCGCCGCCCTGCGCGCCCTGACCCATGCGCAGCGCGCCAGGCTGCTGGCCGACGTGGCCGCGGTGCTGCAGCAGAACCGCGACGCCTACTACGACATCTCGATGCAGAACTCGGGCACGGTCAGGAACGATTCGGCCGTGGACATCGATGGCGGGCTCTACACCCTGAACTATTACGCCAAGGCGGGCGCGGCACTGGGCCAGCACAGCGCCCGCGCCGATGGCGACGCGGTGTCGCTCGCCAAAGACAAGGCCTTCCAGTCGCAGCACGTCATGGTGCCCACGCGCGGCCTGGCCCTGTTGATCAATGCCTTCAATTTCCCGAGCTGGGGCTTCCTGGAAAAGGCCGCCCCGGCCTGGCTCGCAGGCGTGCCGCTGGTGGTCAAGCCGGCCACCGCCACGGCCTGGCTCACGCACCAGATGGTCAAGGACATCCTGGACGCCAAGGTGCTGCCCGAAGGCGCGCTGTCCATCGTCTGCGGCAGTTCCGATGGCCTGCTGGACCCGCTGTCGCCCTTCGATGTGGTGTCGTTCACCGGCTCCGCGGCCACCGCGTCGGTGCTGCGCCGCCATGCCGCGTTTGCCGATCGCTCGGTCCGCCTGAATGCGGAAACGGACAGCCTGAACAGCGCCATCCTGGGGCCCGACGCCGCGCCGGGCACCGAAGCCTTCGACGCCCTGGTGCGCGAAGTGGTCCGCGAAATGACCGTCAAGTCCGGCCAGAAGTGCACGGCCATCCGCCGCATCCTGGTGCCGCAGGCCTGGTATGACGAGACCGCGCAAGCGATTGCCGCCAGGCTGGCCAAGACCACGGTCGGCAACCCGCGCAATGAATCGGTGCGCATGGGGTCGCTGGTCGGCCGCGCGCAATACGACACGGTGCAAGCCGGGCTGCGCGAACTGGGCAGCGTGTGCGACACGCTGTTCGACGGCAGCGGCGTGAGCCTGGTCGATGCCGATCCGGCCGTGGCCGCCTGTGTGGCCCCCCACCTGTTTGGCACCCGCGATGCCGACGCCAATGACGTGGTGCACGACCTGGAAGTGTTCGGTCCGGTCGCCACCTTGATGCCGTATCGCGATGCCGCGCATGCCAATGACCTGGCGCGTCGCGGTCACGGTTCCCTGGTGACGTCGCTGTACAGCGCCGATACGGCCTATCTGGTCGCCACCGCGCTGGACCTGGCCGACAGCCATGGCCGCGTGCACGTGATCACCCCGGACGTGGCCAAGGTGCAAACCGGCCATGGCAATGTCATGCCGCAATCGCTGCATGGCGGCCCCGGCCGCGCAGGCGGCGGCGAAGAACTGGGCGGACTGCGCGCGTTGGGTCTGTACCAGCGCCGCGCCGCGATCCAGGCCTCGCCGGACGTGGTCGCCGCGCTGTTCCCGGCGGAAGCCGCCGATGCGTCCTCGCCCCCCGCTGACCGCAACTGATTCGCGAGCCGCCCACCCGACTTTTACCTACTGATCCCACGCGCGAAGGCAGCCAACAGAGCCGCCCACGCGCCATGCAGGAGACCATCGTGACGATCACCCCACCCAGCAGCGACCTCAACTTCGCCAGCTACCTGTTAGACCTGAATGCCGGGCGCGGCGACAAGCTGGCGTTCATCGACGACACCCGCCGCCTGACCTATGGCCAGTTGGGCGATCGCATTCGCCAGTTCGCCGGCGTGTTGCGGGACCTGGGCGTGCGCCGCGAAGAACGTGTGCTGCTGCTGATGCACGACACCATCGACTGGCCCGTGGTGTTCCTGGGTTCGCTGTATGCCGGGGTGGTGCCCGTAGCCGTCAATACGCTGCTGACCGCCGACGACTACGCCTACATCCTGGCGCACAGCCGGTCGCGCGCCGCCTTCGTGTCGGGCGCGCTGCTGGATACGCTCAAGCAGGCGATGGCATCGGGCCCGAACCAGGTCGAACACATCGTGGTGTCGCAACCGGTTGCGGACAACAACGTTGCGGAAAGCAACGTTGTCAATGACAACGAGTCGGGTCCGGCCCTGCACGAATTCGAAGCCTGCATGGCCGCCGCCGCGCCGCGTGGGCAGGCTGCTCGCACCCTGGCGGACGAGATCGCATTCTGGCTGTATTCGTCCGGGTCCACCGGCCGCCCCAAGGGCGTGGTGCACAGCCACTGCAATCTTTGGTACACCGCCGAACTCTATGCCAAGCCCGTCCTCGGCATCACGGAAAACGACATTACCTTCTCGGCCGCCAAGCTGTTCTTTGCGTATGGCCTGGGCAATGGCCTGACCTTCCCGCTGTCGGTCGGCGCCACGTCGGTGCTGATGGCCGAGCGCCCCACGCCCGCCGCCACGTACGCACGCATTGTCGACCACCAGCCCACCATCTTTTTTGGCGTGCCCACGTTGTACGCCAGCATGCTTGCGCACACCGCGATCCCGGCGCGCAGCGACGTGGCCCTGCGTGTCTGTGCGTCGGCCGGCGAAGCCCTGCCGCAAGACATCGGCGATCGATTCACCCAGCACTTCGGTTGCGAAATCCTGGACGGCATCGGGTCCACCGAAATGCTGCACATCTTCCTGTCCAACCACAGCGGCAAGGTGCGCTACGGCACCACCGGCCTGCCGGTGCAAGGCTATGAAGTGGAACTGCGCGACGAAAACGGCAAGCCGGTGGGCGACGGCGAAATCGGCGACCTGTACATCCGGGGTCCCAGCGCCGCCGTCATGTACTGGAACAACCGCGAAAAGACGCGCCAGACCTTTCTGGGCGACTGGCTGAAAAGCGGCGACAAATATCAACGCGACGCCGACGGCTACTACACCTACGCCGGCCGCAGCGACGACATGCTCAAGGTCAGCGGCCTGTATGTCTCGCCCGTGGAAGTCGAAAACGTGCTGTCGCAACATCCGGCCGTGCTCGAAGCCGCGGTGGTCGGACTGACCGACAGCGATGGCCTGGTCAAGACCAAGGCGTACGTGGTGCTGTGCCAGGGCAATGAGCCGTCGGTGGCCATGCAGGAAACGCTCAAGCAATTCGTGAAGGCGCATCTGGCGCCGTTCAAGTACCCGCGCTACATCGAATTCGTGGACGACCTGCCCAAGACGGCGACCGGCAAGATCCAGCGCTTCAAGCTGCGCCAGGCGCAGGAAGCCGTTGCCCATCCCGGAGCCGCGGCGTGAGTGCGCCGTCGTCGTTCGTCGACATCCGGCACGGCGATCGCGACTACCGCATCGAATACCGGTGGGTCCATGGCGAGCGCGTCAACGCGCCTGTCATCGTGTTCCTGCATGAAGGGCTCGGCTCGGTATCGATGTGGAAGGACTGGCCATCCGAAGTGTGCAGCGCGCTCGGCATGCGCGGCCTGGTGTTCTCGCGCTACGGCTATGGCAAGTCGACACCCCGTCCCGATGCCGAACGCTGGACGCCCGAGTTCCTGTTCGAGCAGGCGCGTGATGCCCTGCCCGCCGTATTGCGCGGCGTGGGCATCGATGCCAAGCGCGACCGGCCCGTGATCCTGGGGCATAGCGATGGCGCATCGATCGGCCTGATCTACGCGGCGCTGTATCCGGATTCGCTGTCGTCGCTGATCGTGCTGGCGCCGCATGTGATGGTCGAAGACGTATCGATCCAGAGCATTGCCGCGGCCCGCGAAGCCTATCTGAACACCGACCTGCCCCGCCGCCTGGCCCGCTATCACGCGTCGCCCGACTCGGCCTTCTGGGGCTGGAACGACGTGTGGCTGTCGCCCGCGTTTCGCGCCTGGAGCATCGAAAGCCTGCTGCCGCGCATTACCTGCCCCGTCATGGCGGTGCAAGGGGTCGATGATGAATACGGCACCCTCGACCAAGTGCGCATCATCCGTCGGCGTACCCCGCAAACCCTACTGGCGATCCTTGACGATTGCCGGCATTCTCCCCACAAAGATCAGCCTGTCGAGCTGGCAAAACAACTCAAAGGCTTTCTACAAGCCCAACTGCAGCACACATAAAAGTCACTCAGGAGACACACCATGACTTCGTTGCGCGACAAAGTACTGCAGGCCACCGCCTGCGCCACCCTCAGCCTGATCGCAGTGGGCGCCCAGGCCCAGGAAAAGATCAAGGTCGGCTTCATGCTGCCTTACAGCGGCACCTACGCCGCCCTTGGCACCGCCATCGAAAACGGCTTCAAGCTGTATGTCGAAGAACAAGGCGGCAAGCTGTCGGGCCGCGAAGTGCAGTACTTCAAGGTGGACGACGAATCGGATCCGGCCAAGGCCACGGCCAATGCCGACCGCCTGATCAAGCGCGACAAGGTCGACCTGCTGGTCGGCACGGTGCACTCCGGCGTGGCCATGGCCTTGACCAAGGCCGCCAAAGACAACGACGTCACGCTGATCGTGCCGAATGCCGGCGCCGATGCGATTACCGGCCCGATGTGTGGACCCGGCGTGTTCCGCAGCTCGTTCTCGAACTGGCAGCCCGGCTTTGCAATGGGCAAGGTTGCCGCCGAAAAGGGCAAGAAGACGGCCGTGACCGTGACCTGGAAATACGCAGCTGGTGACGAGTCGGTCGGCGGCTTCAAGGAAGGTTTCGAGAAAGGCGGCGGCAAGGTGCTGCGTGACCTGAACGTGCCCTTCCCCAACGTCGAATTCCAGTCGCTGCTGACCGAAATCGCTTCGCTCAAACCCGACGCGGTCTATGTGTTCTTTGCCGGCGGCGGCGCCGTCAAGTTCGTGCAGGACTACGCGGCCAGCGGCCTGGGCAAGACGTCCACCCTGTATGGCGCGGGCTTCCTGACCGACGGCACGCTGCAGGCCCAGGGCGCCACCGCGCAGGGCCTGTTCACCACGCTGCACTATGCCGACGGCCTGAACACCGCACGCGACACCTCGTTCCGCACGGCCTACGCCAAGTCCTTCAAGATGCAGCCTGACGTGTACGCAGTGCAGGGCTACGACGCAGCGCAGATGTACGGCGCCGGCCTAAAGGCCGTGAAGGGCGACTTCACCAAGAAGGCCGATCTGCGCTCCGCCATCCGCGTCGCCAAGATCGACAGCCCGCGCGGTCCGTTCAGCCTGTCCAAGGCCGGCAACCCGGTGCAGGACATGTATCTGCGCCAGGTCGACGGCATGGAAAACAAGCTGGTGGGCGTGGCGGTGAAAGGCCTGGCCGATCCGGGCCGCGGCTGCCGCCTCTGATCCTGTAGCACGATCCCTGTAGCACGATCCGCCAGACCTGGCCTGCGCCGCCGCGTGTTGTGATGCGCGGCGGCGCAGGCCGGGCCCGACAGCCAGGGTTGCGTTCGCGCGCCCGTGCAATGGACTCACCATGGATGTATCGATCTTTCTGATCCAGTGTCTCAACGCGGTCCAGTACGGACTGCTGCTGTTCCTGGTCGCCAGCGGGCTGACGCTGATCTTCGGCGTCATGGGCGTCATCAATCTCGCGCACGGCAGTTTCTACATGATCGGCGCCTACATGGCGTTCGCGCTGTCCCCGCTCGTCCAGGGCGTGGTGGGCGGTGGCTTCTTCACGACGCTGGTGTTCGGTCTGCTTCTTTCGGCGGTGCTCGGCTATCTGCTCGAGTGGGCCTTCTTCAGTTATCTGTACGACCGGGATCACCTGCAGCAGGTGCTCATGACCTACGGCCTGATCCTGGTGTTCGAAGAGCTGCGCAGCATTCTGGTCGGCAACGACGTGCACGGCGTCAAGGTGCCCGACTGGCTGGCCGGCACGGTGCAGCTGGGTGACGTCATGACGTACCCGGTGTACCGGCTCTTCATCTCCGCCGTCTGTATCGGCGTTGCGCTGCTGCTGTACTTCCTGATCGGCCGCACGCGGCTCGGCATGATGGTGCGCGCCGGCGCCAGCAACCGCGAAATGATTACCTCTCTGGGTATCAACATCAAGCGCCTGTACCGCATCGTGTTCGCGGTCGGCGTGGTGCTTGCGGCGCTGGCCGGCATGCTTGCCGCGCCCATGTCGTCGGTGTATCCGGGCATGGGCAACCATGTGCTGATCATCTGCTTCGTGGTGGTGGTGATCGGCGGCATCGGGTCGATCCGCGGCGCTTTCCTGGCCGCGCTTCTGGTGGGCTTCGTCGATACCTTCGGCAAGGTGCTGTTCGCGGAAGCGGCCGGCGTGGCGGTGTATGTGCTCATGGCCGCCATCCTTTTGTACAAACCCGAAGGCTTGTTCAAGCAAGGCTGATTCCATGCAAAACGCAACTACCCACGCCTTGCCCGCGGCCTTGCCGGCGGGCCTGCCGCAGACCCGCAGCGGCACACTGGCACGCGCCGTGCCGCTGGTCGCGGCGCTGGTCCTGCTGGCCGTCTTCCCGATGTTTGGCGATAGCTACTACACCGGCCTCGTCATCAAGATCATGATCTACGCCGTGTTCGCGCTCAGCCTGGAACTGCTGGTGGGCCAGACCGGCCTGGTGTGCTTCGGGCATGCCGCGTTCTTTGGCATCGCGGCCTATACCGCCGCGCTGCTGACGCCGCAGGCCGGTCCGGTGTCGATCTTTTTCCTGCTGCCGGCCGCGCTGATCGTCACGGCGCTGTATGCGCTGATCACCGGCGCGCTGTCGCTGCGCACCAAAGGCATCTACTTCATCATGGTGACGCTGGCCTTTTCACAGATGGCCTACTTTGTCTTTCACGACACCAAGATCGGGCGCGGCAGCGACGGCATCTATCTGTACTTCAAGCCGCTGGTCGAATTGGGCGGATGGGCGCCCTTCAGCCTGGAAGACGGCAGCACCTTCTACTACTTCGTGCTGGGCGCCCTGGTGCTGACCTACGCCTTCCTGGCCATGCTGCTGAACTCCCGCTTTGGCCGCGCGCTGGCCGGCATCCGCGTCAATGAACAGCGCATGCGGGCCGCCGGCTTTTCCACCTTCCCGTACAAGCTGACCGCCTTTGTGGTGTCGGGCACCCTGGCCGGCCTGGCAGGCTTTCTGTTCGCCCTGAAAGACGGCTTTGTGAATCCGGAATTCCTGTCGTGGCACCAGTCAGGCGCCGTGCTGCTGATGATCATCCTGGGCGGCATGGGCAGCCTGCGGGGCGCGGTGCTGGGCGCCTTTATCTTCACGATGCTGCAGGAAGTCTTCCAGTCGCAGGAAATCTTTGGCGACTTTGCCAGCCACTGGAACCTGAGCCTGGGCCTGGCCATCATCGTGCTGGTCGCGCTGCTGCCCAAGGGCGTGATCGGCCTGCCCGCGCAACTTGGCGCACGCTTCAACAAGGGGACCCGTCCATGACTGACATTCTTGTCCAGGCCGACAACATCACGCGCCGCTTCGGCGGGCTGACGGCCGTCAATGACGTGTCGCTGACCCTGCAGCGCGGCCAGGTGCATGCCGTCATCGGCACCAATGGCGCCGGCAAATCGACCCTGGTGCACGTGCTGTCGGGCGAGATCCCGCCCACGTCCGGCACCATCCACCTGGGCGGCCGCGATGTGACGCGTGCCACCCAGCCCGACCGCGCCCGCGCGGGCCTGGGCCGCAGCTATCAACGCACCACCATCTTTCCGCAATTCAGCGTGTTCGAAAATGCGCGGCTGTCGGCGCAGGGCGGCTACCAACGTTTCTGGAACTGGTGGTCGCGGGCGTCGACCTGCCCGGATTCGTCGGCGATCGCAGCCGACGCGCTGCGTCTGGCCGGACTGGATGCGGTGGCCGACCGCCCTGCCGGACTGCTGTCCCACGGGCAGAAGCGGCAGCTGGAAATCGCGATGTGCCTGGCGCTGCGGCCCAAGGTGCTGCTGCTGGACGAGCCCCTGGCCGGAATGGGCGCCGAAGAAACCGAACGCATGCTGGCCCTGCTGCATTCGCTGAAAACCGATCACGCGATCCTGCTGGTCGAGCACGACATGGATGCGGTGTTCCGCGTGTCGGACGTGATCACGGTCATGGTGAACGGCAGCGTGATCGCCAAGGGCGCACCCGAAGCGATCCGTGCCGATCCGCTGGTGCAGACGGCCTATCTGGGCGAGACGCATGCCGAGGCGGGGGCGGCACCGTCAGCTTCCGCGGTGCCTTCCGCCGCCGGTCATGCCGCGCCCGTTCAACCTTCTTCAGTGCACTGATCATGACAGCAACAATGACCGCTCCCGCGCCTGCAGCCGTTTCCGCCACCGCCGCGGGCCGCGACACCGCGCGCCCGACGGCAGCCGCCAAGGCCACGACGCCGGCGCTGATCCAGGCCCAGAACCTGCATGTGCACTACGGCGCGAGCCACGTGCTGCGCGGCATCGACCTGGCGATCGCACCGGGCGAATCCATCGGCCTGCTCGGCCGCAACGGCATGGGCAAGACCACGCTGATCCGCACCTTGATGGGCCACCTGCGCGCCACCGAAGGCAAGGTCCACATCCGTGCCCGCGACTGCACCCGCACGCCGCCCTACGGCATCGCGCAGCAGGGCATCGCCTACGTGCCCGAAGGCCGGGGCATCTTCCCGAACCTGAGCGTGCGCGAGAACCTGCTGGTGGCGGCCCGCGCCGGCGTCAACGGCCAGCGCGCCTGGACCTACGACCGCGTGCTGCAAGTCTTTCCGCGCCTGAGCGAGCGGCTGGGCAACGGCGGCAATCAGCTGTCGGGTGGCGAGCAGCAGATGCTGGCGATCGGACGTGCACTGATGACCAACCCCGACCTGATCATCCTGGATGAAGCCACCGAGGGCCTGGCGCCGCTGATCGTGGCCGACATCTGGCGCATCATCGGCGAGATCCGCAAGACCGGCATTTCGTCATTGATTGTGGATCGCAACTATCGCAGCGTGCTCGAGCACACCGATCGCTGCGTGGTGATGGAAAAAGGCCAGTGGGTGTTCCAGGGCGACTCAAGGTCCATCGCGTCGCAGCCGGATGTGCTGACGCGGCATCTGGGGGTATAGGAAGCGTCTGCGTCAGGGCGCCAAGGGGCGGCCACGGACGCCGCGCAAAGATAGCGTGCGCTGGCGGCCTGGTTTGTATCGCATCACCGGGGCGTCTTGAACGCCTGGATCACTTCCGGTTCGACGCGGATCGCGGCTTGCCCGCCCCCTTGCCCACTTCCCTGTTGCGACTCGATGGCTGTCTTGGCCGCCAGCGCCGCTGCCGGACTCGGATAGGCCAGCATCGCCATCGACGCGGCGGCGATCAGGCTGTCCACCGCGCCGCCCGTGCTGCTTGCCACGGAGGCAGCCTGCGCAGTCGACACGCCAAACAGCTTCAGGTGATTCGAGACCAGCACCGGACTGCCCGTGCGCCGGTTCACGGCGACAAGATAGTCGGAAGTTGGGGAGGAGGACGGCGCGGATTGCGGTGCTACCGCGCCGCTCGCGGCGGCGGTCGATCCTGTCGCCGGCAAGGTAATCGTGTAGTCACCGATCGTGCCCACCGTCACGGCCCCTGCAGTCCCTGCTGCTGAACCCGCCGCTCGCGCCGCCGGATCCACGCTGCCCCGTTCCGCCCGCGCGCGCGTCACCACCTGATAAGGCGTGCCGCCCACCGTAAAACTGGCGCCATCGGCCGAGCCGATCAGCGTCGCGTCGGCCGCTTCCGCAACCGTGGAAAAGGATGCCCCTGCCATTGCCGTCACCGCCGTCACCATCGACAACAG
>Ga0079985_1011749_pt1 | contig 10984 bp, 10 predicted proteins | sample Hof3ISUMetaT_11_FD_73497 | JGI IMG/M metagenome (GOLD analysis project Ga0079985, IMG submission 73497) | Enriched soil aggregate microbial communities from Iowa State university to study microbial drivers of carbon cycling -... | ecosystem: Environmental > Terrestrial > Soil > Agricultural land... | reverse complement strand
ATCGCCCAGGCCGCGGCACGCATGATTGCCGAAGACGGCGCCGACTACGCCACCGCAAAGCGCAAGGCCGCGCGCCAGTTGCTCGGCGACCAGCGCGTGGCCGGGGAATGGCTGCCCGATAACGACATGATCGAGGCTGAAGTCCGCGCCTATCAGGCACTTTTCCACGGCGACACGCAACCGCGCATCCTGGCGCTGCTGCGCCGGGTGGCCATCCTGGCGATGGAGGACCTCGCCGGCTTCCGGCCATATCTGGTGGGCGCCGTACTCAACGGCACCGCCACCGAGCATTCGGATATCTATCTGCAGTGCTTTTGCGACAGCCCCAAGGACGCCACGTTGCACCTGCTCAATGCGGGCGTCGACTTTGAAACCAGCGAATCGCGCCATTTCGCCGGCCGCGGCGACGTGGAGACGCTGAGTTTCCTGTGGAAAGGCCAGTGGCCCGACTGCCGCGAAGCGCGCCTGCTGGCCGGCGAGGTACGCGCCGAACTGGGCGCGCCGGTCGGGATCCATATTGCTCTGTATGATGCCGACGACGAACGCGGCGCCGCGCGCACCGATGCAAGCGGCCGTGCGGCCAGGGCCGACCTGCAAGCTGTGCGAGCGCTGCCTGGGGACGCCGACACGTCGAACTGAAGCGCACCCGACCGGTCAGAAGTTCACCATTTGCCGGTATCGGCGCCGATACCGCCGTTGCTTACTGAAGACGACATGAACGCTACCACCCAGAAACCTGTCCGCCGTTCCCGCCTGTGGCTGTGGATTGCCGTGGCCGTGGCGGCCTGCGCCGGCGGCGCGCTGGCCGGTCACTTCGTGTTCTCACCGAAACCCGCATCGGAACAGGCCGTTGAAACCTTCTTCCAGGCCCGCCTGCCCGACCCGAACGGTACCGATATCGATCTCGGCAAGCTGCGTGGCAAGACCGTGGTGATCAACTTCTGGGCACCATGGTGCGGGCCGTGCGTGGAAGAAATGCCGGAGCTGACCGCCCTGCATGCGGAGTACGCGGCCCGCAAGGTCGAGTTCGTCGGCATCGGCATCGATTCCGCCGCCAACATCCAGCAGTTCGTCAAGAAGGTGCCGGTGGCCTACCCGCTCGCGGTGGCTGGCTTCGCAGGTACGGAGCTGTCCCGCAACTTCGGCAACAACGCCGGGGGCTTGCCCTATACCGTCGTGATCAACCCTGACGGTTCGGTCAAGTACCGCAAGATGGGCCGCATCACGTCGGACGAATTGCGCGCTGTTCTGCCCCGTTCCTAGGTGCGTTCGGCGATATGAGACGCTTCTTCGCGCAAGTTCGCCAAATCGTCCTTAAACTGCGCTGAAACGCGGCGCATATTGCCGAAGACGCCTCAATGTGACCTAACCAGCGCGCAATCCCCATGTCGAGGCGTGAAGGCTTGTATCGCCCGCTAGACAAATCCCTCTAAGCTACGGTAATCTCCGCGCAATTTCGTTGAACTGGTCGAGCCGCCGTGACTGCAACCCGCTCCAATCGTCGCTCAGCCCGCTACCGCAAGGTGCTGGTCCTGCATGGGCCAAACCTCAACCTGCTGGGCACGCGCGAACCGGAGACGTACGGGCACACCACGCTGGCCGATATCGACGCCGCCCTGGCACGGCATGCCGCCGATGCCGGTATCGCGTTGTCGTCATTCCAGTCCAACCATGAAGGCGCGCTGGTTGACCGCATCCATGCCGCGCGCGCGGAAGCGGTGGATTTCATCATCATCAACCCGGCCGCCTACACGCATACCAGCGTGGCGATACGCGATGCGCTGGCCGGTGTGGCAATCCCGTTTGTCGAAGTACACCTGTCGAACGTGCATCGCCGCGAAAGCTTCCGTCACCATTCGTATTTCTCCGACCTCGCTGTCGGCGTGATCTGCGGACTGGGCTGGCAAGGCTACCTGATGGCGCTGGACTATGCCCTCGGGCTGGAGCAGCCGCCGCCAGGGGGCTGAGCCCAACCGGCATACAAGGCTTTACCCGAATACATCAAGCGCGCCGCCTGGCGGCCGCGCCCGCAGCCTGTGCAGCACGGCACTGCGGACGCGGACACCCGGTGGCCGTACCGACGATTTCTTCCGCCGCTGCCCCGCCCGGGCACGCCCGGATAACCTGATTCAGGAGGATAAGAAGATGGACCTGCGCAAGCTGAAGACGCTGATCGACCTGGTGGCCGAATCCGGCATCTCGGAGCTGGAAGTGACTGAAGGCGACGGCAAGGTACGCATAGTCAAGCAACCGCCGCAAGTCATCGCCGCGCCGATGGCCATGCCGCAAATGCAGGCGTTGCCGGTCATGCCCGGCGCCGCTCCTGCCGCCAGCGCTCCGGTCGCTGCCGCCGAGCCTGCCGCTGCGCAGCTCCCGGCCGGCCACGTGGTCACCTCGCCCATGGTCGGTACCTTCTACCGTGCCCCGTCGCCGGGCGCCGCGCCGTTCGTCAATGTGGGCGACACCGTCAAGGAAGGCCAGACCGTCTGCATCATCGAAGCCATGAAGCTGCTCAACGAGATCGAGTGCGACAAGGCCGGCGTGATCAAGGAAATCCTGGTCGAGAACGGCCAGGCCGTGGAATACGGCCAGCCGCTGTTCGTCATCGGCTGATGCTGTCCGGAGTGCCGCGCGGCATTGCGCGGCACTCCGGATCTCGTGGATGTTCGCACGTTGCGGCCCGCATCCCACGCCATGAAGCGGCCCCTGGCACCGCCAGTATCCCGGCCGCGCGCCCGGTGTGCCGCTGCGGCACCTGACGGGACCGCTCCCGTTCTCGCAGAGAGAGACCATGTTTGAAAAAATTCTGATCGCGAACCGCGGTGAAATCGCCCTTCGCATCCAGCGCGCCTGCCGCGAGCTGGGCATCAAGACCGTAGTGGTGTACTCGGAGGCCGACAAGGAAGCCAAGTACGTCAAGCTGGCCGACGAAGCCGTTTGTATCGGCCCGGCCCCGTCGCCGCTGTCCTACCTGAACATGCCGGCGATCATCTCGGCGGCGGAGGTGACCGACTCGCAGGCCATTCACCCGGGCTACGGCTTCCTGTCGGAAAACGCCGACTTTGCCGAGCGCGTGGAAAAATCCGGCTTCGTCTTCATCGGCCCGACCGCCGAGAGCATCCGCCTGATGGGCGACAAGGTCTCGGCCAAGCAGGCCATGATCAAGGCCGGAGTGCCCTGCGTGCCGGGCTCGGAGGGCGCGCTGCCCGAAGACCCGAAGGAAATCCTGGCCATCGCGCGCCAGGTTGGCTACCCGGTCATCATCAAGGCCGCCGGCGGCGGTGGCGGACGCGGCATGCGTGTGGTCCACACTGAAGCCGCGCTGGTCAACGCCGTCAACATGACGCGTGAAGAAGCCGGCCGCGCCTTCGGCAATCCCGAGGTCTACATGGAGAAGTTCCTGGAGAATCCGCGTCACGTGGAAATCCAGATCCTGGCCGACCAGCACAAGCAAGCCATCTGGCTGGGCGAGCGCGACTGCTCCATGCAGCGCCGCCACCAGAAGGTGATCGAGGAAGCGCCCGCGCCGCACATCCCGCGCCGCCTGATCGAGCGCATCGGCGACCGCTGCGCCGAGGCCTGCCGCAAGATGGGCTACCGTGGTGCCGGCACGTTCGAGTTCCTGTACGAGAACAACGAGTTCTACTTCATCGAGATGAACACGCGCGTGCAGGTCGAGCACCCGGTCACCGAGATGATCACCGGCATCGACATCGTGCAGGAACAGATCCGCATCGCCTTCGGCGAAAAGCTGCGCTTCCGCCAGAAGGATGTGCAGTTCCGTGGTCATGCGATCGAGTGCCGCATCAACGCCGAAGACCCTTTCAAGTTCATCCCGTCGCCGGGCCGCATCACCGCCTGGCACATGCCGGGCGGCCCCGGTGTACGCGTCGACTCGCACGCGTATGATGGCTACTTCGTCCCGCCCAATTACGATTCGATGATCGGCAAGATCATCACTTACGGCGCCACCCGCGACCAGGCCATCGCCCGCATGCGGATCGCGCTATCGGAAATGGTGGTGGACGGTATCCAGACCAACGTCCCGCTGCACCGCGAGCTGATGATGGATGCCAACTTCGTCGAAGGCGGCACCAGCATCCACTATCTCGAGCACCGCCTGGCGCAGCGCGAGAAAGCCTGACGCGGCAACTGCCGCACTGCTGTAAAAAAGGAAGCCCGTGGCATTTCAGGAATGTGTGATCGAAGTGGCGCAGGACCAGGCCGAAGCCTGGTCCGACGCCTTGTTCGACCTTGGCGCGCTGTCGGTGTCGGTGGAAGACGCCGACGCCGATACGCCGGACGAGCAGCCGCTGTTCGGCGAGCCCGGGATGGAGCCGACAAGGCTCGCCTGGAACCGCTCGCGCGTGGTGGCGCTGTTCGGTGACGACACCGACCCGGCGCTCGTCGTCGCGGCCGCGTCGAATACGCTTGGCATCGATCCGGTGCCCGCCTACCTGCTGCGCGATGTCGAGGACCAGGACTGGGTGCGCCTGACGCAATCCCAGTTCGAGCCGATCCGCGTCGGCGAACGCCTGTGGGTCGTGCCGTCGTGGCATGAGGCTCCGGAGCCCGATGCGGTGGTGCTGGAACTCGACCCGGGGCTGGCGTTCGGCACCGGCAGCCACCCGACCACGCGGCTGTGCATGCAGTGGCTGGAGCAGAACCTGAAGGCGGGCGAAACCGTGCTCGACTATGGCTGCGGCTCCGGCATCCTCGCCATCGTGGCAAAGAAGCTCGGTGCCGGCGATACGCTCGGCATCGACATCGATCCGAACGCCGTGGAAGCGTCGCGCCACAACGCCGAGCGCAACCGCGTCCAGGCGCAGTTCGCGCTGCCGGAATCCGTTTCGGAAGCGACCTACGACCTCGTCGTCGCCAATATCCTCTCCAACCCGCTCAAGCTGATGGCCGCGATGCTGAGCGCCCGCGTGCGCTCCGGCGGACGCCTGGTGCTGTCCGGCGTGCTCGAGCGCCAGGCCGAGGAAGTGGCCGCCGCCTATGCCGCCTGGCTGCCGCTGACGGTCTGGCGCAGCGAGGAAGGCTGGGTCTGCCTGCACGGCACGCGCCCCTGAGGTGAGCCGATGGCCGCCGCCAAGCTTGTCACGCGCTGCCCGGCCTGCCGCACCGCCTTCCGGCTGGTGGCAGACCAGTTGCGCCTGCGCCAGGGACTGGTGCGTTGCGGACACTGTGAAACGGTCTTCGATGCACGCGAGCATCTGATCGAAGTGCCGGTGCCGGGTGCCCCGGCCGCCGCGCGCGCGCCACAGCCCTCGCCTGGACCCGCAGCGGCTCAGCCCGCTGCACCGGCTGAAGCGGAAAGCGAAGCCAGGCCGGCTTCGTCCGCTTCGTCCGCTTCGTCCGCCACTCACTTCGACCCGGGCTACGACCCGGGGTACGACGTGCCCGCGCTCGATTCGCCCACCATGATGATGATGCCCACCGAGGAGGAAGATGCTTCCGCCGAGGAGGAGCACGAGGCACCGGTCAGGCAGGACGCGGACGCAGCTTCCATCGAGCCGTCGCCCGCTGCCAAAGACATCGCGCAACCGGCACTGCAGCAAGCTTCCGCGGCCGTGCCGGCCGATGGCGACAGAGCGCCGGCAGAGACGTCTGCCGAGTCGGGCGAATTCGAAGACACGCGCCCCTCGCAAGCCGAACAATCTGAACACGCCGAACCGGGACCTGCGGACGCGCCACCAGAGGCACCAGGTCACCCCGACGACAATCCAGTCGCGACTGCCAACGGCATGCATCATGCCGACGAGGCAGACGAAGCATCGGCCGCCATCGTGGCCGCTCATGCGCCGTGGCCGACGCTCGATCGCTCCGCGCTCGGAGACGAAGAGGCCTCCGCGCGCGCACCCGCTTCCCACGCAGTCGAGGCGCCGGACGAACCGGCAGGCGAAGCCGCCGCCGAACCCGCGCTGCGCAGCGCCAGCGAGTTCCTGCGCGCGGAATCCAGTGACACCACCGAAGCTCCGGCCGCCAGGACGGACACGCCGGCAACAGCCGCCGCCGCCGAAACGCCGCACCAGCCTGGCCACGACTACGGTCTCAACTACGGCCCGAGCTACGGGCCTGGCGGAGCCAGCACGGGCGATGCCTTCAGTGCCACCGCCGGCGCGATTGCGCGCGAGAACGTCGCGCGGCGCTGGACACGCCAGGAACCGCAATTGGGTCCGGCCTTCGCGCCCGATTTCCTGCGCCAGACCCGCGAGCGAGAACGCGAACGCACGCGCGAGGCCGCCGCGACCCCGGCACGGCCGCGCCTGCGGTTCGGCTGGCATATCGCCGCCGGTGTGCTGGCGGTTGGCGCAGTCTTGCAAGGGCTGTACCTGCTGCGCGGACAACTCGCCGGTCAGTTCCCGGTGCTGCGCCCGGTACTGGAAGCCGCGTGCGGGCCGCTGGGCTGCACCGTGCCGCCGTGGCGCGACATCGATGCGCTGCGCATCGATACCTCGCAGCTGCAGAAGCAGGACGAAGGCAGCGATGCCTACGTGCTCGCGGTTACGCTGCGCAACCAGGGACGCGCCACCACCGCCCTGCCGGCCATCGAACTGGTCATGACCGATCTGCAGGACCAGTTGCTGCTGCGGCGTGTATTGGAGCCATCCGAGTACCTGGAGCCGACGCAGAAAGCCTTCGCCACGCATGGCCTTCGCGCGGGCACGGAGCTGCCGGTTCGGGTACGATTCCGGACTCAGCAGGCGGCGGCCAATTACCGCGTGCTGATTTTCTATCCATAGGGCCTGTTCACCCAAGGCGCATGCCTTTCACCGTGAACGGTCCCTGGATTTCGCAGGCTTGCTGCCAAGGGCCGAATCGAGTCCGGCCGCAAGCTGCGCCCCCCGAAGATCCTGAACAGGAAGGAGCAGTGATGAGCAACGTGACTCTCGGCGGCAACGCCATTGAAGTGGCAGGCAAGTTCCCGCAATCCGGCGACAAGGCCGCCGACTTCAAGCTGGTCGGCAAGGACCTGAAGGACGTGACGCTGGCCGACTTTGCCGGCAAGCGCAAAGTGCTGAATATCGTACCGAGCCTGGACACCCCGGTGTGCCAGGCCTCGACGCGCAAGTTCAACGAAGCCGCCAGCAGCCTGGCCAACACCGTGGTCCTGACCGTCTCGGCCGACCTGCCGTTCGCCATGGGCCGTTTCTGCACCGCTGAAGGCCTGGACAACGTGGTGCCGCTGTCGACCATGCGCGGCGCGGAATTCAAGGGCAACTACGGCGTCGATATCAAGACCGGCCCGCTGGCCGGCGTGACGGCGCGCGCCGTGGTGGTGCTGGACGAGAACAACATCGTCAAGTACAGCCAGCTGGTGCCCGAGATCAAGAACGAACCCGACTACGACGCCGCGCTCGCCGCACTGAAGTAAGCCGCACCGGCATCTCGCACCGGCCGCCCGCTTTCCCGGGGCGGCCGCTTCTGTTTTTCGAAACCCCTCGGGCTGCACGCAGCCCGACCATCCCAAAGTACCTGGAGAGAGCATGGCCAGCCTGATCTGCGGCTCCGTCGCCTACGACACCATCATGACGTTCGACGGACGCTTCCGCGAACACATCCTGCCGGACCAGATCCACATGCTGAACGTCTCGTTCCTGGTGCCGGGCATGCGGCGCGAGTACGGCGGCTGCGCCGGCAACATCGCCTATACGCTCAAGCTGCTGGGCGGCGAGCCCGTGGTGATGGCCACGGTGGGCACGGACGCCGAACCCTACCTGCGCTACCTGCGCGGCCTGAACATCGACACCACGCATATCCGCGTGCTGCCCGATACGTTCACGGCGCAGGCCATGATCACCACCGACCTGGACAACAACCAGATCACCGCCTTCCACCCCGGCGCGATGAGCCAGTCGCAGCTCTCCAACGTGAAGGATGCGCTGGGCGGCAGCGCGGCGCCGAAGCTCGGCATCGTCGCACCGGACAGCCGCGAGGGCATGCTGCACCACGCGCGCCAGTTCGCCGAGGCGGGCATTCCGTTCATCTTTGACCTGGGTCAGGCCATGCCGTTGTTCAACGGCGAGGACCTGCGGCAGTTCGTTGAACTCGCCAGCTACGTCACAGTCAATGACTACGAAGCGCAGGTCCTGCTGTCCCGCACCGCCTGGACCAGCGCCGAGGTTGCCGCCAAGGTTCGTGCCTTCATCGTCACGCACGGCGAGCGCGGCGCCAGCATCTTTGCCGATGGTCAGCAGTACGCGATCCCGGCCGTTCCGGCCGAGCGCATCGTGGACCCGACCGGCTGCGGCGACGCGTTCCGCGGTGGCCTGCTGTTCGGCATCGAAAACGGGTTAGACTGGGACACCACTGGCCGCCTGGCATCGCTGATGGGATCGCTCAAGATCGCGCAGCAGGGTCCGCAGAACCACGGCTTGCCGCTCGACGAAATCGGCAACCGTTTCCAGTCTGCATTCGGCTACCGCTACGCCTGACCTGCGGCACGGGCGTGGCACGTTTACGGGAAATGAAATGAACAACAAGCTTCGAACCGGTGTCGTCGCCGTGATTGCCGTAGCGGCACTGGTCAGCGGCTGCGCCACGCAATCGAACTCCAACAGCGTCTACTCGACCGGACAGGCACAGCGCGAACAGACCGTGCGCTATGGCGTGGTCGAAGGCGTGCGCGACGTGATGATCCAGGGCGGCCAGACCGGCGCCGGCACCCTTGCCGGCGGCGCCATTGGCGGCGTGGCCGCGGGCAGCCTGATCGGCAGCGGCAACGGGTCCGTGGCGGCCGGCATTCTCGGCGCGGTGCTCGGCGGCATTGCCGGCAGCGCGACGGAGAACAAGGTCAACCAGCGGCGCGCGCTCGAGATCACGGTCCGCCTGGAAAACGGCGAGATGCGCGCGATCACGCAGGAAGCCGACGAACTGTTCCGCCCCGGCGAGCGGGTGCGCTTGCTGACCTCCGGCGGCGTGACGCGCGTCACGCATTGATCCGCCTGCGTCCCGGCTTCTGGAAGCGCCGCGTCCGAAAGGATGCGGCGTTTTGTTTTTGCAAGGACGAGCCAGCCTGCCAGCTGCGGCGACATCGATCCCGTCGCCCTCCGCGCAGCGGCAGCCCAAAAGAAAAAACCCGCCGGGCATGCGCCGTCGGCGGGTTGGCAAGACTGGTGTCTTGCAGGCCGGATACGGTGTATCCGGCCACTATGGCACGCCGTACGTGCCTGGGCGACTCCTTGCGGTAGTCGTGGCCCCCACTCGACCGAGTGAGGCTTACGGACGGTTGCCCGTCGGGAACGGCCAGGCCGCAGCCGGGTTCAGCGCGGTCTTGGCAACGGCAGCAGGCGCAACCGCAGCGGCAGGAGCCGCCGCAGGGGCAGCCTTGGCCTTCTTCGCAGCAGGCTTCTTGGCAGCGGCCTTCTTGGCAGCCGGCTTCTTCGCAGCAGGCTTCTTGGCGGCAGTCTTCTTGGCAGCAGCCTTCTTGGCCGGAGCCGCCTTCTTGGCAGCGGCCTTCTTGGCCGGTGCAGCCTTCTTGGCGGCAACCTTCTTTACCGCTGCCTTCTTGGCCGGTGCTGCCTTCTTGGCGGCTACCTTCTTTACCGCTGCCTTCTTGGCCGGTGCTGCCTTCTTGGCGGCGACCTTCTTCACCGCTGCCTTCTTGGCCGGTGCTGCCTTCTTGGCCGCGACCTTCTTCACCGCTGCCTTCTTGGCCGGCGCTGCCTTCTTGGCGGCGACCTTCTTCGCCGCGGCCTTCTTGGCGGCCGGTGCTGCCTTCTTGGCGGCTACCTTCTTCACAGCGGCTTTCTTTGCCGGTGCAGCTTTCTTGGCTGCCGGCTTGGCGGCCTTCTTGGCCGCCGGCTTCTTCTTCGCAGTCGTTGCCATGGATAACTCCTTCACACTAGAGAGTGAATATCGAATGACCTAGGTTGGCGACCCGACCGACCCGAGGCGCGGCACTCTGCCGCTACCCCAGTCGAGCGAGCGATTCATCGGCGCACGACACTATCTCCGCCGCACGCTAATGAATTCGGTAGCAGGACCGTCGCCCATGGCGACGCCCCGGAATATTCGATTGGCCCGCGCCGCCCGTCGAGTCGGCGCGCAGCCTGCAATGAGGAGATATCGGACGGCTTGCCTGCGGTGCGGGCGTGGCCTCGCGCACGGCAGACGGCATTCATCTTGAGGTAGCCGGCCCACCCCGTCAGTGGGCCAATGGAGACTGCACGCGTTTTAAGAAGCCGGTTCGGCCTGGTCTGCGTCAAAGTTCTCGTGCTCCTCAGCTACCTGCATCACTGTGTCACTGCATCGAAGCGCGCATCGCGCTCGTCGTTCGATCTTGCTTCCTGCTTCGTTGCAATGAAGTGAGACTCTTGTCAAGGCGAATCATAATTCGTTTGCACGATGATGTTAAGAAAAAAGTGCAAAAAAACTTGCACGCGCGAGCGAGTCGATCTAGCCAGCGCTCACCGCTTCGCGAAGACGTCGCCGACACCCTCGCGCAACCACGCCTGCATGCCTCGACGCATGCCCTCATCGGCGTCGCGAACACGCGCCTCCGCCCACGTGAATGCACGCGCGCCAACACCAGCGCCACGCCGCTCGCACGCTGCGCAGCGCGCGGCCGGAGGCGCGCTGCCACAGCGTTGAAAGGCTCGTGCAACGATCATCGCGCTGGCTGGAAACCCGCATAAACAAAGGCTCTCCGGCAAGCGAAGCAAACCTGCACAGGCGCGCTCCAATGCTCGCGCAGCGCGAGTGTGGCCAAGCGCGTCGCCATCATCGTCACGGCTGAAGCACCGGATGCGACGCGTGTCACGTGCGATGTTCCACCTGCGATGACGACACGCACGCTGGCCGGTTGCATCGATGTCTCCGACTACGCGAGACAGTGATGCGCCAACGCAACGGTTTGCATCGAAGCAACAACTTCGCGTCGACCGAAAGCGTTGCGATCCGGCAAAGCTTTCGCGATGAACGCGCGTTGCGAACGCCGAAGGCAACGATCGACATGCGCATCGACACCTTCGCGCGA
>Ga0079985_1010666_pt1 | contig 11096 bp, 10 predicted proteins | sample Hof3ISUMetaT_11_FD_73497 | JGI IMG/M metagenome (GOLD analysis project Ga0079985, IMG submission 73497) | Enriched soil aggregate microbial communities from Iowa State university to study microbial drivers of carbon cycling -... | ecosystem: Environmental > Terrestrial > Soil > Agricultural land... | reverse complement strand
CCGGGGGTTACATGGCTTTACACGTGGTTACAGCAAGGCGAGGGCTCGTTCTCTACACTTGCGGCACAACATGGCAAAGAAAGGAAACGATATGTCTCGCCATCCCGTTCGCAATATGACCCTGGCTCTCGCCCTGGCGGCGTCCGCGCTGCCGGCCTTCGCGAGCGACATGAACAATGCCCTTGGCGGCGCCCTCGGCGGCGTGGCCGGAGCGGCTGTAGGCGGCGCCCTGGGCGGCAGCACCGGTGCCGTGATCGGTGGTGCCGTCGGCGGCGGTGCGGGCGGGGCGGTGACGTCCAACCGGCGCGAGCGCACAGGCGCCATCATCGGCGGCGCGCTGGGCGGTGGTGCGGGCACGGCGGCGGGTAACGCCATGGGCGGCCGCACTGGGGGCCTGGTCGGCGCGGCAGTTGGCGGTGGCGCAGGCGCGGCGCTGGGCGGCAACGTTTCGCGCAGCAATTCGTATGAGAACGACCGCCGCTACTACGGTGGCGGTGGCGGTGGCTACTACAAGCACAAGAAGCACAAGCACCACCATCACTACGACGACTGAGCCAACCCCTCAGCCGGGCAGAATCAGGAACGGGCCGCTGGCCCGTTTTTCTTTGCGTGCTCTGGCATAATGCCTGGCAGAAGTGCACCGTGCTGGCCGGACACAGAAACAAAGAAGCCCGCAACCAGTGCGGGCTTCTTCTCCGGATAAATAAGGAGAGGTCTTTCAGACGCTCTCCAAACGACCTGTGGAGACCAGGTTGAAAGGGAAGGGCCGGATAGGGGAGATACGGCCCCGGACCGACGCTCGCTGGCCCTGATTACAGGGGCATGCGGTCGGACGACAGATCGTACTTGGCGCCGTCGCTGTACACGTCGTACTTGCCGGACTTGGCGCCGTCGCTATAGACGTCGTACTTGCCGCTCTTGGCGCCATCGCTGTAGACGTCGTACTTGCCGGTCTTCGCGCCGTCCGCGTACGGGTCGAACTTGCCGGCCTTGGCAAACGCCGGTGCGGCCGAAAGGGCCGCGGCGAGGGTGGCAATAGCGATCAGGGAAAGACGGGTAGTTTTCATGGCTCAGTGTTTCTTCAACTTGGTGCCGGTTTGTGCAGTCTAGGTTGCTGCAATGCGGCATCCGACAGGTAGATATTAGGCGTTTCCCTCATATCAATAAATACCGCTTGCCACAATGATTAGTTCTGATTCCAACAATAAAGTCGCCTGAACGAGGAAAAATTCAGGGAAACGACCGGAGACTATGTCATGGATCGCCTGCAATCGATGCGCGTGTTCGCCAAAGTGGTGGAGCTGGGGAGCTTTGCTCGTGCAGCGCAGCAGTTGGAGATGTCCAATGCGGTCGTGACGCGCTATGTCGCCGACCTGGAAAGCCACCTGGGTACGCGGCTGCTGAACCGGACGACCCGCAGCCTGTCCCTGACCGACGCCGGCGAAACCTATCTGCAGCGCTGCCAGCAGATCCTGGAAGACGTGGAAGAAGCCGAAGGCGTGGTGACAGCGCGCAGCCAGTCACTATCAGGAACATTGCGGCTGGTGACGCCAGTGATGTTCGGCCTGCACCTGCTCCCCAACCTGATGGCGCGCTTCCAGCAGCTGTACCCCGATGTGGTCTTCGACGTGCTCCTGTCCGACCGCAACGTGGATATCGTGGAAGAGGGACGCGACGTCGCGGTCATGCTGTCCGATTTGGGCCTCGGCTCGCACTTGGTCGCCCGCCCGCTGATTTCGGCCGAAATTGTGCTGTGTGCGTCCCCAGAATATGTCCGCACACACCCGCCGCTGCGGCACGCGCACGAGCTGACCAATCACCGCTGCATCGCGATGCGGCTGCCCAACGTTGAACACGAGTGGACGCTGCTCGGGCCCGAAGGCGAACTCACGGTGCCGATCCGCCCGGGACTGCTGTGCAGCAATGCCGAACTCGCGCACCAGGCGGCGCTGGCGAATATGGGCGTGGCGATGCTGTCGTCGTACCTGGCCAAGCAGAATATCGAGTCGGGCAGTCTCGTGCACGTCCTGCCGCAGTACCAACTGCCGCGGCGCGATGTCAGCGTGGTCTATCCGAGCCGGAAGTTCCTGCCCACCAAGGTCCGCGCATTCATTGATTTCCTGCTGGAAGAAGGGCAGGTCCGGGGCAAGGATCACTAGATCCCGCTGACCGGCCAGGAAGCCATGGGGGCAAGCGCCCCGACCTCCTGCCCGCTTGGTTGCCGCCTACTCCTCGGCTTCGACCGTGGCCTTGCCCGCGGCGCGGGTCTTCTTGGCCGCGACCGTCTTGGCGGGCGCCTTCTTGGCCGCGGTCTTGGTCGCGGCGGTCTTCGCGGCTGCCTTCTTCGCCGGCGCCTTGGCCGCAGCGGCCTGGGCTTCTTCCGGCTTTGCGGCTGTGCGCGACGCAGTCTTGGCTGATGCCTTGGCGCCGGACTTCGGCTCGCGGGCCTCGAATTCGAAGCCGATCTTGCCGTCCGCCTGCCTCACCAGAAACGCCTTGAAGTTGCGGCCCGTGCGCGACGACTTGAAACCCGTCAGCAGGTCGGTACGGCCGTCGTTGAGCAGCTTGCCGACCTGTTCGCGGCTGATTTCCTGCTGCAGGATGATCTTGCCGGTAGTGAAGTCACAGGTCTTTGGGCTGGCCACGCTATTCTCGCACACATACTTCATGCCGTGCTCGAACACCGCGCCGCTGCACTTCGGGCAGGTGCCGACCGGCTCCTGGCCGCTGAAGTCGACCGGCTCGCCGTCACCCTCGTCATCGTTCTGGCCGAAATCGAATTCCATCTTGTAATGGCCTTCGTCGTCCTTGGCGATCTTTAGGATGGCGGCAAACGGCCGGCCCATCTTGCTGCGGAAGCCCTGGAGCGGGCCGATTTCCCGCTTCAGCAGCAGTTCTTCAACCTCGTTGATCTCGAACTGGCGGCCACCGGGGATCTTGCTGATCGAGAATTCGCACGCAGTGCAGGCAAAGCGGCGGTAATTCTCCTTCACCTGCCCGCCGCACTGCGGGCACGGCGTGGCCAGCGTGGCGTAGTCGCCAGGGATGGTGTCGCTGTCGTATTCCTTGGCGCGCTTGACGATCTGCTGCGTCATCTGCGCGATCTCAAGCATGAACTCGTCGCGCTTCAAGCGTCCTCGCTCGATCTGCGACAGCTTGTGCTCCCATTCGCCGGTCAGCTCGGCCTGCGTCAGTTCCAGCACGCCCAGGCCGCGCAGCAGCGTCATCAGCTGGAACGCCTTGGCGGTCGGAATCAGTTCGCGGCCTTCACGCACCAGGTACTTTTCCGTCAGCAGCCCTTCGATGATGGCCGCGCGCGTGGCCGGCGTGCCCAGGCCCTTGCCGGCCATGGCTTCGCGCAGCGCGTCGTCGTCCACCAGCTTGCCGGCGCCTTCCATGGCGGACAGCAGCGTGGCTTCGTTGTAGCGCGCGGGCGGCTTGGTGGCCAGGCCTACGCTCTCGACCTTGTCGGTCTTGACCTTCTCGTCCTTGGCCACCGGCACCAGGTTGGCGGCATCCTTGTCACCCTGCGCCTCGCGGCCATAGATCACGAGCCAGCCCGGGTTGACCAGCACCTTGCCTTCGGTCTTGAAGTGATGGCCGGCCACTTCCGTGATACGGGTCGTGACCTGGAACTCTGCGGCCGGAAAGAACACCGCGAGGAAGCGGCGCACGACCAGGTCGTACAGCTTCTGTTCCGGCTCCGACAGGTTCTTGGGCGCCTGCAGCGTCGGGATGATAGCGAAGTGATCGCTGATCTTGCTGTTGTCGAAGATCTTCTTGTTCGGCTTGACCCAGCCCTGCGACAGGATCTTCTTCGCGTGCGGCAGGTAGTTGGGCGAGCTGTCCGACAGCATGGTCATGGTCTGCTTGACCGTTTCCATGTAGTCCTCGGGCAGCGCGCGCGCGTCGGTACGCGGGTAGGTCAGTACCTTGTGCTTTTCGTACAGGGCCTGTGCCAGGCCGAGCGTGTTCTTGGCCGAGAAGCCGAAGCGCGAGTTGGCCTCGCGCTGCAGCGTGGTCAGATCGAACAGCGCCGGCGACTGCTGCGTCGATGGCTTGGATTCCTCGGTGACAGTGCCGGGCTTGTCGCGGCACGCGGCGACGATGCTCTTGGCCTCGGCCTCGCTCCACAGGCGCGACTCGCGCGCCTCGGGATCGAACTCGCTCTTCTTGAATTTCGGATCGAACCAGCGGCCTTCGTACAGGCCCGCGGCGGCGATGAATTCGGCGTGGACTTCCCAGTAGTCGCGCGGCACGAAATGTTTGATCTTCTCCTCGCGCTCGACCACGATCGACAGCGTCGGCGTCTGGACGCGGCCCACGGTGGTCAGGAAGAAGCCGCCGCCCTTGCTGTTGAAGGCGGTCATGGCACGCGTGCCATTGATACCGACCAGCCAGTCGGCCTCCGAACGGCAGCGCGCGGCATCGGCCAGCGGCAGCATGTCCTGGTCTTCGCGCAGGCTGGCAAAGCCGTCGCGGATCGCCTGCGGCGTCATCGACTGCAGCCAGAGCCGGCGGATCGGCTGCTTGGCCTTGGCCTGCTGGGCGATCAGCCTGAAGATCAGTTCGCCTTCGCGCCCCGCGTCGCAGGCGTTGATCAGGCCGGTGACGTCCTTGCGCTTGATCAGGCGATTGAGCACCTTCAGGCGCGACTCGGTCTTGGCGATCGGGCGCAGGTCGAAGTGGGGTGGGATCACCGGCAGGTTGGCGAAACTCCACTTGCCGCGCTTGACCTCGTATTCGTCTGGCGCGGCGATCTCCACCAGGTGGCCGACGGCTGACGACAGCACGAAGTCGTCACTTTCAAAGTACTCGTCGTGCTTGGTAAAGCCCCCGAGGGCACGGGCGATATCGGCCGCGACCGATGGCTTTTCCGCGATGATGAGGGCTTTTGACATTGAACGGGTCCTTGCGGGTTGCTTCCGGCAACGCGCGATTTGCACAGCAATATAAGGTGACATCGGCCCCGGGGGGCATTGAGGCGCCAATCATAAGCGCGGTTTCAACGGCGGTGCAAGCCAGCCGCACCGGTGTGAAATCCGCCGCTACGCGGCGCACCGTCCCCCGGCAAGCAACCACTCCAGCACTTCCGGGACATCTGCCTGCCCACCGGGCATGGTCGTGCCCCGCGCGAGCATTCGTTCCAGTACCTCGATATGCGGCAGCAGCGTGCCGTAGAACTGCGCCGGGCCCCCGGCCACCGGCTGGATCAGCAGCGTGGGGAAATTCTCAATGTCGATGTCGTCAAGCCGGTCCGCATGCGTCTCGATATCGATCCACACATAGCAGTCTTCCTGGTGGCGCGCGGCCAGCGCCGAGAACGCCTGCAGGTAGTCCCGGCATGTCCCGCACCATTGTGCGCACAGGCAGGCAACCAGCCGGCCTTGCGGGCGGGCCGACAGCGCTGCGCCGATAGCGGCAACATCACGTTCGGGAAAGTAAACGGTCATTACGCTTCAAACATGAGCCTCTTGCGACACGAGGACCGCCGATTGTATCGGCAATGCGTCCCCGACCACTGGCGAAGTCTAGGACAGACTGCGAAAGAGGTTCCCCGGTAGACGCTCAGCGCGCCCTTCCAGTTCCAGCTCGAGCAGCCGCGTCGCCAGCGTTTCCGGTGCCAGCCCGCTGCGCTCGCACAGCGTGTCGAGCGTGACGGGCTCGTGTGTCAGCATGGCGCGTAAGGGATCATCCGAGGCCCTGGACTGTGGCGGTGCGGCATTCGCCACCTCCGCCGGCCCGACCGAGAGGCCGAATTCTTCCATCACGTCCTGTGGCGACTCGACCAGCTTGGCCCCCTGGCGGATCAGGAAGTGGCATCCGCCGGAAAGCGGCGCGTGGATGGAACCCGGAATGGCAAATACCTCCCGGCCCAGGTCCGCCGCTAGGCGGGCCGTAATCAGCGAACCCGACCGGGCTGCCGCCTCCACCACCAGCACGCCGCGAGCGAGCGCCGCGATCAGGCGGTTGCGCCGCGGGAAGTTGTCCTTGAACCCCTGCATGCCCAGCGGGAACTCGCTGACGATCGCGCCGTGTTCGGCGATGCGGTGGGCCAGGTCGAAATGGCGCGCGGGGTAGACCCGGTCGGCGCCGGTGCCGATCACCGCCACCGTACCGCCTTCGCCCGCCAGGCCGCCCTCGTGGGCCGCCGCATCCACGCCCCGCGCGAGCCCCGAAACCACCGTCTGGCCCGCCTGGGAGAAGGACCGGCCGAACGCCTCGGCATCGGCCTTGCCCTGCGCCGTGGCATCGCGCGCGCCGACGATGGCAAGCGCTGGCCGCGCCAGCGCGGCGGGGTCGCCCTTGATATATAGCAGCGGTGGGGGATCCGTCAGGTCGAGCAGGCGCACCGGGTAGCGCGGGTCGACCAGCGTCAGCAAATGGTTGCCGGGTTGCTCCAGCCACGCCATGGTCTTGGCCAGCGCATGGTTCAAGGTCGCGCCGGGCGCAGCCAGGATCGTCGCCGCGAGCTTGCGCGGCACCACCGACGACAGCGCTGCCACGCTTTGGGCGAATACCTGCTGCGGCAGGCCGAACGCCGCCAGCAGCATGCGCACCGTCACCGGGCCGATGCCCGGCGCGCTGGCCAGCCGCAGCCACGCCAGCGTGTCATCCGCGTCCCGAGCCGCGTCCGGCCATGCGGCGGCCGGCACCTGGCCGGCCGTCAACGCGGAGAGATGACGCGATCGCCGACCTCGATCACGTTCGAGGCATCCGTCACCAGCGCGTACGACACGTTCGGAAACACGCGGAACACGAAGGCCAGCCCGTAGCGCTCGTCGGGCAGCAAGATATTGCGGTTGCGGTCGGTCCGGTCCGCAACGACTTCGCCCGTGCGCGAGAGCGCGAGCACATGGCCCGGCTCCAGGCCGGCATTGGTGCCGACATTGAGCACCACGACCTGCTTGGCGCCACCGTATTGCACACCGCCGTAGACCTTCGCGACGCGGCCGTCGACCTGGTTTTCCGGTGCGCGCGGCACGTAGCGAAAGGCCTCGCGCGTCGGCTGGGGCACCAGCAGCGTGCCCACGCCCATTTCCTGCTGGGCCTGCGTCACGCGCAGCGTGGAAACCGCGTCGGGACCGTCGGCGGCTCGGGCCACGCGCACATTGCCTTCATATTCGGCCTCATACCCGAGTACCTGCCCCGTGACCGGATCCCGCACCGGCGTGACCGGCCGGAAGGCCTGCCAGTCGCTGCCCACAGCGGCCGCGTCCGGCGCGATGCCGCGCGCGTAGGCGGTGTCGCCGCGGCCCAGGTAGACGTGCGATTCGGGCACGGCAACGATGCGCGCCGAGGTATCCAGGGTGCCCTGGTCCACCACCAGCGGGCGGATCAGGAACGGTTCGATATCCTTGGCCGGAATACTGAAAATGGCCACGCCTTCGGCGTCGCCGCGCACGTGCGGCGTCAGCTTGACGGTGTCGTTGGCGCCCGGCGTGGTCGACAGCCAGGCCCGGCCATCGCGCTGGATCAGGTACAGGACCTGGCCGGGATAGATCAGGTGCGGATTGCGGATCTGCTGCCGGTTCATGCCCCACAGCTCGGGCCAGCGCCATGGCTGGCGCAGGTACTGTCCCGAAATGCCCCACAGCGTGTCGCCCTTGCGAACCGTGTACTGCGACGGGGCATTGGGCGACAGCTCGCTGGCGGGAATCCCTTGCTGCGCAACGCGCTGCGCTTCCGCGTGCTGGGCGGGCGATACCGAGAGATCTGCCGCCATGGCCGGAGCACTTACGGCAGCAGTGACGCCGGCAGCACTCCATATGACTAGGGTGAACGCATGCAGCCTGCGGCCCGACGCCGCCTGGTGTTCTTTGGTAAGATCGCGCATTTTCGTGAACCGGCTGGTAGAACAGCCGGATTGACCCTGGAGAGCGTGCCTGCTGCGGCGCGCCTTGAATTTTTGTACTAGCGCCCCGATTCTGCATGTAATCCCCCGCCGCCGCAACGCGGCCGGACAGCCCAGAGCCGCCGGCGTTGCGCCCTAGCATCATGGCAAAACTCGACATCCTGACCTATCCCGATCCCCGTCTGCATACCGTGGCGAAACCCGTCAAGGAAGTGGACGACCGCATCCGACAGCTGGTGAAGGACATGGCGGAAACCATGTACGAGGCACCCGGCATCGGCCTGGCGGCCACGCAGGTCAACGTGCACGAGCAGGTGGTGGTGATCGACTTGTCCGAGACGCGCGACGCGCTCCAGGTCTTTATCAATCCAGAGATCGTCTGGGCCAGTGACAACCGCAAGGTCTGGGAAGAGGGCTGCCTTTCCGTGCCCGAGGTCTATGACCGCGTAGAGCGCCCCGACCGCGTGCGCGTGCGCGCGCTCAACGAAAAGGGCGAGCGCTTCGAACTTGACGCCGATGACCTGCTGGCCGTCTGCATCCAGCACGAGATGGACCACCTGCTCGGCAAGGTGTTCGTCGAATACCTGTCGCCGCTCAAGCAGACCCGCATCAAGGCCAAGCTGCACAAGCGCGAACGCGCGCGCATGTAACAGACATCCACGACGGGACACGCACGGCGCCAAGGCTGGGACAGCCGCGCCGTGTCTGCTATCGTTATGGCTTCCGAAGTCAGGAACGTACCGGCCGCTATGCGGCCGGTTCTGTTTTCAGGTCCGCTTCTGTTTTCAGGTCCGCATCAGGGAGCCAGTCATGTCCGCAGCCAAGTCCCTGCGTGTCGCCTTTGCCGGCACGCCCGAATTCGCGCGTGTCGCGCTTGAAGCCATCCATGCCGCCGGTTTCCCGGTGGTCGCCGTGCTCAGCCAGCCGGACCGTCCGGCCGGACGCGGCATGCAGATGCAGGCGAGCCCCGTCAAGCAGTTCGCCGTCGCCCATGGCCTGGAGCCGGTGCTCCAGCCGCGCTCGCTGCGCCGCACGGGGAAATATCCTGAAGAGGCCGTGCAGGCCGTCGACACGCTGGCAAAGATCGCGCCCGATGTCATGGTGGTGGCCGCCTACGGCCTGATCCTGCCGGCCGAGGTGCTGGAACTGCCGCGGCTCGGCTGCCTGAACATCCACGCCTCGCTGCTGCCGCGCTGGCGCGGCGCAGCGCCGATCCACAGGGCGATCGAAGCCGGCGACGCCGAGACCGGCATCACGCTGATGCAGATGGACGAAGGCCTGGATACCGGCGCCATGCTGTCGCGCGAGTCGGTGCCGATCGCCGTCGACGACAGCACCGGCACGCTGCATGACAAGCTGGCGTCGCTGGGCGGCCGCATGATCGTCGACGCGCTGCGCAAGCTCGCCGCGGGCGAGACGCTGCGCGCGACGCCGCAGCCCGATGCCGGCGTCACCTACGCCGAGAAGATCGGCAAGGACGAAGCCCCGCTGGACCTGCGCCGCCCGGCGGCCGAACTGGCCAGCCAGGTGCGCGCGTTCAACCCCTTTCCGGGCGCCACGCTGCAGCTCGACAGCACCGTGATCAAGTGCTGGCAAGCCGTGCCGCTGTCTGCCGGCAGCAGTCTTCCGCATCCGGCAGGCACGGTGCTGGTCGCCGACGCCAGTGGCGTGATCATCGCCTGCGGCGACGGCAGCGCGCTGCAGGTCACCGAACTGCAGAAGCCGGGCGGCCGCCGCCAGCCCGCGCAGCAGTTCCTGCAAGGGACGCCGCTGCCACCGGGAACCCGCTTCACCGTGCCGGCCGCGGCAGCCTGACGCCCCCATCTGAAGTGCGGATTGCGTACCCTGGCGGGCACGGTCATCATCCGCCCGGGAGCGCGGCCGGCGTGGCTGCCACGCTGCATTCTGGCGGCCGCGCAAACCCGTTGAATTTTCAGCGTTTCATCCCTATCTAACGTTCAGCGCGCCCCGCAGTGGCGGCGGCGCACGGGACGACTACACGGAGATCACGTCAATGTTCAACTGGGTCAAGACCTTCATGCTGATGGCCGCCATCACGGCGCTGTTCATCGTCATCGGCGGCATGATCGGCGGGCGCAACGGCATGATGTTCGCGCTCGTGATGGCGCTGGGCATGAACTTCTTCTCCTACTGGTTCTCGGACAAGATGGTCCTGCGCATGTACAACGCGCAGGAGGTCGATGCCGGCAGCGCGCCGCAGTTCTATGGCATGGTGCAGGAGCTGTCGCAGCGCGCCGGCCTGCCGATGCCGCGCGTGTACCTGATCAACGAGGACGCCCCCAACGCGTTCGCCACCGGCCGCAACCCCGAGCACGCCGCCGTCGCCGCCACCACGGGCATCCTGCGCGTGCTGTCCGAGCGCGAACTGCGCGGCGTCATGGCGCACGAGCTGGCGCACGTGCGCCATCGCGACATCCTGACCTCGACCATCGCCGCGACCATGGCCGGCGCGATCTCGGCATTGGCCAATATGGCGATGTTCTTCGGCGGACGCGACGAGAACGGCAACCGCAGCAATCCGGTCGCCAGCATTGCCGTGGCGATCCTGGCGCCGCTGGCCGCTTCGCTGATCCAGATGGCGATTTCCCGCGCGCGCGAATTCGAAGCCGATCGTGGCGGCGCGGAGATCAGCGGCGACCCGCAGGCGCTCGCCAGCGCGCTGGACAAGATCCACCGCTATGCGCAGGGCATCCCGTTCCAGGCCGCGGAAGAGCATCCGGCCACGGCGCAGATGATGATCATGAATCCGCTGTCGGGCGGCGGCATCGCCAACCTGTTCTCGACCCACCCGGCGACCGAAGAACGCATTGCCCGCCTGATGCAGATGGCGCAGACCGGTACGTACCCGGCCTGATGCCAGTCGGGCCGCGGCACCTAAAACGGGTTGCCCCGCCTCGCACAAGGTAAACTGCCCGCTGTCTTGCCTGCCAGGCCAGCGGGCTTTTTCTTGCCCCGCGTGGCGCCTGCGCCTGCTGGCCCGTCCGTCAGCCGTTGCCACGTCCCTTGTTCCATTGTCTTAAGCCTTACCGATATGCGCCTGCCCCACGAATCGCTTGCCTTCCAGATGCTCGGTGCCGCCATGGCCGTGCGTGCCGTCAATGAAGGCACGGCCCTGCCGCAGGCCATCGAAGAGACCGCCACGCATCTGCGCCTGGACCGCGTGCGCGATGCCGCCACGCGCGGCGCGCTGCAGGACCTGGCCTACCGCACCATGCGCCAG
>Ga0079985_1145069_pt1 | contig 11151 bp, 9 predicted proteins | sample Hof3ISUMetaT_11_FD_73497 | JGI IMG/M metagenome (GOLD analysis project Ga0079985, IMG submission 73497) | Enriched soil aggregate microbial communities from Iowa State university to study microbial drivers of carbon cycling -... | ecosystem: Environmental > Terrestrial > Soil > Agricultural land... | reverse complement strand
ACGATCAGATGACTAAAAACTTTGATGACCTGATTGATCGCTCGAACCAAGGGGCAGAAGCCGCGGGTAATCAATCAATCGATGCCTATCAACGTGCTGTCAGAGGAGTGGTACTGGTCATCATTTTGGTTGGTATCGGCACAATCTTGGTGGCGTGGTTACTGACCCGCAGCATCACTGCACCGCTGAATGAAGCCGTAAGAGCGGCGAGAACAATTGCCGAAGGTGATTTGAGTAAGCCCATCGAACCGACCGGTAATGATGAAGCCACTCGCCTGCTCGAATCCCTGTCGACGATGCAGAACAACCTGATCAAAACCCTGAGCCAAATCTCCGGTTCGTCGAAGCAACTGACCTCCGCTACCGCTCAACTAAATACAGTTACAGAGGCGTCAGGCCAGGACATTCAACAGCAACATGCGGAGATCGAACAGGCAGCCACGGCGGTCAATGAGATGACAGCAGCCATTGAGGAGGTGGCGCGTAATGCGCTGTCTACTTCAGAGTTGTCGCTGGCTTCCCGGGACATTGCTCTGCGTGGCCAACAGCGCATGGTGGAAACCCTCGGAGCAATCGAAACACTCACCCGAGACGTACAACTCAGCTCAAAACAAGTGGAGGGCCTGGCGAATCAGGCACAAGGCATCGGCAAGGTCCTGGACGTGATTCGCACGATAGCCGAGCAAACCAATCTGTTGGCGCTGAACGCTGCCATTGAAGCTGCGCGGGCGGGTGATGCGGGACGAGGCTTTGCTGTTGTCGCCGATGAAGTCCGCGCGCTCGCTCACCGTACCGCACAGTCCACGCGAGAAATTGAAGACATGATCAGCGGAATTCAGAACGGTACGGATACTGCTGTGTCGACCATGCTCAGCAGCAGTGAAAATACCCGCCTCACACTCTCCCTAGCCCAATCCACTCAAAGTGCATTGGCAGAAATCGTGGCCGCCAACGACGACATCAATCAACGAAACTTGATGATCACCACAGCGACTGAGGAACAAGCGCATGTTGCGCGTTCGGTCGACCAGAACTTGCTCAACATCCGAGACTTGTCTGTTCAATCAGCCACAGGCTCACAACAAACCACCAGTGCGTCTCAATCCCTTGGCTTGCTGGCCCTTGAGCTGAATTCAATGGTTCAACACTTCAAGATGTAGCATTAATGCTCATGCAATTTTTTGCATAATTACACGCTAAAAAGTAGTCATGCGCGACAAAACCTGATCGAATCGAGGCATGTTCCAATTGATCTCACATTCCAGGTCAACCCGGTTTGTGTTTGTCGCCACCTCATTGCACAAGTGATAACAGACATGGCCTCAAGCGCCCTCGTACAACGCATCGCTGCCGAGATCCGGCAGAAAATCCAGACCGGTGAACTCGCATTGGGCGCTCACCTGAGCGCACAAAAAGTCGCCGACGAATTCAACGTCTCCCGCTCGCCGGCGCGAGAGGCTCTGGTCTTGCTTTCGGAGCAATGCGTTCTTGAACAACAGCCCAATCGCGGTTTCTTCGTACTGGAATCGGTGCAGGACCCTTCACAGATCCACGACGAGGTCCTTCCTCTTGAAGAGCCAGACGAATACTACCGGCTCTCGGAAGATTGGCTGAACAACGCAATTCCTAGTGAAGTGACGGAGCAGTTTCTGCGCACTCGCTATGACCTGACCAAAGCCCAAGTCATCGACATTCTCAATCGCGCCGCTAAAGTCGGATGGGCTGAGCCAAAACCGGGTTATGGCTGGCGTTTTCTTGAGGTAGCGAAGACCCCGGAAACCCTCGAACACATCTACAAGGTGCGCTCGCTGATCGAGCCTGCGGCACTGCTGGAGCCGACTTACCTGCACGACCTGGCCAAGCTCCAACGCTTGAAAAAAGAGCAGCAGGACATGCTCAACGGCGGCATCGAAAACCTGCCGGCCGATGTCCTCTTGAAAAACGGTATTCGCTTTCACGAGGAACTGATCAAGCTCTCCGGCAACCCGCTTTATCACATGATCCTGGTCCAGATGAACAACATGCGCCGGCTGATCGAATACCGCTCGATGATCGACCGCAAGCGCCTCTACAAGCAATGCGCCGAACACATTCGGATGATCGAGCTGGTGGAACAGGGCAATAACCTGGAAGCCGCGCATTTGATGAAGCAGCACTTGAGCGGCTCTTTTGCTCACAAATCGCCGATCCTCAAACTGCGATCAGAATCCGCCGCCCCCCCCCCTTCACTTTCTGGCCTCAGTACTGGCCTCACATCACTTCTCGAGGAGAGCACACGTTGAGTACCGAAGAACAACTACGCGAAGAAATCTGCATCGTCGGAAAAAGCCTCTATGAACGCGGTTATACCGTGGGCAGCGCAGGCAACATCAGCGCACGCTTGGAAGATGGCTGGTTGATCACCCCCACCGATGCATGCCTGGGAAGATTGAAGCCGGAAGAGATCGCAAAAGTCAGCAAGGACGGCACTTGGGTCTCGGGCAGCAAACCGTCGAAGACCCTGGAATTGCATCGCCAGGTCTACGACCGCAACCCTGAAGTCAACGGAGTGGTTCACACTCATTCGACCTCGCTCGTAGCTTTAACGCTCGCTGGGGTCTGGGCCACGGACGACATCCTTCCACCATTGACGCCTTATCAAATCATGAAGGTTGGCCACATCCCATTGATAGCTTATCAGCGTCCCGGCTCTCCCGACGTGGCCGCTCAAGTGGCGCAATTGGCCAACAGCGTGCGCGGCGTGATGTTGGAGCGATTGGGACCGGTGGTTTGGGAAAGCTCTGTCTCGAAAGCCAGCTTCGCTCTTGAAGAGCTTGAGGAAACGGCCAAGCTCTGGATGATGAGCAATCCTAAACCTGAGCCGCTGGGTGAAGAGGCTATTGAAGATCTGCGCAGGGTGTTCTCTGTTAAATGGTGATCCTGCTAAAGCGCAATCCAAATTGGTCGATTGCGCTAGCGGCTACTGCACGCCCGGCAATTTACAACGCCCAATCGTCTCCTACGTGAGACGGCTAGACACGACCGCCGCACACCAAACCATCTAGCCAGTCTTGATGTCCGTTGATCATCGGGTTCGGCTTGGCCTTGGCCAACGCCGCAGAATGCTTACCTTTCTGGGTTTCCTGAGTGAGAATCCGGACACGTCCGCTAGATACCTCCTCAATCAGCCGTGCATGATGTACACCAAGTCGTGTGCAGCCTCCCCCACCCATCCGTGCTAAGCAATCCGGCCCGGCGTAGTCGGCGTCGGAGGTACGTACTCATTGCAATGAGCTTCTACGGGAAAGCCAAAGGTTTCGAAGTAGAAACGTACGCTTTCCTTAAGATCCAACCCGGTGTAATCGTGAAATCGAACGCTCGCCGAGTTCACATAGTACGTGGGCCACCGGTGCGCCTGACTCAGCAGTGGCCATATCTACGCAGCGGTCAAACCGGCCACAATAACTTCGTTCGAGACAAAACTTTCGGTAGATCCTGACAGGTAGCCTTCTGGCCAGATGATCTCGTTCCCGACGTATGGCCTATCCTGAACCGACTCACCCACAGTTTCCGTGCCCCTTACGATAGAGTGATTATGTTCGAAGCAATTACTTTCAGAAACACGATAGGGCCCGCCCCGCTGATTGATATAGGGGCACTTGCTGAGGCGCTAATTTTCTACGGCCGAGTGGTGGTGGCCGCCAACAGTGGGACCATTGAGCACCTTCTTGCTCGTATTCCCCCCTTTATCCTGCTCGACCTCATGCGTGATGGAAGGCTGGAGATCCATTACATGGAGGACAACACTGGAGTCTCTACTACCAAGCTAAGTAACGGCCGCTCGCTTCACAGCCTGATCAAATTCTCCTCTCCTGATCATTCAATCGAAAAGGTAGGTCCACAGAAATTTCGGAACGCTGCTGGTAGCACCAGTCAAGCCAAAATAGGCGCAAGTCAGTTCACTAGGCTTCTCAAGCGCTTGGATCACAGTGGATTTGATCAAGAATCTTTGCTTCAAGCCTTCTTGCATGACGAAACGATCCAAGGAACGGTAAAAGCCCTCATTCATGAGGTAGCACCTAGCTATGGATGCCCCAGCGATTTTCGGTTTAAGGTTGAACGAGAGCACGCTGGGGGCTTCACGGTAGACACAAACATCGAATTTTCAGGACTCAATAAAATTTACCACCGGGTAGTACCTCCAGAGCACTCATCCCTCACAGACGCGTACATACTGGCAATAATCCAGGAGGCATACCAAGGCACATTTCTTGCTGCCACTCTCAATACAGAAATCGCAGTGCATCCAATTGAAAAGGTAGTGCAAGCAAGCGCTGTAGAGGCTGCAGTCAAGAAATATAGCCAAAGCCGTCGGTCACTCGAAAGCTTTACGGATATGACTCTAACGGGAAGCCATACGATTCGAGAAACAGTCAATTTGGGAACAGTCCCATTCATAGATATTACGGTATCGAACCGAGCCATAAAACGGTAGATCAAACTGAGATGAGGCAATGCGTCATCGTAGTCGACGTGAACATCTCGAACGGTTGAGATCAATGCGTCTCTTACCTCCGCGTATGCTTCCTGCACTCTGCCATTTGGTATCTCCAATGCTTGCGTCACAAGGCTGGCCTGCCAAAGACGGCGTAGAACCAACTCAAAATCAGTCACGCCAAACTGTTCAAAAATTGTCGCTACAGGCGGAGTGATATGGCCGTTTTCAAGTGCGGAGTCAAAGAGCGAGCCGTAGCCAAAACCTGAATGCAACGCCATGCTGGCGCCGTTCCCTAGTAGCAGAGTATCGCCATACTGGTCAGCGATCTCGGCCCACTCCACGATTTCCGGCATTTTTTGCATCCTTAAAATTTTGTAAGTCGAGGGTATCTTTGGTGGACGGATTAATGTTCCCAATCCAAACGTTTAGCATCTTCATCTTGGCGTTGAGCTTCGTATTCATAGCGGTCGGCTAGAGCATCTAGCGCCTTTGCGGTATGGGGGTGCTCGTAAGCAATAGCTAGTGCCCAATTGCGATATTTTTCCATTTCTTGGCGCTCAAGCGTCCCTCCGTCGCCTGGCATCCGAACAGTAACCCCGCGTCGATTGCTTCTCCCAATTTGAAAACCATCGATCATTGCTCTGCTACGGAAAAGATCAATCACATCTCGTACAGCCTCTGCCGGCCAGTTGCCGTCAATGCCGACAGGGGATGCCGACAACATGTTCCCTATTCGGCTATCGGCAATATCTTCCCGGCCCACTTTTTTTGCCAGAGCACGAGCTTCTTTAATCCACGCCTCTAGCAATTCGCCATTAAGCACACCATCCTCTTGCATACCCGGCAGTCGGTCCCACAATTCCAAAAGTCGATATGCTTGAGTCGCAATAGTTTTCGCTTGCTCGGGGTATTCCGTTGCTTCATCTCTAAAGCCGCTTTCTTCGCTGGGTCGAAAAACTCTTTTAAGCATCTCAACGAAAAGCGGGGGCTGTTCTGAAAGTGCCCTCAACAAAACTTTTGCCGGTCGACGCGAATATTCAAGAATTGATAAATAAGACCACTCAAGCGCGGCCAGCCTTTCCATTTTGACATCGTCACGGTCATCTAGGATTTGGAGGGTTTCGGCAACGAAATGTTGGAACATGGTCGTTTCATTTGCATCACCATCAATCGTTACCGGCTCATTCGCAGCGCTTTCTAGCACCTCAACAAGTAGGTCAGAAGGCAAATGAAATTTGTTCCCCCGCGCTGCGATTCGAAGAGCATGGCGAGCGCGCCCAACAGAAATGAGTTTTTTGATAGCAAAAATGGCATCTTCGACTTCATCACCGACCCAAAATGCAGGTGTCTGACTCCAATAGGCTGCATTGATTTCCTCGCCAGCCTGATCGATCTGATTCCACGTCCAGCGTTGAGCGGGTAACGCTCGAAGGATTGTCAGGGTTGCAGTAGCTCCCCAATTATCAGCTTTGGCTTTAGCGATCAACGCTGACGCCCAAGGCTCTTTTCGATCATGATACGCAGACACAATTAAGCCGTGAGCTAAATCCCGCACGTTATTGCTATCACTCAAAATCGCAGTTTTTATTAGCGTATCGAGATCAAACTCAGAAAGTCCACTGTCATAGAGCGATTTGCCGATATAACCGGACGCGCTGGCAAGGCGAGCCAGAGCAAGAATCCCTTCCACGCCTTTTTCAGAAAATAACAATTGCGCCGCCCGCTGTCTTGCATCGCTTAGGTCGCGTTCTTCGCTTTCCCATCCACTCGAAGGATTGGGTAAAGCCACGGAGTGCTCGAACAGCCACGAAGTTCGTTCCAGAGAGTCAGCAGGGGCGAATCGCTCGTAAATTTCTTGTAGTCGACCAAGTAGGTCTACTGGCAAGGACCATTCCGCATCCGGAAACTGCCGATGACGGTGGAGCATGCCCCTCAGGCTGGTCCAAAGCACCATTCTGTCTGCCTTGCTGGTAATGCTTTGCTCTGCAGTCTGCAGCGCTGTAAATCCTGCCTCCAAACTGGGTGCAAGATCTGGAAAGCGATTGAGCAAGCTCGACCATCGTTCGGAGCTGACTCCTACATCTTCCAGCAGCCGATCCGTAATCGCAGCCGCGCCGCGCCCGATTAGACCCCAAGTAATGACTTCAACTTTATCCACCGAGTAATCTCGCCATCGCGGTCTCGGTGATGGGATCCATGAGTCGTGCCCGCTAGGAAGAATGCCAAGCATCAGATTCCAAGCAGTTTCGTTTTCTAGCTTTCTAATCAAGTCAATAGCCCTAAGCCGCTGATCAAGCGTCGCGTAGGTTTGCGGCCCCAGGAGAAGATGGATGCTGCGAAGGCTGTTCTTGGGTCGATTTGAATATCTAGCGGGTGTTTGGTCAATTGCATCTAGCCGAGCTAATAACAGCGTCACACGTGGTAAAAGTTCGGGGGACCAAGCGAGCGACTCCAGTGCCCATAGCAGGTCCGATAGATATTCGGTGCCGTTTACGCCACCGTCGTCAGAATTGAACAGAGTGCGGATCGAGGTATCCTTTTGATCAAGACTTTCCTCGATGGCGCTTAGAAAGGATTTGGGAGACGCCTCCGCCAATAGTCGGAAGTCACGTGATAGAGACCACCAGCGTTGTTGGTCAGCATTATCGAGCAACCTTTCGACGATGGCATCGGCACGACGATTTGCATAAGGCACAGTGCGGACTTCGTCTCCCCAAAGCGCAAGCAGGATCAACATTTGACCGACGCCTTGACGCAGCATCCCTGAGTAGTCTGGGTGGACTCCTTTTACTGCGGCCATCCACCGCTCGCTTGAGTCCATTTCAAAGCGTGGGTCCGCAGAACCGAGCACTGCGTATGCGGCAGCTTCGAAACGAGCTATATCTATGCTCGTCAAGTATTGCGCCAATAGAAACCAGGCGTCCAACGGCGAAGCCACCCGCCAGACCGTCCCCACTTTTTGCAGAGGTTTGTCGAAGTCCCCCACAAGAGCAGCTAACTCGGTGATAACGGCTTCATACGGTTGGTCGGATATCTCGGCAACTCGGGCTCTATCCGCCTCTTTGCTCTCGTCCCACCCTCCGATCAAAAGCGCAGCCAATAGTGCGCGTGGAGGAGCCTGCTGTGCCCAGCTAGGTAGGCGTCCCGGTGCGCTTGGAATTAGACGACGAAGTACCGATAGGTTTCTAGCACTATCTCGCGCAAGTGCCTCTGCCCGAGGTTCAGTAATCCCTGCGCTTATAAGTGCGTTGGCTATCCCTTCTCGCGAGGGGCGCGCAAGTGTGCGGACATTTCCGCGAGCGACTTGACGCTCATCGTACGCCAGTAAAACGTAGTGGCCCCGCGCGACAAGATTCATCGCTATGCCGGGCGCAGGCTCGGTTAATAGTAAAATCAGTGGCGCTGGCGCATTTACTAACGCCTCGGCTCCGGCATGAGTTGTTACTACCAAACAACGGGCGCGATATGCAGATTCCACATCGTCTGGAAGCATGCTGAGGGTCGCGTGAAAGAACGCCGTAACCTCGTCGGTAGTAGTAGCTTGAAGCGCAAGCAGCGACGGACCAGCGCGAAGCCAGCGTAAAACCTCAGCAGCATCTTGATCTCGGTCGGCGATAACCAGATCTTCCGTCAAAGGCCACTGAGTTGCGTGAGCCCACTCTTCCCAGACATGCTCAAGCTCTCGGACCCCTACTGGCCTCTTCCCCAGCCGACCAGCTAGCCAGAGCCCGACCGCAGGAGTTTGTTCGATCCAATGGACTAGATCATCAGCATCATAAGCTCGAACCTCTCGCCAATGACCTTCGCTCTGCCTTGCTTTAGCCCATTCATCTTTTTTGGGCCAATGTCGGGGTGTGACAAACACGAAGGTGGTAGTAATAGAATCGTTCGGTGAGGCTTGGGAGGTTCGCTTGCGAAAGTCATCGGTGGCTTTCTGCGCAATCTGAGTACGTTGGTTGCCGATCTCCCAACGTGCCTCGCCTTGCGGTACATAAATGCTCTCAATCTCTACCGATGTGCAGCCATCCCATCCTGGATAACGTACTCCCTCTTCCGCGGGGAAACGCAGCCGCGCTGCTGGACCATGGGTGGCATATATCAAATGAGCAAGGAGAGTAGGCAGGCTAGCTATACCGTCCATGCGATTGGCCCAGTCAGAGAGATCCTCTGCAGTGACCCAGCGGATCGGCATACCAGCCTGTGGAGAAGGAATTATTCCGGGCACGGTGGGGCCAATTACCGCTCCGGTTGGCAAGAAATTGATACCAGCCCCCTCTAGCGCCTCGCGAATAGCTTGAGCGTTGTTGGCCACAGGAGTCCTGCGGCCTCTTTCGAAATCCGCCACAGTCGAAGTCGCCACGCTAGCTGCTTTGGCGAGGTCTTGCTGCGACCATGCGAGAAGGGCACGCGCTGCTCGGATATGTTTTGGTGTGAGGTCCATTGGGGTGCTAAACTCTTTCGTAGTCATATTAAATATATGACATCAGCCGAAATCTCTCAAGGGTTATCATATGTCGGCAAAAATTGAAAATTGCCTACAAAAAGTAACAATTCGGGTCGCTTTCATATGAACTATCGTGATCGCGCTCTTCATTTGATCCGCGACCGTGGTATCGCTCGTGCGCGTGATTTCCGGGAAGCAGGTATTCCTCTCGTTTATCTCAAACGCTTGAGCGACGCTGGTGAACTCGTTCGGCTGAGTCGAGGGCTTTACCAGGCTCCAGATCGTGTGGGAGAAGACACTGCACACGATCTAGCTGAGGCTGCACGCCTTGTTCCGAACGGGGTGATTAGCCTAATCAGCGCTCTCAAATACCATGAGCTGACTACTCAGCTACCCAACGCCGTGTGGATAACAATCCCGCATAAAGCAAGAGCGCCAAATCCGACCGGGCTTCGGCTTGAAATCGTGCGAGCAACAAGAGAGGTTCTGACTGCTGGCATCGAATACGCCAACATAGAAGGTGTAAAGGTACCCATTTACGGCATTGCCAAAACAATCGCCGACTGCTTCAAGCATCGTCGCCATGTAGGGGAGGACGTTGCTATCGAGGCGCTGCGCGACGCCCTTCGCGGAAGGAGGACGACGGCAAGTGAGCTATTGAAATACGCGGCAATTAACAGAGTAGCCAGGCGGATCGAGCCATACATCAAGGTGATGCAATGAAGGCTAAGCCGCCCAAAAACGCCACAGCGTCGATAAAGGCGCGCCTGCTTAATTATGCCAAACAGAATGGAGAGGATTACCATCGCGTGCTGACCCGATATGCGATTGAGCGTCTTCTCTTTCGACTCACCCATACGGAAGCGGGCAAGCGGTATGTCCTAAAGGGAGCAATGCTGTTCGTAACATGGCCGGAACACGTGTTTAGACCAACAGGCGACCTAGACCTACTTGCTTATGGTGACCCTGATCCGGCCGCTATGACTGAAGTTTTCAGACTTGTTTGTGATGTTGATGTACCGGATGACGGCATTTTTTTTGATCCTGCGACTTTGACGATTGAGCCTGTACGCGAATCAGATAAATATCAAGGTGTCCGACTTAGTTTGAAAGGGAAGCTGGACAAGACAAGCATCCATGTACAAGTGGACATTGGCTTCGGCGATCATGTCTATCCGATGCCTTCCCGACAGAACTTTCCGAGCCTACTAACAGAGTTGCCAGCAGCGAATATTTTGATGTACCCGCCTGAAACTGTTGTCGCCGAGAAATTCGAAGCCATGATCCGATTTGGCGAGGCCAACGGACGAATTAAAGACTTCCACGATATCTGGATTACTACCCTTACATTCAATTTTGACTTAGCTACCTTGGTTGAGGCGATCAGAGGTACCTTGAAACGCCGTGAAACTGCTATTCCAATTGAAACTCCAGTTGGCCTTAGTGAGCGTTTTTCTGCAACTGCAGCAGAGCGAGGCCTCTGGAGCGGCTTTCTTCGACGAAATCCTCCTGCCCTGCTCCCTCCTCCGTTTGCAGATGTACAAGCGGATTTGAGGCGTTTTTTTGGCCCCGTTATTGCCAGTCTGGTTATGCCGGGAGTTATTAAGGGACGATGGGATCCAATTAGCGGTGCATGGAATTAGATCGCCAGCGGAGACAAGTGCACAAACGGACTCGCCCCCCCATCCTGCCAGAACCTCGCAGTTCAGCCGGCGTTTTTCCGTCGAAATGGTAAGCGCCACTACCTTTGACAAATCCATTTACCCCGCCATTCGTATCACGCTGGCCCGCACTAATGTGCTATCCGCTGTTCGGGTTCGCTCTCAGACAGCCAGCAACCGCTGTTCATATCCTGTCACTGTTAAGACTGCGCTTGCGCGACAACCTTGCGCACGACTTAGGGCAAGATTCCACCCTCCTCCAAGTACAGAATTTCCTGCTGCGAATCCAGTTGTAGAATCAATGACACCGACGTCTGGGTTCCCTCAGCACGAATGATCGTCAAACTTATCGCGTTTGCCCCCACCTGCAATGCCTCCAGTCCATTGAACTCCAGCGATTCATTGCCCGTCAGTTTAAGGCTTTGAGCGTCGACCCCGCCTGCAAAGGTAATAGGCAGGATGCCCATACCGATCAGGTTGCTTCGGTGTATGCGCTCAAAACTTTGCGCAATGACGGCTTTGACGCCCAGCGTGGCTTGGGCCTTGGCTGCCCAGTCACGACTGGAGCC
>Ga0079985_1000829_pt1 | contig 11154 bp, 11 predicted proteins | sample Hof3ISUMetaT_11_FD_73497 | JGI IMG/M metagenome (GOLD analysis project Ga0079985, IMG submission 73497) | Enriched soil aggregate microbial communities from Iowa State university to study microbial drivers of carbon cycling -... | ecosystem: Environmental > Terrestrial > Soil > Agricultural land... | reverse complement strand
GGCGGCGGGGAAATCCTTGGTGAGCGTGCGCAGGCCGCTCGCATCCTTGGCGGCCAGGGCGGCATGCACCCGCGCGACCACCGTTGCATCGGTGGTGGCGCCGGCCAGCAGGGCCCGCTCGATGCGGGCGTCGGCCAGGTCGACCACCGCACCGCCGCGCACGCCGGCGGCATGCAGGCAGTCGAGCGACAGGCGCAGGCTTTCGATGTCGGCCTCGATGCCGGCATGGCCGTAGATCTCGGCGCCGAACTGCAGCGGCTCGCGCGTGGCATGCGGTCGGTCGGGCCGGGCATGCAGCACCGGGCCGCAGTAGCAGAGCCGGGCGACGCCCTTGCGATTGAGCAGGTGCGCGTCGATGCGGGCCACCTGCGGCGTGGTGTCGGCGCGAAGGCCCATCGAGCGGCCCGACAGCTGGTCGACCAGCTTGAAGGTCTGCAGGTCGAGCGCCTCGCCGGTGCCCGACAGCAGCGACTCCAGATGCTCCAGCAGCGGCGGCATGACCAGCTCGTAGCCGTAGCCACGGGCGGTGTCGAGCAGTTCGCGTCGGAGTTCCTCGATGTGGCGTGCCTCCGAGGGCAGCACATCGGCAATGTGATCCGGGAGGACCCAGGCAGACATGTGAAGGGCGAAGGAACGAATGTCCCAGGCTGTTAAAACAGGGATTTTACAGGCCCCGTTACAGCCGCCCTCACCCCACCAGCCAAAGAAGCAGCAAACCGATCAGGATGCTGCACAGTCCGAAGAAGCGCAGTTGCCCGTCACGCAGCTGCAGCAGCTGCGCAAAGCCGCGGCGCCAGCGGCCGGGCGACAGCAGGGGCAGCAGCCCTTCGATGACGAGCACCAGCGCAAGGGCGCTCCAGAAGACGTCGCTGCTCACGGGCCACCCGCCTATCGTTGCTTGCCGCTGCTGCAGCCGGCCGGGTCAGCGGCGCGGCGCGGGTGCGCCGGGAGTCTGCATGGCGCGGAAGAAGTCGCTGCCCGACGGGTCGAGCACCATCACGTCGCCCTTCTTGTTGAAGCTCTGCTTGTAGGCCTCGAGGCTGCGATAGAACTGCGCGAACTGCGGATCGCGGCCGAAGGCCTCGGCGTAGATCGAGGCGGCCTGCGCATCGCCCTGCCCCTTGATCGCCTGCGCGTCGCGGTAGGCGTTGGCCACGATCACTTCGCGCTGGCGGTCGGCGTCGGCGCGGATCTTCTCGCCTTCGGCGATACCGGTGGAGCGCAGCTCGTTGGCCACGCGCTTGCGCTCGGCCTCCATGCGGCGATAGACCGATTCGGTGATGGCCTCGACGTAGTCCACGCGGGTGATGCGCACGTCCACCACGTCGACGCCCCAGGGCTTGCTGCCCTTGACCACCTCGAGCACCTCGCGCTGCACGTCGGCCATCAGGGCCTCGCGGCGCACCGAGATCAGGTCTCGCACGGTGCGCTTGTTGATGTTCTCCTGGAAGGCGTTGCGGATCACGCGGTTGAGCTGGTTGGCGCCCGCGTTCTCGTCCAGGCCGACGTTGCGGATGTAGGCCTGCGGGTCGGTGATGCGCCAGCGCACGTACCAGTCGATGACCACGCGCTGCTTCTCGGCGGTGAGCATCGGCTCGGGGTCGGCACTGGCCAGGGTGAGCAGGCGCTTGTCGATGTACGACACGTTCTGGAAGGGCGGCGGCAGCTTCCAGTTGAGGCCGGGCTCGGTGATGACTTCCTTGATCTGGCCCAGGGCATAGACCACGCCGAACTGGCGCTGGTCGACCACGAAGAGGGTCGAGCTCAGGATCACCAGCGCGATGAGGAAGGACGTTGCGATGAAACCGATTCTGTTCATGTCAGGCTTTTCTTCTTCTGATGCTGCGCGCCTTCAGCGCACGTCCCGGTCGCGCGAGCGGCCGTCCCTGGCACGGGAGTCGCCGCCGGGCGCCACCAGCGAGGTCTGCGGCGGCGTGGCGCCGGCCACGCTGGCCGGCGGCGCATCGGCGGGCGCACCGACGTTGGCGCCCTGCCCGCTCATCTGCATCAGCTTGTCCAGCGGCAGGTACAGCAGGTTGGAGCCCTGCTTGGAATCGACCAGCACCTTGGTGGTGTTGCTGTAGATCTGCTGCATGGCGTCGACGTACATGCGGTCGCGGGTGACCTGCGGCGCCTTCTGGTACTCGGCCAGCACCTGGCCGAAGCGCTGGCCGTCACCCTGGGCCTGCGCCACGATGCGGGCCTTGTAGGCTTCGGACTCTTCCTTCAGGCGCGAGGCGGTACCCGTGGCGCGCGGCACCACGTCGTTGGCATAGGCCTGGGCCTCGTTCTTGGCGCGCTCGCGCTCCTGGCCGGCCTTGAGCACGTCGTCGAAGGCCGCCTGGACCTGCTCGGGCGGACGCACGCCGCCCTGCTGCAGGTTGATACCCACCACTTCCACGCCCACCTTGTAGCGGTCGAGGATGTTCTGCATGAGCGTGCGCACGCGCGGCGCGATCTGGTCGCGCTCCTCGGCGAGGGCCGCGTCCATCTTCATCTTGCCGACCACCTCGCGCACGGCCGTCTCGGCCACCTGGATCACGGCTTCGGCCGGCGCCTTGCTTTCGTACAGGTAGGCCCGGGCGTCGCTCAGGCGGTACTGCACCGCGAACTTGATCTCGACGATGTTCTCGTCTTCGGTGAGCATGGCCGACTCGCGCAGGCCGGTGGAGCGCACGATGCTGTCGCGGCCCACGTCGGCCGAGCGGATCTGCGTGACCACCACCATCTCGTGGCGCTGGATGGGGTACGGCAGGCGCCAGTTGAAGCCGGCGCCCACGGTCGCCTTGTAGCGGCCGAACTGGGTGATCACCGCCTGCGAGCCTTCCTGCACGATGAAGAAGCCGGTGCCCAGCCAGATCAGCAGGGCCACCACGGCCACCAGGCCGAGGCCGAAGCCGGCGTTCTTCATGTCGGGCTTGTAGTTGCCGTTGCCGCCATTGCCGCCGTTTCCGCCCATCGGCGGCTGGCCGCCGCCCCGGCCGCCGAACAGGCCGCCGAGCTTGCGGTTGAAATCGCGCCAGAGTTCGTCCAGGTCGGGCGGCCCCTGGTTGGGGCCCTGGCCACGGGGACGTTCCGGGGGGGGGGGCGGACGGCCCGGCGGTTCGTCGGGACGCTGCCCGGAAGGACGTTCGCCCTCGGACCCGCCATCGTCACCGCGCCCCCAGCGGCCGTCGTTCAGATTGAACATGCCGCGGATTCGACCCCACAGTGGCTTTGCAATCATTCGCTTCTTTTCTTCTCTTGGAAATTCAGTGGCGCCGATTGTGCCAATCAATGCACGGCCCCATGCAAAGGCGCAGCGTCCGCAAGGGACATCGCCTGCGCGCTGGCCTGGGCGCGCCGCGCCAGCTCGTCGCGCAGGGCCGGCAGGCCTTCGCCGGTGCGCGCGCTCAGGAAGATGCGCTCGACCTGCGTGCCGTCGACTTCCACCGTGTCGGCCAGGCGCAGCGGCCTCTGCGACGCGTCGATGGCATCGAGCTTGTTGAACACCAGCAGTTGCGGGATGCCGTCGGCGCCGATCTCCGCGAGCACGTTCTGCACCTCGGCCATCTGCTCCGGATGATGGGGGTTGGAGGCGTCCACCACATGCAGCAGCAGGTCGGCATCCACCGCCTCCTGCAAGGTGGCCTTGAAGGCGTCGACCAGGCCGTGCGGCAGGTCGCGGATGAAGCCCACCGTGTCGGAGATGGAGGCCTGGCCGGCGCCCTCGCCCAGGTAGAGGTGGCGCGTGGTGGTGTCCAGGGTGGCAAAGAGCTGGTCGGCCGCATACGCCCTGGCCTTGACCATGGCGTTGAACAGCGAGGACTTGCCCGCGTTGGTGTAGCCCACCAGCGAGATCTTGAAGGCGCCGCGCCGCTCGCGCTGGCGGCGCTGGGTGCCGCGCTGGCGCTGCACCTTGGCCAGGCGCTCGCGGGTGCGCTTGATGGCCTCGCCGATCATCCGGCGGTCCAGTTCGATCTGGGTTTCGCCCGGGCCGCCGCGCGTGCCGATGCCGCCGCGCTGGCGTTCCAGGTGGGACCAGCGGCGCACCAGGCGGGTGCTCAGGTACTGCAGCCGGGCCAGCTCGACCTGCAGCTTGCCCTCGTGGCTTCGCGCGCGCTGCGCGAAGATTTCGAGGATGAGGAAGGTGCGGTCGTAGACGGCCAGCCCGATGGCCCGCTCGAGGTTGCGCTGCTGGGCCGGGCTCAGGGCCTGGTCGAAGATGACTTCGCTGGCGCCGTGCATCTGCGCGAGCTCGCGGATTTCGTCGGCCTTGCCGCTGCCCACGAACAGGGCGGCATCGGGTGCCTTGCGCTTGCAGGTCAGGCGCGCGGCCGGCGTGAGGCCGGCGGTCTGGGCGAGCAAGCCGAGTTCTTCGAGCTCGCTGTCGAAATGCGGGAGGCCGAAATCGACGCCGACAAGGATTGCGGCGCCTTCTTGTTGTTGGGGTGTGTTTTCAGACAAGCGGAGTAAGACCGTTCAGAAACGCGGCGCCCTGGTCAGAGGGGGCCGCGCCGTGCCGGTCAGGAAGCCGCGTCGTCGCTCTCGTTGGTCGAGAAGTTGACCGCGCGTCCCGGCACGATGGTGGAGATTGCGTGCTTGTAGACCATCTGGGTCACCGTGTTGCGCAGCAGGACGACGTACTGGTCGAAGGATTCGATCTGGCCTTGCAGCTTGATGCCGTTGACCAGATAGATCGACACCGGCACGTGCTCACGTCGCAGGGTGTTCAGGAATGGGTCTTGAAGAAGCTGCCCTTTGTTGCTCACGATATTCTCCGTGTTCAAGAGGTTGTTGTTGGATAGCTAACCTTAACACACGGCTTCCGCGGTGCAGCACGGCAGACCAATGGCCTTCGAAAAATAAAGGCACTCGGGCGGCGGAACCTTTGCGGCCGCCGCTCGCTCCCGTTGCCGGCCTATTCGTCCTTGTCCGCGTACGGATTGTGCGAGGTCTTGAATTCGATGCGCAAGGGCGTGCCGACCAGGTCGAACTCCTTGCGGAAGCGCCCTTCCAGGAAGCGCTTGTAAGCATCGGTGACGTGCTCGAGCGAGTTGCCGTGGATGACGATCACCGGCGGGTTCATGCCGCCCTGGTGCGCATAGCGCATCTTGGGGCGGAACATGCCGCTCTTCTTGGGCGTCTGGAACTGCACGGCCTCGTGCAGCAGGCGCGTGAGCACCGGCGTCGACATCTTGCGCGTGGCGGCCTTGTGGGCCTGGGCAATCGACTGCCACAGCGGGCCCAGGCCCTGGCGCTTGGTGGCCGAGATGAAATGCAGCGAGGCGAACTTCAAGAAGGCCAGGCGGGTCTCGATCTGGCGGTGCAGCTGCTCGCGCTGGTAGCTGTCGACCGCATCCCATTTGTTGATGGCGATCACCACCGCGCGCCCGCTTTCCAGGATGTAGCCCGCGATGTGGGCGTCCTGGTCGGTCACGCCCTGGGTCGCATCGAGCAACAGCAGCACCACGTTGGCCGATTCGATGGCCTGCAGCGTCTTGACCACCGAGAACTTCTCGATGGCCTCGAACACCTTGCCCTTGCGGCGCAGGCCACCGTGTCGATCAGCTCGAAGCGCTGGCCATTGCGCTCGAAGGGCACCGAGATCGCATCGCGCGTGGTGCCTGCCAGGTCGAAGGCCACCAGGCGCTCTTCGCCCAGCCAGGTGTTGATCAGGGTCGACTTGCCGACGTTTGGCCGGCCGGCCACCGCCAGGCGGATCGGCTTGGTGGCGTCGTCTTCCTCGTCTTCTTCCTCGGGGTCGGGAAGGTTCAGCGGCTCCAGCGCGAGTTCGACCAGGCCGCGGATGCCCTGCCCGTGCGCCGCCGAGACGGCATGCACCTCGCCGAAGCCCAGCTCGTAGAAGTCGACCAGCTTGGCGCTGCTTTGCATGCCCTCGGCCTTGTTGGCCGCCAGCAGGCAAGGCTTGCCCAGGCGGCGCAGCTCGTTGGCGATGTCGTGGTCCTGCGCGGAAATGCCCTCGCGCGCGTCGACCACGAAGATCACCACGTCGGCCTCGGCCACGGCCTGGCGGGTCTGCTTGGCCATCTCCTTGAAGATGCCGCTGCCGGCGTCGGGCTCGAAGCCGCCGGTGTCGATGACGATGTATTCGTGCTTGCCGGCGCGGCCGTTGCCGTAGTGGCGGTCGCGCGTGAGGCCGGCAAAGTCGGCCACGATCGCGTCACGCGTCTGCGTGAGGCGGTTGAACAGCGTCGACTTGCCCACGTTGGGCCGCCCGACCAGCGCAATGACCGGTTTCATGCGAGCTTCCAGGCCTTTATTCGGGGCGGTAGCCGAAGATGCCGCCCTTGCGGGTGACCACCACCACCGTGTTGGCCGCCAGCACCGGGTCTGCCGCAATGGCCGAGCCGTCGGGCGACACGCGGTTGACCTCGGCGCCGTCTTCGCGATTGAGGAAGAACACCTGGCCGGTGCCCTCGCCCACGATCAGCGTGCGGCCCACCGCCAGCGGGGCGGTGAGGTTGCGGTACTTGTAGGCGTCGACCGCCCAGAGGCGCTCGCCGTCGGTGCGGCGCCAGGCCGTGATCACGCCGTTGGATTCGGTGCCGTACAGCGCTTGCTCGTCGCCGCTCAGGCCGTCGGAGCCCTGGGCCGGCTTGGTCCAGAGCAGCACGCCGCGGCTGGCATCCACGCAGCCGATGGTGGCCAGGTAGGCGCGGGCGCACAGGTTGTTGTCGAGCCGGCTCACGGTGCCGCTCAGGTCGACCAGGCGCTCGACGTCGTTGGTGCCGCGCGGGGAGGCAATGGGCGCCTCCCAGCGCGAGGAGCCGTTGGCCGGGTTCATGCCGACCAGGCGCCCGCCGACGCCGGCCACCAGGGTGTCGCCCACGGCCAGCATCACGCCGGGGCGCTTGAGCACCAGGTTGTCGCCGGTGCGCGTCTGCGTCCACAGGCGCCGGCCGCTCTGGCCGTCCCAGGCGGTGGTGGTGCGGTCGGCGGTCTGGACGAAGACGCGGCGGCCGGCCACCAGCGGCGGGGTGAAGGTCTCGGCGGCCAGCCGCTGTTTCCACAGCACCTTGCCGCCCTGCAGCGCAACCAGTTCGTTCTCGTTGGTGACGACTGCGGCGATGGTGCCGTCGCTGCCCACGCCGGCCAGGATCGGCGTCTCGATCTTGGTGCGCCACATCTCCTTGCCGTTGCGCGCGTCGATGGCCACCACCGTGCCGTCGGAGCCCGCCACCGTGACGACGTCGCCCGCCACATTGGCCACCAGCGGAAAGCCGACCGGCGCCGCCTGGATGTTCCAGGCCTGGCGCACGCCCAGCACCTGCGCCTTGGGCGGCAGTTCGGCCGGCTTCGGCTTGGAGGTGCCCTGGCAGGCCGCCAGGACGACGATCGATGCGGCCAAGGCCGCGCCGCGCACGATGCGCGCGCTGGCCGGCACGAAACGCTGGAGATTCATGTTGCGAGACCCTGAGATTTTTCTTCTTGCCTACTTGGCCGATGCCACCGCCGCCTTGAGCGACTGCGGATCGACGCCCACGGCGTTGAGCTTGATTTCCACCAGGCGGCGGTAGTCGGACCCCAGCTCGAAGCCGCTCCAGGCCTGCTGGTAGGCCGCCTTGGCCTCGTCGCGCTTGCCCTGCGCCAGGTAGATGTCGCCCTTGCGGTCGGCCACCAGCGCCTCGAACTCCTTGGGCACCGGCACGGCGAGCTGCTTGAGCGCCTCGTCATAGGACTTGCTGTCCATCAGCTCGCTGGCCAGGCGCAGCCGCGCGATGGCCTGGTAGCCCGGATCGACGGCCTTGTCGGCCACCCACGCGAGCGCGGCGCGGGACGCATCGGCATTGCCCTTGTCATGCAGCGCCTTGGCGGCCAGCAGGCCTGCCTGCTGCGCATAGGCGGTGCTGCCGTACCTGTCCTTCATGTCGGCCAGCGCACGCTCGACGCGGGCGGTGTCGCCGGCCTCGGCGCCGCGCTGCAGCTCGTCGTAGAGCGCCGCGGCACCCGCGGCCTTGCTGCGCTGCCAGTACTGCCAGCCGTTCCAGCCGGCGAAGGCCAGGGCCAGCACCACCACCACGGTGGTGATCAGCGTGCCGTAGGTGTTCCAGAAATGCTTGAGCTGGTCGAGCTGTTCCTGTTCTTCGAGATCGAGATGGGTAGCCATTCGGTGTATCAGTCCTTGGGAGCCGAAGATTGTAGGTGGGCCGCCAGCGCGGCAAGTTCCGCCAGCGGGTGCGCGCCCTGCTCGCCCTTGCCGTCGCGCAGCGACTTCAGGCCCACTTCGCCGCGTGCCAGCTCGTCGGAGCCGAACACCAGCGCAAAGGCGGCGCCGCTGGCGTCGGCCTTCTTGAACTGCGACTTGAAGCTGCCCAGGCCGTCGGCGGTGCTGGCGTGCATCTGCACCCGCACGCCCCGCTCGCGCAGCTGCTGCAGCGTGCGCAGCACCACCGGCATGGAAGACGCGTCGGGCACCACCGCATAGGCATGCGGCACCGGCAGCGGGGCCTGCGCCCCCTGCTCCTTGAGCAGTTCGAGCACCCGTTCCACGCCCAGCGCCCAGCCCACCGCCGGGGTCGGCTTGCCGCCGATCTGCACGAACAGGTCGTCGTAGCGGCCGCCGCCGCAGACCGTGCCCTGCGAGCCCAGGCGATCGGTCACGAACTCGAAGGCGGTGAGGTTGTAGTAGTCGAGGCCGCGCACCAGGCGCGGGTTGATGCGGTAGGCCACCTCGTTGGCATCGAGGATGGCCTTTAGCCCCTCGAAGTGGGCCAGCGATTCGGGGCCGAGGAAGTCGAGCAGGCGCGGGGCCGACTCGACGATCTCGCGCATCGCCGGGTTCTTGGTGTCGAGGATGCGCAGCGGATTGGTGTGCAGCCGGCGGCGGGCCTCTTCGTCGAGCTTGTCGGCATGCTGCTCGAAGTGGGCGATCAGCCGGGCGCGGTGCTGCGCACGCTCGGGCGGCTGGCCCAGGCTGTTGAGCTCCAGGCGCACGTCGGTCAGGCCGATGGCCTTCCACAGCGAGGCCGCCAGCAGGATCACCTCGGCATCCGCCTCGGGGCCGGCAAAGCCCAGCGACTCGACGCCCACCTGGTGGAACTGGCGGTAGCGCCCGCGCTGCGGCTTCTCGCGGCGGAACATCGGGCCCATGTAGAACAGGCGCTTGCCGCCGTCGTACAGCAGGTTGTTCTCGATGACCGCACGGGCGACCGCCGCCGTGCCCTCGGGGCGCATCGTCAGGTGCTCGGCCTGGCCGTGCTTGTCGGAGCGGTCTTCGAAGGAATACATCTCCTTCTCGACGATGTCGGTGACCTCGCCGATGCCGCGCACGAACAGCGCGGTGTGCTCCAGGATGGGCGTGCGGATGTCGCGGAAGGCGAAGCGCGCCATCTGCTCGCGCACCGCGGCTTCCAGCCATTCCCAGCGTGCGGATTCGGGCGGCAACAGGTCGTTCATGCCCTTCACCGCCGAGAGCTTCTCGACCTTGGGCTGCTTCGAAGAAGGAAAAACGGGCGCCTGCGCGCCCGGAGCTTGTTCTTGGGACATTCTTTTTCTCAGGCCGTTTCTGCGACCTGCGTTTGTTGGCTGCTGCTGCTGCTGCCGAAGCGCCGCTCGACGTAGCGCTCGACCAGCGCATGGAATTCGTTGGCGATGTTCTCGCCGCGCAAGGTCAGCGCCTTCTCGCCGTCGATGAAGACGGGGGCGGCCGGCGCCTCGCCGGTGCCCGGCAGGCTGATGCCGATGTCGGCATGCTTGCTCTCGCCCGGGCCATTGACGATGCAGCCCATCACGGCCACCTTCATCGTTTCCACGCCGGGATATTTCTGGCGCCACACCGGCATCTGCATGCGCAGGTAGTCGTCGATCTGCTTGGCCAGCTCCTGGAAGGTGGTGCTGGTGGTGCGCCCGCAGCCCGGGCAGGCGGTGACGCTGGGCACGAACACCCGCATGCCCAGGGCCTGCAGGATCTCGGAGGCGACCACCACCTCCTGCGTGCGCGATTCGCCCGGCTGCGGCGTGAGCGACACGCGGATGGTGTCGCCGATGCCTTCCTGCAGCAGGATCGACAGGGCCGCGGCCGAAGCCACCGTGCCCTTGGTGCCCATGCCCGCCTCGGTCAGGCCCAGGTGCAGCGCATAGTCGCAGCGGCGCGCCAGCTCGCGGTAGACGGAGATGAGGTCCTGCACGCCGCTGACCTTGCAGCTCAGCACGATCTGCTCGCCGCCCATGCCCATGGATTCGGCCAGCCGGGCCGAACCGATGGCCGAGCTCACCAGCGCCTCGTACATCACCTGCCTGGCATCCCAGGGCTGGGCGCGGCGGCTGTTCTCGTCCATCAGGCTGGCCAGCAGCTCCTGGTCGAGGCTGCCCCAGTTCACGCCGATGCGCACCGGCTTGTTCCAGCGCATGGCCGCTTCGATCATCTGGCCGAACTGCCGGTCTTTCTTGTCGCCCTTGCCCACGTTGCCCGGGTTGATCCGGTACTTGGACAGCGCCTGCGCGCAGTCGGGGAAATCGGTGAGCAGGCGGTGGCCGTTGTAGTGGAAATCGCCGATCAGCGGCACGTCCACGCCCATGCGGTCGAGCTGCTCGCGGATGTAGGGCACCTGGGCGGCGGCCTCGGGCGTGTTGACGGTGATGCGCACCATCTCCGAGCCGGCGGCCGCCAGCTCCTTCACCTGGATGGCGGTGCCGATGGCATCGACCGTGTCGGTGTTGGTCATCGACTGGATGCGCACCGGCGCATTGCCGCCGACGGTGACGATGCGCGAGCCCCAGACCACCTTCGCCTCGCGCGAACGGCGCGGACGCGGCGCGGCCGGCTCGATGGGCAGGCAGGCGGTTTCGGGCAGGGTCTGGTCGTTCATGGCTTCACCTCGGGCTTCACCTCGAAGCGTGCCACGCTGCCGCCGCGGGTGAACGGCGACAGGTCGAAGGCCTTGCCGCGCACTTGCACATCGACACCGGCGGCCCGGCCCACCACCACCGAAAGCGGCAGGTTGCCGGTCAGCGCGACGGTCTCGCCCGGTTGCACGACACGGTAGAGCAGCTGCTTGCCGCCCGCCTCCGTCACGGAGATCCAGGATTCGGCGCGCGCATTGAAGACGATGGTCTGGCCGGCGGGGGCGTCGGCCGCAGCGGCGGACGTCGACGGACCGGCCGGTGCGGTTGCCGCCGCGGCGCCAGCGCCCGGCGCGCTTGCCGCGCCGC
>Ga0079985_1165108_pt1 | contig 11190 bp, 8 predicted proteins | sample Hof3ISUMetaT_11_FD_73497 | JGI IMG/M metagenome (GOLD analysis project Ga0079985, IMG submission 73497) | Enriched soil aggregate microbial communities from Iowa State university to study microbial drivers of carbon cycling -... | ecosystem: Environmental > Terrestrial > Soil > Agricultural land... | reverse complement strand
CCTCGCCGTCCGGGCGCGCCGGAAACTACCCGAAGTGCCGGTTCGGTGGCAGAAAAAGAGTATTTTGCACCACAATAACCCCTCAATGCCTTCGAGCCACCTTCCCCACCCCGCAGCAACGTCTTGCGACGCCACGCCGCTGACGCAGCGCGTCGGCTGGATTGCCGCGCCCGCGGGTTTCCTGGCCTATGAGTCGGCTCTTCATCACGCCGCGCACACGCCGGGCGCCGAAGTCGGGGCGCTGATGCTGGGCCTGGCGCCATTCGGGCTGATTGGCCTGGTCGCCGCGTGGCGCTGTGCCCGGCGCCTGCCCTGGCTGATCCTTCTGGCCGCTTGCGGCATCGCCCTGTGGGTCGCCCGCATGCCATTGGCCGCCCATTTCGGCTGGACTTACTTCCTGCAGCACCTTGGCGCGAACCTGGCGCTCGCCGCGATGTTCGGCCGTACGCTGCGCCGCGGCGGCACGCCACTGTGCACCGAGTTCGCGGCGGCCGTGCATGGGCCGCTGTCGCCCGACATGCGGCATTACACGAGGCGTGTCACGCAGGCCTGGACGCTGTTTTTCGCGCTGACTGCGGCCGTATCGCTGATCCTGTTCGCCCTGGCGCCGATGCCCGCCTGGTCGTCCTTCGCCAACCTCGGCACGCCCTTGCTGGTCGCGCTGATGTTCGTGGCCGAGGCCGCGTGCCGCCGCGCCTTGCTGCCGGCGGCGAAGCATACCGGCGTGCTCGATGCCGTGCGCGGCTACCGGGCCGTCATGGCCGAGCGCGCCAGCCGTGGCGGCGCGCCGCACTGAACGCGGGTTGCCCATGACCACGTTCCCAATGCTTTCGCACCCCTCCCCGGACAGCGTCGTCGCGCGAACAGACGGGCAGGCCATCACGGCCAGCCGGTTCCTGGCAGACGTCAACGCGCTGGCCGCACGGTTGCCTGCCGGCCATCATGTCTTCAATGCGTGCGCCGACCGCTACCGCTTCGCGGTCGGCCTCTGCGCCGCGCTGCTGTGCGGCAAGGTCAGCCTGCTGCCGCCGTCGCAGACGCCGGACATGGTGCGACAGCTGGCGGCCTTCGCGCCTGACGTGTTCTGCCTGCATGACGACGCCGATTGCGATGTGGCGCTGCCCCGCTTCTTCTATGCCGCCGCGGACGACCGCACGCCATCTGCTACGCAACCGGCCATCCCCGAGATCCCCGGCGATCGCCTGATGGCCTACGTGTTCACGTCCGGCTCGACCGGCCAGCCCGTCGCGCACGCCAAGACCTGGGGCGCGATGGTACGCGGCGCCCGCGCCACGGCGCAGCGCCTCGGGCTGCTCGATGGCCGCGCCTGGACCTTGGTCGGTACGCTGCCGCCGCAGCACATGTTCGGTCTGGAAGCGACCGTCATGCTGGCGCTGCAAGGCGGCGCGGCACTGGTTTCGGCCCGGGCCTTCTATCCGGCCGATATCCGCACCGCCCTGCATGCCGTGCCGCGGCCACGCGCGCTGGTGACCTCGCCGGTGCACCTGCGCGCGCTGCTGCAGGCAGCCGGCGATCTGCCGACGGCGGACCTGGTGCTCTGCGCCACTGCGCCGCTGGGCCGTGCCCTGGCGCAACAGGCGCGGACCGGCCTGGCAGCACCTGTGCTGGAGATCTATGGCAGTACCGAGACCGGTGCGCTTGCCACGCGCGCGACGGCCGACACCGAGACCTGGACGCTGCTGCCGAGCATCACGCTGGACAACCGTGCCGAACCGTCCGCCGACACCGGTTCCGCAATCGTGACGTGGGCCGCGGGCGGCCACATCGACCAGCCCGTCGCGCTCGGCGATGCCATCGAACCGATCGACGCCACGCGTTTCCGGCTCCATGGCCGCAAGGCCGACATGATCAAGATCGCGGGCAAGCGCACCTCGCTTGCCTACCTGAACCAGCAGCTCACGAGCATCGAAGGCGTGCAGGACGGTACCTTCTTCCTGCCCGATGATGTCCACGAAGACGAGGCCGCCGGCCGTGTGGTGCGCCTGGTGGCGCTGGCCGTGGCCCCTGGCGTGGCGCCCGCAAGGATCCTGCAGGCGCTGCGCGGGCGCATCGATGCCGCCTTCCTGCCCCGCCCGCTTTGCCTGGTCGAGCAGCTGCCGCGCAACGCCGCGGGCAAGCTGCCGCGCGCAGCGCTGGCGCCGCTGGTCGCGGCCCGGCTTGCGCAACGCCATGCACCGGGTTTCGTGATCGATGCCGGGCACCCGGCATTGGCCGGCCACTTCCCGGGCAACCCCGTGGTGCCCGGCGTCGTGCTGCTGGACCATGCCATCCTGCAGATCGGCGCGGCGCTGGGGCGTCCGGTGGCGGTCAGCCAGGTCGGCACGGTCAAGTTCCTCAGCCCGGTCCGGCCCGGTGAACGCGTCGAGGTCGATCATCAGTGGCAAGCCGAAGCGTCCGGCGCCAGCCCGGCCTCCCTGTGCTTTACGCTGAGCGCGAGCGGGCGCGATGTGGCCAGCGGCACGCTGACCATGCACGCCGCCCAGGGCCGACAGGAGGCATCGCCATGCTGACCTGGTTGCGCAAGGCACAGCCGCTGGACGCCAACTGGTCCAGCCGCGAGGAACGCAGCAACGTCACGCTGTTGCGCATCATGACGTGGATCTCGCTGGCGCTCGGCCGTCCGGTCGGACGCGTGGTGCTGCGGCTGATCGCGGCCTATTTCACGCTGTGCTCGCCGGCGGCGCGCCATGCATCGCGCGCCTACATGGACCGCGCGCTCGGCCGCGAGGCCGGCTGGATCGACGGCTTCCGCCACGTCTTCACGTTCGCGTCGACGATCCACGACCGCATCTACCTGCTCAACGGACGCTTCGACCTGTTCGACATCCGCCTGCACGGCGAGAAGCAGCTCGAAGAGACCATTGCGCGCGGCCAGGGCGCGTTCCTGCTCGGCGCGCACCTGGGCAGCTTCGAAGTGATCCGCGCGATGGGCCGCCAGCATCCGGACATGCGCGTCGCGATCACCATGTACGAAGAGAACGCCCACAAGCTCAACGACGTGCTGCAGTCGATCAACCCGGCCATGCGGCGCGACATGATCACGCTCGGCAAGGTCGACGCCATGCTCAAGGTGCGCGACTACCTCGACCGCGGCTACATGATCGGCATGCTGGCCGACCGCACGCTGTCGCAGCGCGCCACCGACCCGGTCCAGCAGTGCGATTTCCTCGGCGCACCGACGGGTTTCCCGACCGGGCCGCTGCGCATGGCGGCGATGCTGCGCCGGCCCGTGTTCTTTATCACGGGGCTGTATCGCGGCGGCAATCGCTATGATGTGCACTTCGTGCGGTTGGCCGATTTCTCGCAGGTTCCGCGCGGGCGCCGCGAGGCCGAGGTACAGGGTGCGCTGCAGCGCTACGTCGCGCTGCTCGAACAGTTCTGCCGTAGCGCCCCCTATAACTGGTTCAACTTCTACGACTTCTGGCACGCCGGCCCGCCGCTGTCCGAGCAGCCGCCGCCCGGCAACGAGCCCTGACCTCATGCGCCGAATCCGCCTGATCCTGCCAGCCCTGGTGCTGGGTGTTGCGCTGTTGCCCGGCATGGCCATTCCGGCGTTCGCCGCTGACAGCGGCTCGGCAGCCTGGGGCGTCGACCAGCTCATGTCCGCGCTCGCGCAGCGCAAGTCCGGCCGCGTGCAGTTCACCGAGAAGAAGTACCTGGCCATCCTGGAGCGCCCGGTGGAATCGAGCGGCGAACTCGTGTTCGTCGCGCCGGACCACCTGGAGAAGCGCACAGTCGCCCCCAAGCCTGAAAACCTGGTGCTCGATGGCGACATGATGACCGTGGAGCGCGGCGGCAAGCGTTTCACCATGCCGCTGCAGAACTACCCGGAAATCGCCGCCTTTATCGAAAGCATCCGCGGCACGCTGGCGGGCAACCGTTCCTCGCTGGAGCGTTACTACAAGCTGGGCGTGGAGGGCCGCGCGAATCGCTGGACGCTGACCCTGACGCCGGCGGATTCGCGCATGGCGGCCATCATCACCCAGGTACGCATCGAGGGCGCCCATGACGCGCTGGACAGCGTGGAAATCCGCCAGGCCGACGGCGACCGCTCGGTCATGAAGATCCGCCCCGCCACCAGGCCATGATGCCCGCGCCGCGCGGCGGGCCGCGTCCAACCGCCCTGCCGGCCGCGCGCCTGGCCGTGATCCTCTGGCTCGCGTGGCTGCTGGCCTGCGCCGCCGTCGTCACGCGCACCAGCTTTACCGCCGACCTGTCGGCTTTCCTGCCGCGCATGCCGAGCGCCGAACAGCAGTTGCTGGTCGACCAGTTGCGCGAAGGGCTGGTCTCGCGCCTGATCCTGGTTGGGGTGGAAGGCGGCGATGCCGACTGGCGCGCGGCCGTCTCGCGCACCATGGCCGCGCGCCTGCGAAAGGATGCGCGCTTCTCCGCCGTCAGCAACGGCGAGCCCGTCAACCAGGCGGCCGACCAGCGCTATCTCTACAACCACCGCTACCTGCTGAGCCCGACGGTCACGCCCGAACGGTTCTCGCAGCAGGGGCTCACGGCGGCCGTCGCGGACACCTTCGACCTGCTGGCGTCCCCTGCCGGGCTCTTCACCAAATCGCTGTTGCCGCGCGACCCCACGGGCGAGGTGATGTCGGTGATGTCGCAGCTCGACGCACAGCAGCGCGTGCCGATGCATGGCGGCGCCTGGGCCTCTCGCGATGGCAGGCGTGCCGTGCTGCTCGCGCAGACGGCCAGCGCGGGTTCCGATACCGATGGCCAGGCCAGGGCCATCGACGCCATCCGCGAGGCCTTCGCCGACGCAGCCAAGGCGGCGCCTTACCGGCTCGTGATGACGGGGCCCGGCGTGTTCTCGGTCAAGGCGCGCGACACGATCCGGCACGACGTGGAACGGCTGTCTGCCATCGGCGTTGCGATCATCGTCACGCTGCTGCTGGTGGTGTACCGGTCGGTGCCACTGCTCGTGCTCGGGCTGGTTCCGGTGCTGTCCGGCGCGCTGGCCGGCGTGGCGGCGGTCAGCCTCGGCTTTGGCGGCATGGTGCACGGGCTGACGCTCGGCTTCGGCACCACGCTGATCGGCGAGGCCGTGGACTACTCCATCTACCTGTTCGTCCAGTCGGCGCAGTACACGCGTGGCGGGCAGCGCGACAACCGCGCCTGGATTGCCGGCTTCTGGCCGACCGTGCGGCTCGGCGTGCTGACCTCGGTGTGCGGCTTTGCCTCGCTGCTGCTGTCGGGCTTTCCGGGGCTGGCGCAACTGGGCCTGTATTCGATATCCGGCCTGGCCACGGCCGCGCTGGTCACGCGCTTCGTGCTGCCGCACCTGGTTCCGGCCACCCTGCACCTGCGCGACGTCACGCCGCTCGGTACGCGCCTGGCCGCGCTGCTGGCCCGTGCCCGCCGGCTGCGCTGGCTGGTCGCGGTGATCGCCATCGCCGCCTGTGCCGTGCTGTGGGCTCGCCACGACACCTTGTGGGGGCGCGAACTGTCGGCGCTGAGCCCCGTGCCGGCGGCCGAACAGGCGCTCGACGCCTCGCTGCGCGCCGATCTCGGCGCGCCCGATGTGCGCTATCTGGTGGTGCTGTCCGGCCCGGACCAGGAATCCGTGCTGCAAGGCGCCGAGCGCGTGGCGCGGCAACTGGATCCGCTGGTCGCTTCCGGCGTCATCGGCGGCTATGAGAGCCCCGCGCGCTACCTCCCCAGCGCCGCCACGCAGCGCGCGCGCCAGGCCAGCCTGCCGACGCCTGACGAACTGGCGCGGCGTCTGGATGCGGCGGTCGCGCGGCAACCGGTGCGCCGGGAGCTGTTCGCCCCGTTCCTGGCCGAGGCCGGCCAGGCCCGCACCGCTGCGCCGTTGCGGCGCGAAGACCTGAAAGGCACTTCGATGGCGCTGGCCATCGATGCCCTGCTCACGCGGCATGGCGACCAGTGGAATGCCACCCTGCCCCTGCGCGCGCCAGCGTCGGCCAAAGCCACCGACGTGCTGGACAGCCAGCCGATACGCGCGGCATTGGACCGCGCCGGCGTCAGCCATGCGCTCTTTGTCGACCTCAAGCGCGAATCGGACCAGCTCTACGGCGGCTACATGCGAGAGGCGCTGCACCTGTCGCTGGGTGGCGTGCTCGCCATCCTGGTGCTGCTGTCGGTAGCGCTGCGTTCGCCCAGGCGCGTGCTGGCGACCGTACTGCCGCTTGCCGCCGCGGCCCTGGCTGTCATGGGCGGGCTGGCTGCGCTGGGTCAACCGCTCAACCTGCTGCACCTGGTGGGCCTGCTGCTGCTCGTGGCAGTGGGATCGAACTACGCGCTGTTCTTCAATGGGGCGGCCAGTACGGGGCCGACGACAGCCATTTCGGCGCATACACTGGTATCGCTGCTGCTGGCAAACCTGACCACCGTAGCCGCCTTCGGGTTGCTGGCCTGGTCGGACCTGCCACTGCTGAAGGCATTCGGGCTGACCGTCGGGCCGGGGGCGGTACTGGCGCTGTGCTTCTCGGCCATCCTGGCGCGCGCGCCGGCGAACCGCCGCCGCACCACGGCCGGACAACCGTAAGACGTTTGTGATGAATCCTGCAACCCACCCGCCTGTCCCGGCACACAACCAGCGCCCAGTCCCCACGCGCCAATGGAGGCCGGGCATGCTGCTGTACGGCGCAGGCCTGGTGCATGTGGTGGCCGCGGCCGCGGTGCTGGCCGATCCTTCCACGCTGGGATGGGCCGCGGCCGGTGTCGGCACCACACATGCCACGCTGGCGGCAGTGGGACTGTGGCCGCGCAGCACCTGGCTGGGTCCGAACGTGCTGCGCCTGCCGCGCGCGGCGGGCCGCAGCGTCGCCCTGACCTTTGACGACGGCCCGCATCCGGAAATGACGCCACGCGTGCTCGACCTGCTTGACGTCCATGGCGCGCACGCCACTTTCTTCTGCGTCGGCGAACGCGCGGCACGCTATCCGGGAATGGTGCGCGAAATCGTGCGCAGGGGTCACACGGTGGAAAACCACAGCATGCACCACCGGCTCGATTTCTCGCTGTTCGGGCCATGGCGCATGCGGCGGGAGATTCGCGAGGCGCAGCAACTGCTGGCCGATATCACAGGACAAGCGCCGCGCTTCTTCCGTGCCCCTGCCGGCCTGCGCAACCCGCTGCTGGAACCGCTGCTGTGCGCCGAAGGCCTGCGGCTTGCCGCGTGGACCCGTCGCGGCTTCGACACACGCAACGGCGACCGCGCGGCCAGCGTCGCCCGGCTACTCACGCGCAACCTGGGCGCCGGCGATGTGCTGCTGCTGCACGATGGCAACAGCGGCGTCGACGCTTCCGGCAAGCCGCACTGCACCACGGTTCTGCCAGGACTGCTAGCGGCCATTGCCAACGCGGGCCTGCAGTGCGTGACACTGCCCGCCGGCATGGCAGCGGAGGCCCCGCGCACCGCTTGATACAATCCATTCACCCCCGCGCACCCCACACCACGGACCCAGTGTCGCCGCTCCATCTCTCGCATTTCACTGCCACCAGTTGCATCGGTACCGGCCTTGACGACACGCTGAGCGCCCTGCGCGAACAGCGCGGCGGCCTGGCGCCCTGCCGGTTCGCAGACGTCCGCCTTGATACCTGGATCGGAGAAGTCCCGGGCGTAGAGGCTGTCACCCTTCCCCCTGCGCTGGCGGACTTTGAATGCCGCAACAATCGCCTCGCGTTGCTCGCGCTGGAACAGGACGGTTTCGCCGATCGTGTCAGGGAAGCCGTGGCGCGGTATGGCGCGGACCGTATCGGGGTGTTCCTCGGCACCAGTACGGCCGGCGTGCTGCAGACCGAGCTGGCCTACCGCCAGCGCGACCCGCAGACCGGCGCACTGCCCGCCGGGTTCAGCTATGCCGGCACCCACAGCCCGTATTCGCTGCCCGGCTTCGTGCGCGCGTATTTCGGGCTGAAAGGCCCGGCCGCCGCGGTGTCGTCGGCATGCTCGTCGGGGGCGAAGGTGTTTGCCTCGGCACGCCGCCTGATGGAAGCGGGACTGATCGACGCGGCCGTGGTCGGCGGCGTGGACTCGCTGTGCCACACCACGCTGTATGGATTCGATTCGCTGGAACTGCTGTCGGACCAGCCGTGCCGGCCGTCCGACGCCGACCGCAACGGCATCTCGATCGGCGAAGCCGCGGCATTCGTGCTGGTCGAGCGCGCGCCGGAATCGGCACAGGCACCGGAAGACGCCGTCCTGCTGCTTGGCATCGGTGAATCGAGCGACGCCCACCACATGTCCGCGCCGCATCCCGAGGGACTGGGCGCGCGCATGGCCATGGCGCAGGCGCTGGCCAGTGCCGGCGTCGCGCCGGCACAGGTCGACTACGTCAACCTGCACGGCACCGCCACGCGTGCCAATGACGCCGCCGAGGCGCGCGCGCTCAACGCGCTGTTGCCGGGTACGCCGTGCAGTTCTACCAAAGGCGCCACCGGACATACGCTCGGCGCCGCGGGCGCGCTCGAGGCGGTGATTTGTGCGCTGGCGCTGCGCCATGGGCTGCTGCCGGGGGGCATCAACACCACGCAGGTGGATCCGGCGCTGGCGCTCGACTACCGCCTCGCCAGCCGCGAACAGCCGCTGCGGCATGTGCTGAGCAACGCGTTCGGTTTTGGCGGTTCCAACTGCAGCCTGCTGCTCGGGCGCGCAACCGGCGGGAAATGACCATGGGCGCACCGCTTCTCGCCTTTATCGAGGGCATCGGCGTGCTGGGCCCGGGGCTCGGCAACTGGGCACAGGCCGGCGGTGTGCTCGCTGGCCGCGAGCCCTACCAGCCCGCGCCGACCGAACTGGCGCCGCCGGCCATCCTGCCGCCGGCCGAGCGCCGCCGCAGTGGTACCGCCGTCAGGCTGGCGCTTGGCATCGGGCAACAGGCCGTGGATGCTGGCGGCATGGAGGCTGCGGACCTGCCCACGGTGATCACGTCGTCGAGCGCGGATGGCCACAACTTCCACGCGATCTGCGAAGCGCTGGCGCAGCCCGAGCCGCTGATGTCGCCGACGCGCTTCCACAACTCGGTCCACAACGTCGCGGCCGGGTACTGGTCGATTGCCACGCGCGCCATGCGCCCGGCCAATGTGCTGAGCGCGCTGGATGCCAGCTTCGCCGCCGGGCTGCTGGAAGCGGCCGCCCAGGTGTCGGCCGACCAGGAGCCGTGCCTGCTGATCGCCTACGACTCCGATTACCCGGAACCGCTGCGCACGCTGCGGCCCATTGCCGCGCCGTTCGGCGTGGCGCTGCTGTTGTCGCCGCGCGCGTCGGAACGATCGCTGGCACGGATTGAAGTGGGATTGGCGCACGCCCCCGTGACGCCGATGGACGATGCCGCGCTGGATAACCTGCGCCGCTCGATACCGACTGCGCGCGCGCTGCCGTTGCTGCGCGCTTTCTCCCTGCAGTCCGCGTGCACGGTCGTGATCGATTATCTGGAAGACCTGCAGCTGCAAGTCGCCGTGCAACCGGCAGCGCGGCCTGGAACTGGCGGGTAACGTGCCAACGCCTCACACGCCGCTGGACCACGCCTGGATCGCGGCCCGAATCCCTCATCAGGGCAGCATGTGCCTGCTCGACAGCGTGCTCGACTGGAACGCGGACTTCATCCGCTGCGAGGCCACGAGCCACCGCGGCGCCGACAATCCGCTGCGCGCGCATGGCCGGCTGGCCGCCGTGTGCGGCGTGGAATACGCGGCGCAGGCCATGGCCGTGCATGGCGCAGTGCTGCAGCAAGGCGCGCAGCGGCCGCGCATGGGCTACCTGGCCAGCGTGCGCAAGCTGGTGCTGGACGTCGAAAGGCTCGACGATATTGACGGACCGCTGACCATCGAAGCGCATCGCGTCAGCGGCGAAGGCGCCAACGTGCTTTACACGTTCGAAGTCAGCGGTGGCGGCAAGCGATTGCTTTCCGGCCGGGCGGCGGTCATTCTCGACGTGGCGCTGCCCGGCGCCGCCTGATCGGCCTGATCCGCTGGATCCGCCTTAGGCCTTGGGCGCAGGCAGGATCTTGCCCGAGACCTCGCCAAAGCCCACGACAAAGCCGTTGCCCTGTGCAAACCCGCTCATGATGATTTCGTCGCCGTCCTCGAGGAAGGCGCGGCTGCTGCCGTCGGCCAGCTGGAGCGGCTCGGCGCCGTTGCGCGTCAGTTCCAGCAGGCTGCCGTAGGAATCAGGCGTGGTGCCGCTGATCGTGCCCGAGCCCATCAGGTCGCCCACGCGCACATTGCAGCCCGACACCGTGTGGTGCGCCAGCTGCTGCGCCATGGTCCAGTACATCGCCTTGAAGTTGGTGCGGCAGATCGTGCTCGGCGCGGCGGCGCCTTGCGGGCGCAGGGCCACTTCCAGCGCGATGTCGTAGGCGTTCTTGCTGTGCTGCTGCAGGTACGGCAGCGGCTCCGGCGACTGCGCGGGATTGTCGCGGCGGAACGGCTCCAGCGCTTCCATGGTCACCACCCACGGCGAAATCGAGGTACCGAAGCCCTTGGAGTTGAACGGTCCGAGCGGCACGTATTCCCACTGCTGGATGTCACGTGCGCTCCAGTCATTGAGCAGCACCATGCCGAACATATGGTCCGGCGCATCGGCAGTGCTGACCGGCTCGCCCAGCGCGGATTCCTTGCCGACGATAAAGCCGACTTCGAGTTCGAAGTCCAGCTTGCGGCACGGCCCGAAGATGGGGCGCGCCTCGTTCGGCAGCTTGATCTGGCCGTTCGGGCGGCGCAGGTCGGTACCGCTCACCACCACGGAACTGGCGCGGCCGTTATAGCCGATCGGGATTTCCAGCCAGTTCGGCAACAGCGCGTTTTCCGGGTCGCGGAACATGCGGCCAACGTTGGTGGCGTGCTCTTTGGACGAATAGAAGTCGGTATAGCCCGGGATTTCGACGGGCAGGTGCAACGTGACCTGATCCATCGGCACGAGTGCGCGGTCGCGCAGCGCGGCGTTGTCGCGCAGGGCGGCGTCGGCGTCCGACAGCAGCGCCGTCAGGCGCTGGCGGGTTGCCGACCACACCGGCTTGCCCAGCGCGATAAAGCGGTTCAGGCTGGCGGCGGCAAAGCTGCCCTTGGCTGCCGCGGGCAGCAGGCCGGCTTCGTCGAGCGCGGCGAGATCCAGCACAACATTGCCGATTGCCACGCCAACGCGTGCGGGCTGGCCTTTTACGGAGAAGATGCCAAACGGCAGGTTCTGCAGGGGGC
>Ga0079985_1019846_pt1 | contig 11241 bp, 15 predicted proteins | sample Hof3ISUMetaT_11_FD_73497 | JGI IMG/M metagenome (GOLD analysis project Ga0079985, IMG submission 73497) | Enriched soil aggregate microbial communities from Iowa State university to study microbial drivers of carbon cycling -... | ecosystem: Environmental > Terrestrial > Soil > Agricultural land... | reverse complement strand
CACAAATGAAAACGCCGGCGCGAGGCCGGCGTTTTCGTCAGGCTTGGATGCCCGTCAGTGCTTGAGGTTCTTGCGCAGGCGCTCGAGCGCCTGCAGCTGGGTCAGCGCGGCGACCAGCTTGGCCTGCGCCTCGGCCACGTCGATGGTGTCGGAGCGGTTGGCCAGGGCGTCCTCGGCCTCCTTCTTGGCCGCCAGCGCGGCCGCCTCGTCGATGTCTTCCGAGCGCATCGCGGTATCGGCCAGCACGGTGACCGTGTGCGGCTGCACCTCGAGAATGCCGCCACCGGTGATCGAGATGTCGACCTTTTCGCCATCGACCTGGGTGACGATGACCTTGCCGGGCTTCAGGCGGGTAATCAACGGGGCATGCCGCGGCGTGATGCCGAGCTCGCCCTGGTCGCCGGTGGCGACGACCATCGTGGCCTCGCCCGCATAGATCGCGGCTTCGGCACTGACGACTTCGACGCGGATGGTGCTTGCCATGGGATGTCTCGCTTTGCTCGACGTGAACGGGGAACAGTGGACAGGGAACTGGAGGTCCAGGCGACGGCGAACTACGTTCCCGTTCCCTGTGCCCCGTTCCCGGCCCTACATCAGGCCGCCTTCTTGGCGGTCATCTCCTCGCCCTTCTTGATCGCCTCGTCGATGCCGCCGACCATGTAGAACGCCTGCTCCGGCAGGTGATCCACGTCGCCGTCGACGATCATCTTGAAGCCGCGGATGGTTTCCTTCAGCGACACGTACTTGCCCGGGGCGCCAGTGAACACCTCGGCCACGTGGAAGGGCTGGCTGAAGAAGCGCTCGCACTTGCGCGCGCGCGACACCACCTGCTTGTCTTCCTCGGAAAGCTCGTCCATGCCGAGAATGGCGATGATGTCCTTGAGCTCCTTGTAGCGCTGCAGCATGCCCTGCACGCGGCGCGCGACTTCGTAGTGCTCCTGGCCGATCACGTTCGGGTCGAGCTGGCGGCTGGTCGAGTCCAGCGGGTCCACCGCCGGATAGATGCCGAGCGAGGCGATGTTGCGCGACAGCACCACGGTGGCGTCCAGGTGCGCGAAGGTGGTGGCCGGCGACGGGTCGGTGAGGTCGTCCGCGGGCACGTACACGGCCTGGATCGAGGTGATCGAGCCGGTCTTGGTGGAGGTGATGCGCTCCTGCAGCACGCCCATTTCCTCGGCCAGGGTCGGCTGGTAACCCACTGCGGACGGCATGCGGCCGAGCAGTGCGGACACCTCGGTACCGGCCAGGGTGTAGCGGTAGATGTTGTCGACGAACAAGAGCACGTCCTTGCCCTTGCCGCTCGCGTCCTTCTGGTCGCGGAAGTACTCGGCCATGGTCAGGCCCGTCAACGCCACGCGCAGGCGGTTGCCCGGCGGCTCGTTCATCTGGCCGTAGACCATCGCCACTTTCGACTCGGGCAGGTTGTCGAGCTTGACCACGCCCGCGTCCTGCATCTCGTGGTAGAAGTCGTTGCCCTCGCGGGTGCGCTCGCCGACGCCGGCAAACACCGACAGGCCCGAGTGCTGCGTGGCGATGTTGTTGATCAGCTCCAGCATGTTCACCGTCTTGCCCACGCCGGCGCCGCCGAACAGGCCGACCTTGCCGCCCTTGGCGAACGGGCAGACCAGGTCGATCACCTTGATGCCGGTTTCCAGGAGCTCGTTGGCCGCGGCCTGCTCGTCGTAGGACGGAGCCTCGCGGTGGATGACCCAGTGATCCTGCGCCTCGATCGGGCCGATCTCGTCGATCGGGTTGCCGAGCACGTCCATGATGCGGCCCAGCGTGGCGGCGCCGACCGGCACCTTGATGCCCTCGCCGGTGTTGTGCGCGACCAGCCCGCGGCGCAGGCCCTCGGTGGAGCCGAGCGCGATCGTTCGCACGATGCCGTCGCCGAGCACCTGCTGGACTTCCAGCGTGATGTCCATGCCGTCGATCTTCAGTGCGTCATACACCTGCGGCACCTGATCGCGCGCGAACTCGACGTCGATGACCGCGCCGATGATCTGAACAACTTTGCCCTGGCTCATGGATGTGCTCCGGATGGGATCTTTCAGTATTCAAAAAGCGCCGAAGAAACGTCGCTCTTAGTTAAGAGTGCAACCATGGATGGTTGCTTTTTGATCTTGCTCTGCGGTCATGGATGACCGCACTAATAAACACAGCAATCTTCAAACCGCCGCAGCGCCGCCCACAATCTCGGAAATCTCCTGCGTGATCGCCGCCTGGCGCGCCTTGTTGTAGCTCAGCGTCAACTCGGCGATGACCTTGTTGGCGTTGTCCGAGGCGCTCTTCATCGCGACCATGCGCGCGGCATGCTCGCTGGCCAGGTTCTCCAGCGCGCCCTGGTAGACCACCGACTCGATGTAGCGGCCGAGCACGTGCTCCAGCACCGCCGCCGCATCGGGTTCGTAGATGTAGTCCCAGTCGTGGCTCTGCTCCAGCGTGATGCCGGCATAGGCCGACTCGCCGGCCGCCTGGTGCGCCGACAGCTCCGCGGCCACCAGCGGCAGCGGCAGCAACGTGTCGACCGTCGGCTTCTGCGTCATGGTGTTGACGAAGTCGTTGTAGGCCAGGAACACGCGGTCCAGACCGTTGGCCGTATAGGCGTCCAGCACGACCTTGATCACGCCGACCAGCTGCTCCAGCTTCGGTCGCTCGCCGAGCTGGCTGACGCTGCCGACCAGGTTGACACCGCGGATGTGGCGGAAGAACTGGATCGCCTTCTGGCCGATCGCCACCACGTCGACCTGCACGTGCTGGTCCTGCCACTGGCGGATCACCGGCAGCAGGCGGCGGAACAGGTTGGAGTTGAGGCCGCCGCACAGGCCGCGGTCGGTGGAGATCACGATGAACGCCACGCGTGCGACGTTGTCGCGTTCGATCAGGAACGGATGCTTGAAGTCGGTGTTGGCCTGCGCCACGTGCGCGATCACCCGGCGCATCATCCGCGCGTACGGCCGCGAGGCTTTCATCAGATCCTGCGCACGGCGGATCTTGGAGGCCGAGACCATTTCGAGCGCGCGCGTCACCTTGCGCATGTTCTGCGTGCTCTTGATCTTGGTTTTGATTTCGCGTCCGCTTGCCATGGGTCTCGCTCGCTATGCTCGCTCGGGGGAACGTGGGATCAGGCCGGGCTTGCCGCTACCCGTCTGTCCCCGGTTCCCTGCTTCCCGTTCCCGGGCTGGATTACCAGCTCCCGGTCTTCTTGTATTCGTCCAGGCCGCTCTTGAAGACGCCCTCGATCTCGCCGTTCCAGTTGCCGCTGGCCACGATCTGCTTCATCAGATCCTCGTGGTTCTGGTGGAAGAACGCGTGCAGGCCTTTCTCGAACGGCAGCACCTGGGCCACGGCCAAGTCATCGAGGTAGCCCTTCTCGGCGGCGTACACCGACAGCGCCAGTTCGGCGATCGACAGCGGCGCGTACTGCTTCTGCTTCATCAGTTCGGTCACGCGCTGGCCACGGTCGAGCTGGGCGCGGGTGGCCGGGTCCAGATCCGAGGCAAACTGCGCGAACGCGGCCAGCTCACGGAACTGCGCCAGCGACAGCTTGACGCCGCCGGAGAGCTTCTTGACGATCTTGGTCTGCGCTGCACCACCCACGCGCGACACCGAGATGCCGGCATTCACGGCCGGGCGGATGCCGGCGTTGAACAGGTCGGTCTCCAGGAAGATCTGACCGTCGGTGATCGAGATCACGTTGGTCGGCACGAACGCCGAAACGTCGCCGGCCTGGGTTTCGATGATCGGCAGCGCGGTGAGCGAGCCAGTCTTGCCCTTGATCTCGCCGTGGGTTTCGCGCTCGACGTAGGCCTCGTTGACGCGCGCGGCGCGCTCGAGCAGACGCGAGTGCAGGTAGAACACGTCACCCGGGTAGGCTTCGCGGCCCGGCGGGCGCTTGAGCAACAACGAGATCTGGCGGTACGCCACGGCCTGCTTGGACAGGTCGTCGTAAACGATCAGCGCGTCTTCGCCGCGATCACGGAAGTACTCGCCCATGGCGCAGCCCGAATACGGCGCGATGTACTGCAGCGCGGCCGACTCGGACGCCGAAGCCACCACGACAATCGTGTTGGCCAGCGCGCCGTTCTCTTCCAGCTTGCGCACCACGTTGGCGATCGACGAGCGCTTCTGGCCGATGGCGACGTAGATGCTGTAGATGCCCGAGTTCTTCTGGTTGATGATCGCGTCGATCGCCACCGCGGTCTTGCCGGTCTGGCGGTCGCCGATGATCAGCTCACGCTGGCCGCGGCCGATCGGGATCATCGAGTCGATCGCCTTGTAGCCGGTCTGCACCGGCTGGTCGACCGACTTACGCCACACCACGCCCGGCGCGACCTTCTCGATCGGCGAGGTCTTCTTGGCGTTGATCGGCCCCTTGCCGTCGATCGGGTTGCCCAGCGCGTCGACCACGCGGCCGAGCAGCTCGGGGCCGACCGGCACCTCGAGGATGCGACCGGTGGTCTTGGCGGTGTCGCCTTCCTTCAGGTGCTGGTATTCGCCCAGCACCACCGCGCCGACCGAGTCGCGCTCGAGGTTCAGCGCCAGCGCGTAGGCGTTGCCCGGCAGCTCGATCATCTCGCCCTGCATCACGTCGGCGAGGCCGTGGATGCGCACGATGCCGTCGGACACGCTGATGATCGTGCCCTCGTTGCGGGCCTCCGCGCCGAGCTTGAACTGCTCGATGCGGCTCTTGATCAGTTCGCTGATCTCGGACGGGTTCAAAGTGGTGCTGGACATGGTCGCTTCCTGAAATGGGGTGAGACTAAAGACTCAACGCGCTGGCCAGCCGCGCCAGGCGGCCGCGCGCGGAGCCGTCGATCACTTCGCTGCCGGTATCGATCACCACACCACCGAGCAGGGCCGGATCGATGTGGGTTTCCAGCTCGATCTCGCGCTTGAAGCGGCGCTTGAGCGACGCCGCCAGCTGCTCGGCCTGGCCGGCGTCCAGCGCCATCGCGCTGGTCACCTTGACCTTGAGCTGGGAGCCGGCCTCGCGCTTGTACTGTTCGTACAGTTCGGCCACTTCCGGCAACAGCACCAGGCGGCCCTGTTCGGCCAGCGTGGCCAGGAACTGCGCGAATGGCGCGCTCGCGTCCATGCCCTGCGGCAGGTGCAACGCCACCAGTTGCTTGGCCTGCATGCGCGGATCGCCAACCAGCGCGGCCACACGCGGAGCCTGCGCCACTGCAGCGGCGAAGGCCAATGCCTGCGACCAGTCGCCAAGCGCGCCGGACTCGTGCGCCAGCTCGAAGGCGGCGCGCGCGTACGGGCGGGCGAGGGTAATTGCCTGGGCCATGGTCAGATCTCGGTCGCGAGCTGATCGAGCAAGGCCTTGTGCGCGGCCGGGTCGATCTCGCGCTGCACGATCTTGGCGGCGCCCTGCACGGCCAGCGCGCCAACCTTGTCGCGCAACTCCTCGCGCGCACGCTGCGCCATCGAGGCGATGTCGTCCTGCGCGCTCGCCTTCAGCCGGTTGATCTCGCCGATCGCGTCGGCGCGGGCCTTGTCGAGGATCTGATTGGCCTGCTGCTGGGCGCGGTCGATGATCTCGGAGGCCTGCTGGCGCGCCACCTTGATCTCCGCGGCCACCTTGCTGTCGGCATCGCGCAGCTCGGCGCGGGCGCGCTCGGCGGCGTCGAGGCCCTCGGCAATCTTGAGCTGGCGCTCTTCGATGGCCTTGTTGATGTACGGCCAGATGAACTGGACGCAAAACCAGATCAGGATGGCGAAGGCAATCATTTCGCCAATCAAGGTCGCGTTGAAATCCATCGCTGCGTTACCTGTAGATACGGGGTGGAACGGTTACGGGCGCCGGGATGGCGCCCGTAGGGGACGGCGCCGAAGCGCCGTCGTCGACTCAGCCGGCGGCCAACAGGTTGGCCAGCAGCGGGTTGGCCACGGCGAAGTACATCGCCAGTGCCACGCCGATCAGGAACGCCGCGTCGATCAGGCCGGCGAGCAGGAACATGCGGCCTTGCAGCAACGGCACCAGTTCCGGCTGGCGGGCGGCCGCCTCGAGGAACTTCGAGCCCATCACGCCGATACCGATACAGGCGCCGAGCGCACCCAGGCCGATGATGAGGCCCAACGCAATGGCGGTGAAACCCTGGACTTGAGCAATGTGAGCGACTAGTTCCACGACGTTCTCCTAGAGAAAATAAAAGCTGTTGTTCGGGTTGGTGGATAAGCAATCAATGGTGTTCGTGGGCCATCGAGATGTACACGACGGTCAGCACCATGAAGATGAAGGCCTGGATCGCGATGATCAGGATGTGGAAGATGCCCCACGCGGTGTAGCCCAGGATGCCCATGCCGTACAGCAGCCAGCTGCCGGTGCTGAACAGGCCGGCGATCAGCATGAACACCAGCTCGCCGGCGTACATGTTGCCGAACAGTCGCATGGCCAGGCTTACCGGCTTGGAGGCCAGCTCGACGATGTTCAGGGCAAAGTTGGGAATCCACAGCAGCGGGTGCTTGCCGAAAGGCGCGGTGAACAGCTCGTGCATGTAGCCGCGGAAGCCCTTCGCCTTGAAGCTGTAGAAGATGACCAGGACCAGCACCGTCAGCGACATCGCGAAGGTCATGTTGACGTCCGCGGTCGGCACCGCACGGAAATGGCCGATGCCGAACTGCTCGGTGATCCACGGCAGCAGGTCCACCGGCAACAGGTCCATCGCGTTCATCAGGAACACCCAGACGAATACGGTCAGCGCAAGGGGCCCAAGGATGCGCCGATCGCCGTGGAAGACGTCCTTGACCTGGCCGTCGATGAACTCCAGCACCAGCTCCACGAACGCCTGCCCCTTGCCGGGTACACCGGCGGTGGCCTTGCGCGCCTTCAGCCAGAACCACAGGCAGAACAGCACGCCGAGCGCCAGCGACACCGTCACCGAGTCCAGATGCACCGACCAGAAACCCTTCTCGCCGACATGCGGGGTCAGGTGCTGCAGGTGGTGGGAAATGTATTCGGTAAGACCGCCGTGCGGCTCGCTTGCCATGTGTCAACCCTTGAATCGAAACGCCAGCAGATGGACCGCGTAGGCAGCCGCCAGCCCCGTGATGGCGGCCAGCGGCGGCAATTTCAGTTGAATCAGGATCATGCCCATCCCGCCGATGACCACGATCCATTTGAGGATCATGCCCAACAACAGCCGGCCCAGCGCCAAGCCTGCCCCGTGCATCCCGGCGAAGGCCCGCGCGCCAAGCAGCGCGGTGCCCAACGCCACCACAAGGGCGCCCGCAGCGGCCGCCAATGCTTCGCGGCGCCCCTGCAACAGGAAGACAAGGCCGACCAGCGCCGCCACGGCGATCTGCCACATCACGATGCGCAGCGCCAGACGACGACCGGAGGCAAGACTGTTGAGCACGTGTGTCCCCGCGAGGCTTCGCACCAGGCGTCACCCATCCGCTACGGGCCACGATCCAATCCGCAAAAGTATATCAGTGGCCCGTTTGCAGGGACAAGCCGCAACGCCTGCGGCATCTTGTCGTGCAGGGCGTCGGCGTTTGATTTGTACGGGCGCAGGATCATGCGATCGCGGCAAAAGAAAAGGCCGGACAAAAGTCCGGCCTTGGGCAGGGCGTCCCCGCGGGGAGGACGTGGGGACGCGAAAAGTTTTACTTGGCAGCAGCCTTGCGATTGCTCGTCGCGGCGACCGCGTCATTGGCGGCCTGCATCGGCTGCGCCAGCGCGCCGAGCGACTCGGCCGTCTGCTGGCCGACGGCAACCAGGCCCTGCGTCAGCACGACCGTCTGCTCGGCCTGCGCGCGACCGAGCGCCACGCCCTTGTCCCACAGGCCGCGCAGGCCATCGGGATCGCGCAGTTCGCCGGCGGCGGTGAAGAACTCGGCGGCCGAGCGCGACTGCTGCTCGAGCGCACCCAACTGCAGGCTGGCGGCCTGCTCGAAGCCCTTCAGCAGCAGCGCCTGCGCCTTGAAGGCGTTGTCGGCGAACTGGCGGGCGTAGGTGAACACCTGGGAATCGAATGCTTGCGTCATGGCTAGTCCCTCGTTGGGGGTCTGGGTATGGGGATCAGCCTATCAGCATTTTTTGTGCATTGCAACATACCATGGACGCATATGCTCCATAGCTTACTAACGATGCGTTTTGCGGCGCGTCAGAAACTGGCTCGACTGCAACTGGCTGCCGACGTACAGGTCTCATGCACCACCACGCGGTCCAGCCCCGGCACCGTCGCCTCCAGGCGCCGGAAGACCCATCGCGCCAGCATTTCACTGGTCGGGTTGTCCAGGCCCTCGATCTCGTTGAGGTAGTGATGATCCAACTGCTCAAAGAGCGGCGCGAACGCCGCCTTGATATCGGCAAAGTCCATCACCCAGCCCAGCGTTGAATCCGGTTCGCCCTCGACGTGGATCTCGATGCGGAACGAATGTCCGTGCAGCCGCCCGCACTTGTGCCCGGCCGGCACGTGCGGCAGGCGGTGGGCCGCCTCGATCTGGAAAACCTTATGGATATGCATGGGCGGATACCGAACGTTGAGCCACCGCCGACGTCATAAGGCCGGCATCGTCGAAGTGGCTGTCGCCGGCGGAAGCCACGCCTGACGTGCGCGATGCGGCGGTCCCGGCGATGTCCGGGGCATCGCGTGCGTGGTGGCTATGGGTGGACTCGAACCACCGACCCCAGCATTATGAGTGCTGTGCTCTAACCGGCTGAGCTACATAGCCTTGAGACATCGCCGGCACGGGCCAACGAAGCCCGTCAGTGTAATCGCGGCATCGGGCCGGTTCAAGCCTCTTCGCTTTCCACGGTGGCCCCGCTATGGTTCGGTCCGAGCCCCGGCCGCTGCATGCGCGGCAGGCGGAGCCCAGGAGCCGACATGATCGATGCGGATGGCTATCGCCCCAACGTAGGCGTCGTCCTGCTGAACGCGGACGGGCGCCTGTTCTGGGCTCGCCGCGTCAACCACGACGGCTGGCAGTTCCCGCAGGGCGGCATGCGCAGCGACGAAACGCCACTCGAAGCGATGTATCGCGAGCTGGCCGAGGAAACCGGGCTCTTGCCCGAGCACGTCGAAGTGATCGCCAGTACGCGCGGCTGGCTGCGCTACCGCCTGCCCAACCGCTACGTGCGTCACCATCAACGCCCCACCTGCATCGGCCAGAAGCAGGTGTGGTTCCTGTTGCGGTTGGTCGGCACCGAGGATGCGCTGCGCCTGGATGCCTGCGACAAGCCCGAGTTCGACATCTGGCGCTGGGTCGATTTCTGGTATCCGGCAATCCATGTGGTCAGCTTCAAGCGCCAGGTATACGAGCGCGCACTGCGCCATTTCGCGCCGCTGGTGGAAGACCTGCTGCAGGTCCAACTGGGCACCATGCCACGCGCCGCCGCCGCGCCCGCGGCGGGGAAACGCGCGGTCGCGTGAAATCATACGAACCTAGTTGACAATCATTCGCATTCGCGCTGGAATGCGCGGCCATGTACATCTGCCTTTGCAATGCCGTCACCGACGGCGACATCCGCCGGGCCGTGGCCGACGGCGTGCGCGACTTCGCCGAATTGCAGGCGCGTACCGGCTGCTCGGACTGTTGCGGCTGCTGCGAACCGGAAGCACGCGCCACGCTGGAGGCCGCCTTGGCCCAGGTGAGCTTCCCGCTGCCGCTGATCACCGCCTGAGCCGCGCCGGTCCGGCCGCGCCGGACGCATGCCGTGGTGCCGCCGCGGCCGCAAACCACAACCATTCGCGTTACTCCATGGGGTGCGGCAAGTTCGTATAGTCGATGGCCGACCCGCACCGGAGATCTCCATGAAAGGCGACGCCAAGGTCATCGAGCACCTCAACAAGATGCTCTACAACGAACTGACCGCGATCAACCAGTATTTCCTGCACTCGCGCATGTTCAAGAACTGGGGTTACCGCGAGCTGGCCGAGCATGAGTACGAGGAATCGATCGACGAGATGAAACACGCCGATCGGCTGATCGAGCGCATCCTGTTTCTCGAGGGCCTGCCCAACCTGCAGCACCTGGGCAAGCTGCGCATCGGCGAAAACGTACCCGAATGCATCCAGGGCGACCTCGACCTGGAACTCGCGGCCACCATCGACCTGCGCCAGGCCATCGCCCATTGCGAAGGCATCGCCGACTACGTCAGTCGCGATCTGCTCAAGATCATCCTGCACGACGAGGAAGAGCACATCGACTGGCTCGAGACTCAGCTCGGCGTGATACGCGAGATCGGCCTCGAACGTTACCTGCAAAGCAAGCTCGGCAGCTGATCGAGCACCTGCGGTCGAACATCGCGTCAATCGGTGCGGCCGTTCCTTGACGCTCTCGTCACGCAACAGCTATACCGGTCGTCCCCTCATCGCGAATGTCCCATGGCCTCACGCCCGCCCCCGCGCTTCGTGGTGCGCCCACAGGATGACGCCAGCCAGCGCCGCCGCCGGCTGTGGCTCGGCGCCGCGTGGCTGGCCAGCTTGCTGCTGACCGGATGGATCGTCGGCACGCTGGCCTGGCGCACCACGCCGGCCGCGGCCGACCACCGCCAGGCGCGGGCGCTGGCCGCGCAGAACGATACGCTGCGGCAGCAGATCGCCAACCTTACCCGCGCGCAACAGGTCACCGAGGTCGCCACGCGCTCGTTGCAGGGCACGCTGGCCGAGCGCGAGGAGGAAATCAACGGCCTGCGCGCGGACCTGGGTTTCTATTCGCGCCTGGTAGGCGGCAGCGCGCAGCGCGAGGGGCTCAAGGTGCAGGAGGTGCAACTGCGTCCGGTACGCGGCTCACGTGCCTGGAACCTCGCCCTGAGCCTGACCCAGAACGCCAAGCGCGGCAGCGACGTGCAGGGCACCGTCACGCTCGGCGTCGAAGGCGTGCGCGGCGACAAGGTGGTGGCGCTGGACTGGGCCGCGCTCGGCGATGCGGCACAGAAAGACGGCTTGCCGTTCCGCTTCCGTTATTTCCAGCAGCTGCACGCCACCTTTGTGCTGCCGGCCGGCTACAAGCCGACCCGACTGCGTATCCACGTGCAACCGGCCGGCGACCAGGCCATCGACCGCACGGTCGCCTGGAGCGAAGCCCTGTCGGGCAACCTGACCACGATCGAAGGGGGAAACTGACCATGCTCAACCGCAAACGTTCCGACCGCCCGGCCAATGCCAGCCACGACACCAGCCTGATCGCCCGCGGCACCGTAATCCGCGGCGACCTGCGCTTCAGCGGCGCACTGCACCTGGACGGCTGCATCGAGGGCGCGGTGCTGGCCGACGGCGAGGATGC
>Ga0079985_1004865_pt1 | contig 11418 bp, 8 predicted proteins | sample Hof3ISUMetaT_11_FD_73497 | JGI IMG/M metagenome (GOLD analysis project Ga0079985, IMG submission 73497) | Enriched soil aggregate microbial communities from Iowa State university to study microbial drivers of carbon cycling -... | ecosystem: Environmental > Terrestrial > Soil > Agricultural land... | reverse complement strand
GTTTGTGAATGAAAATTAAAGTGGTTTTCTTTTTTTTGATAATTCTATTAACGGCAACGGGGTGCTCGGGAACAACTGATCAGAATCAAGCGCGGGAACGAAACCTAAGTAAACACGCCGATGAAATTGTGATCGGGGTGGCGTGGCCTTTTGCAGAGAAGAATGATGGGTTCAAGGAGGGCCTCGAGCTCGCTCTTGAGGAGATAAATGATTCAGGTGTGCTAGGGAAGAAAGTGAGGTTAATCGTGGAAGATGACCAATCCTCGGTTACCACGGGTCTTTCAATCGCCCAAAGCTTTGCTAATAATATGGATTTGTCTGCGGTGATCGGACATCGAAGCTCGGTTGTGACAGTTCCTGCCTCGAAAGTTTATGAGAGTGCCGGCCTGTTGCTTGTGGCGCCGATTTCGACTGCACCTAATTTGACTGGCGATGACATGAGCCGTGTTTTTCGAATGATTCCAAGTGACGTTCAAATCGGCAATCGGATGGCAGAGTATGCCAAATTGAAAAACTATAAAAATATGGTTATTTTTTATGCGAACGATGAGTATGGAAGAGGTTTAGCCAACTCCTTCGAGGATTACGCCTCCGCAAACGGGATCCAAATTGTCGATCGAATATCCGACTATAAAGATGCGAACGATTTGAAACGGCTCGTTGATAAGTGGAGTCTGTTAAACTACGATGCAATCTTCCTTGCGGAGTCGATGCCGAATGGGGCGGATATGATTACACAGCTTCGCAAAGTAGGAATGGATGTTCCGATTATTGGCGGGGATGCACTAGATGCCGTAGGTTTAATCGATAACAGCGGACAAGCTGCTGATGGAATCGTCGTCGCATCGATCTTCAATCCGAATGATTCTCGGAAAGAGGTTACTGATTTTATTGAAAAATATAGAAGCAAATACGGGACAGAGCCGAGTAAGTGGGCAGCGCAAGCTTATGATTCATTGAAGCTATTAGCTTTCTCGATAGATCATGCAGGCACTAGCTTACCGGCTGATGTTGCCTTGGCGATCAAACAGCTGGAGTCATGGTCTGGGGTTTCGGGTGTTCGAGCCTTCAATTCACATGGGGATCCGCAGGAAATGCCGATTGTGCTAAAAGAAGTAAGAAACGGCAAGTTCGAATATTTGAAATAAAGGAGCCGGAATGCAAGATGAACAATAACGTTTTTCGTAAAGTATCTGTGGAACGTTTGTCGTCACCCGAACAGTTGGACACATTGATGAAAGTGACTTCGCCTAAAGGCTGGTTTGCCCTTATCGCTCTTGGGTGGCTTCTTATCGTAGCTGTTATATGGGGATTTTTCGGTTCGATGGAAACGAAATTACAGTCACAAGGTGTGCTGATCAAGCCGGGCGGATTGCAAAGCATCTATGCCTCATCCACAGGTATACTAACTGACATTCGTGTGTTGGAGAACGATTTTGTACATAAAGGGGACGTTATTGCGCGGATTGAGCAGCCTAATCTGTTGGAACAGCTTAAACAGACTACCTTTTCCTACGAATTGGCACAAGCTGCTTATCTAGCCGATCCATCGCCTGAACTCGCTGGGAAGGTCACTAGCCTAAAGGAGCAAATCTTGCATTTGCAAAACGAATACGCAACCGCTTCCAGAGTGGTTAGCGCCTACTCCGGACGAGTTTTGGAGGTTAAGGTCAAGAAGAATAACGTGATCGGGACGGGTATGGCTCTTGTGACGATAGAATCGGGGGGCGCCAAGGCGAAAGATCTCGAAGCGGTGATGTATCTTCCTGTTCATGAAGGCAAGAAGGTTATTCCGGGCATGAAAGTCGGCCTTTCCCCTAGCTCCATAAATAAAGAGGAATTCGGCTTTATGATTGGACGGGTTACATCCGTGTCCGAGTTTCCGTCTAGCCCGCAAGGTATGATGGTGACAATTGGCAATGAGGCGCTCGTGCAAGAGCTTGCAGGCAGAGGGGCGGCTATGCTTGAAGTTCGGGTGGATCTTATACCGGATAGCCATAACGCCAGTGGCTATAAGTGGTCAACCGGAGATGGACCGCCTACGACAATTAATAGCGGAACGTTAGTATTTGGTTCAATTACGATTAAAGAACAAAAACCGATCACTTCTGTCATTCCGCAGATTAAATAATAGTTGGAGTTGAGCGTTCCGATGGTTTCATTGAATAGAAGCAATAAACCCAAACGGGTCGTGACGCCCACCGTATTGCAGATGGAAGCGGTGGAATGTGGAGCCGCGGCATTATCCATCGTGCTCTGTTATTTTGGCAGCTTCATCCCTTTAGAGCAATTGCGTGTCGAATGCGGAGTGTCGAGGGATGGCAGTAAAGCCAGCAATATTCTTAAAGCGGCAAGGAAATTTGGGCTTACAGCCAAAGGCTATAAGAAGGAACCTGAAGCTTTACGGGAGCTGCAAGGTCCGATGATCATCCATTGGAACTTCAACCACTTTCTTGTATTGGAAGGTTTCGTTAACGATAAAGTTTATTTGAATGACCCGGCATCCGGACCTCGCGTCGTTACCTATGAGGAATTCGATCAGTCTTATACAGGTGTGGTCATCACCTTCGAACCATCTCCAGAATATAGGCGGCAAGGTACTAGACCAAGTTTAATCCAATCGTTAAAGAAAAGGCTAAAAGGATCAAAATCCGCGCTCATATTTGTTATATTGGCCGGATTGTTTCTAGTCATCCCGGGGCTTATCATACCTACGTTTACAAGAATATTCATCGATAACGTGCTCCTAGGTCAAATGCACAATTGGTTAATTCCATTGCTTGGCGGAATGCTTCTTGCCGCTTTGATGCGCGGGATGCTGACATGGCTGCAGAGGTATTATTTGTTGCGGCTGGAGACGAAGCTTTCGTTAAGTACATCGAGTAACTTTTTTTGGCATGTGCTCCGTTTGCCCATTGAATTTTTCTCGCAGCGTTACAGCGGCGAAATCGCATCAAGGGTAATGATCAACGATCGTGTGGCGCAATTGTTATCAGGAGAGCTTGCTGTAGCTGTTCTAAACTCCATTATGATCGTTTTTTATTTGTTTCTGATGTTTCAATATAATTTGTTGCTGACTATACTTGCGATCGTGGTGGCTTCTCTCAATGTTGTATTCCTTCGCTACGTATCTAGGAGAAGAGTGGATCAAAATCAACGGTTAATTCAAGAAGGCGGCAAAATGCAGGGTGTTTCAATGAATGGACTTCAGATGATTGAAACGTTGAAATCGAGCGGTTCAGAATCTGATTTTTTTGCAAAATGGTCGGGTCATCAAAGTAAACTGCTGAACTCGCAGCAACAGCTTGGCGTTTCATCTGAGTTTTTGTCTGCAGTTCCGATGCTCTTATCCGGCTTAAGCACAGTGGTCATTCTTTCAGCTGGCGGATTCCAGATCATGAATGGGGCGCTGACGATCGGAATGCTTGTCGCTTTCCAAAGCTTGATGGCCAGCTTTATCGACCCGGTCAATCAACTGGTTCAACTTGGCAGCTCGTTGCAGGAAGCGGAAGGTAATTTGAAGCGGCTAGACGATGTGTTGAATTACGAGGTGGATGTTCAAACTGACGAACAACATGAACAAGCTCACCTTCCAAACGACAGTGGCCTGTCTTTTCAAGCGAAGTTAAAGGGATTTGTCGAGCTAAAAAATATTACTTTCGGATACAACAAACTTGAAGGTCCCCTCATCCAGGATTTCAATCTCCAGTTGAAGCCGGGATCGCGGGTAGCGCTAGTAGGCGGATCAGGCAGTGGTAAATCAACGGTTGCTAAGTTAGTAGCTGGCATTTATAAACCGTGGTCGGGACAAATCTTATTCGATGGACAAGAGCGAGAAGAAATTCCCCGCGCGATAGTCGGAAATTCGGTTGCTGTCGTTGATCAGGATATCCACATGTTCGAAGGGACAATTAAAGATAATTTGTCGCTGTGGGACACGACCATTCCTGAAACGGACATCGTCCGTGCTGCCAAGGATGCCGCGATCCATGATGATATATCGTCGAGAAACGGCGGGTATGATCATCTCATTGAAGAAAGCGGCGGAAACTTTAGCGGCGGTCAAAGGCAGCGTCTGGAAATTGCCAGAGCGCTGTCCGGAAATCCATCCATTCTTGTGTTGGATGAGGCCACAAGCGCTTTGGACACAAAGACGGAGCAATGGGTCGACGAAAGTTTCAGGAGACGCGGATGCACTTGTATCATCATTGCCCATCGCTTAAGCACGATTCGCGATGCGGATGAAATAATTATGCTTCATCGGGGAAAAGTCGTAGAACGCGGCTCCCATCACGAGTTAATGAGTATGAACGGCGCATATGCCAAGCTGATTCAAGAACATTAATAGCGAGGGAGGTGAAAGATATGGAAAGGGCAAACGAGTCTGTGTTGGAGCAGCTTTTCGCGCAATTCGGCACGAAGACAAGGGTGGAAGCCAATCAGCCTATCCTGGTTTCTGATGAAAGATATGTATGGTTGGTCGTATCCGGGCATGTTGATGTGTTTTCCGTTTCTCTAGTGGCCGGCGAAATTTCCAATCAACGGCGATTTATGTTCGGTGTTGATGTTGGTCAAGTTTTATTCGGCTATCATGAGGATGGTTTAGATGCTTCCGATGGGTTACTCGCTTCCGGGTTGTCCGGAACCGAGATCATTCGAATGGAAGTATATCACTTAAGGGAAGCTGGAGCAGATCACTTATTTCAACCGATAATTGCACACGCGGTGGGCGAATGGATTCATCGATGGTCGTTTGCTTTGCGGACATCCAATCCCGCTGTCGGTGGGGCTTCGATATGGTCTGCATTCGATACAGTCGGATGGATGAATGTCGACCCCAATTGGCATGCCTTATCCGAATTTCACCGTTTCGCGCGACAAAGGATAGCGCAAATCCATCAATGGGATCAATTAGATGAAGTCTCGCGTTTGGAACGTAAAGCGGAAAATGATCGCTTAGCGATGGAACAAGCGATAAAAAGATTAGCTTCAGTGAACGAAAAATCAAAGGGAAGAACGATCGCAGCCACTGCCTCCGATGTTCCACTGTTCCTCGCCTGTAGAACGGTTGGCGAAACGATCGGAATCGTCATGAAGATGACCGATGGCAATCATCTACAGAAATCCCGCGACCCGATCAGCGATATCGCCAATGCTTCCAACGTTCGTTCCCGTCAAGTTGTACTGAAAGATAATTGGTGGCAGACAGATAACGGGCCCTTAGTTGCCTTCATCGAGGTAGAAAACAAGCCGATCGCGCTTATTCCGAAAAATCCATCCACTTATTATTTGGTTGATCCCGTCAACGGTTCCGAACAAATTGTTACAGAATCGATCGCTCGGACGTTGTCCCCGCTTGCTCATATGTTTTACCGTCCGTTTCCATCTCGGCCTTTATCAGTCATGGATATCGTGAAATTAGGTGACCATCAGTCATTGAAGAAAGATGTCGTGATGATGATCCTGATGGGTGTTGTCGGCGGTATCCTGGGTATGTTTATTCCGATTGCCAATGGGATTTTATTCGATAAGATCATTCCTAACTCGAATCGAGGCTTACTGCTGCAGATGGCCATGATTTTATTATCGGTAACAGTCACGATGTTCTTGTTTGGCCTAACTCGTTCTATGGCGATGCTGCGAATCGAAGGGAAGATGGACAGCGCCATTCAAGCGGCTGTTTGGGATCGATTGCTTAATTTGCCGGTATCCTTCTTCAGGAACTATTCCTCCGGCGATCTCGCGATTCGAGCAAACAGTATTAATGCGATCAGACAAATGATTTCAGGCGTGGCGATAACAGCCATATTTTCAGGCGTTTTTTCGTCGTTTAATTTCTTCCTACTGTTTTATTATGACGTGCGAATGGCTTTGATGGCAGCGGTGCTCGTGTTAATCTCCATCCTAGTTACGGTCGGAATCGGGATATTGCAAGTCCGAAGACAGCGAGTGTTGCTACAGATTCAGGGGAAAATTTCCGGTACTGTGCTTCAATTTATTAATGGGATAACGAAATTCCGTATGGCCGCCGCGGAGAAACGCGCATTTTTTCTGTGGGCGAAGATGTTCGGTGAATTAAAGGAAACTTCTTTTAAATCCAGATCATTGTCAAACATACATGCTGTATTTAATTCTATCTTTCCGATTATAACGTCTATGGTTTTATTTTATATGGTCGTTTCGGGCGCAGGAATTTCTAGTGCTGGTCAATTTATCGCTTTCTTCGCGGCGTTCTCCTCTTTTCTGATGGCCATGATCTCGATGTCGACAGCTTTTATTACGATCATCAATATCGTTCCGCTCTATGAACGGGCTAAACCAATTTTGCAGACGGTTCCAGAGATCCATGAAGCATTAGAAAATCCGGGAGAGCTTTCCGGTTCGATCGAAATAAAACATGTGCATTTCAGTTACAGTCCAGAGCTGCCTAACGTTCTTAATGATCTTTCGATCCATATCCGGGCGGGTGAGTTTGTTGCGTTAGTCGGCTCATCGGGTTGCGGGAAGTCTACGTTGCTTCGCCTATTGCTAGGTTTCGAGAAGCCAGGCTCCGGTTCCATCTATTACGACGGTCTAGATCTGAAAGCGCTGGATATTCGCTCGGTGCGCGGTCAGCTCGGCGTCGTTCTCCAGAACGGAAAGATCATGTCGGGTGATATATTCTCGAATATAATCGGATCCTCTATGCTGACGATTGAAGACGCATGGGAAGCGGCGCGAATGGCTGGTTTTGACGAAGATGTGAGGCAGATGCCGATGGGCATGCATACGGTTATTTCCGAGGGTGGCAGTACATTATCTGGAGGCCAAAGGCAGCGGTTGCTTATTGCTAGAGCAATGGCAAGAAGACCAAAAATTATTCTTTTCGACGAGGCGACCAGCGCGCTAGACAACCGCACACAAGCCATTGTAAGCGAAAGCTTGGAGAAGCTGCACGCAACACGAGTAGTGATCGCTCACCGGCTTAGCACCATCATGAATGCAGACCGAATTTTCGTGCTTGATAAAGGGCGAGTGGTGCAGTCTGGTTCCTTTGTGGAATTGATGAATCAAGATGGTTTATTTAATGAATTAGCGCAGAGACAACTGGCTTAAAGACTTTAGATAATCTTTAGTTTAGCTTTATTCTCACTTGATATTGATTCGATATAGTAGTTTTAGGTAACGAAAACATTATTTTTTGGGAGGTATTACATGATGAGTTGGACACAAGAGGAAATTCAAGAAACTGTGCAAAAAGTTGCTGACAAGGCAGGATCCGATGCGGCTTTCAGACAACTTGCTCTTAGCGACATCAACACTGCTGTCAAAGAAATAAGCGGTAAAGAAATCCCCGCAGGATTCAAAGTCAACGTGATTGATGGCACAGGTTATCATGCGAATATCGTGTTGCCAGAGGCGAAGTCGTCTGCTGACGAGCTGTCCGAGACTGAACTGGAAAGCGTGGCTGGCGGAAGCAAGGTGAACTTTCCAGACAATCCCCCGCCCTTTTATACACCGATAGATGTCGGTATTAACCCAGTTGACCGTATAGATCTCAGTAAGCTCAAACTGGAATAGTACACACTTTGTTCATTCTACCTGCAGAATGAATCTCACAATGTTGCAGATCGATTATGAAATTCATTCTAACAGGTAATGAAAATAATCATAATTCAGGAGGTTTATCTTAATGAGTTGGACACAAGAAGAAATTCAAGCAACCGTACAGAAGGTAACTGTAAAAGCAGGATCCGATGCTGCATTCAGAAAACTTGCTCTTAGCGACATCAACAGCGCTGTCAAAGAAGTTAGCGGCAAGGAAATCCCTGCAGGTTTCAGAATCAATGTAATCGACGGCGCGGGTTATCATGCGAATATCGTGCTGCCAGAAGCAAAATCATCTGCAGATGAGCTATCCGAAACCGAACTGGAAAGTGTTGCAGGCGGAAGTAAAGACGGCGCAACCCGTTTCTTCGAGGGTGTAGGAAGTCTTGTGGAAGATACCGTTAGAACAGTAGCATCTAACACAGAAATCAAGGTAAGCCTGTAAATTTCCTTTTCGCAAACAATAAAACCCCGAGTATTCGGGGTTTTATTGCAACAACGGGGGTTGCATATGCTGGTGCGACGTTTTCTGCATTTTAGTTGGCTCAAATCGATATGGACGATCATGGGAAGCATTGCTGCCGGCGTTGTAATCGGACTATTCTATCATCCATTTGCAATCGCACTCATTCCATATGGGGACTTGTACTTATCTTTTTTGAAAATGTGTGTGATTCCAATTATGGTTACAGCGATCGTATCCAGTATCGGAAGAGTGTTTATGTCCTCGGGTACGGTCAAGCTGCTTAAACGGATGATTCTTGTATTTATTGCAGGTTTGATTATTACCGGAGCTCTGGGGCTCACTGTCGGATTGATAGGGAAGCCAGGAACAGGTATTTCCACCGGAAGTAAATCGGTGCTTGGCGAAGCGGTGTTAATGACAGAACTATCATCGGATGCGGCAACTGATGCAACTGCTCCCAGTGGGCTGCTCGAATTTCTGCTTCAATTAGTTCCATCCAATATATTTGATGCGCTTGGCCAAGGGAATAATCTGCAAATTTTATTCTTCTGCACCATTATCGGTATCGCAGTAGGAATTGTCTCCTCTCGCTCAGGCGAAGGACTTCTTGCGATGACTGACTTATTGTTCAAGGCATTTCAACATGTCATTTCCTGGTCCATGTATGCGCTCCCTTTTGGTTTGTTGTGTATTACGGCAGGTCAAATTGCCGCTACGGGAACAGAATTATTAATGGCAATGATCAAATTTGTCATTTGCATTTATGCAGCATCCATTACCTTAATGTTAATTAGTGGATGGGTCATTTCAGTCAAATTAAAAATATCGTTTCGTCACTCCCTAAGAGGTTTGAAAGAAACGTTAATTATTGCCTTCGGCACGAGAAACAGTATCGCTACGATGCCGTCTGCGCTTGAGGCGTTGCGAGATGTATTTAAACTGAATGCGAGCACTGTGAATTTAGTAGTTCCGCTTGGAATTGTTATATGCCGGTACAGTATGGTGCTAATTTATACTGTCGGAATTGTCTTCATCGCTCAGTTATACGGCGTTACACTGGGGATTGGACAACTGTTCATCGCTTTGATTGGGGCTGTGATTGCAGCGATTGCGGGAGCGGGTTCACCAGGTATGGTTTCCATCTCCATGATCTCTCTCGTCGCTGCCCCGCTGCATCTGCCCTTCAGTGCAGGGGTTATTCTGTTGATGGCAGTTAATCCGGTGATTGACCCAGCCGTAACAGTTGCTAGCGTTCATGCGAATTGTGCAGCAACGGTATTCATAGTCGGGAATAATACGGAGGAAACATTAGCTCCTAATCGTGCCCCTGAGCATTTATCGGCAAAGGGCAGCATCATTTAACTAAAAATATGAGGTGGCCATTTGTTTGCGATTAAACAGCTCAGCAGCGCCGATGCTTTACGTTATGGCTCGTTAACCTTTCGATATGTACAGCCTCGGTTGCACCGAATCGACGAAAATCCGCATATTATCGCGTTCGGGGCCGAATCTACTTCCAGCAGTCGTCCTATCGGTTTGGTTGTGGTCGAGCGTCAACCGGGCATTCGAGTTTACAACATTATATCCCTATTTGTGGAAGAGGAATTCCGAAGATTGGGCTTGGGAAGCACTCTGCTCAAGCAAGTAGAGTCATCGCTGCAGGCCGAACATTGTTCCACGCTCAAAATGATTTACTACGCAGGAAAAGCAATCACTCCTGTACTCGAATCATTCTTGCATCATACCGGTTGGTCTCCGCCGAGCCTGGAAGGCAAGGTATATAAAGCCGATACGCGAATTAGCGGTGCTCCTTGGCTAAAGAAGATTGGACTACCGAATACGATGAGCAGCTTCTATTGGCGGGATTTATGTGTTGAAGAGAGGAAAAGGTTAATTGAGTTAGAGGACAAGTTGTATCTGCCATTCCTTTCACCGTTCAAGAAAGATCTCACATTAGAAGCAAGCAACAGTCTCGGACTGAAAGTAGAGGGTGAAACGGTCGGCTGGTGCATAACATACAGGATTGCCGAAGATACGATCTTATACGATAGTGTGTTCGTCAAACCGGAATATCAACTTTCTGGCTGTTCGTTTATCTTGCTCGGTCAATCGATTGCTTTACAGCTCGAACAGCAAATTCCGTATGCGATGTTCGCCGTTAATGAAAGTTCGCCGTATATGCGAAAAATCGTTGACCGATGGTTAGCGCCATATACAGTACAAGTATCGGAGAAACGGTTAGCAATCAAAATCTTTTAGGAGGCGGTAGAGTGGCACTGAAAAACAGACGCGTTGCCGTAACTGGAATGGGCATTCTGTGCGCTCTTGGAGATACATTTGAGCTTGTACTGTCCAACATGATTAAAGGTACAACAGGGATAGGCCAAGTAGAACGATTTCCAACAGACCGTTTTCATAGTGGAATAGGCGCAGAAATTAACTATTATCATCCGGAAGAGCACTTTTCTCAAGGAGAATTGAAACGATACGATTTATGCGCGCAATATGCCATAGTCGCTGCAAAGAAGGCGCTTCAGGACAGCGGATTAAACGAAAAAGACCTTGTCACAGCTTCGAATATTACAGGTGTCGCGCTTGGTACTTGTAATGGAGGCATCTTATCTCTTGAGGAACAATGGACCATTAGCGGTTTGGATCGTGAGACAACCGCCAAGTACCCCTTCTATCAACAAGGGGACCACGTTGCTGCTCATCTTCGGATGAATGGCCCAGTTGTCACATTAAACACAGCCTGCGCCGCCAGCGGCAATGCGATTGGATACGGCTACGACATGATCCGCTGGGGATACGCGGAAGTGATGCTAGCTGGTGGCTCCGATCCGATGTCTCATTCCGTTTATGCTGGCTTTAATGTATTGCGAGCGCTCAACCCCCAGCCAACCTCGCCATTCAGCGATCAATTTGGCTTAAGCTTGGGTGAAGGCGCAGCGTTTGTCGTGCTGGAACCGCTAGATAAGGCTTTAGCGCGGGGAGCGACCGTGTATGCCGAAATTTGCGGATATGGCCTAAGCAATGATGCGTTCCATGAGACTTCTCCTGAGCCGGAAGGGAAGGGGATTCAAGTCGCAGTAGAAATGGCGCTTAAACAATCCGCAATTACTAAAGAGCAAATCGATTATATTAATGCGCACGGGACAGGCACACAAGCCAATGATCAAGCGGAAGTTACAGGCCTCCACGGAGTATTCGGTGATCGATTAAGTGAGGTACCGATTAGCTCAAGCAAAGCATATTTTGGACATAATCTGGGAGCAGCCGCGGTTATTGAATTTTCTACATCCTTATATGCGATACGTCAAGGACTGCTCCCAGCAACGTTACATTATGAACAACCAAGAGCGGGG
>Ga0079985_1013719_pt1 | contig 11512 bp, 9 predicted proteins | sample Hof3ISUMetaT_11_FD_73497 | JGI IMG/M metagenome (GOLD analysis project Ga0079985, IMG submission 73497) | Enriched soil aggregate microbial communities from Iowa State university to study microbial drivers of carbon cycling -... | ecosystem: Environmental > Terrestrial > Soil > Agricultural land... | reverse complement strand
TGCGTCGACACGGGCGAGATCGCGCCAAGACCGCTGCCAGAGCCGGTGCGGCACGCCATGACGCAGTACCTGGATGCCAGCCTGGCCGCACCGGCCGGCCGGGGCATTTGAAGAAAGCTATTCGAGTAACCGAGACCTCAGGACGCAATCATGAAGATTCTGCAGCCGCCCGACTGGGCCGCACCGCGCGGCTATTCCAACGGCATCATGACGGAGATGCAGGCCGGCAGCCGGCTCATCTTTGTCGGAGGCCAGATCGGCTGGAACGGCCAGTGCGAGTTCGAGACCGACGACTTCGGCCTGCAGGTGGCCCAGACCCTGCGCAATATCGTCGCCGTGCTGGCGGCGGGCGGCGCGAAGCCGGAGCACATCACGCGCATGACGTGGTATGTGAAGGACAAGGCGGAATACGTCGCGGCCTACCCGGTCATCGGCCAGCATTACCGGGACAGCATCGGCCGGCATTTCCCGGCGATGACGGCCGTCGAGGTCGCGGACCTGGTGGAGCCGCGTGCCAAGGTGGAGATCGAGGTCACGGCGGTGGTGCCGCCGGCTGCATAACGCGGATGCTGGGGTGGCAGGGCGTCGACGGGGCGGCGCAGGCATGGCCCGTGCCGCACGCAAGTCCTTGAAAACTTGAGAAATTGCCCGGTGCGGGATATAATCCGAAAGTTTCGCTTTCAGAACCCTTCACCCTAGCGCCAACCGCTTTCCACCTTCCGCCGCCCCCGTCCGCGCAGCGTTGCCTGCATTGAAACATGTGATGCAAAGAGCGCACTGCGACCGAGTCGCGCCGCCATGGCAGCCTTGCCACTGCGGCCGTACCGGATCTCTTCCAGGGGCACGAGGCGTTGATCAGGTCGGGCACGGGGTGAGTCCAGCAGGAGCCTACCCGTGTTACCGTCTTTTCCGTCCGCCATTCTCGCGCTTGCAGACGGCACGGTCTTTCGTGGCTATTCCATTGGCGCATCCGGCCATACCATCGGCGAAGTGGTGTTCAACACCGCCATCACCGGTTACCAGGAAATCCTCACCGACCCGAGCTATTCCCGGCAGATCGTCACACTGACGTATCCGCACATCGGGAATTACGGCGTCAACCGTGAGGATATTGAAGCCACGAAAGTCCATGCCGCCGGCCTGATCATCAAGGATCTGCCGATCCTGGCATCGAATTTCCGCAAGGAGCACACGCTCGGCCATTACCTGAAGCAGGAAAAGGTCGTGGCGATCGCGGGCATCGATACCCGCAAGCTGACCCGAATCCTGCGCGAGAAGGGTGCCCAGAACGGCTGCATCCTGGCTGGCGAGGACAATGTGCAGAAGGCCATCGACCTGGCCCGCTCGTTCCCCGGCCTGGCCGGCATGGACCTGGCCAAGGTGGTGTCGGTCAAGGAACCGTACGAGTGGACCCAGTCGGAATGGGCGCTCGGCGAGGGCTATGGCAAGCAGGACCAGCCGCAGTTCCACGTGGTCGCCTATGACTACGGCGTCAAGTTCAACATCCTGCGCATGCTGGCCGAGCGCGGCTGCAAGGTGACGGTGCTGCCGGCCCAGGCCAGCGCGGCCGACGCCCTGGCGCTGAATCCGGATGGCGTGTTCCTGTCCAACGGCCCCGGCGACCCGGAACCGTGCGACTACGCCATCCAGGCCACGCGCGAATTCATCGAGCGCGGCATCCCGACCTTCGGCATCTGCCTGGGCCACCAGATCATGGCCCTCGCCATCGGTGCCAAGACGCTGAAGATGAAGGCCGGCCACCACGGCGCCAACCATCCGGTCAAGGACATGGATGACGGCCGCGTGATGATCACGTCGCAGAACCACGGTTTCGCGGTCGATGCGGAAACCCTGCCGGCCAACGCGCGCGTGACGCACGTGTCGCTGTTCGACGGCACGCTGCAGGGCTTCGCGCTGACCGACAAGCCGGCCTTCTGCTTCCAGGGCCACCCGGAAGCGTCGCCGGGCCCGAACGACGTGGCTTACCTGTTCGACCGCTTCACGAAGATGATGGCGGATGCGCGCAAGTAAGCGCCAAGCCATTCAGTAACAGGGACGAGCAGGGAACAAGGACACGCCATGAACGCCTTCATGCATACCGCTTTCGGCATCACCGACTTCTGGACCTATGTGCTGGGCACGATCTTTATCGTGCTGCTGCCGGGGCCGAACTCGATGTACGTGCTGTCCGTGGCGGCGCAGCGCGGCGTGCGTACCGGCTACAAGGGTGCCTGCGGCGTGTTCCTTGGCGATGCGGTGCTGATGGTGCTGTCGGCGGCAGGCGTGGCCTCGCTGCTCCAGGCCAGCCCGGCGCTGTTCTACGTCGTGAAGTACATCGGCGCAGCGTACCTGGGCTGGATCGGGTTCAACATGCTGCGCGGGGCGATACGCAACTGGTCCAAGGCAGGTCAGGCGGGGCAGGCAATCAATGCGGCCGCGGCCATGCCCGTCGACCAGTCGAACCCGTTCCGCAAGGCGCTCATCATCAGCCTGATGAACCCCAAGGCCATCCTGTTCTTCATCTCGTTCTTCATCCAGTTCGTCGACCCCGGCTTCGGCTATCCGGCGCTGGCGTTCCTCGCACTGGGCGTGGTCGTGCAGATCTTCAGCTTCCTGTACCTGACGACGCTGATCTTCGTTGGCGTGAAACTGGCCGCCGCGTTCCGCCGCCGCCGCCGCTTGTCGGCGGGCGTGTCGAGCGGCGTGGGCGCCATGTTCATCGGCTTCGGCGCGAAGCTGGCCACGGCCACCCTGAGCTGATTTTCCGAATCCCGCGGGATTCCTGATATTCCGGCGCGGCCGTCCCGAACGGGCGGCCGGCCAAAAAAGAGATAGTGCAATGCCAAAACGCACAGACATCAAGAGCATCCTGATTATCGGCGCCGGCCCCATCATCATCGGCCAGGCGTGCGAGTTCGACTATTCCGGCGCGCAGGCCTGCAAGGCGCTGCGCGAGGAAGGCTTCAAGGTCATCCTGGTCAATTCGAACCCGGCTACCATCATGACCGACCCGGCCACGGCCGACGTGACCTATATCGAGCCGATCACGTGGGAAGTGGTCGAGCGCATCATCGAGAAGGAGCGTCCGGACGCGATCCTGCCGACCATGGGCGGCCAGACCGCGCTGAACTGCGCGCTGGACCTGCATCGCCATGGCGTGCTGGACAAGTACAAGGTCGAGCTGATCGGCGCGTCGCCGGAAGCCATCGACAAGGCCGAAGACCGCCAGAAGTTCAAGAACGCGATGACCAAGATCGGACTGGGCTCGGCCAAGTCCGGCATCGCGCATTCCATGGACGAAGCCATGGGCGTGCAGTCGCAGATCGCCACGGAAACCGGCACCAGCGGCTACCCGATCGTCATTCGTCCGTCCTTCACGCTGGGCGGCACGGGCGGCGGCATTGCCTACAACCGCGAAGAATTCGAAGAGATCTGCAAGCGCGGCCTGGACCTGTCGCCGACGCGCGAACTACTGATCGAAGAATCGCTGCTGGGCTGGAAGGAATACGAGATGGAAGTGGTCCGCGACAAGGCGGACAACTGCATCATCATCTGCTCGATCGAAAACCTGGATCCGATGGGCATCCACACCGGTGACTCGATCACCGTGGCCCCGGCCCAGACGCTGACCGACAAGGAATACCAGATCCTGCGCAACGCCTCGCTGGCCGTGCTGCGCGAGATCGGTGTCGATACCGGCGGCTCGAACGTGCAGTTCTCGATCAATCCGAAGGATGGCCGGATGATCGTGATCGAGATGAACCCGCGTGTATCGCGTTCGTCGGCGCTGGCCTCGAAGGCTACGGGCTTCCCGATCGCCAAGGTTGCGGCCAAGCTGGCCGTCGGCTACACGCTGGACGAGCTGAAGAACGAAATCACCGGCGGCGCGACCCCGGCTTCGTTCGAGCCGTCGATCGACTACGTGGTCACCAAGGTGCCGCGTTTCGCCTTCGAGAAATTCCCGCAGGCCGACAGCCACCTGACCACCCAGATGAAGTCGGTGGGCGAGGTGATGGCGATGGGCCGCACCTTCCAGGAATCGTTCCAGAAGGCCCTGCGCGGCCTCGAAGTCGGCGTGGACGGCCTGGACGAGAAGTCCACCGACCGCGACGAGATCGTCGAGGAAATCGGCGAGGCCGGCCCGGACCGCATCTGGTACGTGGGTGATGCATTCCGCCTGGGCATGTCTCTGGAAGAGGTGTACGCCGAGACCGCGATCGACCCGTGGTTCCTGGCCCAGATCGAAGACATCATCAAGACCGAAGGCCAGATCAAGGCGCGCACGCTGGCAAGCCTGTCGACGGCCGAGCTGCGCCACGTGAAGCAGAAGGGCTTCTCGGACCGCCGCCTGGCCAGGCTGCTGAAGACCGACGCCAAGGCCGTGCGCGAGGCGCGCATCGCCCAGAACGTGCGTCCGGTGTACAAGCGCGTTGACACCTGCGCGGCCGAGTTCGGCACCAACACCGCCTACATGTACTCGACTTACGAGGCCGAGCATGGCGAGTGCGAGGCCAATCCGACCGACAAGAAGAAGATCATGGTGCTGGGCGGCGGCCCGAACCGGATCGGCCAGGGCATCGAGTTCGACTACTGCTGCGTGCACGCCGCACTGGCGCTGCGCGAAGACGGGTACGAGACCATCATGGTCAACTGCAACCCGGAAACCGTGTCGACCGACTATGACACCTCGGACCGCCTGTACTTCGAGCCGGTGACGCTGGAAGACGTGCTGGAGATCGTTGCGATCGAGAAGCCGGTCGGCGTGATCGTGCAGTACGGCGGCCAGACCCCGCTGAAGCTCGCGCTGGACCTGGAGCGCAACGGCGTGCCCATCATCGGCACGACCCCGGACATGATCGACGCCGCGGAAGACCGCGAGCGCTTCCAGAAGCTGCTGCAGGACCTGGGCCTGCGCCAGCCGCCCAATCGCACCGCCCGTGCCGAGGACGAAGCGCTGCGCCTGGCCGAGGAAATCGGCTACCCGCTGGTGGTGCGCCCGTCGTACGTGCTGGGCGGCCGCGCGATGGAAATCGTGCACGAGCCGCGCGACCTCGAGCGCTACATGCGCGAGGCCGTCAAGGTGTCGAACGATTCCCCGGTGCTGCTGGACCGCTTCCTGAACGATGCGATCGAATGCGACGTCGACGCGCTGTCGGATGGCAAGCGCGTGTTCATCGGCGGCGTGATGGAGCACATCGAGCAGGCTGGCGTGCACTCGGGCGACTCTGCTTGCTCGCTGCCGCCGTACTCGCTGTCGGCTGAAACCGTGGCGGAACTGAAGCGCCAGACCGCTGCCATGGCCAAGGCCCTGAACGTGGTCGGCCTGATGAACGTGCAGTTCGCGATCCAGCAGAACAACGGTGTCGACACCGTCTACGTGCTGGAAGTGAACCCGCGCGCCTCGCGTACCGTGCCGTACGTGTCGAAGGCGACCGGCATGCAGCTCGCCAAGATCGCCGCGCGCTGCATGGCCGGCCAGTCGCTGGACTCGCAGGGCGTTATCGACGAGGTGGTGCCGCCGTACTACAGCGTCAAGGAAGCGGTGTTCCCGTTCAACAAGTTCCCGGGCGTCGATCCGGTCCTCGGACCTGAAATGCGTTCCACCGGTGAAGTGATGGGCGTGGGCAAGTCGTTCGGCGAGGCGCTCTTCAAGAGCCAGCTGGCCGCGGGTTCGCGGCTGCCGGAAAAGGGCACCGTGCTGATCACCGTGAAGGACAGCGACAAGGTACGCGCCGTTGCCGTGGCCCGCATGCTGCACGACATGGGCTACCCGATCGTGGCCACGCGCGGCACTGCCTCGGCCATCGAAGCCGCCGGCATCCCGGTCCGGGTGGTCAACAAGGTCAAGGACGGCCGTCCGCATATCGTGGACATGATCAAGAACGGCGAACTGGCGCTGGTGTTCACCACGGTGGACGAGACCCGCGGCGCGATTGCCGATTCGCGCTCGATCCGTATCTCGGCGCTGGCCAATCGCGTGCCTTACTACACCACCATCGCCGGCGCGAGCGCTGCGGTGGAGGGCCTGAAGCACATGCAGAGCCTGGAGGTCTATGACCTGCAGGGCTTGCATGCGACGCTGGGGTAACAATATGAGCTGGCGGGGCGATTGCGCTCCGTCAAGGGCTGGCGGCCCGCCGGTGTTGCTGCCGGCGGCCATCTTGTCCTAAACTACGTCGAATTCATCGATCGGCGCCCGGTTTACCCGGGCGCCTTTCCCATCCGAAGCCGCGGTTGAGCGGAAGTGCCCTGGACTACGAGCCGGGCATGGTTCCAGCTCCGCTGCGGCTCATTTTTTTGTTGATCGAAGACATGAGCACCATTCCGATTACCAAGCGTGGCGCCGAACTGCTGAAGGAAGAACTGCAACGCCTGAAGGCTGTCGAGCGTCCGGCAGTGATCAATGCCATCTCCGAAGCCCGTGCGCAGGGCGACCTGTCCGAAAATGCCGAGTACGATGCTGCCAAGGAAAAGCAGGCATTCATCGAAGGCCGCATTCTGGAAGTCGAATCCAAGCTGTCCACTGCGCAGGTCATTGACCCGACCCAACTGGATACGGATGGCCGCATCGTGTTCGGTGCCACGGTCGACCTGGAAGACCTCGAATCCGGCAGCGCGGTGAGCTACCAGATTGTCGGCGATGACGAGGCTGACCTGGAGAGCGGCAAGATTTCCGTCAGCTCGCCGATCGCGCGTGCGCTGATCGGCAAGTTCGAGGGCGACGTTGCGACCGTCCTGGCGCCGAGCGGTGACCGCGAGTACGAAGTCATCACCGTCCGCTACATCTGAAGTCGGTACCCGACCGACGGACCAAGCGGATCGTGTTCTCTACTTCCTACTCAAGCCTGCCGCCGCTGCCCCACCGCATCTTCCTGCTCCTGACGGTTGTCTGGGCCGGCAGCCTGTGGACGGTGGGTTACATGGTGGCGCCGACGTTGTTCTCGGTCCTGCCGAGCCGCGAAATGGCGGGCATGATCGCCGGCCATCTGTTCCAGACCGAGGCTATCCTCGGCGTGACCATCGGCGTCTTGCAGCTTGTGCTGTGCAACGTGCTGATCCGGCGCGGTGCTAACCGATATCGGGCTCTGCGCTGGCTGGTACTGGCCATGCTGTGTTGCGTGCTGGTGGGCTATTTCGGCACCCAGCCGTTCATGGGCAGCCTCAAGGAGAAGGCGACAGCGCTCGGTGTCGGCGTGTCGGAGTCGCCGTTCCGCGCCCAGTTCGGCATGCTGCACGGCGTTTCCAGCGCCTTTTACCTGGTCCAGAGCCTTCTGGCGCTGGCGCTGGTGTGGCGCGCTTCGGCGCCGCGTTCATCCGGCGAATAGCCGGCGAATGGATGCGAAAAAAGGCGGCCCGCTCGGGCCGCCTTGGTTCAGGCCAGCGCCTTTTTCTTCGGGCTGGCGGGCCGGGCACGCGAGCGCTTGACGTTGCCGCCCGCGGTGACGCGTTCATTGCCCAGCACCGTGACGTCCTTGCGGGTCGGACGGCGGTTGGGTGCGCCGCTGGGCTTCTTCACCGTCACGGTACGAGGCGCGGCGCCACCACGGCGGACCGGCGCGTGGCGACCGAGATCCTGAGGCTGGTTTTCCTTGAGGCGGGCGTCGCCCGGGCGCCAGATCACCAGCAGTTTGCCGATATGCTGGATCGGTGCGGCGCTCAGTTCATCGCAAATTGATTCGTAGATGGCGATGCGGGCTTCGCGGTCGTCGCCGAACACGCGGATCTTGATCAGGTCGTGCGACGCCAGGCTGCGGTCGATTTCGGCCAGCACCGCGCGCGTGAGGCCTTCCGCGCCGATCATCACGACCGGGTTGAGGCCGTGGGCACGGGAGCGGAGTTCGGAACGCTGGGCTGGAATAAGTTGAAGTGCGGGCATAAATAGGCGCTGACGGCGCTGGAATAAGTGCTGCCAACGGCCCGAATGGGCAATGGCGGCCCGAATTGGCCACCTGGCATGCGATTGGCGCGTATTATCCGCCAAATCAACGCAGGTCGGCGGCAAAAAACGGCAAAACAGGCAAGAAATTGCGGCGTGCTCGCTTCGCGGGCGCCGGCAAACAGGAAACAGGCGTAATCAGAATGGCCAAAGGCAAGTCGAAGAACAAGTTCAACCAGTCGTGGCTCCACGATCACATCAACGACCCGTATGTGAAGATGGCGCAGCGCGAGGGCTATCGCGCCCGCGCGGCCTACAAGCTCAAGGAAATCGACGAGCAGGACAACCTGATCCGTCCAGGCCAGGTGATTGTCGACCTGGGCGCCGCGCCCGGCAGTTGGAGCCAGTATGCGCGCAACAAGCTGGCGGCCTCTCCGCGGGCGGTCGATGGGAAGCCGGATGGCGCGGTGGTAGCCATCGATATCCTGCCCATGGAGGCGGTCGCGGATGTCACGTTTATCCAGGGTGATTTTCGCGAGGAAGAAGTATTCCGCCAGCTTGAGGAAGTGGTCCTGGCAGCTTCCGGCGGGGCAAAGATCGACCTTGTATTGTCCGACATGGCCCCCAACTTGTCCGGTGTGGCCTTTGCTGACGCCGCCCGCATCGAGTATCTGTGCGAGCTGGCATTGGATTTTGCCCAGGCCCATCTCAAGGCGGACGGCGCATTACTGGTAAAGTGCTTCCACGGCAGTGGATACAGCCAGATCGTCGAGAAATTCAAACGGCAGTTCAAGGTGGTCGCCGCACGCAAGCCCAAGGCGTCGCGTGACAAATCCTCTGAAACATTTATCCTTGGGCGTTACCTCAAAGTCATGAATTGACGGATCCGGCGGAAAGCCGGGCGTCTGGCCTCGGGGGGCTATTGGCTCCATAGTTTTCGGTGTTACCCCTTCGGGGCGGGTGCTGCATTACAATGCAGCTATCCGTTGGCAAGGCAATTGCAAAGGAGTTCGGCCTTGAATAACAACCTGTTTCAAAAGGCGGCAATCTGGCTCGTGATCGCGCTGGTGTTGTTTACCGTCTTCAAGCAGTTCGACAAGCCCCGTGCACAGGACGGCGTCACCTATTCGCAGTTCATGGATGACGCCAAGAACGGCAAGGTGTCGCGTGTCGACGTGCAGGGCCGCAACCTCGTGGTGTCGCCGAAAGAGGGCGCCAAGTACACCATCATCTCGCCGGGCGACATCTGGATGGTCGGCGACCTGATGAAGTACGGCGTCCAGGTCACCGGCAAGGCAGACGACGAACCCAACGTGCTGGTCCAGGCGCTGTACTACCTCGGACCGACCCTGCTGATCATCGTGTTCTGGTTCTACATGATGCGGCAGATGCAGGGCGGCGGGAAAGGCGGAGCCTTCTCGTTCGGCAAGTCGCGCGCACGCCTGATCGATGAAAACCAGAACGCCGTCACGTTCCAGGACGTCGCCGGCTGCGACGAGTCCAAGGAAGAAGTCGTCGAACTGGTCGACTTCCTGAAGGACCCGCAAAAGTTCCAGAAGCTGGGCGGCCGCATTCCGCGCGGCGTGCTGCTGGTCGGCCCTCCGGGTACCGGCAAGACGCTGCTGGCGCGTGCCATCGCCGGCGAAGCCAAGGTGCCGTTCTTCAGCATTTCGGGTTCCGACTTCGTTGAAATGTTCGTTGGCGTGGGCGCTGCCCGCGTGCGCGACATGTTCGAGAACGCCAAGAAGCAGGCGCCGTGCATCGTGTTCATCGATGAAATCGACGCGGTCGGCCGCCATCGCGGCGCCGGCATGGGCGGCGGTAACGACGAGCGCGAACAGACCCTCAACCAGATGCTGGTCGAGATGGATGGCTTCGAGGCCAATTCGGGTGTGATCGTGATTGCCGCGACCAACCGCTCCGACGTGCTCGACAAGGCGCTGCTGCGTCCGGGCCGCTTCGACCGCCAGGTCTATGTGGGGCTGCCGGACATCCGCGGGCGCGAGCAGATCCTGAAGGTCCATATGCGCAAGGTACCCATCGGCAACGATGTGGATGCTTCGATCATCGCGCGTGGTACGCCGGGCTTCTCGGGTGCCGACCTGGCCAACCTGGTCAACGAGGCCGCGCTGTTCGCCGCCCGCCGCAGCAAGCGCGTGGTCGACATGCAGGACTTCGAGGACGCCAAGGACAAGATCTACATGGGTCCGGAGCGCAAGTCGACGGTCATGCGCGAGGAAGAGCGCAAGGCCACGGCTTACCACGAGTCCGGTCATGCGGTGGTGGCAAAGCTGCTGCCGAAGGCCGATCCGGTCCACAAGGTCACGATCATGCCGCGTGGCTGGGCGCTGGGCGTGACCTGGCAGCTGCCGGAGCATGACAAGTACTCGAAGTACAAGGACAACATGCTCGAAGAGATTGCGATTCTCTTCGGTGGCCGTGCGGCGGAAGAGGTCTTCCTCAATGCCATGAGCACTGGCGCGTCCAATGACTTCGAGCGCGCCACCAAGATCGCCCGCGACATGGTGACCCGCTTCGGCATGAGCGACGAACTCGGTGCCATGGTCTACGTCGACACGGAGCAGGATGGCATGTTCGGCAAGCTGTCGTCGAAGACCGTGTCGGAAGCCACGCAACAGAAGGTTGACTACGAGATCCGCCGCATCATCGACGATCAGTACGCGCTGGCCAAGCGCCTGCTCGAAGAGAACCGCGACAAGGTCGAGGCCATGACCGCCGCGCTGATGGAGTGGGAAACGATCGACGCCGATCAGGTCAACGACATCATGGCTGGCAAGCCGCCGCGTCCTCCGCGCGGTGTGTCGGGCCCGAACGGCGGCGGCAATGCCCCGTCCGGTGGCTCGCCGGTGGCGCCTTCGAACGCGCCCGCCGCGGCCTGACGGCACGGATGGCTGTTCACAGGACTTTGATCGCCTGGTAGTTCCGACAAGCCGGTGCCTTTGCACCGGCTTTCTTGTTTCTGCGCCGCAAGCGCGTAGAACCACCCTTTTCCCATTGCGCCTTCCTACCTTGCAGCAGACCTCGCCATCCCCGTATTTCCAGTGCGGCCGCTATCGCTTCGCATTGGGTCGTCGCCCGCTTGTCATGGGCATTCTCAACGTCACGCCCGATTCCTTCTCGGATGGCGGCAAGCACGCCACGCGGGACGCGGCGCTGCGACATGCCGAGCAGCTGATTGCGCAAGGCGCGGACATAGTCGATATCGGGGGCGAGTCGAGCCGCCCGGGTTCGGCGGCCTTGCCGCTGGACCAGGAACTGGCCCGCGTGATTCCGATCGTCGAGGCATTGCGCGATTGCGGCAAGCCGCTGTCGATCGACACTTACAAGCCGGAGGTGATGCGCGCATCGCTGGCGGCCGGTGCCGATCTGATCAACGATATCTGGGGCTTCCGCATGCCCGGTGCCATCGAGGCGGTTGCCAAAGGGCAGGCCGGCCTGTGCGTGATGCATATGCAGCGGGATCCGCAGACCATGCAGGAGGATCCGCATTACGCCGACGTGGTGGCCGAGGTGGGTGATTTCCTCGGAGAACGCGTGGCTGAATTGCGCAAGGCCGGCGTCGACCCCGCGCGCATCACGCTGGACCCGGGATTTGGCTTCGGCAAGACTCCGGAT
>Ga0079985_1020810_pt1 | contig 11521 bp, 10 predicted proteins | sample Hof3ISUMetaT_11_FD_73497 | JGI IMG/M metagenome (GOLD analysis project Ga0079985, IMG submission 73497) | Enriched soil aggregate microbial communities from Iowa State university to study microbial drivers of carbon cycling -... | ecosystem: Environmental > Terrestrial > Soil > Agricultural land... | reverse complement strand
GACGACTTGAGCCGCTTGCTCGAGGGCTATCACTGGCCGGGCAACATCCGCCAGCTGGAGATGGTCCTGCGTACCGCGCTGGCCATGCGCGAACCGGGGGAGAGCGTACTCACCCTCGACCACCTGCCCGACAGCATGCTCGACGAGCTCAACGCCAGCGAACGGCCCCAGGCCGGCAGCATCCGCGAAAACGAACTGGAGATGATCCGCCAGTCCCTGGACAGCCACCAGGGCAACGTCTCGGCCGCGGCCGACGCCCTGGGCATCAGCCGCGCGACCCTGTACCGCAAGCTCAAACAGTTGCGCCCGTGATGCAGGGCCTGATTGTGAGGCTGATCGACAGCCGGGACCCCGAGGCCCTGCAGGCCGCGTTGCGCTGGCTGTACAGTTTCGTGCGCCCGCACCGCCTGGCGATTGCCGGGCTGTTGGCCTTGTCGGTCTGCGCCTCGGCACTGGTACTGGTGCAGCCGTGGCTGACCAAGTTGCTGATCGACGACGGCCTGCTGGCGCGTGACTTCCCGATGCTGGTGCTGATCGCCGGGCTGATGATCGTCGCGGGACTGCTGGGCACGGCGTTGTCCGGGATCAATCGTTACCTGCATACGCGCCTGTCCGGGCGCATGCTGTTTGCCCTGCGCGATGATCTGTATCGGCATTTGCAGACCCTGTCACCGAGTTTCTACGGCCAGCGACGCATCGGTGACCTGATGTCGCGGCTCGATGGCGACGTGGCGGAGATCCAGCGCTTTGCCGTGGATTCGCTGTTCTCGGCGGTGTCCAGCGTGATCGGCCTGGTGGTGGCCGTGGCCATGCTGCTGACGCTGTCGTGGAAACTGTCGCTGCTGGCGCTGGTGCTGATTCCCCTCGACGTACTCTGGCTGCGCTGGATGCGGCGCAAGGTCGAGCGCGATGTGCGGCAGTTGCGCGAGCGTTCGGCGGACATGTCCTCGTTCATGGTCGAGACGCTGCCGGTGATGAAGTTCATCCAGTCGGCGGGCCAGCAACAGCGCGAAGCGCGACGGCTCGAGAGCCTGGGACAGGGCTACATGAGCCAATTGCTGCGCCTGCAGGTCACCGAGTTTTTCACCCAGGCCGTGCCGGGCACCCTGACTTCGCTGTCCCGGGCCTGCGCCTTTCTGATTGGCGGGTATTGGGTGGTGCAGGGCACCTGGCAATTGGGCGCGCTGATCGCCTTTTCCACCTACCTTGGCATGGCCGTGGGGCCGGTGCAGAGCCTGCTTGGTCTCTATGTCGCGATTCAGCGCATGACAGTCAGTCTCGGACGGGTGATGGAGCTGCGCGGCGAGGAAGCCACCGTACTCACACCCGAAACACCGAAACCGATGCCGGGTTCTGGCGAGCTGCGATTCGATGACGTGCACTTCAGCCATCCCGGTCGCCCAACCACCCTGCGCGGCATCGAGGCGCGCATTCCCTACGGGTTGAAAGTCGCCCTGAGCGGCGGCTCCGGCGTCGGCAAATCGACCCTGATCGATCTGTTGCAACGCCACCATGACCCGCAGTCCGGGCGGGTGCTGCTGGGGGACGTGGATGTGCGCGAACTCGACCTGTTCGAGTTGCGCCGGCGCATTGCCGTGGTCAGTCAGGACATCGTGCTGTTTCGCGGCAGCCTGGCCGACAACCTGGCCTACGCCGTGCCGGATGCCAGCCGTGAAGCGATCACCGACGTCGCGCGGCTGGCGCAACTCGACAGCCTGATCGCGACCTTGCCCGAAGGCCTCGACAGCCCGTTGGGGGAGCGCGGCCAGCAGTTGTCCGGCGGGCAGAAACAGCGCATCGCCATTGCCCGCGCCCTGTTGCAGGACCCCCTGATCCTGGTGCTCGACGAAGCCACGTCGGCGGTGGACGAAGCCACCGAGCGCGAAGTGATCGAAGCCATCGACCGCCTGTTTGCCGGGCGCACGCGCATCCTGATCAGCCATCGTCCCTCGACCCTGGCCGATGCCGATTTGCGCTTTGAATTGCTCGACGGCGTACTGGTGTCGAGAACGGTGTTGCATGAAGCCTGAGCCTTATGAAACCTGAGCTGCGCATTGGTGTGGTGGACAGCGGTCACTCGACCGCGCAACGGGTGCAGGTCGTCGCTGGGCGGCGTTTTTCCCTGGTGGAAGACGGGCTGAGCGAGAGCGACTTGCGTGACGATCCGTTGGGCCATGGCAGCGCGGTGATCGAAGCCATCGGCCGGCGTGCACCCTCGGCATTGTTTTGCGTGGCGCAAGTATTCGACCGGCGCGGGGTGACCAGTGCCTTGCAGATCGCCACGGCCATCGACTGGCTGGTGGCGCAGGACGTGCGCTTGATCAACCTGAGCCTGGGTTTGCGTCAGGACCGCAGCCTGTTGCGAGCCGCCTGCGCGGCGGCGGTGGCGCGCGGCGTGTTGCTGTGCGCGTCCAGCCCCGCCCAAGGTGAAGGGGTGTTTCCGGCGAATTATCCACAGGTGCTGCGGGTGACCGGCGATGCGCGCTGCGCCGAACTCCAATGGTCATGGCTCGACAGTGCCCAGGCGGATTTCGGTGCGTGCGTGCACGGTACTTATCCGGGACAGTCCGGCGCCAGTCTCGGTTGCGCGGCGTTGAGCGGGCACATTGCGGCATTCCTGGTGGCGCATCCCGACGCCAGCAATGAACAGGTCATCGATTATCTGCATCACAACGCCCGTTACCGTGGCCCTGAACGGCGCAGCGAAGCATGAGTACGATCGTGGTCCTGGGTGCCGGCCCGGCCGGTGCGGCGGTGGCGCTGGGATTGCGGCGCTTGGGCTACCCGGTGACGCTGGTCTGCGAGTGGCGCCGTTTTGCCGCGCTGGAGGGTGTTTCCGTCCGGGTGCTTGAAGCCTTGCGCGGCGCGGGCCTGCATCGGGCTGTGGCGCAGGCGACACTGCCTTCGCAACGCCAGGTGAGTTGGAACGGCCAGCAGCATGCGCAAAACATTGAATTCCTGCTGGACCGCCCGGCCTTCGATCGTGGATTGCGCGAAGACTTGCGCGCTGCGGGCGTGGACTTGATCGAAGGTCGGGTGCTCGGCCTGCAGTCGTTGTCTTCCGGGCATCACATCCAGGTCGAGGGGCGTGAAGCACTGGTCGCCGGGTTTCTTGTGGAGGCGCGCGGACGCCAGGCGCCAGCCCTGGCCAAAGGCTTGCGCGGGCCGGAGACGGTCAGCTTGCTCAATCGCTGGCAAGGTGCGCCGGGCCACACCGCCAGCGCCGTGGAAAGCCTTGAGGATGGCTGGGCCTGGATGGCGCGGCGAGCGGACGGTCAGTGCTACTGGCAATGGACAGTGGATGTCGCCAGCGCCGGATTGCCGGGCAAGGCCCGGTTGCTCGAATACTGTCGACAAAAACGCCTGGGGTCGCCCGTGGCCCGGGCATTTTTCGCTGACGAACAGGAAACGGACCTGCAACTGCATGCCCGCAGCAGCACGGCGATTCTCAGCCCGCAGGTGTGCGGCGACAATTGGATTCGGGTCGGTGATGCGGCGATGGCGGTCGACCCGTTGTCGGGCAATGGCATTTTCCAATCCCTGTCCTCGGCGTTGCAGGCGCCGACGGTGATCAACACCCTGTTGCGCAAACCCGAGCGAGCGGCGCTGGCCCGGCGTTTTCATCAACAGCGGGTGGAGCAGCTGTTTCTCCGATTTGCGCGGATAGGCCGGGATTTTTATGCCGACGAACAGCGTTGGCTGGGGCAGCCGTTCTGGCAGGCGCGGCGGCAATGGCCGGATGCCGAGGTGGCCCATGCCGAGGCGGATTTCAATGCGCTGCGGATCGAGCGGGCGCCGGTGCTGCGTGACGGGTTTGTCGATGAGGCCGAGGTGGTGATCACGGCGGATCAACCGTTGGGGATCTGGCATGTGCAGGGGATTGAACTGGCGCCATTGGTGCGGCGGTTGCGAACCGAGCCGGCTGAACAGGCGCTGGCTGGATTGACTGTAGAGCAGGGCAGGATGATCAGGAGTTGGTTGTTGGCTCAGGGTTTCAAACCCTGAGATCTCTGGTTGTTCGGGCGGGCCCTATCGCGGGCAAGCCCGCTCCCACAGGGTTTTGTGGTGAAGCTGCAATCTACGACATCACACAAATCACTGTGGGAGCGGGCTTGCCCGCGATGGCGTCCGCAAGGACCCCGCCAATTACAACTTGATCAACACCGACTTCAACTCGGTGTAATGCTCGATCGCCGCATACCCCATCTCGCGTCCGACCCCCGACATCTTGTAGCCACCAAAGGGCAGCGCCGGGTCCAGGGCGCTGTGGCAGTTGACCCACACCGACCCCGACTTGATCCGGGGAATCATCCGGTGCACCGCCGCCAGGTCATTGGACCAGATACTGGCGCCCAGTCCGTAGGGGCTGTCATTGGCCATGCGCAGCGCATCGGCTTCGTCGTCGAAGGGAATCGCCACCAGCACCGGGCCAAAGATTTCCTCCTGTACCAGCGAATGCTGTTGATCGACGTCGACGATCACCGTCGGCTTGACGAAAAAGCCCGGCCCGAACTGTTCGCCACCGCAAGCGATGGTCGCGCCGCTTTCCCGGCCTTTTTCGATGTAGCCGTAGACGCGTTCCTGCTGTCGGGCGGAAATCAACGGCCCCATCTCGACGCTCGGGTCCAGGCCGTTACCCAGTTTCATGGCGTTGGCGATATCGGCGATGTCCGCCACCACATTGTCGAAATGCTTGCGCTGCACGTACAGGCGCGAACCTGCGCAGCAGACTTGGCCCTGGTTGAAGAAAATCGCGCTGGCGGCCCCGGCTGCGGCGGTTTTCAGGTCGGCATCGGCCATCACGATGGTTGGCGATTTACCGCCCAGTTCCAGGGTGACCCGGGTCATGGAATCCATGGCGATCTTGCCGATCTGCTTGCCCACGGCGGTGGAGCCGGTGAAGGTCAGCTTGTCCACCAACGGGTTGTGAGTCAACGCCGAGCCTGCGGTGATGCCGGTGCCGGTGACCACGTTGAACACGCCCTCGGGATAACCCGCCTCCAGCACCAGTTCGGCGAGTTTCAGCGCGGTCAGCGGGGTTTCGTCGGCGGGCTTGAGCACCACGGTGCAACCGGTGGCCAGGGCCGGGCCGAGTTTCCAGCAGGCCAGCAACAGCGGGAAATTCCAGGCGACGATGGCACCGACCACGCCCACCGCTTCGCGACGAATGAAACTGTGGAACTGGTCGTTGGGCATCAGCGGGGCCGACACGTCGACCGTGGAACCTTCGATCTTGGTCGCCCAACCGGCCATGTAGCGCAGGAAGTCGATGGCCAGTTGCACATCCATCACCTGGGCCACGGCGGCGCTCTTGCCATTGTTCAGGCATTCCAGTTGCGCCAGCACCTCGGCATCGCGCTGCATCAGGTCGGCGAGTTTCCACAGCAGGTTCTGCCGCTCACGGGGGCGGGTTCGAGTCCAGGCGGAATCGTCGAAGGCACGACGAGCGGCGAGCACGGCGCGGTCGACATCCTCGGGCGTGGCCCGTGGCGCCACGCACAGTACCTCGCCCGTGGCAGGGTTGTGCAGGGGCATGGTCTGGCCGTCGGCGGCCTCGACCCAGTCGCCGCCAATGAGCATGCGCGGGGCGCGCTGGATAAAGGCCGATGTGGCGGGTAGCAAGTTAGGGAGGGACATGGCGAGGCCTCTTGTTGTTCGTGAGAACGGGGCTTTCGCAATGGCTGTGCCAAGTGTTCCAAAGGCCTGTTCAGCCCATGACGGACGGGGTTTTCCAGGTACAGGGGAGAGTGTGTGCACGGCCGGGGTTTGTCGCAAATCGCGACACCGCATGAGACGACGAACAGCCCCCCCGCAATCTTGAGCCAGTCCTTGGCGAGGAATAGAATTTTCCCGTTCGGTGGGTGAAATGAGGGACCTTTTTCCCGGCAATACAACTGGCGTGAAGGAGGTAGTGATGAACCTTTCACCCCTGGAAATCCAAAACATTATCGAGCGTTGTTTCCTGCCTTCGGTGTGCACCTGCAGTCTGGCGCCGGACCAGTCCCTGACGATCCGCGTCTGCGATTGCATGACCGGTGAAGTGGACCTGGTGGCCACCCACGTTCCCTTGTGGAAGCTGGACACCGTCCACGGTATCGCGACCCTGGTGGCCGAAATGCGCCAACAGATCGAGGCGCACAAAGGCATTCAGCCGCCGCAATACCATTGATTGCGCAGGGCCGCACCACGGCGGTGGTGCGGCCCTGCGTCAAGGGTGTAAGGCGGCGAACTTTCGGGATATTTGGTCAAACGTGCCGCTATCGGCGGCAATCAGCAGTTTTCGACCGTCCTTGAGCGTCAAAAGAAAGGTCACTTCGGTGTCCTTGCCCGCCAGCATGAATCCGGCGACAGCGCCGATGGGCCCGAGCAACATTGCCCCTGCCACGCCGAAGCCGATGGCTTCCCTGACGTTATTGATCGAATCCTCGTTGGCCACTTCCAGGCTCTTGAATTTCGAGAGTGGGAGGGTGATGCCCGGCCACGGGTGCAGCGACGTCCTGAGGGTAAAGACGCCATCGCGGTAATCTCCGTCACCTTGCAGAAAGTCCCCCGCCAGGACTGTGATGCTTGCCATTGTTATTCCCCTGCTTGGCAATTGGTGAAACACCATTTCGCACCGCTGGGGCAGGGGCGTCAATCGTCGGGCGATGAGCTGTTCCGGCAGGGGCATCTATGCTGTCTCAGACTGCTACAGCTGTCGCGATATTAGACGCCGGCAACCGCGTCCAGGCAGTGCCGGGTGCTGTCGAATCAACGTAACTGATTGATTAATAAGTTTATCGGCAAGCTGGCACGCTCCGTGTATTGCTCATCGCAGACGTTTCTCTTGCCTCCGTCAGCGGCTGGCCGCCGGCGGCAGAAACCAAAAAAACGATAAGCCACAAAAATAAGAAAGCACCGTGCGAGGTTCGACGTTGATGAAGAGAAAACTCCGTTCAGGCATGAGCGCCAGCCTGCTGGCCGTGGCCGCTTGCATAGCGCTGCATTCGCCTCACAGCCTGGCAGCCCGCGACGCCCAGACCATCCTCAAGGAAACCTGCCAGGGGTGTCATACCCCCGAAGCCGATAACGCCCTGAGCCGCATCAGTCACCAGCGCAAGACACCCGAAGGCTGGCTGATGAGCATCGCGCGCATGCAGACCATGCACGGCCTGCAGATCAGTGATGAAGACCGCCGCACCCTGGTCAAGTACCTGGCCGACACCCGGGGCCTGGCGCCGAGCGAGACCGACGGTGTGCGTTATGCCCTGGAGCGCCGGCTCAACACCGTCGAGCAGTTCGACGACCAGACCAGCCAGATGTGTGGCCGCTGCCACTCCGGTGCGCGGGTGGCCCTGCAACGGCGTCCGGCCCAGGAGTGGGAGCGCCTGGTGAACTTCCACCTCGGCCAATGGCCATCCCTGGAGTACCAGGCGCTGTCACGCGACCGCGACTGGTTCGACCTGGCGCGCAAAGAGATGGTGCCACTGTTGGCCAAGCGTTACCCGCTGGACAACCCGGCCTGGAAAAAATGGCAGGCCGCGACGCCGAAAGCCGACGCACTGGTGGGCGACTGGAGCTTCAGCGGTCACCTTCCGGGCAAAGGTGAATTGGCCGGTGTGATGAGCGTGACCGCCGACGCCAGCGACACTTTCAAGGTCAGCATCAAGGGCCAATACGCCGACGGCACGCCGTTCAACGGTGACGGCAGCGCGATTCTCTACACCGGCTACGAATGGCGCGGCAACGTCAGCATCGATGGCGTGACCATGCGCCAGGTGTTCGCCGCCCAGGGCAATGCCATGCAGGGCCGGATGTTCGAGGCCGAGCACGATGAGCGCGGCCTGGACTTCGTCGCCGCCAAGCAGGGTTCCCAGCGTTTGATGGCGGTGCAACCGGGCTATGTGAAGGCCGGCAGCGAAGCCGAGGTCACCCTGATCGGCAGCGGTCTGGACGGCAAGCCGAACTTCGGCAAGGGCGTGGAAGTGCTCGAAGTCATCGAGCAGAGCCCGCAGCGGATCAAGGTCAAGCTCAAGGCCGCCGACAATGCGCAACCGGGGCTGCGCGCGGTCACCGTGGGTACGCTCAAGGGCCCGAGCCTGTCGGTCTACAGCAAGATCGACCAGGTCAAGGTGGTGCCCGAGTTCTCGGTGGCGCGGATCGGCGACGGCGGTGGTTCGACGCCGAAAGTCCAGGGTCGTTTCGACGCCGAAGCCTGGGGCAAGGGCGCCGATGGCAAGCCGTATCGTATCGGCGTATTCCCGGCGCAGTGGAAGGTCGAAGCCTTCGACGACCGCGCCAGGGAAGACGAAGACGTCAAGTTCGCCGGCACCATGCAGGCCGACACCGGTGTGTTCACCCCGGGCGATGCCGGGCCGAATCCGGCGCGCAAAATGTCCACCAACAATGCCGGCAACCTCAAGGTGATCGCCGCCGTCGATGACGCAGGCAAATCCCTGACCGGCGAAGGCCACATGATCGTGACCGTGCAACGCTGGAACAATCCACCCATTCCATGAGTGGTGCTGATCGACAGCGATTCAGACACTTTTCGGAATGACCGCACGCCTCGCCAAGCGGGGCCTGCACAGGAGGTTTGCAATGGGCGCTATCTTAAATCTGGTCGAACGCAACCTGCACGAAGTGCAGGTCGATGCCGACCGCATGCTGTTTCACATCCCCAGCAGTTCGCTGTTCGCCAGCGATGAACTGACGGGCACCATCATCGATACCCTGCGTGGTCCGGGTTGTACATCGGACGACCTGATCCAGCGCCTCGCCGCGCGCTTCAATGGCGAGGAGATCACCGAGACCCTGCGCGAGCTGATGGCCCTGGAACTGGTCAGCGACGGCTCGCCGCTGACGCCGGATATCGCCACCAAGCGCGTCGAGCGCACGGCGATCAATACCGTGGTGCTCAACGTCAACACCGGCTGCAACCTGAGCTGCACCTACTGCTACAAGGAAGACCTCGACAAGCCGTCGGCCGGCAAGAAGATGGACGTCGAGACGGCGATCGCCTCGGTGGAAATGCTGCTGCGCGAATCCCCGGATGAAGAGCGTTTCACCGTGGTGTTCTTCGGCGGCGAACCGCTGAGCAACCGCAAGCTGATCGAGTACATGGTCGACTATTGCGAGAAACGCTTTGCCGAGGCCGGCAAGTTCGTCGAGTTCGTCATGACCACTAACGCCACATTGCTCACCGAAGACACCGTGGACTATCTCAATGCCCACCGCTTCGGACTGTCGGTGAGCATCGACGGGCCGAAAACCGTGCACGACCGCAACCGCATCACCGTGGGCGGGCAGGGCACCTACGACGTGGTGCGGCGCAAGGCCGAGATGCTGCTGTCGCGCTATAACAGTCGTCCAGTGGGCGCGCGGGTGACCCTGACCACCGGCGTCACCGACGTCGAAACCATCTGGGATCACCTGTTCAACGAACTGGGGTTTGCCGAAGTCGGGTTTGCCCCGGTGACGTCGGGCGATATCAGCAGCTTCAACCTCACCAGCGACGAGCTGATCGAAGTCTTCGCCAGCATGAAACGCCTCGGTCGACGTTACCTGGAAGCGGCACTGGAGCACCGCAACATCGGTTTCTCCAACCTGCACCAGCTGATCACCGACATCCACGAAGGCCACAAGAAAGCCCTGCCGTGCGGCGCGGGCCTGAAGATGCTGGCGGTGGATCACAAGGGCGAACTGAACCTGTGCCACCGCTTCACCGGTTCGAGCCTGCCGACCTTCGGCAACGTCCATAGCGGTGTGAAACAGGTGGAGTTGAACGACTTCCTGTCCCAGCGCCTGGACCGCACCAATACCGGCTGCGAAGACTGCCAGATCCGCAACCTGTGCTCCGGCGGCTGCTACCACGAAAGCTACGCGCGCTACGGCGATCCGACGCACCCGACCTATCACTACTGCGAACTGATGCGTGACTGGGTCGACTTCGGCATCGAGGTCTACACCCGGATCATGGCTCACAACCCTGCGTTCATCAGCAGCTACATCACTCCGCGCAAGGCTCACTGATATGAAACATCTCAAGGCAATCAATAACAAAGCGTTGAAGCTGGATCAGGCCGCGGACGAGAACCGCATCGAAGAAGTGGTGGCGATGAGCTCGGTGGCGGGTTGCGCCTCGACCACCGACCCGGGCTGGGAAATCGATGCGTTTGGCGGTGTGTCGTCGCTGTGCCAGCCGATGGAAGCCGACCTGTATGGCTGCTCCGATCCGTGCTGGTGGCCGGCGCAGGTGCCGGACATGATGAGCACCTACCCGGACTGGAACAAGGATGCCCAAGCGTCCAACGACAACTGGCGCAACCTCGGCACTGTCTTCCCGAAAGACAAGTGATCAGATAACAAGAAGGATTCCAGCATGCACAGCATCAACGCCTGCGGCCTGGCCGCTTTCGCCCTCCTGAGCACCTGCGCGCTCAGTGTCCTGGCCGATGAAAACAGCGCATTGCAAGACGGTCACGAGTACATGGTGACCACCAATTACCCGAACAACCTGCACCTGATCGACCTGGCCACCGACACCTTGTACAAGACCTGCAAGATGCCGGACGCCTTCGGTCCCGGCACCGTGCAGCTGTCGCCGGACCGCAAGACCGCCTACGTGCTGAACAATCACTACGCGGATGTCTACGGCGTCGAGCTGGACAGCTGCAAGCAGGTGTTCCACGCCAGCATCACCCAGAAACCGGGGGAGAAAGCCAAATCGATGTTCGCCTTCACCGTCAGCCATGACGGCAAGGAGCTGTACACCATCGCCAACCCGACGCTGATGATGAACGATCGCTACGAAGTGCAGCAGCCCCGGCTCGACGTGTACAAGACTGACGCCGGCATGGACGCCAAGCCGGTGCGCAGTTTCCCTGCGCCGCGCCAGCTCACCATCATGCAGAGCGGTGACGACGGCACGCTGTACGTGGCCGGTGCGGATGTCTACAAGGTCAATGTGCAAACCGGCAAGTTCGACGTGCTGATCCCCAGCCGTCACTGGAAACGCCCGAACTACAGCGCGCCCGACGTGCTCTACGTGTGGAACCAGCAGACCTACCGGCATGATTTCTCGCTGCTCTACACCGCGGCAAAATTCAAGGACAAGAAGCAGGACCCGGCCACTGCCGAGTACCTGTACGGCCTGTTCAGCGTCGACCTGAAGACCGGCAAGACCGAAACCACCGACTTCGGTCCCCTGACGGAAATCTACTTCAGCGGCATGCGCTCACCGAAGGACCCGAACCTGATGTTTGGCGTGCTCAACCGCCTGGCCAAGTACGATATCAAGGAGAAGACAATGCTCCAGGCGGCGACGCTTGATCACTCCTACTACTGCATTTCCTTCAACAAGGACGGCAGCAAGATCTATCTGGCCGGGACGTTCAACGATGTGGCGATCTTCGATGCCGACAGCTTGAAGCAGGTGGGCAAGATCAAGTTGCCGGGTGGGGATATGGCGATCACCACGGCGCAGATTTTTGTGCGGTAACTTGCGGCGTCTGCACTGACGCCTTCGCGAGCAAGCCCGCTC
>Ga0079985_1008533_pt1 | contig 11559 bp, 6 predicted proteins | sample Hof3ISUMetaT_11_FD_73497 | JGI IMG/M metagenome (GOLD analysis project Ga0079985, IMG submission 73497) | Enriched soil aggregate microbial communities from Iowa State university to study microbial drivers of carbon cycling -... | ecosystem: Environmental > Terrestrial > Soil > Agricultural land... | reverse complement strand
TCGACATCTTCTTTCTTCATGCAAGTGATTACGAATGTTCGCTCGATACTCGCTTAAGGATCTGACAATGACCAATAAATGACACTTGGGAAGAAGGTACTGGAAACTCTGCGTCGAATTATGCTATGTAGTGTCACAGTATCTTTAAGGAGTGTATATTATGGAAGTTGTATCTTTGCCGCCTAATGCACCTATGTTAATGGAGGCTACTCGGGCTATAGGATACTCAATCGAGACAGCCATTGCAGATATTGTCGATAATAGCATTACTGCACAAGCGGCGAAAATAAAAATAAAGTTCTTCCCAGTGGGGGATCCATATATTGCAATATTAGATGACGGTACTGGGATGGATGGAGAAGAGATAAAGAATGCAATGAGATATGGCAGTAAAAATCCGCAAGAGCCAAGAGCAACAGGCGATTTAGGGCGTTTTGGGTTAGGATTGAAAACTGCTTCATTGTCTCAATGTAGAAAACTAACTGTAGCGAGCAAAAAAAATGGAAAGGTTGTTGGGGCTCAGTGGGACTTAGACTTTGTAGAGTCGACAAACGACTGGTCATTAAGGCTTCTTGGGCTATCTAACCTTGCTGACCTGCCTCATTTCGAAGAATTAGATGAATTAAGTTCTGGCACATTGATCGTATGGCAGGAGCTTGATAGGTTTAAAATGGGAGAAATTAATTTTGATGAAAATATGGGTAAGTACATGGATAGGGTAAGAGAACATCTCTCACTTGTGTTTCATCGTTATCTAACAGGCGAACAAGGATTGAGAAAAACTGATATTTTAATGAATAACTCAGTATTGGAAGCGACAGATCCCTTTTTAGTGAAGAAAAGCACCCAAGTAATGGATGATGAGAACATTATAATTGAAGGGTATAAAGTGAATGTACGTCCCTATACTTTGCCGCACATCTCTCAATTAACAGATTCCGAAATCAAGATGCTTGGTGGAAAAGATGGGCTTAGAAGGTTGCAAGGGTTTTACATTTATCGTAACAAGCGGCTACTCGTTTGGGGAACGTGGTATAGAATGATGAGACAAGGTGATCTTTCGAAACTAGCAAGGGTACGAGTAGACATTCCCAACTCTTTGGATCATCTTTGGACACTTGACATAAAAAAATCGACAGCGGTACCCCCAGAAATTGTGCGAAGAAACCTAGCAGCGATTATTGGGAAAATATCCGATAGTAGCAAACGGACATGGACATATCGTGGAAAAAAGGAGACTGATGATTCAAAAATTCATGTGTGGAACCGAATGAAAAATCGACAAGGCGGCATTTTTTATGAGGTAAATCGTGATCATCCATTAATCGAAGCTGTGCGAACAGAAAATATCGCTGGTTATGATCTGATTGAGAAACTACTTGAACAGATAGAAAGAAGTCTTCCTCTTAACCAATTGTATATCGACCTTACAAGCGACGAACGCATTACTAACGATAGTGAGGACTCGATTTTGGATTTAAAGCCAATGATTGAACAATTATTGGTTAGATGTAGGAACGCAAAGGAAAAAGAAGAGTTGCTAATCAGACTTTCAAGTACTGAGCCATTTAATCGACAGCCTGAATTGTTAGATCATTTAATGCGAGGGGTTGTATAAATGCTTAGTCAGGAAGCACAAATGCTGGAGAGGTTTATTTCGATAGCTATAAATACGAAATATCCCGACGCTCCTCCCACAGAAGATGAGTTTATGAATGAGGCCAATGCGTTAAGAGCAACAATTCATATTCAAGACAATGAGTTCGAGCAAATAGTGCGAAATCTTAAGGCTTCCTTGGTCGTAACGATGGATGTTGGAGTTTTTATCTCCAGTAAAGATACCGATCATCAGTCTTGGTTACCGGCTAGAAGAGCAGATATTGATTTTTATTATTGGAATCGTTATAAACGTTATTTAGAAGATGTAAAGGGCTGGAACATCCGGGTAACAGCAAATCTAGAGACTGTATCAAATGAAATTGTGGATTTGCTTGGAGACCCTAAGAGTAACAAGCACTGGCAAAGGAGAGGGTTGGTACTAGGCGATGTTCAGTCGGGGAAGACCGCTAATTTTACTGCAATATGCAATAAAGCAGCCGATACGGGTTATAAAGTTATTATTGTTTTAGCTGGTATGATGGAAAACCTGCGCATGCAGACACAAAAAAGATTGGATAAGGAATTCGCTGGCAGACTGAGCAAAGATCTTCTTAGATTAAAAGGCGATAAGGAAATTAAAAATGTCTTCGATGGTGTTGGTAAAATAGACTCTACAAGGCGTATATCTGCTTTTACTACGGTGCTTTATGATTTTAATATGAATATTCTGAACAGTAACGATTTGACCCTCAAAAATATTAGCGAACCGGCATTATTCGTTGTAAAGAAGAATAAATCTGTTTTGAAAAACTTGGAGAGTTGGCTTGTTACTAATAATGCTGATAGCTCCGGGAAGATCGATTTGCCATTATTATTAATTGATGACGAGGCTGACAACGCATCTGTTAATACAAAAAAAGAGGATCAGGATCCAGCAGCAATCAATGTAGCGATTCGATCAATATTGAATCGGTTTAATCAAGCATCCTATGTAGGTATCACTGCAACGCCATTTGCAAATATCTTTATCAACCCAGAAACAGAGGATGAAATGAAGGGCGATGACCTTTTCCCCAGGGATTTCATCTATGTTCTCTCGCCGCCAACTAATTATATCGGGGCAAATGCAATATTTGGTGACGAAGCGAAGTATAGCGGCAACTTGGCTGAAATTGATATAGAAGAGATCGAACAATTCTTTTCATATAAACACAAAAAAGATCTTGAAGTCACTGAATTACCGACAAGTTTGTACGAAGCCATAATTTACTTTCTATTGATTAATGCCGTTAGGGATTTCCGTGGAGATATTAAAGACCATAGATCTATGCTTATTAATATTAGCCGTTTCACTGATGTGCAAGTAGGCATTCGTGAATGCATAGTTGAATGGCTTGAACAAATAAAATCTGATGTAAGAAATTACGCTGCTTTGGACATAAGTAAATCTCTAGATATACTAAATTTGAAACTAATGAAAGATGTATGGGACAAGCATGGGATGGAGAATTCCTCAGGAATGTCATGGGGAATTTTGCAACATGAATACTTGCATAAGGCTATATCGCCAATTGAGGTCAGGGCTGTAAACCAAAAGACAGGTGCAGCAAGTTTGAACTATGACGCCCACGAGGAAAATGGATTGAGAGTGATTGCGGTAGGTGGTAATAGTCTGTCACGTGGCTTGACGTTGGAAGGTCTTTGTGTAAGCTATTTCTATCGAAATTCTCAGATGTACGATACTTTGCTTCAAATGGCAAGGTGGTTCGGATATCGTCCAAACTACCAAGATTTGTTCAAGGTTTGGATGGCTGAAGACGTGATAGATTGGTATGGCTATATTACCGCAGCTGCAAATGAACTTAAAGATGAGATCAGCAAAATGAATAGACTCAATCTTATACCTAAGGATTTCGGGTTAAAAGTAAGGCAAGATCCTAATTCTCTCATTGTAACTGCTAAAAATAAAATGCGCACCGCGACACAGGTAAGCCGGCCTATAACGGTTACTGGAAGACTACTCGAGACTCCACGATTAAAATCGAAACCGGATATCCTTGAAGCAAATGAACGAGCTTTTAAACTTTTCGTTGCAAGTTTGGATAGTGCAGGGTTTCGTAGAGAGATCGATCAGAATGGCATCATGTGGAGTGGAATTCACAAAGATCTTGTTGTCCAACTGATTAATAGCTTCGAAACTCATCCATGGCACCTCTCTTTTCAAGGAAGGGCAATTGCTGAGTATATTGAGAAGAGTCAAGAACTTATGGAATGGGATATTTTCATTCCTTTTGGTGCCGACACGGAGGATATTTATTTAGATGGCGCGAACGGCAGAATTCCAATTAAACGAGAAAGGCGTTATGTCGAGGAATCGAACGGGATGATAAAAATCATGGGTACCAAAGTTAGAGTCGGTTCTGGAGGATGCACCAAGGCTGGCCTTTCGGAAGAAGGAATAATAGAAGCAGAGAACAAGTTCTGGGGAACTCGTCAGGATTCCAATAGGAAAAATGTCCCAGATTATGCTTACTTATTAATTGACCGTAAACCTTTGCTGATGTTGCACGTTTTAAAAACGACACAAAAAGATGAAGAACCGAATCCGAAAATACCGGATACACTCTATGCGATTGGGATAGGTTTTCCAGGGAACGGAAAGGTTGAGACTGCAAATTATGTTGTTAACATCGTAGAGCTAAGCAACTGGATGGAAATTGACGATGACGAGGATGATGTAGATGCTGTCTAGTGATGAGCTATTAGAGCAATGGAACGGATTATCCCATCACAGCAGTGGATATGTAAGAATTGACGGAATCCATCCGCTAGATTGGTATCTTGGGCATGAAGAGATCAATCAAAAATCATTACTGCTGGTTTGTCATGATAAACCGGGAAAGACCCCAAGCTCCAAATCGATCCTCACTTCTACTGGACGAAGAGGGGATGGAAATTGGGCTCTAGTGTTCCGTCTAATTCGGGATGAACACGAAGATGTATTCATACGTTTTGCTTGCGATTTGATAGAGTCTTCGCGAGAACAATTAAATAATCGTGCTGGAATTAACTTTGTAATCAATCGATACAAACAATGGGCAAAACTTATGGAACAACAAAGTAGTGTGCTATTGGGGGAATCTGAGAGGAAAGGACTGCTAGGTGAACTTATTTTTTTGCAAAAATGTTTGTATGAAGGAATTACATGCCTGGAGGCAGTGAGTAGTTGGATGGGGCCGGAAGGAGCAGATCAAGATTTTATCTTTTCCTCGCGCTGGTATGAAATCAAGACAGTTGGAATTGGATCAAAAACTTTTTCAATTTCATCTTTAGAACAATTGAACGCGCCTCCCCCGGGGGAACTTGTTCTGTATTATATTGATAAGACAGCGCCAAGATCTGCTGGGGCCTTTACGCTGTTAGGTAAAGTTTCTGAAATTAAAGAAACATTGAAAGACGATCCAACTGCAAAAGAACTATTCATTACGAAGTTGCTGCAATATGGCTTCATTGATTTGAAAGATTATGAAGAATTTTGGTACAGACAAGAGGGGAGCAACACTTTCGAGGTAGATTATAGATTCCCTAAATTAACAAGGGGGAACGTTCCTGTTCAGGTAACCGCAGCTAGTTATGACATCAGTATACATGCAATTGCAAACTGGAAGACACAATAATTGGACGGGAGGTGCCGAGTGTGGATTTCCATGATTTTAGAAAAGAATTACTAGAAGATGTGCGATCAACCGCAGCGACATATGGTGAAGGTTCAAGCGCTGCTTTCGTAGGAATTGTATCGAATTATTTAGTGAATGCTGAAGTACTGCCAGACTTTGAAGTTGCATTTCATTTAGGCTCGGGCTTGCGTAATCGAAAGTTGCGTATTGATGGATATGCTCTAGACGAATTTGATTATACGATGAATCTTGTAGTCGTAGACTACATCGGAGATGACACAGAAAGAACGCTCACCCGATCGGAGGCAGAACAGATATTTGAGTGGCCTATTCGATTCGTTGATGAGACTTACAACAACAATTTGCACGAAAAGATAGAAATAAGCAACGCAGCGGCAGATTTAATTGATATACTAAGAACTAATAGGGAACGAATTCGAAAATATCGTATTCTGCTTTTTACTGATGGTTTTATGAGTGGTCGAATCGAAAGTTTTCCCGTAAAACAACTTGAAGGCGTTTCTGTAGAATTTCAGATTTGGGATGTGGAACGCCTTTATAAGATGTTTCTAGCTGATTCTGGGCGAGAAAATATAGAAATAGACTTTACACAATATACTCCTCATGGAATTCCATGCCTTGATGCCAGTAATTTCGGAGACAATTCCTACCGTTGCTTCCTATGTGTAGTTCCAGGTTCTGCTGTGGCGGATGTATATGATCGCTTTGGTGCGCAATTGCTTGAAGGCAACGTTCGTTCATTCTTAAGTACAAAAGTCTCAGTAAATAGGAAAATAAGAGAAACGATACTTAGTTCGCCGAGCATGTTTTTCGCATTCAATAATGGAATAGCGGCAACTGCTGTAGACGTAGTAATTGAAGAGAAGCCAGAGGGAAAATTCATTACATCCGTTAGAGACTTCCAAATTATTAATGGAGGGCAAACAACTGCTTCACTTTCAAGCGCCCGCTACAAGGACAAAGCCGATCTTGGCGAAATAAGTTTGCAAATGAAACTTACTGAGATCAATGCCGATCTTGATGAGACGCATACTCTCATGCAAAAAATTTCAAGATCATCTAATAGTCAAAACAAAGTAAGCGATGCTGACTTCTTTTCTACTCATCCGTTTCATATTCGTATGGAACAGATTTCAAGAAGGCTGTTTGCGCCAGCGACAGGCGGGGCGCAACATGACACACATTGGTTCTATGAGCGCGCTAGAGGACAGTATCTTCAAGCTCAAATGCGCATGACCAAAGCAGAGAGAAATCGCTTTTTGACACAAAACCCCAAGCATCAGCTAATCACCAAGACTGACCTTGCCAAAGCTCGCAATTCTTGGCGAGGTCTGCCGCATACCGTAAGCAAAGGAGCTCAATCTAACTTCAGCGAGTTTGCTGAATGGGTTGATGATGCGTGGTCGGTGTCAGACGAATCATTCAATGAAAGATTTTTCCAAGAATCAATTGCTCTTTATATACTATTCAAACATGTCGAAAAGATGGTTACATATCAATCGTGGTACGAACAAGGCTATCGCGCCAATATTGTGACCTATTCGATAGCATTACTGGCGCATTTGTTAAAGAATCAGTACCCGAAGAAAACATTGGACTTGCAAATTATATGGAATAGACAAGAAGTCTCGGATATTATTACGACACAATTGAGCAAGCTGGCTAAAGAAGTTTTGGATTGCATCACAGATCCATCCAGGGCAGTAGCAAACGTAACTCAATGGTGCAAGAGAGAGGCATGCTGGACTAGAGTACAGGCGTTGGACATTCCTTTAGACGTAACTATCGAAACTGTACTAATTGATACAGGCGATGCAAAATCAGAAGCACGAAGAGCACGTAAAGATCAGAAGATGGTAACTGGCATAGAGGCTCAAACCAAAGTAGTCGAATACGGAGCTGAATACTGGCAAAAGCTTCAATCATTTGTGGCGGAAAAGAAGATTCCTTATCTAACAGAAGCTGAATCGCTAAAAATTGCCTGCAATATACCCTTAAAGATCCCAAATCCAGTTCATAGTCAGAAGTTGCTTAATTTGTTGGATAGAGCAACGTCAGAAGGATGGAAAGAAGAATAAGCGAGGTGTTATGACATTGTATAGGGTGCTGGACTTGTTTGCAGGAGCCGGTGGGATGAGCCTTGGGTTCATGCAAACAGGCAGATTCGATATTGCTGTTGCAATCGAGAAAAATGAAAATGCGCAAGATACATACAGGCGCAATCATGAGCATACTGAAATGTTGAGCGATATTCTCGATATTACAGACTATGACTTCTTTCAACGTGAATATGGTATGTTTGACGTTGTTATAGGAGGACCGCCATGTCAGGGGTTTTCAAATGCAAATCGCCAAAAAAACCATATTATTAGCCAAAATAATAGTCTAGTCAAAAAGTATGTAGAAGCTATCCTCCATCTCAAACCAAAGGCTTTTATCATGGAAAATGTCCGAATGCTGAAGTCGGATGTCCACCGTTTTTATTGCACATATAATGATGGAAATGAATTCGAGCAGCTAGGTATAACTGTTCGAGATGAAACAGTGTCCCTTCTTGATACTGAATGTCCCGTGGTGGACGTTCACAATTATCTCTTCAATGTGGATATTCTAAAAGAATTGATTTTGCCTGAAAAATACTATTATTCTCTGCGAATGCTTTTGAAGAATTCCAGCAAAGAAGAATTACGGCAGAAGGTACTTGCTGAAAAAGCAAGACACTGCATAAAAATCATAGCGTCGATACCGCAAAGAAGTTCGACTATTTCAGATGTATATATTGAGTTCGAACAAAGAGCACTGAACACTTTCATACAATATGCCGGTGAAGAAATATCATTTGAAGCATCAGTGGGTGCAATGAATGATTATATTAATGTTCAGCGCTTAATGATGCACGCAAAAGAGCTAATGGATAACAAAATTGCAACATATTCTCTTAGAAATGACCATGGTGTGCATGTTGATGTAAAATCATATTCAGTTATTGACTATATAAGCAGGAGATTAGGTGAATCATATCGCATAAGCGATGATGTTCTCAATGCTGCGTGGTATGGTGCACCGCAACTTCGAGAAAGATACATAGCATTAGGGATTAGAAACGATCTTGCTACCCAGCCAGAGTTGCCCGTTGCGGTGTATGCCGAGGAAGAATACCGTACAGTTTATGATGCAATAAAAGATCTGGAGACAATTGCTCCAGGATACAATATTAATGATGAGCCGATTCATTTGGATATTGAGTATCAATCCACGGTTCTGACAGAAAAACTGCGCGATTGTCCCATCCTAAACAATCACATTGCAACTGAAACTCGGGAAACTGCAAGGAAAAGATTTGAGGCACTAGGGCAAGGTCAAAATTTCCATGATCTTGACAGAAGTCTTATCGAAGACACTTATACAAGACCAGAGAGAACACAAAATTCAATATACCTACGGCTTGAATATGGAAAACCATGTGGAACTGTTACGAATGTACGAAAGTCGATGTGGATTCATCCTACAATTCATCGCGCAATAAGTATTCGTGAAGCGGCTAGGCTTCAGTCCTTTCCAGACAGTTTTGTGTTTGAAGGTACAAAGGATTCACAATATCAACAGGTGGGCAATGCTGTACCACCAATTATGGCCAAAGCTATTGCAATTAAACTTGCTGATTTGCTAGATTCGTTAAACTTGTCAACTAAAGTGCACGAAAGTGTTACGGATTGAATTTAGACCAAAGGAATCGGAATGCTTTACCAAAAAGGACTTTAGTGAAATCCTTGTATAGGAACAAGTCTATAAAATAATAGACTTGTTAAATCCACTGTGATTTGAATAAGGGTGTTGAAAAATAAAAAAAGTTGCTTTAAAAAGGCGTGAGTAGTATAGAATGGAAAATTCAACTATAATTAAGAAAATAAAAGACCATGCACAAAATAGACTAAACAGATATCTTTCAAAATTATCTTTAAGAGAACAGCAATTCTTAATTAATGAAGTAATACGTATATATGATTATAAATACGATTTATCTTTAATTGAACGGAGCAAAAGAGATGAAACGCTTGATTTTATAGATTTTTCATTCCCTATTGTATCTCGCTACCTCTACAAAGATTATAATGTTATTGGATTCCCATTAATACCTTCTTCACCTCAATCAATGCAATACACCCAGGACTTTTTGAATATTTGCTTCAAAATTGGATTAATGGAAAATTACGAGGAATTACTTCGACTTGGAATATTAAAATATGAGGTGATTAGCGAAAAACACGCCCGTTTATCTTATACGAATAAATATAATTCAATTGAACGAATTGAAAAAACAAAAAGCGTTAAGTATTCCCATGCAATGATGAGAGCTTTAGACGGTGAATACTATGAGGGCTTCAGTCAGCTCCCTCGAATAATCGAAAAGATGGAGAAACTGGTATTTATCTGGAATAGTGATTTTATAGGATATGATGCTGATCCAGAAGTAGACGATTTTTTTATACAGAATGCTCAATTAGATTTTGTACAGGCAACCGAATGGGATAGTTTCCCGTTAACTTCGTTTTTTGGAGGGGTACCGTATCATTACTTTTTAAGCGCGTTGATTGCCATTGAATCTATATGCCTGAAACATCTTCAATTTGTAGAAATAGCAACAAAAAAGTATCCATGGCTTGAAAAACATAATATTTTACCATGTGTCGTAGATTACGAAGCCTTATTTGATTCGCTTTCATTTATATTAGGGGAATCTAGAGAAGTAATTGAAACGGTAATGAGTGCACTAATATATAACGAAGAGAAAAGGGATTATTACAGTCATATTGGTGCTCCCAATCCACTCTTTTTAAGAGTCTCTTCAACACAATTGTTACGATCATTCAGCGGTTGTATTTATAGACCTATAGAGTTCATGTTAGCCGAGCTAAAAAGAAGATACCCAAACGATTGGAGTCGCAATTCTAACGAAAGAGAGCAATTGTTTAAAGATGACCTCTATAAATATTTCAAAGGTGATCGCTTTATAGTCTTTGATAGAAATATAGAGATAGTTGAGGATGGAAACATAATAACTGATATTGACGCATGTATCATTGATAAAGAAACATATGATATCGCTTTTATTCAACTTAAATGGCAGGACTCTATCTATGAATCCACGCGATCTCTTATTAGTAAAAGAAATAACTTTGTAGAGAAAGTAACAAAATGGGTTGATGATATTGAGAAATGGATATATCGATCATCTGAAAAACGGATAGCTGACTATCTTCACTTAAGTCCACACCATATTAATAAAAAAAAGATAAAAATATTTGTTATTGGAAGACATAATGCTAACTTCTCTGGAAATCAAATACCATACGAGAATTCCGTTTGGTGCCAATGGTATAGTTTGATCGAGATTATTGAAGAAAAATTTAAAGAGAGTATAAATATTCAAAAACTGTTTGAATTAATTCACGAGAAGAATCCCTATTTTGAAAATTATCCAGTAAAAAAATCGGAGATATTGTATGGGAATTACTTAGTAGAATTAGAAGGCCCTACATACAATCAAGCATGATATTGAAAATACTGTAATATAGCTTGCTTTTTGAAAACTTACATATAACAAGATCGTCAGAATATGTCGTCAAGTTTATTATGGAGTTTTCGTATTTTTTGACTTAGATTTGAAGAGACAATAGCTTACTGGTTAATTGCAACTATTATCGAAAGAAATTGATATTGTAGAAACGTATTTGATAATTAGAGAATCATCAGGGAAGAGATGCTCCCAGATTGATTCATTTGGTTCGGATGATCATGAGTTTCGTCAGACTGTAAGTCTATCAATTCAATTCGAATGAACAATCAGCTCGTTCTTTGGTAGAGTTGATCAGTAGAAAGTTAGGGCTTTTAAGGGGATAAAATCTTGTCTGGATCAAAAATAACAATTCAACCCTCGTACAACAACACCGTGCAACGAGATCAATCTGCTATGTAGGGTTGGGAAGTTATGGAACACAGCAACTTTCTTAGTTGCCTTAAAACAGAAAACTTCCAAACTCACTTGGAAAGATTAAACAAGAGAAGTTTACCGAAGCACAGATAGGCGTAGCATACGATAAATTATTTGAACTGAATTTCTACCGTAAGAAATATTAAGTTTAGCTGAGAATGTATAGTGAAAATAGATCCGGAAAAGCCAACGGAACAAAAGGAAGTAAACCAGATGGAATTGAGCTAATAAGTCCAACCGTATATGGTTCGGGCTTTTTTTTAGTTATAA
>Ga0079985_1008755_pt1 | contig 11671 bp, 9 predicted proteins | sample Hof3ISUMetaT_11_FD_73497 | JGI IMG/M metagenome (GOLD analysis project Ga0079985, IMG submission 73497) | Enriched soil aggregate microbial communities from Iowa State university to study microbial drivers of carbon cycling -... | ecosystem: Environmental > Terrestrial > Soil > Agricultural land... | reverse complement strand
CTTGCCCGAGTCGAAGTCGGACTGCGTAAGCGTGGCGGCCACCTTCTTCGGCAGGATCGGCACGCTGTTCAGGTCATTGGCCAGGTTGGCGTAGTTGGGCACGTTCATGGTCAGGCGCACCGTGAGGGCGTCAGGCGTGTCGATGCGCGCGATCGGCTTGGTGTAGCTGGTGAACGAACCGGGGCTGTTGACCAGCTTCTCGGGGCGCTCCAGCGACGCCTTCACGTCCGCACTCGTGAATGGCGAACCGTCGTGCCATTTCACGTTGGGGCGCAGCTTGATTTCCCACATGGTCGGGTTGAGCGGCTTCCATGACAGCGCGAGCCCCGGGATGTAGCGCGCGTTCTTGTCCATGAACACCAGCGACTCGAACATATGCAGCGCGATGGCGTTGTTCGGGCCGGCGTTGTTCCACTGCGGGTCCATCGACGTGACATCGGCGGCCAGGCCAATGCGCAGGTCTTCGGCGCGTGCGCTGCCAATGGCCGAAAGCGTGAAGACGGCGCCACAGAGCAACGCGGCGCGAATGGCGCGGGAGGGGTTGGAAGGGCGGCGGAAAGGCATGGCGCTAGGCTCCTCATGCTGGCCCGGTCGGCCGCGGGCGAAGCGGGCGCGCGGCCATGGGCGGTTGTCAGGCAATTTGCCCGCATTGTGCCGGCAAAACGACATCCATGCAGGCTTTCCAGTCGGGCGCTGGTGCCCGGCGCCGTTAAAATGGCGGCCATGTTTGCCAATTCTCCCAACATTGTCTCGGCACAGTCCGACATACACGAACACCTCACGGCGCGGGTGGCGCGCCATCTTGCCGAGCCGTTTCGCAAGCCGATCGGCGAGGTCAGCCGACGCGCGCTGGACCAGGCGCTCGCGCGCTGGCGGCAGGCCGGCGATGGTCCGCTGATCCTCGACGCGGGCTGCGGCGTCGGCGAAAGCACGCTGCGCCTGGCCACGGCATTCCCGGACCATTTCGTGATCGGCGTGGATCAGTCGGAGAAGCGCCTCGGTGCCGGCAAGGACTGGTGGGGCGACGCGCCCGTGCCCGGCAATTTCTGCTGGGCGCGCGCCGACCTCGTCGATGTGTGGCGCATGTTGCAGGAAGATCGCGTGCCGGTGGCGCGGCACTATGTGCTCTATCCGAATCCATGGCCGAAGATCGGGCATCTCGGACGGCGCTGGCAGGGGCACGCCGTGTTTCCCGCGCTGGCGGCCTGTGGCGACTACCTGGAGTGCCGCAGCAACTGGAAGATCTACATCGACGAGTTCGCGACGGCGCTGGGCATGCTCGGCCGCTCGTCCGCCACCGAGGCCTGGCAGCCGGAGACTGCGATGACGCCGTTCGAGCGCAAGTACGCGGCATCAGGGCATGGCCTCTGGCGCTGCATGACGCAGCGCTAGCCGCAAAGTACAACGGCCCGCAGTGCGGGCCGTTGCGTGGAAGCGGGAGAAATCCCTGCTTCAGTGGAACAGGGGCTGCTGCGTCGGCGCGTCTTCGGGCAACTCGGCGTGAACGATCTCGCCATTGCGGTCCGCATAGAGCGGCGTGCCGCAGTCTTCGCAGTATTCCGGATCGAACAACGCGGCGTGGCGGAAGATGTCCTCGACGCCGGCATTGCGCAGCTCTTCGCAGATCTGCTCGAGCGGGTTGCCCTTCTCGTCGGCATCCACTTCGCCGGCTTCGCGGCCATAGACTGGCCAGACGATGCCGTAGATCACGTCCTTTTCGCCGCGCATGGTGAAGCCGACGCGGTACTCTTCCACCACTTCCTCGCCGAACGCCGCCACCACCGCCGCAAGCTGGCCGGCCGGTACGTCCAGCGTGCCGCTCAGGTAGTTCACGGCCGCGCGCACGGTCAGCGGGCGGATGCTCTTGTCGGATTCGCGGCAGGACAGGAAGAAGGCGTCCGGCAGCAGCAGTTCGAACTCGCAGCCCGGCAGCAGCAGGGCCACGGTGGCCTGCACCTGGCTGCGCCACTGTTCGAGACAGGTCGAGCGCTCGGCGTGGTGTTCCTTGGCATCTTCCTGCCAGCGGAACAGCCCTTGTTCGTGCGGCGCCACCACCACGGCCAGCAGGTAGCGCGGATCGGCCAGGATCGGCGCGGTTTCCGGCAGGTCGCGCAGGTCCACCTTTGGCATCGTGCCGCTCAGAGCGGCGGCGGCCAGCTTGTGGGTCAGCGCGAAGGTGTCGCTATGGGTGCGCGGCAGCTGGTCGATGCTGTACAGGTACGGCGACAGCGCCACTTTGGTGCCGGTGGCGAGCACGTGTGCCTGCAGGTGCACGGCCAGGGTCTGCGCCAGGTCGGGCTTCAGCGAGCCGGACGGAATGGCGTAGCGGGTATGCGCCAGGATGGGCGCGGCGACCAGCAGCGCGTCATAGCGCACGCCATCGACTTCCAGCGTGGCCGATTCGGCCAGCGTCTCGGCCTGCTCGGCCAGCACGTCGGAGGCATCCGCGTTGTGCTTGAACAGGTGTTCGAGCGCCGCGTCGAGCGCGGTCTGGCTGCCATTTTTCAGCAGCCGGCCCAGGCGTTGCGAGAGCCGCCGTTCCCAGAAAGCGTCCTCCATGCGGCTGCCCGATGCATCGAGGGCGAGCGCATCGGCCACCAGTCGCTCGGCATCGGGCGAAAGACGCGGGGAAGCCTTGGGGCGAAAACCTGCCATATAGAGAAACCGTCCGTTTTTTCGTAAAACGGTATTCTACTCGCTGCGTTGACAGGAATGACCCTGTCCGAGTGTCTTGCGGCGTGTCCTGCCGGCAATGTCTACTTTTGCTCGGCGGCAGCCGGTGCGTGGGTTTCGGTGCCGTGCTGCTCACCGCCCATCGATACATCGCCGCCGCCCTTGCTGAGCAGGTAGAAGGCGGCGCCCGCGACGACGACGAACGCGATGATGATCTTGACCATGGTGTCTCCTGGATTCGTGGATCGGAGGACTGTGGCCGGCTGGCTGTCCTCCGGGCGTTGAACGCCATTCTTGTGAGGCACAGTGTGGCAGCGCTGGCTTGCGTGGAACTTACACGCGGCTAGCCCGAAAAGTGATGAACGGATTTCCTGCGCCCCAATGAAAACCGCCCGCCGTACCCGGCACAGGGCCGGGCAGGGCGGGCGGCGGTCGTCAGTACGCGAGCCGGTCAGGCGGCCAGCAACTGGCGCAGCACGAACGGCAGGATGCCGCCGTGGTTGTAGTAGTCCACTTCGATCGGCGTGTCGATGCGCAGGAGCACCGGCACGCGCTGCACGTCGCCGTTGGCGCGCTTGATCACGAGCACCACGTCCTGCTGCGGCTTGAGCTCGCCCTCGATGCCTTCGATGTCAAAGGTCTCGTTGCCAGTAATGCCCAGCGTTTGCGCGCTGTCGCTGCCCTTGAACTGCAGCGGCAGCACGCCCATGCCGACCAGGTTGGAGCGGTGGATGCGCTCGAAGCTGCGGGCGATCACCGCCTTCACGCCAAGCAGCTGCGTGCCCTTGGCCGCCCAGTCGCGCGACGAGCCGGTGCCGTATTCCTCGCCGCCGAATACCACCGTGGGGGTGCCTTCGGCGATGTACTTCATCGCGGCGTCGTAGATCGACATCTCGTCGCCGGTCGGATGGTGGATCGTCAGGCCGCCTTCCACGCGCGAACCGTCGGCCTTCGGCGGGATCATCAGGTTCTTGATCCGCACGTTGGCGAAGGTGCCGCGCATCATCACCTCATGGTTGCCGCGGCGCGAACCGTAGCTGTTGAAGTCCGCCTTCAGCACGCCATGCGACAGCAGGTACTTGCCGGCGGGCGAGGTGTCCTTGATCGAGCCGGCCGGGGAGATGTGGTCGGTCGTCACGGAATCGCCAAAGACGCCGAGCGCCCGCGCGCCGCGCACGCTGGGGCTGACGCCGGACGGCTCCAGCGTGAAGTCATCGAAGAAGGGCGGTTCGGCGATATACGTCGACTCGGGCCAGTCGTAGACCTGGCCCTTGGTGCCCTTGATCGCGCCCCACAGCTTGCTTGGCTTCTTGACCTGCTCGTAGTTGCCCTTGAAGGTCTTGGCGTCCATCGCGAACTTCATCAGCGCATGGATTTCGTCCGAGCTCGGCCAGATGTCGCCGAGCCAGATCTCCTTGCCGCCCTTGCCCTTGCCGACCGGCTCGGTCATCAGGTCGCGCGTCACGTTGCCGGCGATGGCATAGGCCACCACCAGCGGCGGCGAGGCCAGGAAGTTGGCGCGGATGTTCGGGTGGATGCGGGCTTCGAAATTGCGGTTGCCCGACAGCACGGCGGCTGCGACCAGGTCGTTGCTGACGATGGCCTCGTTCAGTTCGGGCGTCAGGTCCCCGGCGTTGCCGATGCACGTGGTGCAGCCGTAGGCGGTCACACCGAAACCGAGTTTTTCCAGGTAGGGCAGCAGGCCGGCGGCCTTCAGGTACTCGGTGACCACGCGGCTTCCGGGCGCCAGCGAGGTCTTGATGTGCGGCGCCACCGTCAGCCCCGCTTCCACGGCTTTCTTCGCCAGCAGTCCGGCGCCGAGCAGTACGCTGGGGTTTGAAGTGTTGGTGCAGGAGGTAATGGCCGCGATCAGCACGTCGCCGTTCTTCACGTCGATGCCATCGGCGGTCTGGTAAGTGCGGTCCAGCTCGGCCGGCTCCTTGTTGAAGCCGTTTTCGGCCACGGGCTTGCTGAACAGCGAGCTGAAGGTGCTCTTGACGTGGCCGATCTCGATGCGGTCCTGCGGACGCTTGGGGCCCGCCAGCGACGGGGCCACGGTGCCAAGGTCCAGCGAGACCACCTTGCTGTAGTCGATATCGCCAGCCTTGGGGATGCCGAACATCTGCTGCGCGCGGAAATAGCCCTCGAAGGCGGCGATTTCCTCGTCCGAGCGGCCGGTGCCCTGGAAGTAGTCGATGGTCTTCTCGTCCACCGGGAAGAAGCCCATGGTGGCGCCATACTCGGGCGCCATGTTGCCGATGGTGGCGCGGTCCGGCAGCGCCAGGCTGGCGGTGCCTTCGCCGAAGAACTCGACGAACTTGCCGACCACCTTTTCCTTGCGCAGCATCTCGGTGATGGTCAGCACCAGGTCGGTCGCGGTCACGCCTTCGCGCAGGCGGCCAGTCAGCTCCACGCCAACCACATCCGGCGTAAGGAAGTACACCGGCTGGCCGAGCATGCCGGCTTCCGCCTCGATGCCGCCCACGCCCCAGCCCACCACGCCGATGCCGTTGATCATGGTGGTGTGGCTGTCGGTGCCGACCAGGGTGTCGGGGTAATACACGCCGTCCTTCTTGTGGACGCCGCGTGCCAGGTATTCCAGGTTGACCTGGTGCACGATGCCGAAGCCCGGCTGCACCACGCCAAAGGTGTCAAAGGCCTGCATGCCCCACTTCATGAACTGGTAGCGCTCGTTGTTGCGCTGGAATTCCAGTTGCATGTTCAGGTCCAGCGCCTTTTTCTCGCGGAAATGGTCGACCTGTACCGAGTGGTCGACCACCAGGTCCACGGGAACCAGCGGTTCGATCTGCTTGGGATTCCGGCCCATTTTCTCGGCCACGTTGCGCATGGCGGCCAGGTCGGCCAGCAGCGGCACGCCGGTGAAATCCTGCAGGACGACGCGGGCCACCACAAACGGAATCTCGTCGACGCGGTCCGCGTTCGGCTGCCAGCCGGCAAGCTGGCGGACATGTTCCTCGGTTACCTTCTTGCCGTCGCAGTTGCGCAGCACGGACTCGAGCACCACGCGAATCGACACGGGCAGGCGTTCGATCGCCACGTTCAGTTCCTCGCCCAGTTGGGGCAGGGAATAAAACTGGCCCTTGCCTGAAGAGCCGATCTTGAATTCTTGTAGGGTCTGCGTCTTATTGAGGTTGTGGGGCATTGCCATACTCCAGTCGAGGAATGTTGCGGTGGCGTTGAGTCGGACCTGACCCCGGCGAGCGCCGTCATGGCGTTCACCGCGGTCCGATGTCGTTGCGACTGATACTCTAACCGCCGCGCACGCCGCCCGCCAGCGCGTGCCGGCGAACGCTGCGTTCGCGCAATGACTGCCATGCCGGCAACCATCCCCCGCCGGCATGGCGCCCGATGGCCCGGCCCTGAGAGGGCCGGCCCGGGAGCCGCCGGATTTACTGCTTCGGCGCAGCCGACTGCTGGGTCGCGTCGGGCTGTTGCTGTTGTTGCTGCGGCGGCGCGGCCAGCAGCGGCGAGGTCACCGGCGCGCGCAGGCCACCAGCCTGGGTCGGCGCGGCACCGCCGGCCTGCATCTCGGCGTTCTGGCATTCATCGGCCAGGCGCTGGCCGAGGTTCTTGTTGAACAGCATGGCCTTGCTCGGGATCACCACCAGGTCCAGGCCGCTACGGGCGTCGAAGTAGCGGTCGGCACCGGTCACGGTGGACTGGCGCGGCAGCTTGTATTCGCGGCCCTGCCAGTTCACGGTCAGGACTTCATCGCGCAGCATGTTGCCGGAGATGTACAGGGCGTTGCCAAGTTCGCACTGCCATTTTTCGCCGGTCGGCGTCACGGCGGCCGCTGCGGCCGGGGCGGCCTTGCTGCTCTTCTTGGCCGGCGCCTTCTTGGTGGTCTTGTGGGCCGGTTCCTGGGCCATCACGGTGCCGGCGGTGCCGAGGGTGAACGCGCCGAGGCACGCTGCGAGGACGAGCTTTTTCATAGAAATAACCTTTCGGGGTCTGTGTCTTTATGGTCTGGCACGCCTGGGAGGATTCCCGGGCATGGGCAAGATTCCGCCGATATTCTCTACGATTTGCGGGACAGGGCAAGTAGCCTGCCCTTTCGTTACATAATTGGGCGCAAGTCGGGTGAATGTGGCGGACGCGAGCCTCACATGCGCTTTACTTCCGCGCTTTACTTCCGTTTTGCGATCGGGACGAATTTCAGATTTTCCGGGCCAGTGTAGTTGGCGCTCGGGCGGATGATCTTGTTATCGATGCGCTGCTCGATGATGTGTGCAGCCCAGCCCGACGTACGCGCGATCACGAACAGCGGCGTGAACATCGCGGTCGGCACGCCCATCATGTGATAGCTCACGGCGCTGAACCAGTCCAGGTTCGGGAACATCTTCTTGATGTCCCACATCACCGTTTCCAGGCGCTCGGCGATATCGAACATCTTCATCGAGCCGGCTTCCTTCGACAGTTCGCGCGCGGTGGCCTTGATCACCTGGTTGCGCGGGTCGGCAATGGTGTACACCGGATGGCCAAAGCCGATCACGACTTCCTTGTTCTCCACGCGGCGGCGGATATCCGCCTCGGCTTCGTCGGCGTTGTCGTAGCGCTTCTGGATCTCGAAGGCCACTTCATTGGCGCCGCCGTGCTTCGGGCCGCGCAGCGCGCCGATCGCGCCGCAGATGGCCGAGTGCATGTCCGAGCCCGTGCCGGCGATCACGCGGCCGGTGAAGGTCGACGCATTGAACTCGTGCTCCGCGTACAGGATCATCGACGTGTGCATCGCGCGTTCCCACTGGGCCGACGGCTTCTTGCCGTGCAGCAGGTGCAGGAAGTGGGCGCCGATGGAGTCATCGTCGGTTTCGACTTCGATGCGGCGGCCGTTGTGGCTGAAGTGGTACCAGTACAGCAGCATCGAACCCAGGCTGGCCATCAGCCGGTCGGCGATGTCGCGCGCGCCCGGGATGTTGTGGTCGTCCTTCTCGGGCAGCACGGTGCCCAGCACCGACACGCCGGTGCGCATCACGTCCATCGGGTGGGCCGAGGCCGGCACGCATTCCAGCGCGGCCTTGACGTTGGCGGGCAGGCCGCGCAGCGACTTCAGCTTGGACTTGTAGGCGGCCAGTTCGGCCTTGTTCGGCAGCTTGCCGTGGACCAGCAGGTGGGCGATTTCCTCGAACTCGCAGGCATCGGCCACGTCCAGGATGTCATAGCCGCGGTAGTGCAGGTCGTTGCCGGTACGGCCAACGGTGCACAGGGCGGTATTACCGGCGGTCACGCCCGACAGGGCAACGGACTTCTTGGGCTTCGGGGTGGCGATCGGTTGTGCTTCGGACATCAGGGTCTCCTTGTGAGGTACGGTTCGGCTGGCCTTACTTGGCCTTGCCCTGGGCAAACAGGGCGTCGAGTTTCTGTTCGTAGGCGTGGTAGCCGATGCTCTCGTAGAGTTCCGAGCGCGTCTGCATGGTGTCGACCACGTTCTTCTGGGTGCCGTCGCGGCGGATGGCGGTGTAGACGTTCTCAGCGGCCTTGTTCATGGCGCGGAAGGCCGACAGCGGGTACAGGACCATCGACACGCCGGAGCCGGCCAGTTCGTCGGTGGTGAACAGCGGCGTGGCGCCAAATTCGGTGATGTTGGCCAGCACCGGCACCTTCACCGCATCCACGAACTTGCGGTACATGGCCAGGTCGGTCATGGCTTCCGGGAAGATCGCGTCGGCCCCCGCCTCGACGCATGCCACGGCGCGCTCGATGGCGCTTTCCAGGCCTTCCACGGCCAGCGCGTCGGTGCGCGCCATGATCACGAAGTTCTCGTCGGTGCGCGCATCGACGGCAGCCTTGATGCGGTCGACCATCTCGCCCTGCGTGACGATTTCCTTGTTCGGACGATGGCCGCAGCGCTTGGCGCCGACCTGGTCTTCAATGTGCATGGCGCCGGCGCCGGCCTTGATCAGCGAGCGGGTGGTACGGGCCACGTTGAAGGCCGACGAACCGAAGCCGGTGTCGACATCGACCAGCAGCGGCACATCGCATACGTCGCTGATGCGGCGCACGTCGATCAGCACGTCTTCCAGGCCCGAGATGCCCAGGTCGGGCAGGCCCAGCGAGCCCGCGGCCACGCCGCCGCCCGACAGGTAGATGGCGCGGTAGCCGGCGCGCTTGGCCAGCAGGGCGTGGTTGGCATTGATGGTGCCCACCACCTGCAGCGGGTGCTCTTCGGCCAGGGCCTGGCGGAAGCGGGCGCCGGCCGAACGGGCCAGGTCGGATGCGGAATAGGTCATGGTGCGGTGTCTCGTTGTCAGGGGCAATGAAGGAACGGGCCCAATAACGCAAGGGCTATGCCAGCCTCTCGGACGAACCTTGTATGCGTTCTTAACCCATTGATTTTATGGATAATTTGCATACAAACGGTGGGCGCTCAAAAGCGCTGAAAGGCATTTCATCGCACTATTGCATTGCATGCGTGGAGTTCGAATTTCACAATTGAAATTCATATCCGCCGCGGGCACAATAGCAGCACTTTACCGTCGAAGCACCATGCCACCCTCAGCCTCTCCTTCCGGCCTGCCGCGCATCTGGGCCCTGGGCATCAGCCGCCTGCAGCGCGCCTTCGCGGAACTGATTCCCGCCTATTCCCATCTTGCGGAGTTCCGCATCGTCGGCCGCGCCTACGATTCCGCGGCCGACGCCATTCGGCGCGAGGCGCGCGAAGGCAAGCTCGACGTCGTGGTCTCGGGCGGCTCCAATGGCGCCTACCTGCGCCAGCACGTGGACCTTCCGGTCGTGCTGGTCAAGGTGACCGGCTTCGACGTGATGAGCGCATTGTCGACCGCGCGGCGCATCTCGCCCCATGTAGCGCTCGTGACGCACGCGTCCACGTACGCCGAGGTCGACGAATTCACGCGCGCGTTTTCGCTGTCGATCCCCGCGTATACCTACCTGACCGAGGACGACGCTACCGCGCGCGTGCAGACGCTCAAGCAGGAAGGCGTGAAAGTGGTGGTCGGCCCTGGCCTGGTGACCGACCTGGCGGACCGGCTTGGCCTGATCGGCGTGTTCCTGTATTCGGGCAATTCCGTGCGCATGGCGCTGGAGGATGCCATCGAGGCGGCACGCCTGCGGCGCATCGAGTCCGGGCGGCGCGACTACGTCAATAACATCCTTGCGCACCTGAACGAGGGCGTGGCCGCGGTCGACGGCGAGGGCCGCATCCAGTCATTCAACCCGGCGATGGAGCGTTTCCTCGGCACGCCGGCCGCGAGTGCGGTGGGACGCAAGCTGCAGGCGCTGTCGCCCGGTCTGTCGCTGGATGACGTGATCCAGAGCGGCGCGAAGGAACTCGAGGCGATCCAGAAAGTGGGCGACCGCATGGTCGTGGTCAACCGCATCCCGCTCGTCAACGAGTCGGGTACCACGGGTGCGCTGCTGACCCTGCAGGACGCCACCGCGATCCAGCGCGTGGACCGCAACCTGCGCTCGCGCAGCCGGACGCGGCTGCCCGGGGTGCGCTACAGCCTGGAAGACCTGGCTGGCACTTCGGACGCCATGACGCACTTGCGCGATCTGGCGCGGCGTTATGCGGCCGTCGATTCCACCGTGCTGATTGGCGGCGAAAGCGGTACCGGCAAGGAGGTGCTGGCGCAGGGCATGCACGACGCCAGCCCGCGCCGCGCTTTCCCGTTCGTGGCCGTCAACTGTGCGGCGTTCCCCGAGGCGCTGCTTGAAAGCGAGCTGTTCGGCTATGAAGAGGGCGCCTTCACCGGCGCGCGGCGCGGCGGCAAGGCGGGCCTGTTCGAGTCGGCCCACAACGGCACGCTGTTCCTTGACGAGGTTGGCGACATGCCACTGGCGCTGCAGACGCGACTGCTGCGTGTGCTGCAGGAAAAGCAGGTGCTGCCGATCGGCGGGCTGGAGGCCGTGCCGGTCAACGTGCGCGTGATCGCCGCCACGCACCGCGATCTCCCGCAGCGCGTGCGTGAAGGCAGCTTCCGGCAGGACCTTTACTACCGGCTCAACATCCTGCGCATCGAGGTGCCGCCGCTGCGCGAGCGCGCCGGGGACTTGCCGGAACTGGCGGACTTGCTCTACCGGCGCGCGCTGGAACGTTTGGGGCTGGAGCATCAGGAAGGCCTGCCGGAAGTCGCCCGCCTGCGCCTGGCTGGCTACCACTGGCCGGGCAATATCCGTGAACTGGAAAACGTCACCGAGCGCATTGCCGTGCTCGTGGCGGGCCGCCCGCTGGAGCCTGCCGAACTGCAGCGCGAACTGCATGCCGCGGTGCCGGAATTGTTCGGCGATGATGTGGGGATCGCACCCGAGGCGCGGATTGTCGTCGACATCCCCGCGCAGGAAACCGCGCGCAGCAGACCTCAGCGCCGTGTCGGCCGTTCGCTGGCGGGTGTCGCGCAGGCGAGCGAGACCGAGCATATCCGCCGGGTGCTGGCCGAATGCGGCGGCGATCGCAATGCGGCCTGCCATATCCTGGGCATCAGCCCCACCACGCTGTGGCGGCGACTCAAGACAGACTGAAGCTCAGGCCGGCGTCTTGCGAAAGGCGATCGCAAACCGGTTCCACGTGTTGATGGCGTTGATCAGCAGCGTGAGGTTGACCAGCTCCGCCGCTTCGAAGTGCGGGTGCACGGCTTCCCACACGGCGTCCGGCACATGGTCTTGCGACACCAGCGTCACGGCCTCGGTCCAGGCCAGCGCGGCCCGCTCGCGCTCCGTGAAGAACGGCGTTTCACGCCATACCGACAGCGTGGCAAGCCGGCGATCGTCCTCGCCGCCCTTGCGCGCGTCGCGCGTGTGCAGGTCGATGCAGTAGGCGCAGCCGTTGATCTGCGACGCACGCAGGCGCACCAGTTCGACCAGCGGCTGTTCCAGCCCGCTCTTGCCGATCTGCTCTTCCAGCGCCATGACGGCCTTGATGGCGGCGGGGCTGGCCTTGTAGAAATCCAGACGTTGTTGCATCGCTTGCTCCGGTTTGTGTGTGGGTGGCGCGCGCCGGGGGCGCTGCCATGCGAACAAGAGT
>Ga0079985_1006775_pt1 | contig 11800 bp, 5 predicted proteins | sample Hof3ISUMetaT_11_FD_73497 | JGI IMG/M metagenome (GOLD analysis project Ga0079985, IMG submission 73497) | Enriched soil aggregate microbial communities from Iowa State university to study microbial drivers of carbon cycling -... | ecosystem: Environmental > Terrestrial > Soil > Agricultural land... | reverse complement strand
CACGTACACGCACCGCACGGCCGGCCACCAGCAGCAGGCCCGCGGCCGCGCAGGCATCGGCAAGCCAGTGGCGCCAGTCCAGGTGTACCCACATGGCCGTCACGAGCCGCCACCACTCGCCGCCCCGCACGGCGTCGCGCAGGTAGAGGCCGTGCGCGTGCAGCCATGGCACGAAACTCATCAGTGCCGACAGCCCCCAGACCACGGCGATGGCTGCCAGCATGCCCGGCCATGCGGCGCCGGGCCGGGCCGGATCAGCCGGCACCGAACACGGCCTGCCAGAGCGCCGTGACGCGCGCGCTCAGTTCCGCCACCTGCGCGGCCGGCACGCGAGCCTGGTCCTGCCCGTCCAGCCGCAGCTGGTGCTGCAGCGCGCGGAACTGGCGGTAGGCGTCGCCGACCTGCACCGCCAGCGTGGCGTCGATCAAACCCAGTTCGCCGGCTTCGCGCAGCAGCGCGATATTGCCGGCATTGCGCGTGAGCTGCGGGTGGGTCCCGCTATGCAGCAGCACCAGATATTGCACGGTGAATTCGATATCGACCATGCCGCCGCGGTCATGCTTGAGGTCGAACAGCGGCGTCGGGTTCGGATGTCCTTCCGCCACCTTGCCGCGCATCTGCACGATCTCGTCGCGCAGCGCGGCGGCATCGCGCGGCTGGCGCAGGATCTCGTCGCGCAGCGCTTCAAAGCGCGCGCCGATCGATGCATCGCCCGCGCAGAAACGCGCGCGCGTGAGCGCCTGGTGCTCCCAGACCCACGCGGTGTTATCGCCTTCGCGCAGCTGGTAGCGGCGGAACGCATCGAAGCTGGTGACGAGCAGGCCGGCCGCGCCGTTCGGGCGCAGCCGCATGTCGACGTCGAACAGCGAGCCGGCCGCCGTATGGCTGGTCAGCCAGGTGATGAGCCGCCGCGCATAGGCCGCGTACACGTCGGGCGCGCGTTCGTGCTCGTCTTCATACAGGAAGATGATGTCCAGGTCCGAGGCATAGCCCAGTTCCTTGCCGCCCAGGCGGCCATAGGCGATCACGGCGAAGCGCGGCGTCTCGCAATGGCGCGTGGCAAGCTGGCGCCAGACCGTTTCCAGCGTGGCCTCCAGCATGGCGTCGGCCAGGTCGGACAGCCGGTCCGCGATCTGCTCGACCGTCAGCAACCCCTGCAGGTCCTGCAGCAGGATGCGGAAGGTCTCGACATGATGCTCGCGGCGCAGGACATCCATCTGTTGCTCGATCTGCCCGTCCGCGTCGAGCAGGCGCTCGGACAGGCGCCGGCGGAACGCGGGCCAGTCGGGAGCGCCGGCCAGCGCATCGCTGTCGAGCAGTTCATCGAGCAGTTGCGGATGGCGCGTCAGGTACGTGGCCGCCCAGCGCGACGCGTGCAGCGTATGCGCGACGCGGTCCATGGCCTGCGGGTATTCCGACAGCAGCGAGAGGTACGAGGCGCGGCGGCTGATCGCCTCGAGGAAATCGATAAAGCGCGTGATGGTGCTGTCCGCGTCCTCCTGCCTGGCGGCAAGATCCAGCGCGCGGTTCAGGAGCTGGTCGAAGCGCACGCGGCTCGATTCCGACAGCGCACGGTAGCGCAGCGACGTGGCAATGGCGCGCAACCGGTCCAGCAGGCCCGGGCAATTGGTATAGCCAGCTTCCTGCAGGCGCTGGCACGGCGACACCTCGGTATCCGGGCCGCTCTGGTCCGGCGCCTCCTGCGTACTGCGCGCCTGCTGGTCTTCCAGCACGATGCCGGGCCACAGGGCCTCGCACGGCGAAGCGTCGGGGTCGGAGAACGTGGCCTCGAACTGCTGCGCCACCGGCTCCTGCAGCGCGGCCAGCTTGCCCAGCAACTCCGGCCAGTCGGCGCAGCCCATCATCTGCGCCACGGCGAGTTGCTCGTCGGACGCGGTCGGCAGGTGGTGGGTCTGGGCGTCGTCGCGATACTGCAGGCGGTGTTCGAGCTGGCGCAGGAAGCGGTAGGCATCGGCCAGCTGCGCGGCCTGGGCTGCGGGCAGCAGGCCCCGGTCGACCGCAACATTCAGCACTTCGAGCGTGGGCCGCACGCGCAGCGCCGGGTCCTGCCCGCCGCGGATGAGCTGGAACACCTGCGCCATGAACTCGATCTCGCGGATGCCGCCGCGGCCGAGCTTGATATTGAACGAGCGCTGGTTGACGCCATGCCCGGGCAGGCCGCCGCTGCGCTTGGCGGCTTCGCTGCGGATCTGCGCGTGCAGCGAACGGATCGCGGCGATCACGCCATAGTCCAGGTAGCGCCGGAACACGAAGGGCGTGGTCAGCCGCGCCAGCAGGTCCGCGGTGCGCTGCGCGTGCGCCGTGTCGAGCGCCGACACCACCCGGCCCTTGATCCACGCGTAGCGTTCCCACTCGCGGCCCTGCACCACCAGGTACTCCTCCAGCATGCCCAGGCTGCAAGCCAGCGGACCGGCATCGCCATTGGGCCGCAGGCGCATGTCCACGCGGAACACGTAGCCGTCGCCGGTCACGTCGGCCAGCAGGTTGATCAGGCGCCGGCCCAGCCGGATGAAGTATTCATGGTTGGACAAGCTGCGCGAGCCGCCACGGGTCTCGCCGTCCTCGTCATACAGGAAGATCAGGTCGATGTCGGACGAGACATTGAGTTCGCGTCCGCCAAGCTTGCCCATGCCGACCACGACCAGTTCCTGTACTTCGCCGCTTTGCTCGCCGACCGGCCTGCCGAAGGTGGCGGCCAGGTCGTCGCCGAGCATCGCCAGGCCATGCTGGATGCAAAGCTCGGCCAGATCGGTCATGGCCCCGGTGACCTCGGCCAGCGTCGCCTGGCCGCGCAGGTCGCGCTCGATCGCCACGCACATGACCTCGGCGCGCAGGCGCCGCAGCGCGCGCTTGACGGACTCTTCCAGGTCGGCCGACGGCTCCTGCAACGCCTTCAGGCGCTCGCTCATCCAGGCCCGCGACAGCGGCCCGGTTGCGGAGGCCGCCACGATGCCGGCCAGCTCCGGCCGGGCCAGCAGCACGCGGCGCACGTAATGCGAACTGGCGGCCGAGTACAATACGTGGCCCTCGAAATCGACCGGTTCCGGGCCGGTGGCAGCGGTAGTGGCGAATGCGCCGCAAGCCATGTCGCACAGCGGCTGGCCGGGCGTGGCGCCGGCATCATTCTGGCCAGGTTGGATTTCAGCGGCGTTGCCCACGGCGGAACTCGTCGGATCAGAGGCAGTCATTCCAGTAGCTTGAAATGCGTGAACAGGTGCGGCGCGCCCGCTGCATCCTTCGCGTGTCAGGTGTTTGCAACATACCAAGGCCGGGCGCCAGATTGGAGAGCGGCTAGTATTGTCGGATAATCTGCGCATGTCCAGCCGCGCCCCAAACCCTGCTGACGGCTCCACCCCCAACGCGGGCGCGGGTAGCCAGGAAGCCGTCGCCAGCCTGCCCGCTTCCATTGCCTCCCCGTCGATTGCGGCGCCGGTCTCGCCGGCGCAGCGCGCGCGCGCATTTGCACGCGGCTGTGCCGCGTTGGTGCGCGCGGCCGTGCGCCATCCGGTGTGGCGCGGCCTGGGCCGCACGCTGCTGCGGCTGGCGCTGGCCCTGGCTGCGCTGGCACTGATGGCGGGCCTGATGATCCGCTTCGTACTCTGGCCGCAGGCCTCGGCGGCGCGGCAATGGCTGGAAGACCGCGGTTCGCTGGCGCTCTCGGCCAAGCTGACCATCGACTCACTGGATACCTACTGGAATGGCTGGCACCCCGCCTTCCGTGCCCACGGCCTGAAGGTGGTCGACCCCGAGCAGCGCACGCTGCTCTCGGCCGGCTCGCTGGATGGCCAGCTCGCGTGGCGCTCGCTGTTCAGCATGAACCTGCAGTTCGAGACGCTCAATGCATCGCAGACCGATGTGCTGGTGCGCCGCACGCCCGAGGGCAAGCTGCTGGTTGCCGGCATGGCGGTCGATACCACCGGCGGCAACACCGACGACAACCGCTTCCTGGACTGGCTGATGGCCCAGGGCAACCTGGACCTGCGCGACGGCAAGCTGCGCTGGCTCGACGAAAAGGGCCACCTGCCGCAACTGGACGTGGCCCAGATCCATTTCAACGCGCGGCGCAGCGGCCAGCGCCACGAGATCAGCCTGGAAGCGCAGTCCGAGGCGCTGGCGCCGCGGCCGCTGGTGCTGCGCGCCAGCCTGCGCCACGACTACCTGCACAGTGCCGGCAACTGGCGCCATTGGTCCGGGCAGGCAAGCTGGGACATCACGCAACTGCAGCTTCCGGTCGTGCAGCGCTACCTGACCGTGTTCGAGCGCGTGACGGGCGGCAGCTTCAGCACGGACGGCTCGCTGGAGTTCCATGGCGGCCGCCTTGTGCGCAGCCAGGCACGGCTGCGCGGCAGCGGCATCGACCTGCAGCTTGCGGGCGCCAGCGAAGCGCTGCAGCTTGCCAATACCCAGGCCTTCCTCCTGCATCGCAGCGAGCGTGACGGCAGCAACCTGCTGACCATCGACACCCTGCTCTGGCAACCGCGGCCCGTGGCCGGACCGCCTTCGGCCAACGACAACGCGTGGCGCGAAGGCATGCGCAAGGTCACGCTGGGCTGGACCATGGACAACAAGGGCGAGCTGCGCAAGTTCTCGCTGAAGGCCCCAACGTTCGACCTGAACACCGTGCGTGCGCTGGCCACGTCGATGCCGGTCGATACCGCGGTGCTGCGCCAGCTGCGCGCGCTGCAGCCGGCCGGCCATATCGACAACCTCAACGTGGCCTGGAACCGCGACCGCGCGGGCATGCTCGAACGGCGTCCGGGCAAGGCCCACTACGCCGTGCAGGGAACGCTGCGCAACGTCTCGGTCAACGGCCAGCCGGCGGTACCCGCGGTCGGCGCCAACGGCAAGCCCAACCTGGGCACGCCGGGCTTTGCCAACCTGTCGGGCACGTTCAGTTTCGACGACCGGCAAGGCGCGGTCCATTTCGAAGGCGCCAGCGCCGCGCTGGTGCTGCCCGGCATGTTCGACGAGCCTCGCCTGCCCTTCGACGAGATTGCCGGCGACGTGCACTGGACCCGCCAGGACGGCAAGATGACGGTGAACGTGGAGAACATCCGCTTTGCCAATGCCGACACGGCCGGCACCGTGAGCGGCTCCTGGCGCACGGGCGGCGACGGTGAAGCAGGCATCGCCGACCTGAGCGGCGAACTCAGCCGGGCGCAGGTGGCACGCGTGCCGCGCTATCTGCCGCTGGGCATTCCCGCCGGGACACGCCACTACCTGGCCGGCGCGTTGGCCGGTGGCGAGGCGGCTGGCGTGCGCTTCGTGCTCAAGGGCGACCTGACGCATTTCCCGTTCCACGCTCCCCATGAGAAGGCCGGCGACTTCCGCGTGGAAGTCCCGATCCGCCAAGTCAGGTACCAGATCGCGGCGCACGAGGCCAACCCGGGTGGCGCGCCGCTGTGGCCAACCTTTGCCGATATCGACGGACAGGTGCTGTTCGAGCGCGGCGGCATGTCGTTCCTGGCGCGGCGGGCCACGGTCCAGGGCATCGCCGGCGTCACGCTGCAGGATGTCAACGGCCGCATCGACGATCTGAGCGACCACGGGCGCCTGGAAATCGACGGCGGCGCCAGTGGCGCGGTGCAAGGCTTCCTGCACTACATGGCGGCCTCGCCGGTGCGCGAGTGGACCGGGCACGTGGCGGACAACGCGCGCGCGCAGGGCAACGGCGAACTCAGGCTCAAGCTCGACATGCCGCTGACCAACGCCAATGCCACGCGCGTCGACGGCACCTTCCGCTTCCCCGGCAACGATGTCGTGCTCAACGCGCAAACCCCGCAACTCGGCGGGGCCAGCGGCATCATCGCCTTCAATGAGCGCGGCTTCCAGCTCGTGAATATGCGAGCACGCTTCCTCGGCGGCGAAGTCCGCCTCGGCGGCGGCTCGCAGCCCGACGGTGGCGTGCGCGTCACCGCCAACGGCAACGCCACGGCGGCAGGCATGCGCGAAGCGGCCTCCGGCTCCGCCGTCGCGGCGCTGGCGGCCAGGCTCGAAGGCAACACGGGCTACAGCGCGGTGTTCGGCGTGCGCGAACGCCAGATGCAGGTGCAGGTCAGCTCCGACCTGAACGGTATGGCCATCAGCCTGCCCGCGCCGCTGGCCAAGCCCGCCGCACAGGAGATGCCGTTGCGTTTCGATCTGCGCCCTGCGCCCGGCCGCACCGGGCTGGACGAGATGGTGGTCCAGCTTGGCGGTGCGCTCAACGCCCGCTACCTGCTGCGCCCCGACCGCAACGGCGGCGACACCGAGGTGGTGGCCGGCGGCATCGGCCTGCAGCAGGCGGCGCCGCTGCCCGCCGGCGGCGTCACGGCAGCGGCCACGCTCGACCAGTTCGATTTCGATGGCTGGCGCGCCGCGCTCGCCAGCCTGGGCGGCATGCAGGGCGACGGCAGCCGCCGCGCCAGTCCGCCCGCGTTCCTGCCCGAGCGCATCAACGCGCGCATGCGCACGCTCAAGGCCGCGGGCCGCACCATCGACGACGTCACGATCGAGGCCATGCGCGAGGCCGGCGGCTGGGACGTGAACCTGGACTCGCGCCAGATCGCCGGCAAGATGCAGTGGCGCGCCGAGGGCCCGTCGGGTTCCGGCGCCATGCGCCTGCGCCTGAGCCGCCTGAACGTGCCCGACGCGAGCGACGAACACAATGTCGTCGACGCCATCGCCAGCAGCATCGACACGCTGCCGTCCATCGACCTGGTGGCCGAGCAGTTCGTGCTGCGCGGGCATGATTTCGGCAAGCTCGAGGTTGTGGCCCGCAGCAGCAAGAACGGCGATGAACCGGTCTGGACACTCGAACGGCTGCTGATCGATCAACCTGGCGCCACGCTGACCGGCAGCGGCACCTGGCGCGTGCCGCGCCGGCTGCGCGACGGTGACCCGGCCAACGCGCCGCGCCGCACGGCACTGACGTTCTCGATCGATATCCGCGACGCCGGCGCCACGCTGGAGCGCCTGGGCCTGCCGCACACGCTGCGCGACGGCAAGGGCAAGCTGGAAGGACGCGTGGCATGGCGCGGCTCGCCCATGTCGATCGACTACCCGACGCTGGCCGGACGGCTTTCGCTCGACCTGGACAACGGACAGATCCTGAGCGTCGATCCCGGCGCTGCGCGCCTGCTCGGCGTGCTCAGCCTGCAGGGCCTGCTGCGCTTTGCCACGCTCGATTTCCGCACGCTGTCCGGGCGCGGGCTGCTGTTCGACCGCATTACGGGGTCCGGCACGATCGAGAACGGCGTGGGATCGATCCGCGACTTCGAACTGAAGAGCCCGCAGATCATTGCGAGCATGTCGGGCTCGGCCAACCTGCTGCGCGAGACCCAGGAACTGGACGTCCAGGTGGTGCCGCGCATCAACGCCACCACCACGTCGGTGGCGGCCGCCTTTATCAACCCGGTGCTGGGCATCGGCACGCTCGCCGCGCAATTGCTGTTCGCCGACGAATTCTCCAAGGCGTTCACGCAGCACTACCGCATCACCGGCAGCTGGGCCGACCCGCAGATCGGCAAAGTGGGGGACAATAAGGCGCAACACCCGACATACCAAAACCCCGAACCGGCCTTGTCGCGCTGAACGCTGGACGCCAGGCGCCGGCGTCGCCGCGGTGCGCAGCTCCCAGGAACCGATCCCATGCAAGCCCCTGCCCCGTTTCGTGTTGCCGCCATCCAGACCGTGACCGGCACATCGGTCGATGCCAACCTGGCCCGTGCCGATACGCTGATTGCCGAAGCCGCGCGCGGCGGTGCCGGGCTCGTGCTGCTGCCTGAGTACTTCTGCATGATGGGCGAGCGCGAAGCCGACAAGATCGCCATCCGCGAACAGGACGGCGACGGCCCGGTGCAGCAATTCCTGGCCGATGCCGCGCGGCGCCATGGCATCTGGCTGGTGGGAGGCACCTTGCCGATGTGGTGTGGCGACGACGCGCGCGTCTACAACACCTCGCTCGCATTCAATCCGGGCGGCCAGCGCGTGGCCCGCTACGACAAGATCCACTTGTTCGGCTTTACGCGGGGCACCGAAAGCTATGACGAATCGCGCACCATCCTCGCTGGCGGGACGCCGGTCAGTTTCGATGCGCCGTGCGGACGCGTGGCGATGTCGGTGTGCTACGACCTGCGCTTTCCCGAACTCTACCGGGGCCTGGCCGGCGACGAAGGCATCAGCTTGATTCTGATGCCCGCCGCCTTCACCTACACCACAGGACAGGCGCACTGGGAAATCCTGCTGCGCGCCCGCGCCATCGAAAACCAGTGCTATGTGCTCGCCGCCGCACAGGGAGGCAAGCACGACAATGGCCGCCGTACCTGGGGCCATTCGATGCTGGTCGACCCCTGGGGCGAGTTGCTGGCCGTGCTGCCCGAGGGCGAAGGCGTCGTCACCGGCGTGATCGACCCCGCGCGGCTGGCCGAAGTCCGGCAGAACCTGCCCGCACTGCGACACCGGGTGCTGTAGCATTGGCGAAAGCCCCCGCCTCAACCTGAATACACGGCGCCGCTCCCCATCCCGGTGCCCAAGCAAGAAAGAAAAGGACTGTTCATGAACGCCGGCGATCTCGGAATCCGCAACCTTGCCACCGCGCAGCAACTGCTGCTGGCGCCGTATGGCCTGGACGAAGCCAGGCTGCAGCGCGTGCTGGCCGACATCTTCACGCACAAGGTCGACTACGCCGACCTGTATTTCCAGTACACCCGCAACGAGGCGTGGAGCCTCGAGGAAGGCATCGTCAAGTCGGGCAGCTTCAGCATCGACCAGGGCGTGGGCGTGCGCGCCGTCTCGGGCGACAAGACTGCCTTCGCCTACTCCGACGACATCAGCCTGCCGGCCCTGTCGCAGGCCGCCGCGGCCACGCGCACCATCGGCCGTTCCGGCAGCGGGCGCGTCAAGGTGGCCAGCGAACTGGCCTCGCAGACGGGCCGCAACCTGTACACGCCGAACGACCCGCTCGACTCGATGGCGGCCGCCGAGAAGGTGGCGCTGCTCGAACGCGTCGAGCGCATGGCGCGCGCCAAGGATCCGCGCGTGGTGCAGGTCATGGCCGGACTGGCCGGTGAATACGACGTGGTGCTGGTGGCGCGCAGCGACGGCGTGCTCGCCGCGGACGTGCGTCCGCTGGTGCGCGTGTCGGTCACCGTCATCGCCGAACAGGACGGCCGGCGCGAGATCGGTTCGTCCGGCGGCGGCGGCCGCTACGCCTATGGCTATTTCACCGATGCCCTGCTGCAGCAGTACGTGGACGAAGCCGTGTCCTCCGCGCTGGTCAACCTGGAGGCGCGCCCCGCCCCGGCCGGCGCAATGACCGTGGTGCTCGGCCCGGGCTGGCCCGGCGTGCTGCTGCACGAAGCGGTCGGCCACGGCCTGGAGGGCGACTTCAACCGCAAGGGCTCGTCGGCCTTTGCCGGCCGCATGGGCGAACGCGTGGCGGCCAAGGGCGTGACCGTGGTCGATGACGGCACGCTGGCCAATCGCCGCGGCTCGCTCAACCTGGACGACGAAGGCAACCCGACCCAGTGCACCACGCTGATCGAGGACGGCATCCTGCGCGGCTATATCCAGGACACGCTCAACGCGCGCCTGATGAAGATGCCCGTGACCGGCAACGCCCGCCGCGAAAGCTATGCCGCGCTGCCGATGCCGCGCATGACCAACACCTACATGCTCAATGGCGACAAGGACCCGCGCGAAATCATCGCCAGCGTGAAGAAGGGCCTGTATGCCGTGAACTTCGGCGGCGGCCAGGTCGATATCACCAACGGCAAGTTCGTGTTCTCGGCGAGCGAGGCCTACATGATCGAGGACGGCAAGATCACCTATCCGGTCAAGGGCGCCACGCTGGTCGGCAATGGCCCGGAATCGCTCAAGGACGTCACCATGATCGGCAACGACATGCGGCTGGACTCGGGCGTCGGCGTGTGCGGCAAGGAAGGCCAGAGCGTGCCCGTGGGCGTCGGCCAGCCGACGCTGCGCATCGAAAACATGACGGTGGGCGGCACGGCCTGAGCGTGGCGGCCGCGCCAAGGGCATCACGAAGCCCGGCGCGGCACTTGCCAACCCATGCAAAAGGCGCTATAAAGATGCTTCGCGGTCGCGCAGGTGATCGCCGCGACCCGAAATTTTGACGGTGTTCGCGCAATTTCCTGCCCCTCTGTCACGCAGCGCAGCATAAATGGCGCGCTTCGAAACAAAATCGAATTCACGCTGACCCCAGCCCCACCCTTCTCCGCCATGTCCGCTAAGTTTTACTTTTACTTTTTTAGCGAACCCACACCGCTGGCGGATAGGGAGGGACGGCTGTAAGCGCCCCGAACCGAAAAGAAAAAGCCGCCAGCAAGACTGGCGGCTTTTTTTATACCTGCTTTTTTCCCCTGCTTCGCCCAGACAACTTCCACGACCTCACAAGACCGGACTCATCATGCTGAAGAACACCGACGACCTGCGCATCCGTGAACTCAAGGAACTGCTGCCGCCCGCGCACCTGATCCGCGAGTTCGCCTGCTCCGAAAAGGCTTCGGACGTGATCTACGCCGCGCGCCAGTCGATGCATCGCATCCTGCACGGCATGGATGACCGCCTGATCGTCATCATCGGCCCGTGCTCGATCCACGACACCAAGGCCGCGCTCGAATACGCGAAGCTACTCAAGACGCAACGCGAGCGCTTCGCCAACGAGCTGGAAGTCGTGATGCGCGTCTACTTCGAGAAGCCGCGCACCACGGTCGGCTGGAAGGGCCTGATCAACGACCCGTACATGGACGGCAGCTTCAAGATCAACGACGGCCTGCGCACCGCGCGCGAGTTGTTGCTGAACATCAGCGAGATGGGCGTCCCGACCGGCACCGAGTACCTGGACATGATCAGCCCGCAGTACATCGCCGATCTGGTCAGCTGGGGCGCGATCGGCGCGCGCACGACCGAATCGCAAGTGCACCGCGAACTCGCGTCGGGACTGTCGTGCCCCGTCGGGTTCAAGAACGGCACCGACGGCAACGTCAAGATTGCCGTCGATGCGATCAAGGCCGCGTCGCAGCCGCACCATTTCCTGTCGGTGACCAAGGGCGGCCACTCGGCGATCGTGTCGACCTCGGGCAACGAGGACTGCCACATCATCCTGCGCGGCGGCAAGGCGCCGAACTACGATGCGGCCAGCGTGCAGGAAGCCTGCGACGCGATCGCCAAGTCCGGCCTGGCCGCGCGCCTGATGATCGATGCTTCGCACGCGAACAGCAGCAAGAAGCACGAGAACCAGATCCCGGTATGCGAGGACATCGGTCGCCAGCTCGCCGCCGGCGACGACCGCATCGTCGGCGTGATGGTCGAATCGCACCTGGTCGCGGGACGCCAGGACCACGTGCAGGGCACGCCGGTGGAAGGCCTGACCTATGGCCAGTCTGTGACCGATGCATGCATCGGCTGGGACGACTCGGTCAAGGTGCTGGAAACGCTGGCCGAAGCCGTCAAGGCCCGCCGCCTGGCAGGCGGCAGCGGCAACTGATATCGCCCGCCTGATGGATGGCCGGTGTATGCGCCGCCTGCGGCGCTACATCCGGCCGTCGTTCGATGCGCCGCCGCAGATGTCGACCATGTCGGTCGTGACCGCTGCATAAGCCAGCATCTTCCCTCCGTAGCCATCCATGAACGCGCGGGCGCCCGCAGCATCGCGGAAGCTCGCGATCGCCGGGCCCATCGGCCCGCGGCGCTTGCTGCCGAACACGTACACGCCAGTGGTGGCGTCGAACCAGTGGCCGCGCGGACTCTCCCACTCCGCGAGCGCCATGTCCTGCAC
>Ga0079985_1022763_pt1 | contig 11922 bp, 14 predicted proteins | sample Hof3ISUMetaT_11_FD_73497 | JGI IMG/M metagenome (GOLD analysis project Ga0079985, IMG submission 73497) | Enriched soil aggregate microbial communities from Iowa State university to study microbial drivers of carbon cycling -... | ecosystem: Environmental > Terrestrial > Soil > Agricultural land... | reverse complement strand
ATCGCCTTCGCGAGCAAGCCCGCTCCCACATTGGAATGCGTTCCCATGTGGGAGCGGGCTTGCTCGCGAAGAGGCCGGACCTGCTGAACGCAGGCCTTCGAAACAATGTGAAGCAAGACTTTTCCGTCTACCTTGTAGGATTCTGCGACAGCTTGGCGTTTGGCGATCCGGGAACTGGCACGTATGATGCTTCACAAACTTCCGCAGATTAGAAGCCTATGTCCCTGATAGTTCTACTGCTTCTGCCGTTCATAGGCAGCTGTCTGGCAGCGGTGCTGCCACACAATGCGCGAAATACCGAATCCTTATTGGCTGGCCTGGTCGCGTTGATCGGCACCGTCCAGGTCGCCTTCCTGTACCCGCAAATCGCCCACGGCGGCGTGATCCGCGAAGAATTCTTCTGGCTGCCCAGCCTTGGCCTGAACGTCGTCCTGCGCATGGACGGTTTCGCCTGGCTGTTCTCGATGCTGGTGCTGGGCATCGGCACCCTGGTGTCGCTGTACGCCCGCTACTACATGTCGCCGGACGATCCGGTGCCGCGTTTCTTCGCGTTTTTCCTGGCGTTCATGGGTGCCATGCTCGGGCTGGTGATTTCCGGCAACCTGATCCAGATGGTGTTTTTCTGGGAGCTGACCAGCCTCTTCTCGTTCCTGTTGATCGGCTACTGGCACCACCGCGCCGACGCACGACGCGGCGCGTACATGGCGCTGATGGTGACCGGCGCGGGTGGCTTGTGCCTGTTGGCGGGGGTCATGCTGCTTGGCCATGTGGTCGGCAGCTATGACCTGGACAAGGTCCTGGCCGCCGGCGACCTGATTCGCGCACATGCCCTCTACCCCATCCTGCTGCCCCTGATCCTGATCGGCGCGCTAAGCAAAAGTGCGCAGTTCCCCTTCCACTTCTGGCTACCCCACGCCATGGCCGCGCCGACACCGGTTTCGGCCTATCTGCACTCGGCGACCATGGTCAAGGCCGGGGTGTTCCTGCTGGCTCGCCTGTGGCCGTCGCTTTCGGGCAGTGAACAATGGTTCTACATCGTCAGCGGTGCCGGCGCCGCCACCCTGTTGCTCGGCGCGTATTGCGCGATGTTCCAGAACGATCTCAAGGGCCTGCTGGCCTATTCGACCATCAGCCACCTGGGCCTGATTACCCTTTTGCTGGGCCTGAACAGCCCGCTGGCCGCCGTCGCCGCGGTGTTCCACATCCTCAACCACGCCACGTTCAAGGCCTCGCTGTTCATGGCCGCCGGCATCATCGACCACGAGAGCGGCACCCGCGATATCCGCCGGCTCAATGGCCTGTTCAAGCTGATTCCGTTCACTGCCACCCTGGCCATGGTCGCCAGCGCCTCCATGGCCGGCGTGCCGCTGCTCAACGGTTTCCTGTCCAAGGAAATGTTCTTCGCCGAAACCGTGTTCATCAATGCCACGGCCTGGATCGAAGCCACCCTGCCGATCGTCGCGACCATCGCCGGTACCTTCAGCGTCGCCTACTCCCTGCGCTTCACCGTGGACGTGTTCTTCGGCCCGACCGCCACCGACCTGCCCCACATCCCGCACGAGCCGCCGCGCTGGATGCGTGCGCCGGTCGAGTTGCTGGTGTTCACCTGCCTGGTGGTGGGGATCTTCCCGGCGCAAGTGGTCGGCCCGTTGCTCGCCGCTGCCGCGCAACCGGTGGTGGGCGGCACCTTGCCCGAGTACAGCCTGGCGATCTGGCACGGTTTGAACGCGCCGATGATCATGAGCCTGATCGCCATGTCCGGCGGCATCGTGCTGTACCTGCTGCTGCGCAAGCAGCTCAAGCGTGGGCGGTTCCATTACCCGCCGCTGGTTGGCCGCTTCAACGGCAAGCGCCTGTTCGAACGCCTGCTGGTGATCAAGATGCGCCTGGCCCGACGCCTGGAGCGACGGGTCAGCACCAAACGCCTGCAAACCCAACTGTTCCTGATGGTGCTCGCCGCCGTGCTGGCCGGACTGATCCCGATGCTGCACAGCAGCCTGCACTGGGGCGATCGGCCGAAGATCCCGGGCTCGATCGTGTTCGTGATCCTCTGGCTGCTGGCGATTGCCTGCGCGCTCGGTGCCGCGTACCAGGCCAAGTATCATCGTCTGGCCGCCCTGACCATGGTCAGCGTTTGCGGCCTGATGACCTGCGTGACCTTCGTCTGGTTCTCGGCGCCGGACCTGGCATTGACGCAACTGGTGGTCGAAGTGGTGACCACGGTGCTGATCCTGCTGGGCTTGCGCTGGCTGCCACGGCGGATCGAAGAGGTGTCGCCACTGCCGAGCACCCTGCGCAAGGCGCGCATCCGCCGCATCCGCGACTTGCTGCTGTCGGCCGTGGTCGGCGGCGGCATGGCGTTGCTGGCCTATGCGATGCTGACCCGGCAGACGCCGAACGACATTTCCTCGTTCTACCTGAGCCGCGCCTTGCCCGAAGGCGGCGGCAGCAACGTGGTCAACGTGATGCTCGTGGACTTCCGCGGCTTCGACACCCTGGGTGAAATCACCGTGCTGGTGGCGGTGGCCCTGACTGTGTTCGCCCTGTTGCGACGTTTCCGCCCGCCGAAGGAAAGCCTGCAGTTGCCGGCCCAGCAGCGCTTGCTCGCGCCCGATGTGGTCACCGACCTGGTCAACCCGCGCCACGCCAGCGACACCGCGCTCGGCTTCATGATGGTCCCGGCGGTGCTGGTGCGCCTGCTGTTGCCGATTGCGCTGGTGGTCTCGTTCTACCTGTTCATGCGCGGGCACAATCAGCCGGGGGGCGGTTTTGTCGCGGGCCTGGTGATGTCGGTGGCGTTCATCCTGCAATACATGGTCGCCGGCACCCAGTGGGTCGAAGCGCAAATGAGCCTGCGACCGCTGCGCTGGATGAGCGTCGGGCTGCTGTTCGCCACCGCCACCGGCCTCGGCGCGATGGTGGTCGGCTATCCGTTCCTGACCACCCACACCTGGCATTTCGACCTGCCTTTGCTGGGCGACATCCACCTGGCCAGCGCGCTGTTCTTTGACGTCGGCGTATACGCCGTGGTGGTCGGTTCCACGCTGTTGATCCTCACCGCCCTCGCCCACCAATCGGTGCGGGGCCACAAAACCGCGGCCCAGCCCAAACCCGCCGTCATCAAGGAGGCTGTCTGATGGAAGAAGTCATCGCCATCGCCATTGGTGTCCTGGCCGCGTCCGGCGTCTGGCTGATCCTGCGTCCACGGACGTTCCAGGTGGTCATGGGCCTGTGCCTGCTGTCCTATGGCGTCAACCTGTTCATCTTCAGCATGGGCAGCCTGTTCATCGGCAAGGAGCCGATCATCAAGGACGGCGTGCCCCAGGATCTGCTGCACTACACCGACCCGTTGCCACAAGCACTGGTGTTGACCGCAATCGTCATCAGCTTCGCCATGACCGCGCTGTTCCTGGTGGTCTTGCTGGCCTCCCGCGGCCTGACCGGCACCGACCATGTGGATGGCCGGGAGCCTAAAGAATGAATCCGATGTCGCACCTGATCGCCGCGCCCATCCTGCTGCCGCTGCTGACCGCCGCGATCATGCTGATGCTCGGCGAGAAACATCGCCCGCTCAAGGCCAAGATCAATCTGTTCTCCAGCCTGCTGGGGCTCGGCATTTCCGTCCTGCTGCTGCAGTGGACGCAAGCCACCGACATCCCCGGTTCCATTGGCGTGTACCTGCCGGGCAACTGGCAGGTACCGTTTGGCCTGGTGCTGGTGGTCGATCGACTGTCGGCGCTGATGCTGGTACTGACCGGCATCATCGGCGTCTGCGCCCTGCTGTTCGCCATGGCGCGCTGGGACAGTGCCGGCTCGAGCTTCCACGCCCTGTTCCAGATCCAGTTGATGGGCCTGTATGGCGCCTTCCTGACGGCGGACCTGTTCAATCTGTTCGTATTCTTCGAAGTGCTGCTGGCGGCGTCCTACGGCCTGATGCTGCACGGGTCGGGCCGGGCGCGGGTATCGTCGGGACTGCACTACATTTCGATCAACCTGTTGGCCTCGACCCTGTTCCTGATTGGCGCGGCACTGATCTATGGCGTCACCGGCACCCTGAACATGGCCGACCTGGCGCTGAAGATCCCGCTGGTGCCAGAGGCCGATCGCGGCCTGCTGCATGCGGGCGCTGGCATCCTGGCGGTGGCGTTCCTGGCCAAGGCCGGGATGTGGCCGCTGAATTTCTGGCTGGTGCCGGCGTACTCCTCGGCAAGCGCACCGGTGGCGGCGATGTTCGCGATCATGACCAAGGTCGGTATCTACACCTTGCTGCGCCTGTGGACCCTGCTGTTTTCCGGTCAGGCCGGCGCCTCGGCGTACTTCGGCGGCGACTGGCTGGTCTACGGCGGCATGGCCACCATCGTCTGCGCGGCACTGGCAATCCTCGCGGCCCAACGCCTGGAACGCATGGCCAGCCTGAGCATCCTGGTGTCGGCGGGGATCCTGCTGGCGGCGATCGGGTTCGGCCAGCCCAACCTGATGGGCGCGGCACTGTTCTATGTGGTCAGCTCGACCCTGGCGTTGAGTGCGCTGTTCCTGTTGGCGGAGTTGATCGAACGCTCGCGCTCGGCCAACGAAATCCCCTTGGAGGATGAAAACGAAATGCTGCCACGGCCGCTGGAATCGTTGCATCCGGTCAAGGGCATCAACCTCGACGACGACCAGAAGGCCGTGGTCGGCCAGGTGATCCCCTGGACCATGGCGTTCCTCGGCTTGAGCTTCATCGCCTGCGCCCTGCTGATCATCGGCATGCCACCGCTTGCCGGATTCATCGGCAAGCTCGGCCTGCTCAACGCCCTGCTCAACCCGATGGGCCTGGGTAACGCCGGCGACGCGCCGGTAGCGAATGCCGTGTGGGGCTTTCTGGCGTTGCTGATCCTCTCGGGACTGGCGTCGCTGATCGCCTTTGCCCGTGTGGGCATCCAGCGTTTCTGGACACCGGCAGAGCGCCCCTCGCCAGTGCTCCGGCGCCTGGAGTGCCTGCCGATTTTCGCGCTGCTGGGCTTGAGCATCCTGCTGACGTTCAAGGCCGAGCCGCTGCTGCGCTACACACAGGCGGCCGCCAACGCCTTGAACAACCCGCAGCAGTACGTGATGGCCGTGCTCGGCACCCGCGTGGTACCGGGCCCGCAGGCCAGTGCGGCGCTGCTGGAGGTGCAACCATGAAGCGCCTGCTGCCTGCGCCATGGCTGTCGCTGGCCCTGGGGCTGTTGTGGCTGTTGCTGAACCTGTCGCTGAGCCCCGGCAACGTGCTGCTGGGCGCCCTGCTGGGTTTTTGCGCGCCGTTGATGATGCGCAAGCTGCGCCCGCTGCCGATCCGCATCCGCCGGCCCGGGGTGATCCTGCGCCTGTTCCTGCTGGTCGGTCGCGATGTGGTGGCGTCCAACCTGGCGGTCGCCTTTGGCGTGCTCAATGCCGGCCGCCGACCACCCCGCTCCGCGTTCATCAAGGTGCCGCTGGACCTGCGCGACGCCAACGGCCTGGCCGCGCTGTCGATGATCTGCACGGTGGTGCCGGGCACGGTCTGGTCGGAGCTGGCGCTGGATCGCAGCATCCTGCTGCTGCATGTCTTCGACCTGGATGACGAAGTGCTGTTCATCCAGCACTTCAAGGCGACCTACGAGCGCCCCCTGATGGAGATTTTCGAATGAGCAGCTTGCTGTCCAACGCGATCCTGCTGAGCCTGTTCCTGTTTTGCGTGGCAATGATCCTGACCCTCGTCCGCCTGTTCAGGGGTCCCTCGGCCCAGGACCGGGTCCTGGCCCTGGATTACCTGTACATCGTGGCGATGCTGATGATGCTGACGCTGGGCATTCGCTATGCCAGTGACACTTACTTCGAGGCCGCGTTGCTGATCGCGCTGTTCGGTTTCGTTGGTTCGTTTGCCCTGGCGAAATTCCTCCTGCGTGGCGAGGTGATCGAATGAGTACGCCCTTGTCGCTGTGGGTCGAAATACCCGTGGCCATCCTGCTGGTGCTGGGCAGCCTGTTTGCCCTGGTGGGCGCCATCGGCCTTTTGCGGATGAAGGATTACTTCCAGCGCATGCACCCACCGGCCCTGGCCTCGACCCTGGGCGCATGGTGCGTGGCCCTGGCCTCGATCATCTTCTTTTCGGCGCTCAAGTCCGGGCCGGTTTTGCATGCGTGGCTGATACCGATACTGCTGGCGATCACGGTACCGGTGACCACCTTGCTGTTGGCCCGGGCGGCGTTGTTTCGTAAACGCATGGCGGGGGATGATGTGCCAGCGGAGGTTTCTAGTCGGCGTACGGAAAGTGGGGGGTGATTGAAAGATCGCAGTCTGCGTTGATGGATATGTACTCCGTCAATGCAGGTTGCGATCTTTTGATCCTAAACCCAGGCCACCGCCAACAACCCAGCCCCCAGCACCACACACAACGGCGAATAAACCCAAGTGTCCCAGCGGGCAAACCGCGACCCCTTCACTTCCTTGAAAAACCCCACCAGCTCCGAATCACCAATGGCCCGGGCAAACAGCAATAGCGCAATGGCGCTGATCACCCACTGCAACACCCGATGATCCACCTGGGGTAGCCACCAGCCGACCCGCATGCACACCAACAGGGAAATGGTCAGCAATGCCGCCGCCACCAGCATCGTCATCCAGCCTCGAGGCTTGAAGGCTGGCTGCAAGCGCGCACCGCCCTCCACCGGCACCTGCGGCACCACTGCCACGACGGCCCATTCACCACCCAACGCCCAATACACGTGTACCAGAGCGATCGCTGCAATTACCGTCGCCAGCCATTGAGCCAACACAAAGGTCATGGTCTGAAATCCTTGAAAGGGATTTGAACAGACTCATCCTAGTCGGCTTTTTTCGCCGTGCACGCACTCACGCCTGCCACCCGACCAACGCGGCACATGAGCCATTGGCCAGCACCTACAGGCCGGCAGCCACCTTGTCCGCGACCTCTTTGGGCAACCAGGCCTTCCAGACCTGCGGATGCGCCTTCATGAACGCTTCGGCGGCCTGACGCGGCGGCGTGTGCTTTTCACTCATCTCGGCCAGCGCACGGTTCAGCGGGTCGATGGGAAAATCGACCTTGGCGAAGAACTCGGCAATCTGCGGGTATTGCTTCTGGAATGGCGTGGACACGCCGATGGACAGCTTGGAGGGCAGCGAACGGGTCGGTTGCGGATTCGGGTTGTCGGCGTCGGTCAGGGTTTTCCAAGCCTGCGCATCGAAGGGCGGCTCCTCCAGCTGGATCAGCTTGAAGCGACCCAGCAGCGGCGTGGGCGACCAGTAATAGAACAGCACCGGTTTGCCACGGCGAATCAACGAGCTGATCTCCGCATCCAGCGCCGCACCCGAACCGCTGCGAAAGTTCACATAGCTGTCATCGAGCCCATAGGCCTTGAGCTTCTGCTTGTTGACCACTTCCGAGGTCCAGCCGATGGGGCTGTTGAGGAAGCGTCCCTTGTTCGGGGCTTCCGGGTCCTTGAACACGTCCTTGTACCTGGGCAGGTCGGTGACACTGCGCAAGTCCGGTGCCATCGCCTTGATGCCCCTGGCCGGGTCACCCTTGACCACGTATTCCGGCACCCACCAGCCTTCGGTGGCACCCTTGACCGTATCGCCCAGGCTCGCGACCTTGCCTTCAGCCTCCGCCTTGACCCAGACCGGGCTGCGCCCGGCCCACTCTTCGCCAATGACCTGGATGTCATTGTTGGCCAATGCGGTTTCCAGGGTGATCGTGGTGCCGGGCAAGGTGTCGGTCGGCAACCCGTAACCCTTCTCGACGATGATCCGCAGGATATCGGTGATCAGGCTGCCGCTTTCCCAATTGAGGTCGGCGAAGTGGATCGGTGCGCTGGCAGCCAGCACCTGAACGGGTGACGCCAACAATCCGAACGTGGCCACCACAGCGGCCAGCAACCGGCGAATGCCTTTCATGCGTGTGCACCTCGTGCTGTTCACAGCAATAGCAGGATGGCCTGGCAATAGACCGCGAAGCCTCTGAATACTCAGTCAACTGACTGTAGTAGAGGTTCCTGCTTTCGAGGGACGTGGATCAGTTTTCGGCCGTTTCCTGCAGACGGGCCAGCTCTCTCCTGACCATGCTGGCGTACGCCGCGGGTCGCAACGCATAGATCTGCGAGGCCACCCAGTTCAGCCACGCACCTTGCATGACAGCCTTGCGCTCAAACAGACGCAGGGCGTCGGCTTGCGCACTGGCCTGGTGCTGCTGGTGGAAATCGGCGCGGGGCAGTTCCACTACTCGCTGGCCTTGAACGTCACCAACTCGCCCTTGCGCCACTTGGCGGCCTTGGCGGTCACGGCCTTGAGGGTCTTGGTCAGGCCTTCCTGCAACTGCTGGTGGGCGGCGAATACCGTCACCACGCTGTGGCCTTCCTTGAACAGGATGGCATGGCCGTCGGCGGTGGTCACGAAGGCGTAGTCGCCCAGGCCATAGACGGTCAGTTTAATGTCGCGGAACCTGATTTCCAGCTTGCCGCCTTCGCGGCTGGGCAATACCGACGCGCTGAAATGATCGCCGACCTTGAGTTTGAGCCCCGGCTTATCGTCCACCACCAGCGCCGATTCGGTGTCGATTTCGGCAACGTAGATGCCTTCAGCGTTCTGTTCGGTGATGTAGACGAAACGTGACTGAAACTGTTTGACCAGCTTTGCGCGCAAATCACCCAGCACGAACAAAGCATGCATATCGAGATTACTTACTGCCAAGGAAACATCCCCACATCTGAAAATGACGCCGCACGCGAAAAAAGCGCACAGCCAAAAAAGCGGCAATGCCGAGGTGAAGCCAGATAACCCGGGTTGAGATCCTGGATGGGCGGAGCGCTCATCCCTCTCGAGGCTGGAGCAGATTACTGGATGCCGCTCACATCGTCTCGCCCGGCGTTCGACAAAGGCTGAAGGAAAATACCCTTGGAACGGCCAGAGAAATACGGACTATCAACTTTAGGGAAAAAACTCATTTAAAAAAGCACTTTTCTTACATATCGATAGCCAGAAATTGCTTTAGATAAGCCTTGTCCACCCACCGGTGACGCTGATTCTAGAGCAGCGATGCTCACCCAGACTACCCATGACGACGTACATTACGTCGGTAAACCTGCGAAAAGGACTTCATATGTGCACACTGACACACTTTGCCCAGCCCCAGCCATCTTACTCCAACACCCCACCGTCACTGCACCCCGTCGTGTATCTGGCTGCCGAAGCCACCCCCCGGGCCCCTTCGCCACCACGATTTCACGTGGTCCTGGCGGGCAACGCCTTTTTTCATATCAAAGAAACTTCCACCGGGCACGTAAGAGGTTTCCGCGGCGATCATAACCAGGCCTGCGCTCTCGCCCGCGCGCTCGAGTCAAGTATGTGACACCTTCGTTCCGTTTTCCCTTGAAGGTTTCGTCAGGCCGGCGACTTTACTCAGCCGCCGGCCTGCAACTGCTGCCATACTGCCCCACCAATCAAACGCACCTCGCTGTGGCGTGCGCGTTAAACAACAATATTTTCCAAGGGAAGGCTGCAACGTGACGGAATTTGATATCGGCGAGTTCTTCATCAGGGGCGAAGCCAGAGAGATCGACGGCGAATTCCAGGCCGTGATCGTGATGCGCGCCAAGCCACCGCTTAAAACCGTGACCTATCATCAGGTCGAGAAAGATCGCTGGTTCAAGTCCTCCGACATCGCCGCCCTCGCCGCGCAGGAATCGGCCAGGGAACTCAAGGCCGCCGTCGATGCAGGTGCCTTGAAAACCTGACAGGCGCCATTGCGGTCTATGCTCACTGCTGCGTTGGAACATCGTTTTCGAACTTAATGAAGCACGGCTCCCTCAGATGCACCAGAGACGTTCTGCATCTCTATCACTCGACACGACCAATGACCTGCTAGGAGATAAAGATGGAATCACCGACCCACGACTTGAAAGGTTTGTTCGACCAGCTCGGCCTGGATTCCAGCCAGGGAGCCATCGACGATTTCATTGCCAGCCATTCCCCCATGGCCGACGACAAGAAACTCATCGACGCCGAGTTCTGGACGCCCCAACAGGCGAGTTTCCTCAAAGAACAGCTGCGCGAAGACGCCGATTGGGCGCGGGTGGTCGACGACCTGAATCTGCGCATGCATCAGGTTCACTGAGCATCAGGCACAGTGCAGGCTGTCGATGGATTCGGCGCGCAACCGCGCCAGCCAGGCAGCCTTGCACGCTTCGGCTTCATTGCGACTGGAATAGGCCGTGCCACGGCGTTCGCCGTTGAGCAGCACCACCCAGCAGACGCTTTGCCCCAATGCCCGCAAACTGGCGGGCACCCCGCTACCGATCATGACCGCGACATCGACTTTACTGTGCATGCTGTGCCTCCAATTCCGTTAGCAACCTAACTAATACGGTTATGGTAACGAGTGCACAGGCACGCAAACACTATCGACTTTGTACAGCTCAGTTACCAAACTTGTAACAATTGCCCTGCATCATCGAGGGTTTTCCGGTTTGTACCCCAGGCGCAAGCCACCCCAATGACGCCCCTTGATCATGATCGGCACCGACAGGTCGTGCATCAGTTCACCGGTGTCGCGGGTGTAGGTTTGCAGCAGCACGGCCTGTTGATGACTGCCACAGCGAATCCCCGTTCGGTCGGCGAACTTGCGTTTGCTGCGGTTTTGCAGGGTATCGCGCTGCACGTCGCCGGTCAGTGGCTGGCTGAATGCCTGGTTATGCGTCGGCACATAGCCCTGCTGGGTGCAGGCGATGGCGAACACCAGGCCTTCATGGCGCGGCAGCAGCGGCTCCTGGATCGCGGGCAAGACCTGATCGGTATAACGATCGAAACGCGTGCGGTACTTGGTCGGATGGGTATCGGGAATGGCCTGGTAGTGGCGGTCGAACAGGTCGTCCAGGCTGATCTGCCCTGCCTCGATGTCAGCCTCGAAACGCGCCGCAATCTGGCTCGCGCCTTCCCGGGCCAGGTCATAGATCCGCTGATGGTAATCATCCAGCCCGACCTCGGCGAGGCGCTCGCTGATGGTCTCGGCCTGACCTTCCATCTGCACCGCCGCCAGGGCCAGGCGCTGGGTCTGTTGGTCACTGATGGCCAGGTCGCTGCGCATCTGCTCGATGGCGTGAAACAGGCTATCGAGTTGTTCGCGGTTGGTTTCGGCGCCGTGGGCGATCGCCCCCACCTGGTTTTCCACACTGGCGGCCAGGCGGGCGATGTTGTCCAGGTGCTGGCCGGTGTTTTCGACTTGCGCCACACCGGTATCGAGGTCGCTGGACAACTGGCGGATCTGTTCGACCACTTGCGCGGTACGCTGCTGGATATCGGCTACCATCTCCCCCACTTCTCCGGTGGCGGTGGCTGTGCGCGCGGCCAGCCCCCGGACCTCATCGGCCACCACCGCGAAACCACGACCGTGCTCTCCGGCGCGGGCCGCTTCGATTGCCGCGTTCAAGGCCAGCAGGTTGGTCTGGCTGGCGATGGACTGGATCACCAGTGTGACCCGCTGAATCTCATCGCTGCGCACGCTCAGGGCCTCGATCAGTTCACGGCTGTTACTGGCCCGCTGGCTGAGCTGGTGCATGCGCGCGATGGACTCGATCAACTCGCTACGCCCGGCCACGCCGCTTTGATGCGCTTGACTGGCAGCACTCAGCGCCTGGCGACTGAGGGTCGAAGTGGCCTGCTCGGTGGCAATCATGACTTCGGCATTGCCGACGATTTGCGCCGCCGCACCCAGCTGCGATTGCAGTTTGTCGGCCAGCTGCTTGACCGAAAAGGCCACGCCGGCAGCCGACAAGGCGTTATGGCTGGTGGTGTAGGACAGCTCGCGGGTTAACGCCGAGATCGCGCTGGACGTGTCGACCGGCACAGCTTCGTCCGTCGCCCGAGAACGCAGACGCGGCAGCCAGATAATCAGCACGGCCAACGGCAGGC
>Ga0079985_1166883_pt1 | contig 11949 bp, 14 predicted proteins | sample Hof3ISUMetaT_11_FD_73497 | JGI IMG/M metagenome (GOLD analysis project Ga0079985, IMG submission 73497) | Enriched soil aggregate microbial communities from Iowa State university to study microbial drivers of carbon cycling -... | ecosystem: Environmental > Terrestrial > Soil > Agricultural land... | reverse complement strand
ACCGGCCTTTTTTCATTCCGCGCTGCGCTCAGGACAGCAGCTGCTTGATGTCGTGGGCAATCGGCTCCGGCCCTTGCCCGTGGCGGATGAAAAGCCGCAGCCGCCCTTCCGGGTCGAACACGTAGCTGCCGGCCGAGTGATCCATGGTGTAGTTGTTCGGCGAAGAACCCGGCACCTTCGCGTAGTACACCTTGAAATCCTTTGCCACCTTCTGCAGCGCCGCCTCGTCGGTCGGCCGCATGCCCAGGAAGCGCGGATCGAACGCCGGCACGTACTGCGCCAGCAGCGCCTGCGTATCGCGCTCCGGATCGACCGTGACGAACAGCACCTGCACCTTGTCGGCGTCCGGGCCGAGCTGCTCCATCACCGCCTTGAGTTCGGCCATGGTGGTCGGGCAGACATCGGGACAATGCGTGTAGCCGAAGAACATCACCACGACCTTGCCCTTGAAGTCGGCGATCGTGCGGACTTTTCCGTTATGGTCCGTCAGCGAAAAATCCTTGCCGAAGTCCGCGCCGCCGCTGATGTCGACGTTGCGGAACGAGGCCTTCTGCTGGCCGCAGGCGGCAAGCGCGAGCGCCAGGAAGGCCAGCGCGGCAAAGCGGCGGAACGAGGCGAGGAGCCCGGAAGATTGGCTTGGCTTGTTCATGCGAGATTGGAAGTCGGGGCGCCGGCAAGACTGCGGTGGCGCGCGATGGCGAGGGCAGCACACAGTATCGCCCATCCGCGCCGTGCGGCACGGCGGCCGCGACAAGATGCCGCAGGCCGCGAACAATGGTGCCGCTCAGATCTGCGGCACGAACTTGAAGTAGTGATCGACGAGCAAAGCCGCGAACAGGATCGACAGGTACAGGATCGAGAAGCGGAAGGTGCGCTGCGCCAGTTCGTCGGAGTAATTGCGGTACAGCGTCCACGAGTACTTCAGGAACCAGGCCCCCAGTACCAGCGCGCTGGCCAGGTAGATATAGCCGCACATGCCATACACAAAAGGCAGCAGCGTCGCGGCGATCATGACCAGCGTGTACAGCAGGATATTGAGCAGCGTGTACTTTTCGCCATGCGTGATCGGCAGCATCGGCAACCCGGACTTGGCGTAGTCGGCACGGCGGTACAAGGCCAGCGCCCAGAAATGCGGCGGGGTCCAGGTGAAGATGATCAGCACCAGGAACCAGGCCTCGGCCGGCACGTCGTTGGCCACGGCCGCCCAGCCCAGCGCCGGCGGCATGGCGCCCGACAGGCCGCCGATGACAATGTTCTGCGGCGTGGCGGGCTTCAGCAGGATGGTGTAGACGACCGCATAGCCCAGGAAGGTGGCGAAGGTCAGCCACATCGTCAGGTCGTTGGCGAACACGTGCAGCAGCCACATGCCGGCGCCGCCCAGGACGGCCGAGAAGATCAGGGTCTGGGTGGTGGTGATCTCGCCGGTGGCCGACGGGCGCCAGGCGGTGCGGCGCATCAGCGCGTCGATCTTCTGCTCGACCAGACAATTGATCGCGAACGCGGCCCCGGCCAGCAGCCAGATGCCGGCGGCGCCGCCGATCAGCACGCGCCATGGCACCATGCCCGGCGTGGCCAGGAACATGCCGATGATGGCGCAGAACACCGCGAGCTGTGTGACGCGCGGCTTGGTCAGGGCGGCATATTGGCGAGCCAGGTGACGCAGCCGGCCCACGGGATGGGGTTGTGTTGCAGTAACCACGGGAGGGAGTTTGTCTTTCATGTGGCGCGAGCGGCAGCCGGCACGCTGGAGGGAGCGTCGGCGGGTCGGGTCGCGAGCCCTATATTGTAGTTGAGTCGCACCAGCAGCAGCAGGAGCACCGCCGCGCCACCGTTGTGAAGCACGGCGGCCACCAGCGGCCAGTCCAGCACGATGTTCGAGAGACCGGTGGCCAGCTGCAGCGCCAGCGCGGCCAGCAGCCACCGCGACGTGCCGCCCAGCCCTTCGAGCCTGCGCGCGCGCAGGCCGAACCACGCCAGGTAGCCAAGCACCACCACGGCGAAGCCGCGGTGCACCCAGTGGATCGCCACCAGCGCCGCATGGGGAATGTAGTCGCCATCAGCCGTCATGCCGAGCTGGCGCCATAGCGTGAAGCCGTGCGTGAAATCCATCGCCGGCACCAGCTGGCCGTTGCACAGCGGGAAATCGGTGCAGGCCATCACCGCGTAGTTGGTGCTGACCCAGCCGCCCAGGAAGATCTGGATCACCAGCAGCAGCAGCGCCGCGCGCGCGGGCCAGCGCAACGCCCCGGCCTGCGGCGCCACGGGATGCGGCGGATCATTGCGCGAACCGAGCCAGATCAGCGCCGCCAGCAGGCTCATGCCGAGCAGCAGGTGCGTCACGACGATGATTGGCTGCAGCTTCATGGTCACGGTGAACGCGCCGAACGCGCCCTGCACGCACACCAGCAGCAGGACACTGGTGGCGAACCACGGCGACTGCTTCAGTTCCTTGCGCTTGACCCACGCCAGCACCATCAGCGTGATGATGAGCACGCCCACCGCCATGGCGAAATAGCGGTGGATCATCTCGATCCACGCCTTGGCCAGGGTTACCGGGCCGCTGGGCAGCGCGGTCTGGGCGGCGTGGATCGGCTCCATCGCCGCATGCGGGTTGGAATGGCCGTAGCAGCCTGGCCAGTCAGGGCAGCCGAGGCCGGAATCGGTCAGCCGCGTGAAGCTGCCGAACATGATCAGGTCGAGCGTCAGGAACGCGGTGATCCAGACCAGCTTGCGGTACTTGTTGCGGTCGCCGCGGACCAGCACGTAAGAGATCGGGAACAGCGCGATCAGGACGCCGATGATGGCGAGTTGAAGCAGCATGCCGGTCGCCCCTCAGCCGATGCGCGAGACCCGGAGCAGCTTCTTGAGGTCGCCGCTCATCTTCTTGGGGTCGGGGTCTTTCGGGAAGCGCATCATCAGGTTGCCAAGCGGATCGACCAGGAAGATGGTGTCCTCGATGCGGCCGCCCTCGGTCGCGGGGAACCATTGACGGGCCACGTCAGGCGCAATGCGAAGGAAGCGCACGCCGGCGTAGGGCTCGTTGTAGGCCGCCGACAGGCGTTCGTCGACAGCGCCTTCGTCCGTGATCAGCCACACCGGCACGATCCGTTCGCGATCCTGGCCCTGACCCGCGCGGATCTGCCGGATGGTGAACAGCTTCTTTGCGCACGCTTCGTCGCAGGCCGACCCATCGGCCGTTACCAGCAGCCACTTGCCGCGGAAACTTTCGAGCGGCACGGCTTCGGCGCGCTCGTTGGCGACGCGAACGGCGGGCATCGGACGCTGGGGATCGATCAGCGCGCCATAGTTGGTGGCGCCGCCCGTCGGCTTGAAGACATAGAAAGTCAGGTAGGACGCGATCACCGGCGATGCGCACACCAGCAACAGCATCAGCATCTGGATGCGGCCGCGGCGGGTGCGGGCGTCGATGCGCGAATCCGGCGCCGGTGCCGTGCCGGCCGGAGCCGGGGCGGAGTCTTGGTGTGGCATGCGTACGTCTGTCGTTCGTTCGTTGGTCGTGACGCCCGCCCGGTGGCGCGCGCCTGTTGTTCGTCAAGTGGGTCCTGCCCCGGCAAGCCGGCGTGCGCGGCGCCAGCCCAGCGCGACTACCAGCACCAGTGTCAGCGCGGCCAGGCCGAACCACTGGAAGGCGTAGCCGTAGTGCCGGTCGGCCCCCAGGTCGGCCGGCGCCCAGTCGCGCGCGAGGCCGTCGCCCGTATCGGTGCGCTGCTCGATCACGATCGGCTGCAACGCCACCCCGGTCTCGGTCGCATAGGCACCCAGGTCCACGTTCTGTCGAATCCGTTGTCCGGCTTCGGCGCTAGCGGGCTGGCCCAGGCTATAGACCTTGGGCACCGCGGCAAGTGCCGTGCCTTCGACGGTGACTTCACCGGCTGGCGTCGCGAATGGCGCAATGCGCGTGCGGTCCTGGACATCTCGCGGGAGCCAGCCACGCAGCACCAGCACGCTGCGGGCGGCGGCGCCATCACTCCGGATCTGCAAGGGCGTCAGCACCAGGAAGCCGGCACGGCTGTCGGAGCCATTGCCGTGGGGGCGATTATCCAACAAGACGGTCCGGCCCGCGTCAAAACGCCCGGTGACGCGCACGGTGCGGTCCGCCAGGCCAACCGAAGCGGGCGCCGTGGTCAACGTCACCGGCGGCTGTGCGGCCAGCGCCTGCAGCCGTTCGGCACGCGCGATCTTCTCGTGCGCCCGATTGAGCTGCCAGTTGCCGAGCGCGCAGGTCACCGCGATTACCACTGCGGCCGCGACAGTCGGCACCGGGCTCAGGGCGCGCCACAGCTTCATCGGTCCGCTCCCGTCGCATACGGCAACATGCCGGCGGTGCGATAATGACCCTTTCCGCCCCCGAGCCCGCGGCACGTATCGTACGTATTGCGGCCAGCCTGCCCCGCCATGCGCTTTGTCATCATCGTCGCCTTTCTCCTGATCATCGGCAGCCTGGCCTCGGCCCTCTTCTTCATGATGCGCGACCGCGGCAGGACGCCAAACATGATGCGCTCGCTGATGCTGCGCGTGGGCTTCTCGGTGGCGCTGTTCCTGTTCATCCTGTTCTCGAACTGGATGGGCTGGATCCACAGCACCGGCATCCGCATGAATCCCTAGGCATCTGGTCTTCCGAAACCGCAAAAAACAAGCGCCGCAGGCTGGGTTTCCCTCCTGCGGCGCTTCTGTTTTGTGGTCCGCTGCGGAAGGCGCTTCAGGCCTTCCGCCGGTACGACAAATTGCTGCTTACAGCCAGTACACCACGATGTAGAGGAACAGCCACACCACGTCAACGAAGTGCCAGTACCAGGCGGCGCCTTCGAACGCGAAGTGATGCTCGGGCGTGAAATGCCCCTTGAGCACGCGGATCAGCACCACGGTCAGCATGATCGCGCCCATGGTCACGTGGAAGCCGTGGAAGCCGGTCAGCAGGAAGAACGTGGAACCGTACACACCGGAGGTCAGCTTCAGGTTCAGTTCCGAGTAGGCGTGCATGTACTCGTACGCCTGGAAGCACATGAAGATCGCGCCGAGCAGGATGGTCAGCACCAGGCCCTGGATCAGCTGGCTGCGCTTGCCGGCCAGCAGCGCATGGTGCGCCCAGGTCAGCGTCACGCCCGACATCAGCAGCAGTGCCGTGTTGATGGTCGGGATCGGCCACGGGCCCATGGTCTGGAAGGTCTCGACCACGCCGGCGGGGCCGGTGTTGGGCCATACGGCGGCGAAGTCGGGCCACAGGATCTTGTTGTCGAGGTCGCCCAGCCACGGCATGGCGATGGTGCGGGCGTAAAACAGCGCGCCGAAGAAGGCCGCGAAGAACATCACCTCGGAGAAGATGAACCAGCCCATCGACCAGCGGAACGACAGATCGATGTTCTTGCCGTACATGCCCCCTTCGGATTCACCGATGGCGTCGCCGAACCAGCTCTTGAGCACGAACAGGAACCACAGCAGGCCGAAGCCGCACAGGTACGGCGCCCAGTGCTGTCCGTTCACCCAGCCGGCAGCGCCGGCGCCGGTCATCAGCAGGCCGATGGCTGCCGTGATCGGGTGGCGCGACGGTCCCGGTACGAAGTAGTACGGAGCGTTTGCGCGATTCGCACTCATTCTTTTATCTCCAGCTCAGAGTCTTGGTTCAATCGTTATATCGGCACACCCGGCGGCCTTGTCTCCCTGGCCGCCGGCGGCACTGCTTTTCTGTCTACCCTACCTGCCCTGCTAGGCCGCGGCCGAACTGACCACGACCCGTACGATCGTGACCAGGATCGCGATGAACACAACCGCCGCGATCACCCCGGCAATGACCACGTGCACCGGGTTCAGCCTGGCCATGTCGCTCTCGTGCTCCGCGCCCTTGCGCAGGCCGATGAACGACCACAACACCGCACGCATGGTCTGCGCGAACGACATCTTGCGCTTGACCGCGTCTTTCAACTCGTCCACGGCGTTTCCTCCTGCCTCAGCCGCCGCTGCGCGCCGCGGGCGGGCTTTCCAGCGCGCCCTGCGGTGCCTGCGCCACCGGCGTACCCACTTCAAAGAAGGTGTACGACAGCGTGATGTTCTTCACGTCCTTCGGCAGCTTCGGATCGATCACGAATACCACCGGCATCTCGCGCGCTTCCTTGGCCTTGAGCGTCTGCTGCTTGAAGCAGAAGCACTCGAGCTTCTTGAAGTACTCGGTCGCCTGCTTGGGCGCGTAGCTCGGGATCGCCTGCGCCGAGATATCGCGCGACTGCCCGTTGGCCACCTCGTAGACGATCGTCACCATCTCGCCCGGATGCACTTGCATGCTGTTCTTCACCGGACGGAAGGCAAAAGGACCGCGCGCGTTCGAATCGAACTCGACCGTGACGGTTCGGCTCGTGTCGACCTGCGTGTTCTTGAGCGAGCCGCCATACAGCTCGCGCGTGGTCACCACGTTGATCCCGGTGAGGTCGCAGATCTTCTTGTACAGCGGCACCAGCGCGTAGCCGAACCCGAACATCACGCCAACGATCACGACCAGCCGCAGCATCATGCCGCGGTTGAACCGCTTGTCGGCTTCCTTGCCCTGACCCTGCTGCTGCCCGTGCTGCCCGTGCTGATCCACGCTCATCCCGCTTCCCCGCTACCCCGCAGCTTCAGCCAAGGAACACCATCTTGGCGAAGAACCCCAGAAAGAAAACCACCACGATGGAAAACAGGATCAGTCCCAGGCGCCGGTTGGCGGCTTTCTGGCCTGCTTGCGATGGGTTTTTTTGTGGAGCCTGCATCTTCTGCATCTTGTATTACCTGCCGGCACGGGGGGCGGCTGGCGCCCTCCGTGCCTTGTTGCGTTCAGTGCTTAGCGAACTTGCGGCGGCACTTCAAAGGTGTGGAACGGCGCCGGCGACGGCACGGTCCACTCCAGGCCCTCGGCACCATCCCAGGGCTTGTCCGCGGCCTTCTCGCCGCCACGGTAGGACGGCAGCACCACGAAGAAGAAGAAGTACACCTGCATCAGGCCAAAGCCCAGTGCCCCGATCGACGCGATCGCGTTGAAGTCCGCGAACTGGGTCGGGTAGTCGGCATAGCGACGCGGCATGCCGGCCAGGCCCAGGAAGTGCATCGGGAAGAAGGTGACGTTGAAGAAGATCAGCGAACCCCAGAAGTGGATCTGGCCGCGGGTTTCGTTGTACATGAAACCGCTCCACTTCGGACCCCAGTAGTAGAAGCCCGCGAACAGCGCGAACAGCGAGCCGGCCACCAGTACATAGTGGAAGTGCGCCACGATGAAGTAGGTGTCCTGCAACTGGATGTCGATCGGCGCAACCGCCGGCATCAGGCCGGTGAAGCCGCCGATGGTGAACACGAAGATAAAGCCGATCGCGAACAGCATCGGGGTCTCGAAGGTCATCGAGCCGCGCCACATGGTGGCGATCCAGTTGAAGATCTTCACGGCCGTCGGCACCGCGATCAGCATGGTCGCGTACATGAAGAACAGCTGGCCCGTCACCGGCATGCCGGTCGTGAACATGTGGTGGGCCCACACGATGAACGACAGGATGGCGATCGAAGCGGTTGCATACACCATCGAGCTGTAGCCGAACAGGCGCTTGCGCGCGAAGGCCGGTACCACGTGCGAGATGATGCCGAACGCCGGCAGGATCATGATGTACACCTCGGGATGCCCGAAGAACCAGAAGATATGCTGGTACATCACCGGGTCACCGCCGCCCGCGGCCGAGAAGAAGCTCGTGCCGAAGTGGCGATCGGTCAGCACCATGGTGATGGCGCCGGCCAGCACGGGCATCACGGCGATCAGCAGGTAGGCGGTGATCAGCCAGGTCCAGCAGAACATCGGCATCTTCATCAGCGTCATGCCCGGGGCGCGCATGTTGAGGATGGTCACGATGATGTTGATCGAGCCCATGATCGACGAAGCGCCCATGATGTGCATGGCGAAAATCGCCATGTCCATGCCCGGACCCATCTGCACCGACAGCGGCGCATACAGCGTCCAGCCGGCGGCGGTGGCGCCGCCCGGCGCGAAGAACGAGCCGGCCAGCAGCAGCGCGGCCGGCGGCATCAGCCAGAAGCTGAAGTTGTTCATGCGCGCGAACGCCATGTCGGACGCGCCGATCTGCAGCGGGATCATCCAGTTGGCGAAGCCGACGAAGGCCGGCATGATCGCGCCGAACACCATCACCAGGCCGTGCATGGTGGTGAACTGGTTGAACAGCTCGGGGCGGAAGAACTGCAGGCCCGGCTCGAACAGCTCCAGGCGGATCAGCAGCGCCAGCACGCCGCCAGACAGCAGCATGGTGAACGAAAACAGCAGGTACAGCGTGCCGATGTCCTTGTGGTTGGTCGCGAACAACCAGCGGCGCCAGCCATGCGGGTGATCGTGCGCGTGGTCGTCGTGCGCGTGATCGTGCGGATGGCCGATTGCGTCGTGGGTAGCAGTACTCATCGCAAATGCTCCTCTAATCCTGTCCTGTCTTCAGCCGGTCAGCCCGCGCTGCGGTTGCCCGCGATGCTGGCCTGCTTGCTGCCCTGGTCCTTGGCGGGCTTGGCGTCCGCCTTCGGTGCCTCGCCGCCAGCGGCGCCGCCGCCTTCGGGAAACTTGCCGGCGCGGGCATTCACGAAGTCGCTGGGCTGGATCACTTCGCCGGTCTTGTTGCTCCAGCTGTTGCGCACGTAGGTCATGGCCGCGGCCAGTTCGGTATCGGACAGCTGCTTCCACGACGGCATGGCGTTCTTGCCTTCCAGCATGATGTGCATCTGGCCGGCCTTCGGGCCGTTCACGATCTTGGAGCCGTCCAGCGCCGGGAACGCGCCGCCGCCCTTGCCGTTGGGCTGGTGGCAGACCGCGCAGTTGGCAGTGTAGACCTTCTCGCCGCGGACCTTCATTTCGTCCAGCGTCCAGGTCTTGTTCGGATCATCGGCCTTGGCGGCCATTTCCTTCTTCTTGCCGTCGACCCACTTGGTGTAGTCGGCGTCGGACACGACGCGCACGACGATCGGCATGAAGGCGTGTTCCTTGCCGCAGAGCTCGGCGCACTGGCCGCGGTACACGCCGATCTTCTCGGCCTTGAACCAGGTGTCGCGCACGAAGCCGGGGATCGCATCCTGCTTGACGCCGAAGGCCGGGATCATCCACGCGTGGATCACGTCATTGGCCGTGGTGACGATGCGCACCTTCTTGTTGACGGGCACCACCAGCTCGTTGTCCACCTCCATCAGGTAGGTGTTGGACTTCGGCGTTTCGTTGTTGATCTGCTCGCGCGGAGTGGTCAGGGTCGACACGAAGGAAATGCCTTCGCCCTCGCCCTTCAGGTAGTCGTAGCCCCACTTCCACTGGTAGCCGGTGGCCTTGATGGTGACGTCGGAATTGGTGGTGTCCTTCATGGCCACGACGGTCTTCGTCGCCGGCAGGGCCATGGCGATCACGATCAGGAACGGGACGATGGTCCAGACCACTTCGACCGTGATGCTTTCGTGGAAGGAGGCGGACTTGGCACCCTTGGCCTTGCGGTGCGTGAAGATGGAATAGAACATCACGCCGAACACGGCGACGAAGATCACCGTGCAGATGATCAGCATCATCCAGTTCAGCCAGTGAATCTGCTCGGCGATCTTGGTGACCGGCTCGGTCAGGTTCAGCTGACGCACGGCGGGACCGCCGGGCATGTCACTGACCGCCAGGGCCGCCTGGCTGGCAAGCAGGGATGCGCTCGCCAGACAAACTGCGGATGCCTTCTTCCACATTTTCATTTGTTATCTACCCAATTTACAGATTCAAATCTGCCCCCGCCTCCGCCCCTGCCACCTCTCAGAGGCGGCGCAGGGCCGCTGCGAGCTCCTGGGCGAACTTGCGCCGCCTGTGCAGGTCCAGATAGCACCCCACCTGCACATCGCGCCCGCCCGAGCGCAGCGTTACCAGCGCGCGGGGCGATTCCCCCAGTTCGACCCGCACCCAGTGCGGGTTGAATTCCTCGCGCGTCAACCGCTGCGCGCTGGCTGTCTCCACGACCAGCACGCCATCGTTGATGCTGACACGCTCATAGTCCGTCGCATGACGTGCGTACACAAGCAGAGCAATCCCCAGTCCGAGCAGGTCCAGGCCGGCAAATGGCAGCACGAGCCAGGACCCTTGCACCGCGAAAAACAACGCGATGGCAAGCGAGACAGTGAAGATCGAGAGGTAAAACCAGCCGACCTGGCGTGGGGAAAGCGAGCAATTCCGCTTCATCAGCCAGTCGTGGGGCGCGGGAGGAGGTCCGTCGAGATTTCCGCCGGAGTCACCACTTGCCGTCTGGAATGCGATACCCAAGTCTTGCATCGCCAACCACTCTGCATTTGGATGCACACCCGGGACGATTGCGCCAGGAGTGCACCTTGCGAGTGCAACTCCAGGACGTTCTTGTGCCAGGGGACCACTGCGACAAACTGGCGCATTATAGGGCGCTTCGCATACACGGACAAGGCCGCACATTGACCAAAGCGCTTGCGCGCCGTAAGGATTTATGCTTAGACGCTATCAATCGGACTACCCGTAAAGCCAATGCCAGCGCGGCTTTGCGGGCGATGGGCACATCCTGCCGCTACACGAAAGTCAATACAGTCGTAACCGTTCGACGCCGCGTTCAGCGACGCGGTCTTGCCCGGCCGATCTTGTCCAGCGGCACCACGGCATGGCCCTGGTCATCGAGCTGCTGCGCACCACGCGGGGGCAGTTTCCACGCGTGGCCATAGACGATCTCGAAGCTCAGCGGGATCACACCATCGGCGTTGCGCCGGCGCGCCAGGGCCGCGCAGACCGCCTCGTGCCAGCGCCGGCCATGCAGGCCGGCGTGGCGCGCGTCCGGGTGCGCACGCAAGCCACCGAAGGCCTGGACCTCGCGCAGCAGCGTCTCGGGCGATTCGTAGGTCACGGTCAGCGTTTCCATGTCCATCACCGGCGTGGACCAGCCGCTGTGGACCAGCATGTCGCCGATGTCATGCATGTCGACAAAGCGCAACGTATGAGGCGCGGCATCGACCTCGGCGAAGGCAGCGCGCAGCTCGCGCAGCGTATCGGGACCGAACAGCGAAAACATCACCAGGCCTTCGTCCTGCGTCACGCGATGCCATTCGGGGAACACGCGGTGCGGCTCCGGATGCCAGTGCAGGGCCAGGTTGGACCACAGCAGGTCGAAGCTGCCGGGCGCAAAAGGCAATGTGGCAAGATCGCCCTGTACCAGATCGAACAGCGGGCGCTTGCCGAGCAGGCGGCCAACCCAGCCGGGCCGCCGCTGCGGATCACGCTGGCCCGCTTCGGCCAGCATCGCGCCGGAGATATCGAGGCCGGCGATCTGCGCATCGGGAAAGCGTGCTCGCAGGCCCGCCAGCCCCTGGCCATGCCCGCAGCCAAGATCCAGCGCGCGCTGCGGCGCCAGGCGCACGACTTCCATGCGCTCCTGCATGCGGCGGCCGATCTCGCCGAGCAGGAAGTCGAGCTGGCCGAACGCGGCGCTGCGCCGGTCGAAGGCCAGCCGGGTCAGGCGCGTGGGCGGCAGGAAGGCATCGGGGGAATCGGCGGCATGCAGGGACACGGGAAAACCAGGCAACAGGAAGACGGGGAAGTCGCGGCAGCAGACACCGCGCATGGCGGCCGCGCGCGTTGGCGGGCGGCTGGACGGCAAGTATACGCGCGCACCGCGAAAGCCGCCGGGCACGTGCGCGGGCTGGCGCGTGCGCTGCTGCCGTGCGCCTGTGCGCTCTGCGGCGTGGTGCAGGACGAAGTGGTCTGCCGCGACTGCGTCAGCGACCTGCTCTACCCGGTGTCGCGCTGCCCGGTCTGCGCGATGGGCCGGGCGCCCGGCGAGCCGTGCCCGGCCTGCGCCCAGCACCGCCCCGCATTCGACCAGGCCGTCACGCTGGGCGACTACGCGTTCCCTCAGGACTCGCTGGTGTTGGCACTGAAGTACGGCAAGGTGCTGC
>Ga0079985_1018306_pt1 | contig 11973 bp, 11 predicted proteins | sample Hof3ISUMetaT_11_FD_73497 | JGI IMG/M metagenome (GOLD analysis project Ga0079985, IMG submission 73497) | Enriched soil aggregate microbial communities from Iowa State university to study microbial drivers of carbon cycling -... | ecosystem: Environmental > Terrestrial > Soil > Agricultural land... | reverse complement strand
TTTTTTGCCTTCTCGTCTACCAGAACGGATAATCGTGTTTCGGATTCATCCTCCTTGAGCGGATCCTCAAGGGAGTAAACCGTAGTGATCGATATATCCTGGAGCATTAGACCAAATTCTTTGTCGTCAATCTCCAAGTAATCGATCATTTCTTGATCCGTGACTGAACGCATATACTGTTGTTCCAGCTTTTGGTACGCATCCTCTAGCCGCTTCGCTTTCTCTCTGACAGAACGCGGTACCCAATCTCCTTGCCTTAACCCATCAATAATTGCACCACGAATACGCCATGAAGCATAGGTTTCAAACTGGAGACCGCGGTCATAATCAAACTTATCAATCGCATCGATTAAACCCATTACGCCATAACTGACTAAATCATCCTTAGCCAAATTTTTAGGCAAACTGATCGATATTCGATTCGCGACGTAATCAACAAGTTTCAGATGCGATTCGATTAATTTTTTCTTGGATTCCAGGCTGCCATTTTGCTTGTAATCGATCCATAAATCCTGATCCTTTAAGCGATAAGATTGTTGCTCTGCCATAAGCCACCTTCTCTACTCTTCCGACATGTGCCGGAGCGATTGCGCCAGCATTTCGGGATCTAGCTTCTCCTTGGAAACCAGTTTTTGCGGCTGTAGCGGTGTAAATCCATCCACATTCTGATCGGCATTCAGTTGTTCCTTTAGAAGTTCCGCGACTAGTAAATCGTCAGAAGGTGTTGATAGATTAACGGACGACCCAGTTTGATTAGTAGAATGATTTGATGATTCTATCATAGTATGGGCGTCGAAATTTGTAAAATCATTTAAACCCGCAATGGTACCAAGAACGAAGCGGATGACATACATCGCAGCAAATACGATGATGAAAGCATAACTACTGCGGAATAATGAAGTTAACCATTCGTTATTCATTGCGGAGATAAGTAATGTGGTTAACATCGCCATAATTCCGACGTAAACATTCCATTTCCAAGATCCAATCATAGGCTACAATTCCTTCACTCCTTGTAGAACGCTGCGGATGAGAAGTTTGCCGGTTGAATTATAAAATTCGATCGTCCTGCCAAAGTTTGCACCCGTATCCTCACCCAGCAGCGGAATATTCAACTGATTCAGCAATTTTTTAACCATCTCCACATTTCGCGGACCAATGCGCATAGTATCACTGCCGCTAAAGGCAAACATCTGCGCGCCGCCGGCCATCTTCGCGATCAAACGCCTTTGTCCTGCACCTAAAGCTGTCATTTGTTTAACTAATTCAGGAACTGCTGTGTCCGCATATTTGGCGACATTCAATTTGCCTTCCCTGGCGATTTCCGAATGTGGAAGCATAACGTGAGCCATCCCGGCAATTCCTGTGTATGGATCAAACAGTGCAAGTCCGACGCATGAGCCCAATCCGGTCGTTTTTAAAATCGCATCTTTGTAGTTCGCGACTTTTAAATCAGCCATACCAACCTTTACAAATTGATCAACCATCATTCAAGAGGCACTCCCAGCGAAACGAATATTTTTTCGAAAGACTCTGGATCGGGAATAAAAAAGAAGTGCCCTTCTACCTCATGTTCCCCCTCAAGAAATTTGGTATCGATCAATAATGCATGGTCACCCATTTGTCCGAATTGGATCAATCCGTAGCTTAAGACAGCGCCTGCCATGTCAATAGCCATTGCTGGTACAGTTGGCGAGAAGTTAAGATGAGTAAAATCAGCAAGGGAAGACAAGTATGAACCTACAAGAATGTTACCAATTTCCTGCAGCGCTGACATCTCCATATCCGAAAATAAGGTGTTATCAACGGATTCAATCCCAGCCATTTGACTGAGCAACTTCTTCGCTGATTGATGCGATAAGATAAAAAACATATTGCCTGGCGCTTCACCGACTACTCTGAGGAATATGGCAATGACTACTTCCTCATCACCGCCCAAACTCTCTGCTATTTGCTCGAAGTGCAAGATGTTAACAAGCGGAACTTTCATATCAACCGGCTTGTCGAGCATTTTAGATAGTGCTGTGGCAGCGTGACCTGCCCCAATATTCCCCACTTCCTTGAGTACATCAATTTGAAAATCGGCAATACGTTTTAACGGATCCACTCGCTCTACCCCTCTATATGTTCTAGTTGGACAATCTCAGCCTTATTCAATACCTCTTGCAAATTAAGCATGACAAGCAATCGGTTTTCAATAAGCTTGGCAACTCCTCGTAAATATTTGGCAGTAATACCGCCAACTACCTCAGGCGGATCAACGATTGTATCACTGTCCACATCAACAACGTCGTTGGCTGAATCTACAATTAAACCAACCTCCATTTCCCCATACGACACGATAATAATGCGGGAATCGTTCGTATATTCGCTTTCGGGAAGGCCAAATCTGCCGCGCAAATCAATAACCGGTACAACGACACCGCGCAGATTAATGACTCCTTTCACGAAGGGAGGCGTCTTGGGCACGCGTGTCATGGGCTGTATTCTCTCAATCGTTTTTACCTTTTCAACTTCAACTCCATATTGCTCGTGTGCAAGCGTAAAAACGATAACCTTCAATTCTTCTCCCATGGTAGAACCTCCTAAAAGTTTTAGATGGTAGCGCAAGCTGCCGATAAAACTTACTTCGAAAGCATACGCTAAGTTATTTTATTTAATTAAAGCATTCGTATCCAGGATGAGTGCCACTTGGCCATCTCCAAGTATGGTCGCACCGGATATGGCGAATAAATCGGTCAAATATTTGCCAAGGTTTTTAATAACAATCTCTTGTTGACCGAGCAATTCATCCACGATGAGAGCAGCAAGTTTATCACCTTTATGGATGATAACAATTTCATGCTCATTTTGCGGTTGTTCCGTCTTCTTACAATCCAATAATTCATCAAGTTTGATTAATGGAATGAGAGAATCACGGAAATCCATCATTGTTTTTCCGTGTATATGGCGAACCTCGTTGACAGGCAAAATCGCAGTCTCCACAATCGATGAAAGCGGAATTGCGAACTTTTCTTGATGGAGACGAATCAACATTCCGCCGATAATCGAAAGTGTAAGCGGTAATTGAACCGAAAATTTAGTTCCAATACCCGGTTTAGAGGTAACATGCACATTTCCGCCGAGCGAAGTGATTTTGGTTTTAACGACATCCAATCCCACACCTCGACCAGATATATCTGAAACCTTATCAGCAGTACTGAAGCCGGGAGCGAACAAAAATTGATAAATTTCGTCGTCCGTAAGCTCGTTAGCACCTTCAGCTGAGATGACTCCATTCTTCACAGCTGTTGCGAGTACCCTGTCCCGATTTATGCCTTTGCCGTCATCCTCGATTTCGATAAAGACATGATTGCCGCTATGGAAAGCTCGTAAATATATCGAACCGGATTCATTTTTTCCCGCTTTTATGCGATCATGCACCGATTCTACGCCGTGATCTAGAGAGTTTCGCAGCAAATGAACAAGGGGATCGCCAATCTCATCGATGACCGTCCGATCAAGTTCTGTTTCAGCGCCAATTACGATTAGCTCTACCTTTTTTTCAAGTGATTTGGCTAAATCGCGAATCATACGCGGAAAACGATTAAACACAGATTCAACAGGAACCATTCGAAGTTTAAGAACAATATTTTGCAAATCGGAACTTACGCGTGTCATATGTTCGACAGTTTCGGTTAAATCGTTCCTTTTGATTTCATCCGCTAAGGATTCAAGTCTAACACGGTCAATTAACATCTCACTGAATAAATTCATCAGCACATCTAATCGTTCAATATCGACCCGAATCGTGCGATTTAGGTTTCCGGCAGGCTTTACAGCGGCTTGTTGAACGGCAGAGGTTCCTTCTTCCAAAGCAACAGCAACTTCTGCATTAGCTCGCTTGGCCCCTTCAGTCGCTAAGGAATAAGCGGGTTTTGTTTTGAGTTGACCTAGCGACTCCTTCTCAACCATTATGATTTCTGCGTGCTCGATCTCTGAAACGTTTTCTATAAAAGATTTTATAGTGAACGTATCCAGTTTTGATATGTAATAGACAGTAAATGTTTTCTCGAACTTCTCCTGCTCAAGGTCTTGAACAGTCGGATAAGATTTGACGACCTCGCCATGCCTTTCTAGTGTATCAAAGACCATATATGCACGGGCAGCTTTAAGCACGCAATCATCTCGAACCGAAACTTTTATGTAGTATACAAAATGACCGCTTTCTAAAGATTGCTCCAACACTGAATATTGATACTCATCCAATTCGATCTCGTCACCGATCGAGGAGCCTGAACCCGATTTCTCGGTTGCCTTGTAATCTCCGCTAATGATGTCTTTTAACGCGACAACGACTTTGGAAACATCCGCTTTTCCGGATCCCCCCTCGATCACGTCTTGCACCATATTTTCCAATAAATCGAGTCCTTCGAAGAGAACGTCACAGATCGATGCATTCATGTGCAGCTTCTTATTACGAACAAGATCCAGCACATTCTCCATTTCATGTGTGAGGGATGCAAGGTCTTCAAATCCCATCGTCGCTGACATCCCTTTTAATGTATGCGCGGAGCGGAAAATATTTTGTACGATGGCGATATCTTGGGGGTTGTTCTCAAGCAGCAGTAAATTTTCATTTAACGCTTGCAAGTGATCTCTTGATTCTTCAATAAACATGGCCAAATATTGATTCATTTCCATGGATAGGCACCTCCTGTAGGCTCACGATCGGTTTCGGCTTTTATCGGACATTATCATTTCGTCCAGCTTGCCCGCGATTGCGGGAAGTTTAACGATGTAATCGACTGCATTCAGTTCTACAGCTGCCCGAGGCATACCGTAAACAATACAAGTTTCCTCAGCTTCAGCAATCGTTGCCTTTGCCCCGCTCGACTTAAGCAGTTTCATTGCCTTAGCACCATCAGCTCCCATTCCTGTCATAATCACTGCATATCTTTTGAGTTCATTAAACGGGACTAGCGATTCAAATAATATGTCAACAGATGGCCGATGGCCAGAGCGGATATCTTCTTTCGTTAATTCAACCCGATATTGACTTGATTTCTTTACTAGCTTCATATGATAACCGCCAGGGGCGATATAAACGGTTCCCGGGGAAACCTCCATATGCTGCTCCGCTTCAACCACCCTCAACTCGCAATTCAAATTCAAACGTTGAGCCAATGACTTTGTGAAGTTCGGCGGCATATGTTGAACAACAAGTATTGGAGCGGGAAAATGCGATGGTATGTTGCTTAGGACGGTTTGTAACGCTTTTGGGCCTCCAGTCGATGTTCCGATCGCGACGATATACTCGAGTTTGCTAGGGATCGCCTTCGAATCTTCGGCCGCAATTTCTCTCCTTGCTGTTCGATCTCTGGTGCCCTCGATCCTTTGTGTCTCTAGTAGTTGGATTCGTTTTACTTTGGCACGAACCGCAATCCTTAATTTATCAAGAAGTAAATCTTTTACTTTGAATAAATCTAGGGAGATCGAACCGGATGGCTTTCGAACGAAGTCCACAGCGCCAAGTTCTAACGCCTTGATCGTCTCTCTTGCCCCATCATCTGTCAAACTGCTTAACATAATAATAGGGATAGGTTCATTACTCATTATTGCTTGTAGCGCTTCCAAACCGTTCATCACTGGCATTTCGACATCGAGTGTAATGACATCTGGCTTCAACTCGCTTGCTTTCTCAACAGCCTCTTTGCCGTTCTTTGCTGTTCCAATGACCTCGAATTCCAAATCCTCTGCAATTAAATCGCTAATGATTTTGCGCATAAACGCCGAATCATCTACAACCATAACCGTATAACGGCGCATAATATCTCCTCCATAGGCAGCTACTTTCCTGTTGAATAGGAGCTTATTTGACTAACTTCACCATCCGGCTGAGAAATCCCCTCACACCTGATTGCTCAGCTTCTTTCACTGGCGGTTGTCCGCTGGCAAAGCTTGCAGCGATCTTGGTGATCGACTTTGCTGCTGTGCAATTCGGAAAAGCGACACTAAATGGAATTTGTCTTTTCACAGCCTTGGATACACTAGGGTCGTCCTCGACACATCCGAGCAACGGGATTTCCAGCTTCAAAAATTGCTTGGCAACCATACTGATCTTATCAGCTGTTCTCTGACCTTCATTCAGTTCTACAACACGATTGACGATCAGGTTGAACCGAACATTGTAATTCATGCCATTCACCATCTTGATGATCGCATAGGCATCGGTTATCGCAGTTGGTTCAGGTGTTGTTACGACAATTGTTTCATCCGCTGATATAATAAATTTCAACGTTTCTTTCGACAATCCTGCACCCGTGTCGAAAATGATATAATCTACATACCCGTTCAACTCATTAATTTGATCAGCGAAATACCCCAGTTCTTCCTCCGTAAGGCGAAAAAGATCGTTAAACCCAGATCCCCCCGATATAAATTGTAAATCATGATGACCCTTGTAAATAATCTCCCATATTGTTTTTTGCCGCTTTAACAAATGATATAAATTGAATTTCGGCGTTATTCCCATTAATACATCGATGTTGGCAAGTCCAATATCCGCATCGAACACCAGCACGCGATGACCAAGTTTCTGCAGGGATATGGCAAAGTTTAATGTGAAGTTTGATTTACCCACTCCGCCTTTACCGCTTGTAACGGTAATGATTTTCGTAGAACGGGATGAATCATCCTGATGATCGTGTACCAGGTCTCGCAATGACTGTGCTTGATCATTCATCTTTCTTTCCTCCTATGATGAGGTCGACAATTCGTTCATCCTTCATAACTTCAATATCGTCTGGTACATTCTGGCCGTTCGTTATGTAAGAACCATGGAGATTAAAATCATGCGCCAGATTAACAATAGCACCGTAAGTACCGGTCTCATCCATCTTTGTGTAGAGAACTTTGTCCACATTGAATTTCACAAAATTTTCTGCTATTACCTTCATATCTTGATACTTAGATGTCAAGCTTAGAACTAAATACGTCTCACTTTGCCCGCTATCGCGCAATAAAGCAATTAATTCAGATACATATAACTCATTTCGATAATTACGGCCAGCTGTATCCATGAAAATGAGATCTTTATCAGCAAAAGTGCGAAACGCTTTACTCATTTCTCTCGGTGAAAACACGACCTCAAGCGGGACATTCAAAATATTAGCGTATACCTTTAGCTGTTCAATGGCAGCAATTCGATACGTATCCGAGGTAATAAATCCAACTTTACGATTGTATTTTAATACCTGTTCGGCAGCTAGCTTAGCAATCGTAGTTGTTTTACCCACACCTGTAGGTCCTACAAAATGAACGATCTTTGTTTCTGAATGCAGCGTTTTGATGGAATCATGTTTTAAGATTTGAAGCAACTGCTCTTTGACCAACGATTGCACATGCGCCTCTGTCCAATCCGTAGTTGCACCAGCATCTTCTTCTATGATCTGACCGAATATTTTGGCGATAATATTAGGTTGGATATCCTGTTCCAAAAGACGTTGTTCGATCGTTCGAAAGCCTTCCGGCAGTATCCCTTCAGTCCCATTCAGATTAGAGAAACGAAGAATCATCTCTTTCATCTGTCTAACCTCTTTCAACAGATCCTCGTCTTTGTTGATAGGGTTTGAAAGAGGACGTTCTATTCTTTCTATTGCGGGTGCTGCAGAAATAGGTTCGACGGGTTCAATCACGGCGACAGCCGTCGGTACAGCAATAGGAGCTGGAGCATGCTCCAGCTTAACGGTCGGTGGCCCCTGCGCTTGCTTACTAACAGCAGTCGAAGTATCTGTTGCAGCGATGACTTCGATTCTTTTTTTGCCGAATAATCCTAAAAAACCACCTATTTTAATTTCCTTTGTATTTAAGATGACCGCATCATTGCCCAGCTCCACCCGAATGCGCTGTAAAGCATCAGGCATCGAATCTACTACAAACCTTTTGACTCTCATATGTTCACCACTCCGACACTATGAATTTCGACATTGGGCTCTAACTCGTTATAAGAAAGCACTGGTACATCTTGCAAGGATCGATCAAGAAGTTGTCGCAAATACATGCGAATCGTCGGCGAAGCTAATATAATGGGCTGTTGTCCTGTCTGAATGAGTTTATTCAACTGCTCTGACATCCGTTGATATAAAGTTTGCGTGGACACAGGATCCATGGCGAGATATGAGCCTTGATCCGTTTGCTGGACGGATTCGGCGATTTTCTTCTCAACACCGGGTCCGACTGTAATCACTCTTAAAGCATCACCGTTTGGAGCATATTGCAATGTGATTTGCCTGGAAAGTGCTTGTCTGACGTACTCAGTGAGTATATCAGAGTCCTTCGTATACGTTGCATAATCGGCTAATGTCTCGAAGATTGTGATCAGATCACGTATCGAAATTTTTTCCTTCAACAGCTTGCAGAGCACCTTCTGCAAATCACCCACAGATAGCAAATTTGGCAATAATTCGTCAACAAGCGCCGGGTAATTTTCCTTGACGTTATCAACAAGAAGCTTAGTCTCCTGCCTGCCTAGAAGCTCGTGCGCATGTTTCTTAATGACTTCTGTCAGGTGAGTGGCGACAACCGAAGGAGGATCAACAACTGTGTAGCCTGATAATTCAGCTCTTTCTTTCATCTCCTCATCTATCCATAAGGCTGGAAGTTGGAATGCGGGCTCTAAGGTTTCGATTCCATGAATCGACTCATCGTCGAAGCCTGGACTCATTGCCAAGTAGTGGTTGAGTAATAATTCACCACGAGCTATCGTATTTCCTTTTATTTTGATGACATATTCATTCGGTTTTAGTTGAATATTGTCGCGAATTCGGATAACGGGTACTACAACCCCCATTTCCAGCGCACATTGTCGACGAATCATAATAATCCGATCGAGTAAATCACCGCCCTGAGCAGTATCCGCGAGCGGGATTAGTCCATAGCCAAATTCAAATTCAATCGGGTCTACGTGAAGCAAGCTGACTACACTTTCTGGACTGCGAACCTCCTCGATCTGCGATTCTTCTTCTAGCTGTTCGGTCTCTACCTGCTTTCGTTCGATGATCTGTTGCATCTTATAACCACCAAAAGCGATCAAGCCGGCAATCGGCAAAGAGGTAACCATTTGAATAGGAGTAAATAAGCCGAGAGCGAAGATCGTTCCAGCAACAATATATAGCAGTTTTGGATACTGAAACAATTGATCGGTAATTTCGGAGGCCAGGTTACCTTCTGAAGCCGCCCTTGTTACAATTAATCCCGTTGCCGTTGAGATAAGGAGAGCAGGAATTTGGCTAACGAGGCCATCACCAATGGTTAACACTGAATATGTCTGCAGAGCTTCCGTCAGCGGCATTCCTTTACTTACTACACCGATGATAAAGCCCCCTAGTAGGTTGATGATTAGAATGATAATACCAGCGATCGCATCGCCTTTCACAAATTTACTAGCACCGTCCATAGAACCATAAAAGTCAGCCTCACGCTCAATTTTCTGTCGTCTCTCTCGTGCTTGCAGTTCATTGATCAATCCTGCGTTTAAGTCAGCATCAATACTCATTTGTTTACCAGGCATAGCATCGAGCGTAAATCGTGCTGCAACTTCTGCAACGCGTTCCGAGCCTTTCGTAATGACAATAAATTGAACAACAACTAGAATAAGAAACACAACAAAGCCGACAGCAATTTGCCCGCCGGCTACGAAGTTACCAAATGTTTCGATGACTTGTCCTGCTTCTCCGTGTGCAAGAATATTACGAGTTGCAGATACGTTAAGCGCAAGTCGAAACAAAGTTGTAATTAACAATAGAGAAGGGAAAATGGAAAACTGCAGAGCATCTTGCGTATTCATAGATACGAGAATAATAACTAGCGCTGCCGAAATATTAATCATCAACAGGAAATCAAGTAAGTGTAAATTTACAGGAACTACCATCATCAATACGATACCAATAATCCCGATAAGTATGGTCAGATCCCTGATTTTCATCAATGATTCCCCTTTCTATTTGATGTTCAAATTTTCCTTTTAATTCGGTATACATAGGCCAACACTTCAGCAACGGCTTGAAAAAGTTCATTTGGCACATTTTCTCCGATTTCAACCTTTTCATATAAAGCTCTGGCAAGCGGCTTATTTTCCATCGTTATGATCTCGTGTTGTTTCGCAATCTCTTTAATCTTTAGGGCTAAGTAATCTTGGCCCTTAGCGATCACTTTAGGCGATTCCATCTCTGATGCGTCGTAACGAATTGCGACTGCGAAATGCGTAGGGTTCGTAATGATCACATCCGCTTTAGGTACATCTTGCATCATGCGTTGCATGGCCATTCTTCGCTGTTTTTCTCTGATCTTCCCTTTTATAAGTGGATCTCCTTCGGTCTTTTTGTATTCGTCTTTAATGTCCTGTTTGGACATTCGCAATTTTTTGGCGTGATCATATCGTTGATACATGAAATCAAGTAAAGCCAAGATAATAAGTATTGCTGCGATCTTCAGACCTAAAGTTAGTGTTATCTTCGCTGTATAAGGAAAGATGTTTTCCAAAGGAACTTTTGCGAGTGTAACAATCTTTTCTTTTTCGCCAATCAATGTGAAATAAGCAATACTTCCAACAATCATCAATTTAAAAATAGACTTTAAAAACTCAATGAGTGATTTCATGGAAAATATTCTTTTTGCGCCTTCAATCGGATTCAGTTTATTTAACTTTGGCATCAGCGGTTCGCCCGTAAGCAAAAATCCGATTTGCAAATAATTTCCTAGAAAAGCAATTACGATCGTTCCTATTGCAATCGGTGATAGCAGGATCGCTCCATTAATAATGATGCTGCCAAATATATGGGAAACATTATTTACGGATAAATCAAGCAACATGTATTCGTTAAAGGAAACCGTAAATAAACGATATATTCTATCTTTAAAAAAACCGCCAAACATGAGCAGGAATAAAAAGGCAAAGAACATAATGAATGCGCCTGGAAGTTCTGCACTCTTGGCGACCTGCCCTTTTTTTCGAGCGTCTTGTTTCTTTTTAGGAGTTGCCGGCTCTGTTTTTTCGCCAGCAAACCATTGTAAATCCACCACTAGACGAAATTCCGACAATCTCTTCCCCTCCTTGGAACCAGTCCGATATGTATCATTTCATCGAATAGATTCCTAGATCAAGCTTAGCAACTCTCCCATTGCTTTGAACATTTCGAGGAATAGATCTTTAAACAGAATCAGAAATCCGGGAACAACAATCAATAATATCAGGAAACCAACACTGATCTTAATTGGCAAGCCAATTACAAACACATTAAATTGGGGAACGGTTCGTGCTAATATTCCAAGCGATACATCGACTAAAAATAAGGCTACAATTAATGGAGCTGCCATTTGAAAAGCGAGGTAGAACATACGGACGAACCCATCGATCAGGAATTGCGAGATTCCACCCTCACTGATTCTAGCGAAGATAGCGTTATCAATCGGCACCCAGTCGTAGCTATCCATTAAACCAAGCAGTAAATAATGATGACCATTAAGTCCTAAAAAGATCAGCATGGCAACAAAAAATTTAAAGTTGCCTAATACGGGACTTTGTGCGCCGGTCATCGGGTCAATGACATTAACAATCCCAAAGCCGATCTGCATATCGATGAAGGCGCCCGCCACTTGTACAACCGTGAAAAATAAATAAGCGGTAAAACCTAATAGCAGGCCAATCATCAATTCCTTCGCCATTAGCAAAAAGTAAGGTCCATTTAGGGCAATTGTTTCTTGAGTATCAACGACAGTAAATACAAGTATGCTAATAAATACAGCTAATCCTACTTTGAATGTATTCGGCACATTCCGAAAAGAAAAGACAGGAGAAACCGCAAAAAAGGCTGTAATTCGACAAAATATCAACAAAAAAGTTGGTAGAACTTGTGCCAGAAATTGCATGGATACACAGCCCTATCCGATATATTTGTGTAAATTATTTAATATATTGTATGTAAAATCTACTAG
>Ga0079985_1018616_pt1 | contig 12151 bp, 14 predicted proteins | sample Hof3ISUMetaT_11_FD_73497 | JGI IMG/M metagenome (GOLD analysis project Ga0079985, IMG submission 73497) | Enriched soil aggregate microbial communities from Iowa State university to study microbial drivers of carbon cycling -... | ecosystem: Environmental > Terrestrial > Soil > Agricultural land... | reverse complement strand
GCCCGGCGTTGATGGAGCGGATGCGTGAGCACGCCGAGCGCTTTGAAACCGAGATCGTGTTCGATCACATCAATGCCGTGGACTTCGCCGCCAAGCCTTACACCCTGACCGGCGACAGCGCGACCTACACCTGCGACGCCCTGATCATTGCCACCGGCGCCAGTGCTCGTTACCTGGGCCTGCCATCGGAAGAAGCGTTCATGGGCAAAGGTGTTTCGGCCTGTGCGACCTGCGACGGTTTCTTCTATCGCAACAAGCCCGTGGCGGTGGTCGGTGGCGGTAACACCGCTGTCGAAGAAGCCCTGTACCTGGCCAACATCGCCAGCACCGTGACCCTGATCCATCGTCGCGAAACCTTCCGCGCCGAGAAGATCCTGATCGACAAGCTCAACGCTCGCGTGGCCGAAGGCAAGATCATCCTGAAGCTGAACGCGACCCTGGACGAAGTCCTGGGTGACAACATGGGCGTGACCGGTGCCCGCCTGAAGAACAACGACGGCAGCTTCGACGAAGTGAAAGTCGATGGCGTGTTCATCGCCATCGGCCATACCCCGAACACTTCGCTGTTCGAAGGCCAGCTGACGTTGAAGGACGGTTACCTGGTGGTGCAGGGTGGCCGTGACGGCAACGCCACTGCGACCAACCTGGAAGGCATCTTCGCCGCCGGTGACGTGGCTGACCACGTCTACCGTCAAGCGATCACCTCCGCTGGTGCCGGTTGCATGGCGGCACTGGATGCCGAGCGTTACCTGGACAACCTGCAGAACGCTTGATTCTGTGTCCGTAAAAAACCGGCTGCGGCCGGTTTTTTTGTGCCTGCTGAAAATGCACATCCCCCCCGTAGGAGCGAGCACGCTCGCGATGGTCGTCAACGATAACGCGGGGAGCCTGACACCCCGCGGCGCTCTCAGGTTTTTCGCGAGCATGCTCGCTCCTACAGGGGGCGCTTTGGGTCAGGTCAATTTCCGCAGGCACGCCTCAAGGATGTCGAGGCCTTCTTCAAGCACAGCCGCTTCAATCGTCAACGGCGCCAACAGCCGAATGATGTGCCGCGATTTTCCGCTGGGCATCAGCAACAACCCGGCGTCCCGGGCCAGGGCCAGCAGTTGCGTCAACTGCGCCGAAGCCGGAGTGCCGTCGGTCTTGACCAGCTCGATGCCGCGCATCGCGCCGACACCCGTCAAGCGCCCGAGGTAGGGTGACAGGTTGCGAGCACGCCAGGACTGGTAGCGACTGACAATCGCCTCCTCCTGTTGCGAACCCCAGGCTCGCAGATTGGCGTCGGTCATTTCATCCAGGGTCGCAAGTGCGGCGGCACAGGCGATCGGGTTGCCGGAATAGGTGCCGCCGAGCCCACCCTTGGGCAAATTGTCGAGCAGCGACTTGCGCCCGACCACCGCCCCCAGCGGAACACCGCCGGCGATGCTTTTGCCCAGCAGGATCAGGTCCGGTTCGATGCCCAGTCGCGAGAACGCAAACCGCTGGCCAGTACGGCCGAAGCCGGACTGTATTTCATCGGCAATCAGCACAATGCCTTTTTCGTCGCAAAACCGGCGCAGCGCCTGGGCGAACTCGACCTCCATGGCCAGGAAACCCGCTTCACCCTGCACCGGTTCGAGGATAAAGCAGGCCACGTCCTCGACGTCGATCTCGACGCTGAACAGGCGCTCCATGGCTTTGAGGGCTTCGTCAGCGGTCACGCCGTTGTCGCTGCTGGGGTACGGCAGGTGATACACCGGCCCAGGCAGCACGCCGATTTTCTGTTTGTACGGCGCAACCTTGCCATTGAGGTTGAGGGTGGCCAGCGTGCGGCCGTGGAAGGCGCCATCGAAGGCAATGACGGCTGTGCGGCCGGTGGCGCCACGGACGATCTTCAGCGCATTCTCCGCCGCTTCCGCACCGCTGTTGGTGAGCATGCCGCTGACCGGGTACCCCACCGGGATAAAGGCGCTGAGACGGTCCATCAGGTCGATATAGGGTGTGTGGGGCGCCGCATTGAAAGCGTAGTGGGTCAGCCGGGTGGCTTGCTCGCGGATGGCTTCGACGATGCGCGGATGGCAATGGCCGAGGTTCAATACACCGATGCCGCCGACAAAGTCGATGTAACGTTTGCCAGCGGTATCCCAGACCTCGGCGTTTTTGCCGTGGCTGAGCGTGACAGGGTGAACGATATTGATCGACTGGCTGATGGTTTCGCTGTGCATGGATGACCGGCTCGGAAGAAGGAGGGCTTCTTTTTATCTAAGCCGGGAGCAGCGGTGCCCGGCAAACGAAATAAAGTCGCCGGGTTAATCTTTAAAGTCGGGATGTACGGTGAAACCTCTGCATCTCTACCCTGTGGGAGCGAGCTTGCTCGCGATGATCGCCAACGATAACGCTGGCTACCTGAAACCCCGCGGTGTTCTTGGGTCCATCGCGAGCAGGCTCGCTCCCACAGGGTTCAGGTTCAGAAACGGGTTTTGATTCAGCGGCGAGTCAGGGGCTGCTGAGCGAACTTCACCCCCGCCAGACCATGCACCATCAACGCACGGATATTGCCGTGATCGCTGCCTTCAGGCGTCGCCAGCACCGAACGGTAATGCTCGCCGAACGCCAGCAGCGCTTCTTCATCGCTCAGGCCTTCGAGCAGGGCCAGGCCCAGCGTCTTGCAGGACCCTTCGTTTTGCCCGGCGGCGTTTTCAACGCCGCCATTGTTGAAGGCCTGGGGCTGGTAGTGGTAACCGGCGGCAATGAACGCCAGGGTGTCGGCGAAGACGTGTTCGCCGCTGTTGAGGCGGGTGCGCAGGGTATTCAAATCACTCATTGGGTTTTCCTTTGGCGAACGCCGCTTGTTGCTCGGCGCTGGCTTCTTGCTGGAATTGGGCTTTCCATTCGGCGTACGGCATGCCGTAGACCACTTCGCGGGCTTGATCGAGGCTGACCTCGATCTGGCGCTCATCGGCCGCTGCCTTGTACCACTTGGACAGACAGTTGCGACAGAAGCCGGAGAGGTTCATCAGGTCGATGTTCTGCACATCCTTGCGGCTGTCCAGGTGGGCCACCAGCCGGCGGAAGGCGGCGGCTTCAAGCTCAAGACGTTCTTGATCGGTCATGGGGGTCTCTGCGAGACAGCTTCAAGCGGCACGCTTCAAGCTGCAAGATGGTTGGCGGTGCGGTGAAGTTTACAGCTTGGCGCCTGAAGCTTGTAGCTGCTACGCAGTAGCCCGACTCGCTGCAAGCGTAATCGACACCGACTCGGCGAATCGCAGGGCGTGGGGCTTGTCGACTTCGACTTCGGCGTACAGCACCGACGCGTTGGCCATGACCAGGTCCAGCAGCTCCTGGGTCAGGCGTTCGAGCAGGGCGAAGCGGTTGCCTTCCACGTGGGCGATGATCGCCTTGGTGATGGTGCGGTAGTTCAGCGCGTGATCGATATCGTTGTCGCGCACCGCTTCCTGGGCGGCATAGAGGATCGTCAGGTTGATCAACACATCCTGCTTGTTGAGGATCTCGTCTTCGTTGATGCCGATGTAGGTGCGCAGGCACAGGTCCTTGACCCGGATGCGCGCCATGCCTGGTTGAAGTTGTGGCATTGCTACTTGCTCCGTCCAATCAATTGCAGGAACTCCTGGCGGGTGTTGCTCGACTCGCGGAAGGCGCCGAGCATCACCGAGGTGTTCATGGTCGAATTCTGTTTCTCGACGCCGCGCATCATCATGCACATGTGCTGCGCTTCGATGACCACGGCGACGCCCGCCGCGCCGGTCACCTGTTGTACGGCGTCGGCGATTTGCCGGGTGAGGTTTTCCTGGATCTGCAGGCGACGGGCGAACATGTCCACCAACCGCGCAATCTTCGACAGGCCCAGCACCTTGCCCGTGGGAATATAAGCCACATGCGCCTTGCCGATGAAGGGCAGCAGGTGATGTTCGCAAAGGGAATAGAGTTCGATGTTGTCGACGATCACCATTTCATCATTGTCGGAAGCGAACAAGGCACCGTTGATGATTTGCTCGACACTTTGCTCGTAACCATGACACAGGTATTGCATGGCCTTGGCCGCGCGCAGCGGCGTGTCCCGCAGGCCTTCGCGGTCGGGGTTTTCACCGAGACCGATGAGGATCTCGCGATAGCTTTGGGACAGGCGGTTCTGGGGTAGGGAAAGCGTCATGGAAGATCCTCGGGACACTTATTTGATGTGCCTTCCGCCGTTGACGGTCAGGGTCGTGCCGGTGACATAGGGGTTATCGAGCAAGTAACGCAGGCTCTGGTAGATCACTTCACTACCAGGTTCGATGCCCAGCGCGGATTTGGCCAGTGCCTTGGCGCGATAGGCGGCATCGTCGTCGGCATTGAACAGTAGCAGGGCGGGCGCAATCGTGTTGACCTTGATGCCGGGCGCGTACCTGGCGGCGAAGGACAGGGTCAGGTTGTCGAGTCCGGCTTTGCTGGCGCAGTAGCCGATGTGCTTGCTGCTGCCCTTGCGCGTCACATCATCGCTGATGTGCACGATGTCGGCGGGGTTCGAGCGTTCGAGCAGGTCGGCGCAATGCAGGTTGATCAGGTAGGGCGCCAGCATGTGCACGCTGAACATGCGGGTGAATGCCGTGGCATCGGTGTCCGGGGTTTCGGCCAGCCATTCGGAGGCGTTATGGACAATCGCCCGCAGGCAGTCGGCATGGGTCTTGAGCTCATTGATGAAGGTGAGGATCCCGGCTTCGCTGGAGAAGTCCGCGAACAACCCGATCGCGCCCAGGTCGCGCAGGGTTTGCACGCCGTGGCGTTCGCTGCGGTAACTGAAAATCACGCGATGGCCGTCTTCGAGCAATCGCTGCGCGCAATGCAGGCCGACACGCTGGCCGGCACCGGTGATAAGAATGGGGGCTGCGGAAGAGGTCATGAACGGCTCGCTCGCGGTAAGAGCAAAACTATACCAGCGACGGGCCGTGCGCTGCCTCTGAAAAGATCGCAGCCCGCGGCCGCCCAGATGCGGTACGTCCTCGCTTGATGCAGGCGCTGGGAAAGCCCTGCGACCCTTCAGCGGTTTTGAGTGGAGGGTCGTGCCGGCAATGGCCGTGTTGGGGGACTGTTCAGCCAATTGGCCAACAGGCGGGTCGATAGCGGGATGAAAAAGTAGACCATCAAGGGGGTCAGGCACAGGGTGCTGATCAACACGCGAGGCACCAGGGTCATTTCGCCAAGCAACGGCCCAACCACAAAATTGAACAACAGGGACACCGGAAAGAACGCCAGCCAGATCGCAACAGCCTGCTTCCAGCGCGGCGGGCGTTGTCCCGCCGCGCCGAACCAGCCTTCGATGCCACTGACCCGATGCTCGGTCGGGTGAGCGAACAAATCGCTGCCGCGGGCCAGCCAGGCGGTACGCGAAGCCGAGTGCTCCCAGGCGTGCAGCGTCGCTTCATCGGCGAAGCGGAAAATAATCTGGAATTCGTTATCGTCAGGCGGCGGGGCGAGCACGCCGGAACCCAGGTAACCGGGGAAGTCGGTGGCCAGTTGTTCGCCTTCGCGCAGCCAGACCATCAAGTCCTGATAGCGCCCATTGGCGACGCGACGCGCCACCATCAGCGTGACGGGTGAGGTAGACATCATGTATCTCCGTAAACGAATGCGTCGCTCCGGGTAGGAGTTTCGCCAGGCGCAGCGCCGGGGTGGTGGGCTGCATCTTGGGGCAAGCAAATACTATTCCTGATTCTACCTGCGACGTCGGTTGCCTCGGTAACAATCTATGTCTTGAATCATTGAGGTGCTGCGGAGGTACAATGACACCTGATTAATACATGGATGTAGGCCTGCAGATGCCTGTCTTGACCGACGTTATGCCGAGTGAGTCACCGGCGCTCTCCCTGGAGCGGGAAGAGCTTTTTCCGATCCGCGAGGTGGCGCGCCTGACCGGCGTGAATCCGGTCACGCTGCGCGCATGGGAGCGACGTTATGGCCTGATCGTGCCCACCCGCACCGAAAGCGGGCATCGTCTTTACTCAATGTCCGACATCGAACGGGTCCGAAGCATCCTCAACTGGATCGAGCGCGGTGTCGCGGTCAGCAAGATCGGCAAGATCCTGGCCAAGGCCGCACCGCTGCAGGCACTGGCACACATTATTCCCAACAATCTGGTGCAGGCTGACTACGTACAGTGGCAGCAACAGCTTGCGGCCGCGGTCAGTGCTTTTGACGACGTCCGGCTGGAGCAGGTCTACGGGCAGATTTTTTCCAGCTATACCCAGCCGGTTGTTTTCCAGGACATCATCCTTCCGCTGTGGAGGCAATTGCTGCAGGGCCAGGATACCTTTGGCCGGGCCAGCGAGTGGCTGTTCCTCGATGGTTTCCTGCGCTCGCGGGTGGTCCAGCGCCTGCTGCTGATCCGTGACAGGCACCCCAGGCGAGTCATCGTCAGCGCGTTGGCAGGCCAGTGTCGCGAACTCGAATTGCTGATCGCGGCCCTGTTCCTGGCCAACGATCAGATGGGAGTACGGGTGCTGACCACGGGGCAACCGTTCGATGAACTGACCCTGGTCTGCGAGCGGATCCAGCCGCGGGCACTGGTGCTGTTTTCCAATCATGTCCCTGCCCCCGACTTGCCTCGGCGCCTGAATCGCCTGGCGATGAGCCTGGATTGCCCCTTGTTGCTGGCCGGTGACGCTTGTGACCTGGCGCAGGAAAGCCTCGCCGGGTCGTCGATCGGTTGCCTGGGAAACGAGGGCGCGGTCATGCCCCAGCGCCTTAACCAGTTTCTGGCCGGCAGCCTGGATACCTGATGTTCGGGGGTTCAGAGGTGCAGGGTGGGGTGGGTCAAGCGATGCTGTTGCAAAATGAACTGGCGCAGGCGCTCGGTTTCATCGTGGTCATTCTGGCTCAGCTGGTAGGCATAGAAACCCTGTTCGGTTTCTTTTTCGAAGGTCCCGCGCAAGGCGATTCGCTCGTACCCTGACGGGCTGAACCACAGGGCGAAGTGCTTGGGGGCCTTGGTCTTGTTACGGATCTCCAGCAAAACCCCTTTGAACGATACTTCGTGCACCCACAGGGTGCCGGGTTGGCCCTTGGCGTTTTCCAGCGCCACCGGCTCGTCGAGTACCAGCCGCCATGGCCGGATCGATGGCCCGCCTTCATAAATGCTGGGCACGCCCAGGCGCAGATGCATGGCATGGAATTCGTCTTCCACCAGATGCAGGGGGAAGGTCATCTGCTGGTTTTCGAAATTGGCTTGAAGGGTGACCTGTTCATGCGCTGCAAGGCGCGTAAGCAGGTCACGGATCTGCGATCCACCATTGACCAGCAGGCTCGACGTTGCATCCCGCACATTCAGCTGCGGGTTGTGTTGCATGGTCTGGATAAAATCCAGCTCGTCCTGGGTCAGGAGCGCGTCGCGTTGCATGGTGGTCTCGAAAGATTTAGTTACAGAGGCTCTGGTGATTGTAGTTAATGACAATTAATTCGCGGTTTAGTTTTTGCCGTTCGTCGCTTTCAGTGCATCCAGCTCAGCCTGCACCTGCGCCAGTTGCGCCTCAAGCTGCGCCACGCGCTGCTGCGCCTTGACCTGTAGGGTCACGTCTTTCTGCACGCCGATAAAATACACTTGTCCGTCATTCGGGTTTTTCACCGTCGAAAGCGACAGTTCGTTCCAGAACGGCGTGCCATCCTTGCGATAGTTGCGCAGAATTTCCCGGCAGGTGCCTTCGCTGTTGAGCGCGTCACGAATCTTCGGCAGGGCTTCCTGATCGCGGTCGCCTGACTGCAGGAAGCGGCAGTCCTGGTAGAGAATTTCTTCGCTGGTGTAGCCGGTCAGGCGCTCGAAGGCCGGGTTGACGTAGATCAGGATCTTGTCCTGATCGCCTTCCTTCTCGGCAATCACGATACCGTCGTTGGAGGCATTGATCGCCAGCTGCAGCAGTTTCGCGTTGATCATCGGTGAAACCCTTCCTTGTTGGTTGTCTGTGGGATTCTAAAAGAACAATGCAGACCGTGCTGTTAATATCCCGGTCTTTTATTTCGCTTCAGGATCAGATTGATGAAAGTCGCCATCATTTCAGGCTCGGTGTACGGCACGGCTGAAGAAGTCGCCCGCCATGCCGCCAGTATTTTGAAAAACGCCGGTCACGAGGCCTTCCACAACCCGCGTGCGAGCCTTGCCGACCTTCAGGCTTTTGCGCCGGACGCGCTGCTGGCGGTGACGTCGACCACCGGCATGGGCGAGCTTCCGGACAACCTGCAACCCTTGTACTCGATGATTCGCGACCAGTTGCCTGCCGCCTGGCGGGGCTTGCCGGGGGCTGTAATCGGCCTGGGCGATGCGAGCTATGGCGATACCTTTTGCGGCGGTGGGGAACTGATGCGCGAGTTGTTCGCTGAGCTGGGCATTCGCGAAGTCCTGCCGATGCTGCGCCTGGATGCCAGTGAAAGCGTGACCCCGGAAACCGACGCCGAGCCCTGGCTGCAAGAACTGGTCGACGCTCTGCGGGACTGATCGACAATGCCCGCATGAGCGGCGGCCGGGGCTGCGGGGCGTGGCAAACCGTGCAGTCATGACCATGGCCGGCGGCGCTACCCGGCCATGGATCCAAACTCTTCGAGCCCCTGACTCGCTCGGCCATCAAGCTGGCTGCCAATGCAACTACGCGAACCTCGGAGGGTGACTAGACTCGATAGTCATTGGAAACACTCCATAATAAAAACCGAGGTTCCTTGCCGTGAGCGTAGCCCCCGTCCAGTCCTCCTCCAATGTCAAAGAGCAGGTCAGCGCCGCCGAGTGGCAAACCCGCGTCGACCTCGCGGCCTGCTATCGCCTGGTCGCCCAGCATGGCTGGGATGATCTGATTTTTACGCACATCTCCGCCAAGGTGCCCGGCACCGAAGATTTCCTGATCAACCCGTACGGGCTGATGTTTCACGAAATGACCGCGTCGAGCCTGGTCAAGGTCGATCAGGCCGGTAACAAGTTGATGGACAGCCCCTACGAGATCAACCCGGCGGGGTACACCATCCATAGCGCGGTGCATGAGGTTCGCCACGATGTCGTCTGCGTGCTGCACACCCATACGGCTTCGGGCGTGGCAGTGTCAGCGCAGCGACAAGGCATTTTGCCGATCAGCCAACAGTCGTTGTTTGTCCTGTCCAGCCTGGCGTATCACGCCTACGAGGGGGTTGCGCTCAACCACGAGGAGAAGGCGCGGCTGCAAGCCGACCTCGGTGAAAACAATTTCCTGATGCTGCATAACCACGGTCTCCTGACCTGTGGCAGCAGCATCGCCGATACCTTCCTGATGATGTTTATCTTCCAGCGCGCCTGCGACATTCAGGTCATGGCGCAGAACGGTGGCGCCGAACTGATTGCCATCGAACCGCAGATACTGGCGGGTGCCAAGGCGATGATCGCCGGTGTCACCAAAAGTGCTCAAGGAATGGGTGGAGCGCTGGCCTGGCCAGCGCTGCTGCGCAAACTCGATAAACTGGACCCGGGGTACAAACTCTAATGCAACTCGCCGAGATTCCCCTGAGTGTCTGGCGCAAGCGCGGCCAGACTTTCATGTTCCATGGCCAAGCTATCCGTTACTGGACGGCGGGGCAGGGTGAGCCGTTGTTGCTCATCCATGGCTTTCCCAGCGCCAGTTGGGACTGGCATTACCTTTGGCAACCACTGGCCCAGCGCTATCGGGTAATTGCCTGTGACATGCTCGGATTCGGCGACTCGGCCAAACCGGTGGATCACGAGTACAGTTTGCTGGAACAGGCCGATTTGCAGCAGGCGCTGCTGGCTCATCTCAACGTCGAGCAACCGCTGCACCTGCTTGCCCATGACTACGGCGACAGCGTGGCCCAGGAGCTGTTGGCCCGGCATTACGAAGCGCGTATCGACCTCGCCAGTTGCGTATTCCTCAATGGCGGGTTGTTCCCCGAAACCCATCGCCCGGTGCTGGTGCAAAAACTCCTGCTCAGCCCGTTGGGATGGATGATCGGCCGTGCTTTTAGCCGTGATGGCCTGGTGAAGAGTTTCCGTCAGATCTTCGGCCCGCAAACTCGTCCCAGCGAGAGCCAGATGGACGATTTCTGGAGCCTCGTCGAAAGCAATCACGGGCCACGGGTCATGCATAAATTGATTGCCTACATCCCCGAGCGGCGAACCCAGCGCGAGCGTTGGGTCGGCGCGATGCAGCGCGGCGAGGTGCCGCTGCGGGTGATCGATGGCGAGGTCGACCCGATCTCCGGTGCCCACATGATCGCGCGCTACCGTGAGCTGATACCCAACCCGGATACGGTCCTGCTCGACGACATTGGTCATTACCCACAGATCGAAGCGCCGTGCCAGGTGCTCAAGCACTACCTGGCGTTTCGCGATCGATTGATGTCGCCGCCGCTCAAGGTGGCTTGTTCATAGGAGCCTTGTGGGAGCTGGCCTGCCGGCGATGGCAGCCTTGCAGCTGACCAGTCGCCTGCGGATGTACTCCAATCAAACTGTGGGAGCGAGCCTGCTCGCGATGAACCTGAGAACACCGTGGGGTGTCTGGTGCCCAGCGTCATCGTTAACGACCATCGCGAGCATGCTCGCTCCTACTAGGTACGCGCGCATCATCCCCCTGCCTTATCGCGCACCATTCAGCCTCCCCCCTGTTCATTGTGACCCGCAGTGCCGTGCCTGAAACTCCAAGCCAATGTCCCTGGCCTGCTGGAGTTCCCCATGAATGAGTCTGTGCGTTTCGAAGATAAAGTCGTGATCATCACCGGTGCGGGTGGCGGCCTGGGACGGGCGCATGCACTGCTGTTCGCCAAACAGGGCGCCAAGGTACTGGTCAACGACCTCGGCGGCTCGACCCAGGGCGAGGGCGCCAATGCCTCGGCGGCAGACCGCGTGGTCAACGAAATTCGCGAAGCGGGCGGCACCGCCGTGGCCAACCACGACTCGGTCACCGACGGTGACAAAATCGTTCAACACGCCCTCGACGCCTTTGGACGAGTCGATGTAGTGGTCAACAACGCCGGCATCCTGCGCGACAAGACCTTCCACAAAATGGAAGACGCCGACTGGGACCTGGTGTACCGCGTCCACGTCGAAGGCGCCTACAAAGTCACCCGCGCCGCCTGGCCACACCTGCGCCAGCAAAACTATGGCAGGGTGATCTTCACCGCATCCACCTCGGGCATCTACGGCAACTTCGGCCAGTCCAACTACGGCATGGCCAAGCTCGGACTCTACGGCCTGACCCGTACCCTGGCCATCGAAGGCCGCAAGAACAACATCCTAGTCAACGCCATCGCCCCCACCGGCGGCACCCGCATGACCGAAGGCCTGATCCCGCCGCAAGTGTTCGAACAACTCAAGCCGGAACTGGTCAGCCCGCTGGTGGTGTACCTGGCCAGCGAAAACTGCCAGGAAACCTCCGGGCTGTTCGAAGTCGGCGGCGGCTGGATGGGCAAGGTGCGCTGGGAACGCAGCCTCGGCGCGGGGTTCGATCCGCGGGTGGGTTTCTCACCGGAAGATGTGGCGGCGCATTGGCAGCAGATTTGTGATTTCGAGGGGGCGGCGCATCCGAAGGACAATATTGAGGCGCTGAAGGAGATGATGGGGAATTTGCAGAAGTATTCGTTGTAAAGAGAACTTAAGACGGGGAGCAAGTGTGGAAGTTTGCTCCCCTCGTTAAGGTCTTGATTGTCTTGTTTGAATGCCTGTTTTCCGTTTGCTAATCTCCAGGCTTTTATTTTTTTGATAATGGCCTCAGGTGTGGAATCTTCGTCAGAGTCTGCATAACGCCGATCCGTTGAGATCGTTTATTTCCCTGTAGGAGCGAGCATGCTCGCGATGGACGTCAACGATGACGCTGGAAGTCTGACACCCAGCGGCGTCTTTGAATTCATCGCGAGCATGCTCGCTCCTACAGGCGAAAAAGCCCGACAATAAAAAAGGCCGCTGCAAACGCAGCGGCCAAAGAAGACGTTGGATCCAGGAGCTACAAATCAACGTCGATGTACACGGGGTGATGACTCGAAACGTTCAAATCATCTGAAATCTGTCGCGAACCGCGAGGGCAGGGGCACCTTGCGTTGCTTCGCGCTTGCGGCTGTTTTCCCGAAAGCGCAGGGCAAGATTAAGACGTTGCCGACCAAGGAAAAATAGCGATCGCGAAGATGCACCGTTACCACTGGCGCAACAGTCAGCAGCGTT
>Ga0079985_1160369_pt1 | contig 12166 bp, 10 predicted proteins | sample Hof3ISUMetaT_11_FD_73497 | JGI IMG/M metagenome (GOLD analysis project Ga0079985, IMG submission 73497) | Enriched soil aggregate microbial communities from Iowa State university to study microbial drivers of carbon cycling -... | ecosystem: Environmental > Terrestrial > Soil > Agricultural land... | reverse complement strand
CGCAGAGATCGCGCCGGCCGGCAGGGCGCCTCCCGGCTGCGTCCCCTCGGCGCGATTGCCGCCTTCCCTTCCTTTCCGGTTTACCGCAATGAACTCGCCCCATACCGTCCCCGCCCTGCCAGCCGGCAAGAGCCCCGCCCTTCGCGTTGTCCCGATGCCCGCCGATGCCAATGTGCATGGCGACGTGTTCGGCGGCTGGATCATGGCGCAGGTGGACATCGCCGGATCCATTCCCGCGGTCGAACGCGCCCAGGGCCGCGTGGCCACGGTGGCCGTGAATTCCTTCCTGTTCAAGCACCCCGTGTTTGTCGGCGACCTGGTGAGCTTCTATGCCGAGATCGAGAAGACCGGCCGCACTTCGATCACGGTGTCGGTCGAGGTCTATGCGCAGCGCATGCGGCACAGCAATGAGATCGTCAAGGTGACGGAAGCCACGCTGACGTATGTGGCGACGGATGAGGACCGGCAGCCGAGGGTGTTGCCGGCGGAGTGAGCCACAGCGGGGTTTCTACCCTCTCCCTCTTGCGGGAGAAGGGAGCCAGGCTCCGGTAAGGAGCCGTCGTCAGGATCGCCAGCGCAGTGGCCGTTCAGCTGAACTTCGTAAAATCCGGCTTGCGTTTCTCGAAGAAAGCCGTGAACGCCTCCTTCGCTTCCGGTGCCACCAGCATGCGCCGGAACACCTCGCCCTCCTCGGCCATCTTCTTCTCGACGGCCGCCACGTCATTGCCCTTCATCAGCCGCTTGGTCTCGCGCAGCGACGAGGCCGGCAGCGCGGCCAGCTTGCGCGCCTGCTGCAGTGCAAAGGCGTGCAGTTCTGCTACCGGCAGCACGCGTGTGACAAGACCAAGCTGGTGCGCTTCCTGCGCGCCGAACGGCTCGCCCAGCATCAGCTTCTCGGCGGCGCGCTGGTAGCCGAGCAGCCGCGGCAGCAGCAGGCTGGATGCCGCCTCCGGGCACAGGCCCAGCTGCGTGAACGGCAGCGACAGCTTGGCCGTTTCCGATGCATAGACGAAATCGCAATGCAGCAGCAGCGTGGTGCCGACCCCCACGGCCGCACCGCTGACTGCCGCGACGATGGGCTTGCTCGCGTGGCTGATCTGGTCCAGGAACTGGAACACCGGTGCCGGCTCCGTACCTTCACCGCCGGTCGGCGGGCGCTGCATGAAATCTTCCAGGTCGTTGCCGGCGGTGAAGATCTCGTCCTTGCCGCGAATCAGGATCACGCGGACCGCGCTGTCTGCCTCCCCCCCGCGCAGCGCGTCGGCCATAGCCTGGTACATCGATGCCGTGATGGCGTTCTTCTTCTCGGCACGATCGAATTCGATCGTCAGGATGCCCTGCTCAATGCTGGTGCTGATGCTCATGGATGCCTCTCGTGGGAATACGTGGCTGCAATGACGGGATGGGGCGCCGCCAAGGCAACGCCCCCGATGCTTCAGACGCGCTCGAAGATCCCGGCTGCGCCCATGCCAGTGCCCACGCACATGGTCACCATGCCGTACTTCAGGTTGTGGCGACGCAGCGCATGCACCACGGTGGCCGAACGGATCGCACCGGTCGCGCCAAGCGGATGGCCCAGTGCAATCGCACCGCCCATGCGATTGACCCTGGCCGGATCAAGCTCCAGGTCGCGCATGACCGCCAGCGACTGCGCGGCAAAGGCCTCGTTCAGCTCGATCCAGTCGATCTGATCCTGCGTCAGCCCGGCCGCCTTCAGCGCCGCGGGAATCGCTTCCTTCGGACCGATCCCCATGATCTGCGGCGGCACCCCGCGCACCGCGAACGACACGAAGCGCGCGAGCGGCACCAGGTTGAACTGCTTCAGGATCTTCTCGGACACCAGGATCAGCGCGCCGGCGCCATCGGACGTCTGCGAACTGTTGCCGGCGGTCACGCTGCCCTTGTTGGCGAACACCGGGCGCAGCTTGCCCAGGCCTTCGAGCGAGGTATCGAGGCGCGGACCTTCGTCCAGCGCGATGGTGCGCGTCTTGACGCTGACCTCGCCGCTGGCCAGGTTCGGGAACTTCTCGACGATCTCGATCGGCGTGATCTCGTCGTTGAATTCCCCCGCCTGCTGCGCGGCAATGGCCTTCTGGTGCGAGGCCAGCGAGAACGCATCCTGGTCTTCGCGGCTGACCTGCCATTGCTGCGCAACCTTTTCGGCGGTCAGGCCCATGCCATAGGCAATGCCAACGTTCTCGTCGCGCGTGAAGATGTCGGGCGACATCGATGGCGAGTTGCCCATCATCGGCACCATGCTCATCGATTCCACGCCGGCGGCGATCATCACATCGGATTCGCCCACGCGGATGCGGTCGGCGGCCATCGCCACCGCGCTCAGGCCCGAGGCGCAGAAGCGGTTGACGGTGATGCCACCCACGGTGTTCGGCAGGCCCGACAGCAACGCGCCGATGCGCGCCACGTTCAGGCCCTGCTGCGCTTCGGGAATCGCGCAGCCGACGATGGCGTCTTCGATCAGCTTCGGATCCAGGTTCTGCACCTGGGCCACGGCGGCCTTCAGGATCATGGCCAGCAGGTCATCCGGACACGTGTTCTTGAACGCGCCCTTCGGCGCCTTGCCGATCGGCGTGCGGGTCGCGGCAACGATGTAGGCGTCTTGCAGTTGTTTCATGATGTCGGTTCCTCGCTGCCTTAGTTGCGGACGGGCTTGCCGGTCTGCAGCATGCCCATGATGCGTTCCTGCGTCTTGCTGGTGCCGAGCAGGTCAACGAAGGCCTTGCGCTCGAGCGCGAGCAGCCATTCCTCGCTCACCAGCGAACCCGCCTCGACGTCGCCGCCGCACACCACTTCGGCAATGCGCGAGGCAATCAGGAAATCGTGCGCGGAGATGAAGCCGCCGTCGCGCATATTGACCAGCGATGCCTTGATGGTCGCGATGCCCGAGCGGCCGGCCACCGGCACCAGTGCCGGCAGCGGCGCGCGATAGCCGGCGTCGGCCAGCGCGCGCACTTGGTTCTGCGCCACGTGGAGCAATTCGTGCACGTTGAAGACGATCTTGTCCGCGGTCTGCAGATAGCCCATCTGCCGCGCTTCCAGCGCGGACGCCGACACCTTGGCCATGGCCGCGTTCTGGAAGCGGCTGGTCAGGAATTGCAGGTAGTTGGTGCTGCCGGCCGCTTGCGCAGCCCGCGCTGCCGCCAGTGCGGCTTCCTTCAAACCACCGCCGGCAGGCACCAGGCCCACGCCCACTTCCACCAGGCCGATATAGGTTTCCAGCGCCGCCACGCGTGCCGCCGAATGCAGCATCAGTTCGCAGCCACCGCCCAGCGCAATGCCCGATGCGGCCGATACCACGGGCACCGCCGCATACTTCACGCGCATCATGCCGTCCTGGAACTTCTTCACGAAGGGCTCGATGCCCTTGGCGCCGCCCATCATGAAGGCCGGCATCGCGGCTTCCAGGTTGGCGCCCGCGGAGAACGGGCCGCCCGGCGCGCCAAGCTGCAGCGATGTCGGCTGCCACACGACCAGGCCCTTGTATTCGGCTTCGGCAAGGTCGATTGCGCGCGTCAGGCCGTCGATCACGTCCGGCCCGATGGTGTTCATCTTGCTCTTGAACGAGATCACGAGCACATCGTCCTGGCCCTCGGCCACCCAGATGCGCACGGCGTCGTTCTCCTCGACGGTGCGGCCAGCCTTGCGTGGATCCACGGCGGCCGTGCCCGCCAGCGCGGCGCGAAACACCTGGCGCTGATAGACCGGCAGCGTGCTGCGCGCCACGAACTGCTGCGTGGCCGGCGCCCATGAACCCTGCGCCGCATGCACGCCCTGGTTCTCGGCCACGGGGCCCGCGAACACCCACGCGGGCATCGGTGCCTTGGACAGTGCCTTGCCAGCGTCGATATCTTCCTTCACCCACGCGGCCACCTGTTTCCAGCCGGCCGCCTGCCAGTCCTCGAACGGACCGGAGTTCCAGCCGAAGCCCCAGCGGATCGCCAGGTCGATATCGGCCGCCGAACCGGCGATCTGCTCGAGGTAGACCGCGATGTAGTGGAACACGTCGCGGAACACCGACCACAGGAACTGCGCCTGCGGATTGGTCGACTCGCGCAGCAGCTTGATGCGCTCGGCCGGCGCCTTCTTGAGCATGCGCACGACGATCTCGTCGGCCTTCTTGCCCGACTCGACATACTGGCCGGTCTTGGCGTCGAGCACCTTGATCGCCTTGCCTTCCTTCTTGTAGAAGCCGGCGCCGGTCTTCTGGCCCAGCGCGCCGGCATCGACCAGGCCCTTCAGCACGGCCGGGGTCTTGTAGACGGGCGCGAACGGATCGTCATGCAGGTTGTCCTGCATGGTCTTGATCACGTGGGCCATGGTGTCCAGGCCCACCACGTCGGCGGTGCGGAACGTGGCCGACTTGGCGCGGCCCAGTTTCGAGCCGGTCAGGTCGTCGACGATGTCGAACGGGATACCGAATTTCTCGGCCTCGGCGAACACCGCCAGGATCGAAAAGATGCCGACGCGGTTGGCGATGAAGTTGGGCGTGTCTTTCGCGCGCACCACGCCCTTGCCGAGCGTGGTGGTCAGGAAGGCTTCGAGCTTGTCGAGGATTTCCGGCTGCGTGGTCGCGGTCGGGATCAGCTCGACCAGGTGCATGTAGCGCGGCGGGTTGAAGAAGTGCACACCGCAGAAGCGCGCCTTCAGGTCGGCGTCGAAGCCGTCGGATAGTTCCGTGATCGACAAACCCGAGGTATTGCTTGCAAAGATGGTATTTGCGCCCAGGTGCGATGCGACCTTCTTGTACAGGTCGTGCTTCCAGTCCATGCGTTCGGCGATCGCTTCGATCACCACGTCGCACTCCTTGAGCACGGCGATATCGTCTTCGTAGTTGGCGGCCTGGATCAGGCCGGCCTCGTCCTTGATGCCCAGCGGCGCAGGCGAGAGCTTCTTCAGGTTCTCGATGGCACGCAGCGCGATCCCGCTCTTGGGGCCTTCCTTGGCCGGCAGGTCGAACAACACCACCGGCACGCGCGCATTGACGAGATGGGCGGCGATCTGCGCCCCCATGACGCCGGCGCCGAGCACGGCGACTTTCTTGACGATGAAATTGGACATGAGCGCTCCTGATGGATGTGAGCGTTTTGATGAAGGGCGACCCCTCCCTCCTGTCATGAGGAGAGAGGGCAGGCAATCAGGCCGTCAGAACAACTCAGCGTCCAGCGCCATCAGCGTGGCCGAGCCGGCGCGCGCCTTGCGGATTTCGCCAGCCGTTTCCGGCAGCAGCTTGGCAAAGTAGAAGCGCGCCGTCGCCAGCTTGGCCGTGTAGAACTTGTCGCCGGTGCCTTCCTTCTCCAGCGCGATCTTGGCCATGCGGGCCCAGAAGTACGCGAACACCAGGTGGCCCACTACGCGCAGGTACGGCACCGCCGCGGCGCCGACTTCATCCGCGTTGCCCATGGCCTTCATGCCGATTTCCATGGTCAGCTTCTGCACCTTGTCGCCCAGGTCGGCCAGCGGATTGACGAACTCCTGCATCGCCTCGTTGGTGCCCTCTTCCTCGACGAATGCCTGCACGATCTTGCCGAAGGCCTTCATCTTCGCGCCCATGTCGCCAAGGATCTTGCGGCCCAGCAGGTCCAGCGCCTGGATCGTGTTGGTGCCCTCGTAGATCATGTTGATGCGGGCGTCGCGCACGTATTGCTCCATGCCCCATTCGGAGATGTAGCCGTGGCCGCCGAACACCTGCATGCCTTCGTTGGTGCTGGTGAATGCGTTGTCGGTCAGGAAGGCCTTGATCACCGGCGTCAGCAGCGCCACCAGGTCGCCGGCCTGCTTGCGCACGGCCTCGTCGGGGTGCGACAGTTCGCGGTCGATCTGCAGCGCGGTCCAGTAGCTGAACGCGCGGCCGCCTTCGGCATAGGCCTTCTGCGTCAGCAGCATGCGGCGCACATCCGGATGCACGATGATCGGGTCGGCCGGCTTGTCCGGCGCCTTCGGGCCGGTCAGCGCACGCATCTGCAGGCGGTCCTTGGCGTAGGCCACAGAGTTCTGATACGCGACTTCAGTCAGGCCCAGGCCCTGCGCGCCGACGCCCAGGCGCGCGGCATTCATCATCACGAACATGGCGTTCAGACCCTTGTTGGCCTCGCCCACCAGCCAACCGCGCGCGCCATCGAGGTTCATCACGCAAGTGGCGTTGCCGTGGATGCCCATCTTGTGCTCGATCGAGCCGCACTGGATGCCGTTGCGCTCGCCCGGGTTGCCGCTTGCGTCGGGGATGAACTTCGGCACGACAAACAGCGAGATGCCCTTGGTGCCCTGCGGCGCATCCGGCAGGCGCGCCAGCACCAGGTGGATGATGTTCTCGGCCAGGTCGTGCTCGCCGGCGGAGATAAAGATCTTGGTGCCGGTCAGCAGGTAGGAACCATCGGCCTGTGGTTCGGCTTTCGTGCGCAGGATGCCGAGGTCGGTGCCGCAATGCGGCTCGGTCAGGCACATGGTGCCGGTCCACACGCCCGACACCAGCTTGGGCAGGTACGCCTGCTGCAGTTCCGGCGTACCGTGCGCGTGCAGGGCCTCATAGGCGCCGTGCGACAGGCCCGGGTACATGGTCCACGCCTGGCTGGCCGAGTTCAGCATCTCGTACAGCACGTTGTTGACCACGATCGGCAGGCCCTGACCGCCGAAGGCCGGGTCGCAGGCCAGCGCCGGCCAGCCGGCTTCCACGTACTGCTCGTAGGCTTCCTTGAAGCCGGTCGGCGCCTTCACCACGCCGTCGCCGACGTAGGTGCAGCCTTCGCGGTCGCCCACCTGGTTGAGCGGGAACACCACGTCCGAGCAGAACTTGCCCGCTTCCTCGATGACCTGGTTGATGGTGTCCGCGTCGATGTCCGCATGCGGCGGCATCGCCTTGAGTTCTGCTTCGGCGCCGAGCAGTTCATGAAGGACAAACTGCATGTCGCGCAACGGTGCGGTGTACTGGCCCATCAAAAGCTCCTTGGAGTTTTACGATGCCGCCACGCCGCCCCTGCCACCCGACAGGCGGGCGACACGGTCCGTACGCGACAGCCTCAGGTACGGTAAGACTGAATCAGTTTGTTGAGCGCGACCATGGCAAGCTCGGCGCTGTCCGGCAGGCGCAGGAAACGTGCGTCGTGATGCAGGCCCAGTTCAAGGCTGTACATCTCGAACAGCATCAGGCGCGGATCGCTGTCCGCGCGCAGGTGCCCCTCTTCCTTGGCCTGGCTGATGGCACGCGTCAGCGCCGATCGCCAGATGCTGACGCTCTTGACCAGCTCGTCACGCACCAGGCTTTCCGCGCGGTCGTCGTACTCGACGGCGCCGCTGATGTAGATGCATCCCGTCGTCACTTCCTGGATGCGTTTCTCCATCCACCGGCGCACCATCGACCACAGCCGAGGCAACCCGCGCGGCTCATGCAGAGAAGGGTAAAACACCTCCTGCTCGAACCGCCGGTGATACTCGCGCACAACTTCCACCTGCAGGTCTTCGCGCGAACCGAAATGCGCGAAGACGCCGCTCTTGCTCATCTGCATGCGTTCCGCCAACAGCCCGATGGTCAGACCTTCGAGCCCGTCGCGGGACGACAATTCCAGTGCGGCATCCAGAATCGCCACGCGCGTCATTTCCCCCTTGCGCATCGGCGCGGGGGATGCGGTGGCGGATTCAAGACGAGCTGACTGGTGTCGCATAATTATTTCTCCGTTCTTGTGGCGCCTTCACTGGGCACCACGTATGACCCTGACGTTGCTTTATTGCATGCGGCGGCCGCAGAAATGCCGGGTTTCGCCGCGAATGCACGCAGTCTAAGCCAAAAAAGAACGGTCGTTCAGATTATTCTGTCGTGCCCCGTTGCCATCAAGCTTTTAATTAGACCCACGTTTCTAAACAGGCTGCGTTGCAACATCATCGCGCCGCCTGTTGCTTCAAGCCACGCAGCCTGCATCGTGCTGCGAAGCAATACCTCATGCGCCGCCCTAGTAGCGCCCGGTCACGCCGGCGATGACGACGCCAAGACGCAACACCATGTACGCCGCCCAGTTCGCGACGCGCCGCAGCGAGGAGCGGCGTGCATGGGCTTCGGGCATGACACGCACGCTGCGCTGCGCGATGGCCCGCTCCAGTTCCGCACGCAAGCAGGCGGCGAAGGCCGGATCATAAATGCAGACGTTGGCCTCGCGCGCGAGCAGCAGGCTGAACGGATCCATATTGCTCGACCCGACCGTGGCCCACGTCTCGTCCACCACGCCGACCTTGGCGTGCAGGAAGCTTTCGGCGTACTCGTGGATCTCGACACCGGCGTCCAGCAAGCTGGCATAGAGCGCATGCGTGGCGAAATGCTGGAGACGGTATTCGACCCTGCCCTGCAACAGCAATCGTACCCGCACGCCGCGCTCGCGGCACGCGAGCAGCGCGCGCCGCATCTTGTGGCCGGGCAGGAAATACGCGTTGGCCAGGATCACGTCGTCACGGGCCACGCCCAGCGCGCGCAGGTATTCGCGCTCGATGGTGCGGCGGTTGCGCAGATTGTCGCGCAGCAGCAACGCCGCCAGCACGCCGCCCGCGGTGTCGCGCCGTGGCGGCAGGTCGGTGACGAGCGGGTAGCCCGCCGCCGCGCCCGCCAGGCCGACGCCGTGCAATTCGCCGCGCAGCGAGAGCCGCCACCACAGCCGTTCGGCCGTCAGTGCAATGCGGTCCACCAGCGGCCCGCTGACTTCGACGGCGAAGTCGTAGCGGGCCCCCAGCCCTTCCTGCTCGAACGGCCCGTGATTGTAGTCGTCGATGATGTTGATGCCACCCACGAACGCCACGCGCCGGTCAATCACCGCCAGCTTGCGGTGCAGGCGGCGCAGGTGCCGGCGCGCCAGCCGAAAGCCGCTCAGGACGCGGTAGACCCGCAGTTGCACGCCGCCGTCGCGCAGGCGCTGCGCGAGCTCGGGGGACATGTCGCCGGCACCGAAACCGTCCACCGTGAGCCGTACCGATACGCCGCGCGCCACCGCACGAACCAGCGCGTCGCTGACGGCGCGGCCGACGTCGTCGTCGGCATAGATATAAGTCTCGACGATGACCTGGAAGGCCGCGCCATCGATGGCCTCGATCAGCGCCGGGAAGAAATCGCGCCCCCCGCTCAGCAGGCGTACCTGGTTGCCGCCCACCGGCTTGCCATGCCTTCCGGCCCAGCGCAGCAGGCGCCGCCGTCCCGCGGCCGCGGCCGGGGTGCCGGGCTCGCCGTCCCGCGCCGCAACATGCGCCACGGCGGCGGCACGCGTGGCGGCCAGCTTGTCGGTGTCGGATATCCGTGACATGACGCGATTATGGGACACAAGGCGCCATCTGCACATGGTGCGGCGCATCTCTGCTATCGTCGATGCACTCAGGCACCCAGGGACAGCACTGTGAACGTATTCGGCATCACCGGCTCGTCGGGCAGCGGCAAGACCACGCTGCTCGACGCGCTGATCCCGCGCTTCGTCGCCACCGGCATGCGGGTCAACGGCATCAAGCACACGCACCACGGCTTCGACCCCGATACACCGGGCAAGGACTCCTGGCGCATGCGCGAGTCCGGCTGCAGCAATGTGGTGCTGGTCGGAGCACGGCACATGACGCTGATGCGCCATTACCCCGAGGATGTCCCATCCCCGGAACTCGATGATGCGCTGGCCGTGCTGCCGGCGGATACCGACCTGGTCCTGGTCGAAGGCTATAAACGCAGCGATTTCCCGAAGCTCGAAGTGTTTCGCCCATCGCTGGGACGCGCGCCCCTATGGGATGAAGTACCCGGTGTGGTCGCCGTGGCCACCGATGCGCCGGAAGCCGTGGCGCGGATGACGTCCCTGCCGGTGCTGGACCTCGGCGATCCCGACGCGATCTTCCAGTTCATCCGCAGCCGGCTGGACCAGGCCGAAACCGGCTAGGCGGCCTTCCCGCCGGCCGCGCTGCCGTCATCGGCGTTCTGTGCCAGCTCCGCCACCAGCGGCACGTGGTCCGAGCGCTGCGCCCAGTCGCGCCCGGTCAGGGCATGCGCCCGCTCGATTTCGAAGCCGCGCACGTAGATGCGGTCGAGTTGCCACCACGGCATATGGCTCGGAAACGTATGCAGGCGCGCGCCGCGTGCGTGAGACGCTTCCACCGCGCCAAGCGTATTGCAGATCTGCGCGTCGAGCCGGTGGTTCCAGTCGTTGAAATCGCCGGCGATCACCAGCGGCGCCGAGGGCGGCACCACGTTGCGCACGCGCTCGACCAGCGCCTCGGCCTGGCGCGCGCGGCTGCGCGCGAACAGGCCGAAATGCACGCAGATCAGGTGGGCTTCCCTGCCGTTCACGTCGGCCACCGCATGCAATAGCCCGCGCTGCTCGAAGCGGTGATCGGAAATATCGAGGTTCTCCGACATCAGGATCGGATGTCGCGACAGGATCGCGTTGCCGTGGTGGCCATGTTCGTAGACAGCGTTGCGCCCATACACGGAGTGCGGGTAAGCATCCGTGGCCAGGTAGTTCAGCTGCGTGTGTTCGGGATCGAACAGCGCCGCGGCGACCAGACGGTCGTTGCGGTCCTGGACCTCCTGCAGGAACACGATATCGGCGTCCATGGCCTGCAGCCCTGCGCGCACGTTCTGGATTCGGGGGCGGCGCGAAATGCCGGTCACGCCCTTGTGGATGTTGTAGGTGACCACGCGCAGCTTCATCAACCCGCTCCACAGACGGCCGGCCGGCCTGCGGCGCGCCAGGCAAGCTGACGCACCGCCTCTGCATTGCTGCTGGAGAAGCACTGCTGCGCGGCGGCTTCCCATGGCAGCCAGCGCGACTGCAGGTGCTCGCGTGGCGCAAGCGTCACGGGCAGCGGCCCGGATACGCACAGGCCAAACCAGTGTTCGGTATTGCGCGTGACGCCGGCCTCATACCGGTGGCGCCACTGCGGATAGATATCGTACTGGATGGTGTGCTGCCAGTCGGCGAGCTGGTGTTCGCCGGCGATGATGCCGGTCTCCTCGAACACTTCGCGCGCGGCGGTCAGCGCCAGCGGCTCGTCATGGGTGTCCAGGCTGCCGGTCACGGACTGCCAGAAGCCCGGCCGGTCGGCACGCTCCAGCAACAGCACTTGGAGATCTGGCGTGTAGATCACGACCAGCACGGATTCAGGGATCTTGTAGGGCATGGAACATGGGTCCGATGGACACCCCCAAGGATAGCGCAGCCGCGCCCGCTTGCGACGCGAATGACCGCCGCGTTCAGGGTTCAGGCGGCGTCGCGTTCGGTTTCGGGGTGCATCGGGTCGATGCTCAGCCAGGTGTCGAAGACGTCGGGCGCGTCGCCGTGCCCCCAGGCTTCGCGCAGCTGCTGCATCAGCGGCGCAAGCGCTTCCCGGTAGCGCAGCGCGGCGTCGCGCGCCTGGAACGCCAGGTCGTCAGCACTGCCCTGCGCCTGCTCGCGCAGGATGCCGCGCTGCTGGACGATTTCCTTTTCGCGCTGGCCCAGGGCGTTGTACTTCTGGATCAGGAAGCGCTGGTGATCGCCGGCTTCCTCACGCTGCGCCGAGCGGGCGTTCGCCTGTTCGAAGCGCATCACGATGCTGGCGGTCTCCTGCTCGACGTGGGCCGCCTCGGCTTCGAGCGCACGGAGCGCGTCCTGCCGGCGCTGGGCGTCACGGCGGCTGTCCTGCACACGCGCGGCTTCTTCGTCGAACGTGCGCTGCGCGAACAGGTAGGCCTGCACCACGGGCTGCGGCGCCACCACCAGCAGCGGATCGGCACCGGCAGCACGCTGGCCGCTCAACAGGGCATCGTCGGCAATGCGCAGGTTGCCCAGTTCTTCCAGCCAGCGGCCGCGCGCCATCACGGCGGCCACGGTGTCCAGCGCCACGTGGCGCAGGGCGTCGGCACGCTTAGATTCCACCGGCTCGGCCACGCCCCCCCCGCTGGTCGCCTGCGCGGCGGCGTGGGCAATGTCGGGCACACAGGCCGCCACGGTCGTTGCCACCGATTCCGACATGGCCCGCGCCGACTTGCGCACCGCGCGCCGCAGTTCGAAGCGTGCCAGCAGCATCATCACCAGGCCGGCCACCAGCCAGGTCACGAGCGTTTCGGCATGGGCCAGCAGGAACTGGCGGATCAGGTCTGTATCCAGATTCACGTTATTTTCCTCCCGCGCGCCGGCCACCTTGGATGCGGGAGCTCGGTCAA
>Ga0079985_1021934_pt1 | contig 12292 bp, 10 predicted proteins | sample Hof3ISUMetaT_11_FD_73497 | JGI IMG/M metagenome (GOLD analysis project Ga0079985, IMG submission 73497) | Enriched soil aggregate microbial communities from Iowa State university to study microbial drivers of carbon cycling -... | ecosystem: Environmental > Terrestrial > Soil > Agricultural land... | reverse complement strand
ACGATGGTGGATACGTCGACTGGTATCGAGCCTTACTTCGCCTTTGAATACTTCCGTCAGAGCCGCCTTGGCTTCGACAAGCAGCTTGTGCCGATCGCGCAGCGCTGGAAGGATGCTCATCCAGGCGAGGAGCTGCCGGACTTCTTCGTCACCTCGATGAATTTGTCAGCGGAGGATCATATCCGCGTGCAAGCGGCGATCCAGCGCTGGGTGGACAGCTCCATCTCGAAGACTGCTAACTGTCCGGAGGACTTCACCGTCGATGAGACGAAGCGTCTGTATGAATTAGCCTTCGATCTTGGCTGCAAAGGTGTCACCATCTATCGCGATGGAAGCCGCGACCAGCAAGTTTTGACGACGAAGGACTCGTCGGAGAACAAGAAGGATGGCGAAGCCTCACAAGCTCCGGCGGCAACCGCTGAGGCTTCAGCTACTACGGCAGAAGCGGTAGAAGCGAGTGTGTTGAACGCAATCAGTGAATCGCTCGCAGTAAGCGTGCCACAGCAACCAGCGAAAGTTACCGATAAAGAATACCGTCAACGTCCGCAAATTCTACGCGGCTCGACCTATAAATTTAATACACCGTTTGGTATGGCCTACATTACCGTCAACGATATGGACGGCCATCCGCGCGAGCTGTTCCTAAACGTCGGCAAAGCCGGTTCTGACGTGTTCGCGATGTCCGAAGCGCTTGGACGCGTATGCTCCTTGTTCCTTCGTTACGGCGACCACGGCAACAAAGTGGAACTGCTGATCAAGCATCTGAAAGGTATCGGCGGATCGGGCGCTATCGGCTTTGGTCCTAACCGCGTCGAATCGATCGCTGACGCTGTAGCTAAGGCACTAGAGATTCACTTGCAAACTTTCGCGCAATCGCACAATGAGCATCATCTTGGGAGTGCACCAGCAATCGAGCCGGTCTCTGCGCCTATAGCAGCTCACGAGGCTGCGAAGTCAGGCGTTCCATCGACTGACCTTTGCACCGCTTGCGGAACAGCTTCGCTGATCAATGTCGAGGGCTGCAAGACGTGCACGAATTGTGGATATAGCAAGTGTAGTTAATGAGACTTATACAAAAATAAATAAAACATAAATAGAATAGTAAACCAAACATCATGGCCAGACAGATTTATCTGTCTGGCTATTTTTTCTTCACAATAAATAAAACATAGGATCGCAAAGTATTTGACGGGGATCAGTTCATGCTTGGCAGTCTGTTCTATTAAATGGGGAGTTTTGCTAAGTAAGTATATGAGTCGGAAAATAACGACGAATCCAGCACTTGGTTTGCTGGAGATCATAAATCGCATCCGCATTTTTCGATTCAGTTTGTGACCACGGATATAAGAAGACTACAAGATGAATTATCTGCAAGTGGTGTTCGGGTAGGGGAAATTATTCGTGGCGGTGGTGGCGGTTTTGATATGATGTTTTTTGATCCAAATGGAAATCGTTTTTGGGCAATTGAAGACCCGAAATAAGAACATTATTCCGTTAACGGAGAACGATACTTCAATAACACAGCCTGCCCTCAATTGTTCTTATTCGTCAGAGGAGTAGGGGGAATGATCATGCGAATATCAAGAACCATCATCTTGGGAGTTGCATTATTATTTAGCTTGACCGGTTGCGAGACCTTACAAGAGGTACGCGTTCCAATGGCAGCAAGCCCAGCACAAACATCTGGGACGCAGATGCAAGCCTCGGAGAACAATGAAGATCAGGTAATCGTCAGCCGCACGCTCGGATTTGGGCGAGTGAATGCGAAGCTGTATGGTACTTTCACCAAGAAGGAGGAAATTTCTGTCTTCGAGGAAGCGTTCTTGTCCGCGGACAAAATGGAAGGCAAACTTGACATAGTCCGGTCGGATTACGATCTCGTTCTGGTGGAGGGCGGCAAGCGGAAGGAACTTCACTTATGGGTTGATACGCATAGCAAGCACGGCATGTTCACCTATGTCTCCAATACGGGACAAGGTTACCGGCTAACGGAACAATCGACCCGCGCACTGTACGATATGATCTGGGGTCTTAAGTACAGCCCGGAACAAGCGGAGGCTAACGGGGACGTAGTGAACCTCCATGGCAAGCTGCTCAATCCTGATGTTTGGGCGAAGTTTGTATCGAATGCGCAGGCGGGTTCAAAAGATGAAGTTCAAGTCGTTCAATATACGATCGAAGACGATCCGATCTTCAACAATATGTCGTTCGACGGCGAGACAATCAGGAACATATACGATAACACGCACGATGTATATGGTAGGCCAATAAAGCGGTATTCCTTCTGCAACTCACTGGAAGAGAAAAAGTCGGACCGCGGTATGATATATACGCTCGCCTCATGTGGAGAAGGAGAGGCTCAGGAAGGCTGGTTTAACTTGCTCATCCCTTAATAGATGCGTAAAGAGGGATTTGTCTGAAAACTATGAATGTGCATGATAAATGATTGTGCTAACGGAGAACGATAGTTAAATGAAGTGTTGCCCGCCATCTGATTACCGATGGCGGTTTTCCTCATAGCGTGAGATTAATTGTAAATTGGCACGATGAAACAACTATTAATTGGATCTTTCACTAAACCAATTGTTGGGTTATTGTGGGTACAGATATTAATGATTAGGGGGAGCATGAAATGATTAAAGAATTAACGTATGAAAAAGAATGGATTGAAGCATTTGCAATTATGAAAGAACTAAGAACTAATCTAAACCAAAGTACATATCTTGATTTTCTTCAAAGTATGAGAAAAGAAGGTTATAAACTGTTTGCTTTATATTACAATGATCAAATAGTTGCATTAGCTGGCATAATCATGCTAACCAATTTTTATTTTGAAAAGCATGTATTCGTATATGATTTAATTACCAAATCGTCAGAGCGTTCTAAGGGATATGGTGAAGAACTACTTGCACATATCCAACATTACGCTAAAGAAAATGGATGTGGAGTTGTGGCTTTGGAGTCTGGGCTATTCCGTGTTGATGCCCATAGGTTCTATGAAACGAAGATGGGTTATGAAAAGATTGCGTACTCATATAAAAAAGAACTTTAACAATACGTTATCGCTTACTTATTAATCTAACGACACACACGACGGGGGATTGAAGCTATCTAGAAATGAAAGGGTTTACAAAAAAGATAAACGTACTTTACAATTTTTTTGTGGTAGATACTCCTTGGGGGGAATTGTGTTGAGCCAAAACCAAATGGAAGAAATCAAAGTCGAGAATAAATTGGAGGACATTACAGGATTCACTTGTGTTTACGTTCCTGTCAGTGATGTCTACAAGGCCGCACAGTGGTATGAAACAAATTTAGGCTGTAAACTCAGAGAAGGAGATATAATGGAGCCTGGGATGACTGGTGCGATCATGAGATTTCCTGACGCTAACGGAAACCCTCATGGACCTACAGGGCCTGTTCCTGCTATGTTTCTTTTGCCATCGGGGCCGGAAGGCGGTCGATTAGGATTTACATGGCCGAATGGTGAGCGTCAGGCAGTGGGGTGTTTCATTACTCCACGTATCCAAAAACTCTTCGAACGATTCAAATCAAACGGTGTGAACATAGTAGACGGTATTCGGGTTACATGTGGCCCGAACTTGCAGTTCTATGATCCGGACGGCAACATGTGGGAAGTTTGGGAGCCTTCGCCTGAAGAAATCAATTTTGATGAAAACGCGGAAGATATTACTGGAATATGTTGCTTTTATGTTCCTGTCAGAGATGTTTACGAGACAGCACAGTGGTATGAAACAAATTTAGGCTGCAAACTCAGAGAAGGGGACAAAATGGAGCCAGGAATGACTGGTGCGATCATGAGATTCCCTGATCATACTGGAAAGACCCAACCATTCGGAAAGGTTCCTGCAATGTTCCTTCTACCATCAGGGGCGGAAGGTGGCCGATTAGGATTTTCATGGCCGGATGGTGATCGACAGGCAGTTGGGTGTTTCATTACTCCACGAATTCAAGAATTATTCGATCGTTTCAAGAAAAACAGAGTGAGCATTGTAGATGACATTCGGATTACTTGTGGTCCAAACTTGCAGTTTTATGATCCCGAAGGGAACATGTGGGAAATATGGCAACCGTGAAGATATTTCGCTAAGCTAACGGGAAACACTAGCTTATTAAAATTTAAGATGTAGATTAATCCCTCCCTATCTAAGTGAAACTATGAAATATAAACGATTGGAGAGGGTTTATTATGAAATTTTCGGATTTGTGGACAATGCACAACTGCAAGTTCATATAATTAACTATTAATGGGGAGCATGGGGAAATTTTATGACGATCACCCGCGAGAGAATTATTGAAGGTATAGTTTCGAGTCTTGAAAGAGAAGAATATATTTTAGCCATCTGGCTGGAAGGTTCAGACGGTACAAAAAGTTTGGACCAGTTTTCCGACATCGATCTGGTTTTTTATACCAAAGAAGGCTTCATCAATCATGCGTTGACGCGATTGGATGATTGTTTGGAGCATTTAGGACCAGTAGATATTGCCTATGAACAGTCTGGTCGTCCCACCAATAATCGATATAAGGTGTATCACCTTCAACATACACCAGAGAGTCTCTTGATTGATGTGACGATCCAGAGCGAAAGTTTTCCTGTTTCATTCATTAATGAAGACAACACCGTCGTTCCAGTTATTTTATTAGATAAAGCAGGTATTGTGAAATCTCAAAACGCTGATCCGAAGAGTCATCGCGCACAGCTACATGCACAATTGGTGAAAGCCCAGGGTATTTATAGTCAACGGAGTCGAGCGGTCAAATATACGAAACGCGGTCTCTTTTTAGAGTCGTTAATTTACTATCACAAAAATGTTCTGGACCCACTTGTAGATGTACTGCGAATCATCCATACACCATACCAGGCTGACCGTTTTTTAGTTCATGCCACGCGGGATTTTCCCGAAGAAGTGGTATTAATCTTGGAAAACTTATATGGTGTGAAAACCGTACAAGATATCGCCGATCGAATTATTAATGCAGACGAAATGTTTCGTAACTCCGTAGTAGAGGCAGAAGCCATGCTGTTAAAGGATTGCTACAAATAAAGCAGATAATATTAGTTATGTTGAACCAAAAAGGAGAGAGGGCCAACTGAAACAAGAAATTGTCGTTAATTTGCCGATTGAACCGCATGAAGTCCCAACATTAAGAGAGCTCGTGGGTTGGGATGGACGTCATTCTGATTATCCAACTTTACTTGAACGGTGCAATTTTTGGGCCGGACTCAGAGATGAAAAGGATGAACTGATTGCATTCGGTTACGTTGCAGGAACGGGCTTGCAGCATGGCTACATGGAAGACATCATTATACATCCACAACATCAGAGAAAGGGAATAGGTCAAGCTTTAGTAAAGAAATTACTCCAAGAGGCTGAACGTTTTGGGCTAGAGATTGTAACATTGACGTACGATACAAAACATAAAGCGTTCTATACAGATTGTGGATTCGTTCCTTGTTTTGGAGGACTGTGGAGAAAAAAAGATTAAACTTACGTAGAATGATACTTCAATAACATATCCTGCCGGAATGATCTAGCAAAAAGGGAGAATTGGAGTATGGATGAGTTATTAACTTTTTTAAAATCAGAATATGGAATTGTTTCAAACTCCATTTCTCCCGTCTCCGGAGGCTTTTCCACGAAGGCGGCGTATCGTGCTGAAGGTGCAGACGGAACTGAATACTTCCTAAAGGTCTATGACAAATCCTGGCCGACAACGCGCCCGTTTGTCGAACGTATCGATATATATATGCCGGTGCTGGACTGGCTGTCGGCATCATCGTCCTTGCGCGGGCGCGTACTAACACCGGTTCGGGTGCGGGGCGGGGCTTATAAAGCCGAGACAGACGGCGACGTGTATATGCTGTTTATATATGTCCGCGGGGAGACCCCGGGGGTACAGGGCATGACGCGCGCACAGACGAAGGAACTGGCCGAGTTACTGGCTCTTTTGCATGACGTCGGCGAAGCTGTTCCTCTTGAGATGCCCGGTCTAGCCGAGAACATCTCGCTACCCTTCTGTGAGCAACTTACTCGATATTTAAATAAGTCTGACGTGGAACAAGATGCACTGTTTGATATTATCTCCCCGCACACCGAGTTGCTCCTTGAGGTTATTCGCGAGACCCTGCACCTGCGCGACACGATTCGGCTGGGATATTCTCCGCTCGTACTATGTCATGGGGACGCACACGGTAACAATGTAATTCAAGGCGAGCGCCTTGTGCTGGCGGATTGGGAAGATCTTCGCCTAGCGCCCGCCGAGGCCGACCTGTTCATCTATGCGTGGCATCAGCACGGCAGCATGTTTCTGGAAGCGTACTCAGCCGCCCGGCGCGGCTATCGTATCAACCCTGAACTGCTTTATTACTACGTCCTACGCCGTCGGATCGAGGACGTCTGGTTCGATGAACAACGCCTGACCGAGGAGACCCTGGACGAAGCCGAGACGTCAAAGCTGCTTGACTGGACACGGCGGGGCATCGAAGAAATTCAATCGTTATATCGTGAAAAACGATGATATAACGGGAGATTTGGAAGTGTTAAATGTGGAAGATGAAATGGTAAGGAGTGCGTCTGTCCAACCTTGATTTATAGAGCAGAGAGTACAAAGAGGAGAATGCTTATTGCTGCAGAGATACATTAGATCAGACCAGGATCAATTGGAACATTTTATGAAAACTATGTATGATTCAAGAGGATATATCTTTGATCCTAAAGGGTTGCATTCAGATATTAGAAGTATTGAACTGATATATTTTGAGACGGGAGGCGGATTCTGGTTATTGAAGGAAGAACAGAGCGTTATTGGGACTATTGGTTTAAAGGGTATTGATTCTGAAAACAGAATTGGTGAAATAAAGAGGTTCTTCGTCTTACCTAAATATCAAGATAAGGGTTACGGAAAAAGTATGATGAGCCAAACAATAGAATTTGCAAGACAAGCTGGATTAATAAAGCTAAGGTTGGACACTGAGAAACAATCTTATAAAGCGTTGTCAGTATTTCGAAGTTTTGGCTTTTATGAGATACCAAAATACAATGATAATGGTATTGCTGAAATATTTATGGAATTATCCATTGTGTCATAACAAATTCAATCCATATACATCCAACTAACGGGCAGTTTAGCGTAATAATTCACTTGTTATCTGGGTAATATTTGATTTACAATATAGGAACGTTAGTTCTATTTTTGTTCTGTTGGCACTCTAAATTAAGGAGTTGAGTGAGGATGCCTTATGTTAAGTTTGATAACTTAGAAATGTACTATGAACAAATGGGCGTCGGTGATCCTGTTTTGTTTCTACATAGTGGTTTTTCGCGAGGAATATTAGCTTTTTCCAGTCAAATGCTCGATTTTCAAAGGAGGTATACCAGTTATTTTCCAGACTTTAGGGGTCATGGTCGAACTCGGAGTGACAGTCTTATTTGGAGTACCCCACAACATGTTGAAGACATTATAGAATTTATGAATCAACAACATATTCCCAAGGCACATTTTATTGGATATGGTATGGGTGGAGGAGTTTCATTTCATTGTGCAGTCAGTCATCCAAACAGAATTGCATCATTGACATCAATAGGTCAATGTGGTTTTGTTGCCTGCGAAGGGTCGGAGGATTTTGAACCAGAATGGCTCTTACAAAACGGTCGCGAAGATTTTATCAATTCCATGATTGAAAGACACTTGGAGGCGCATCAAGGTGACTGGCAGGAATTCTTGAGGCAGAAGGTTAAGGATTGGCGGACATATCCACGGTTGAGTGACGAAGAACTTAGTAGCATTGCCTGTCCTACACTCTTGATTGCTGGGCAATATGACGAACTCGCACCTGAGGACGATCTTAAGCGGGCAACTGCTCTGATTCGGAACTCTCGTTATGTGATAGTGCCAGGTTGCAGCCATAGACCTCATATGAGTGGAGAAAATCCTTCATTTGTTAATGAAACGATTCTTCAATTTCTAAAGGATCACTCACTATAAAACTACTTTAAACCAACGGGTACGATACATAAAGGAGAATTGGAGTGTGGATGAATTAATAAAGCCAGGGGCATACTGTCGTGCCCTTTGGCTTATTATCATTTCTAATGGAGGCTGAACTTCTTGCATCCGAACATTAGGGTAGAATCGAGTTTCACGATGAGGTGCGATTCAACCGACAATTGAATGACCCAAACCTGCGACTCAACCAATTCTTGATAGAACGAATAACGCGGAAGTGCTAAGCTATTCCCGACAACGAAAAAAGGGAGAATCTTCCGTGGAAATCCCTGCTTTCATTGATTTTGTGTAACTCAAATAGGGGGTTTTAAAGTGTCAAGAGAGAATGCGGCGGTGTACTCCGTATGGTCAAACATCGTTTACTCGATGCGGCTGCACTGGCGGGCAAGGCCACTTACGCTGATTTGTTGTATCGTTTCGGTGCTTGTTGGAGTCGGTCTACCTTTTGCCAATATCCTTATGCCCAAAATTGTCATCGACAATGTTACTGTCGGTGTCACGCCAGGCGAATTTATATTGTCGGTGGGCGGTATGGCTCTTTTACTGGCAGTGCTGAGTTGCGTGAAAAGCTACGTCGACCTCATCACTAATGAATCAGTGGGTACGATCAGCATATTGAAACACCTCCAAATCACCATGCGCAAACACTTAGTTATGGACTTCGAGGTGCTAGAGAGCCCCGGATACGCCAAGCTGGGGGAGAAGGCGCAGCGCGCCATGCAAAGTAATCACACTCCATCCTCGAACGTCCCACGCACCATAACGCAGCTATTAATGAACATATTGGGTTTTCTTATATATGGTGCAGTTATTGTAACAGTACACCCCCTTATTATTCTCTTCTTGGGCGTATCGGCTGGAATCAACTGGCTGGCGCTCTCTCGCGCACGCAAGATTGAGAAGGACACGCGCGAAGAGCGGTCAAAGCTTCAGGGCAAGCTATGGTACATTCAGAAGGTATCAAAAGAGTCGTCCGGCGGCAAGGATGTTCGCCTGTATAACCTTAGCAGCCTCATCAGCGGAATTTTCCAAAATGTTCTCACCACCTGTACCGAGAAAGAAAAGAAGGTAGCGACAGGTGATATGAAGGCACAGTTTTCGGATGCCATTCTCAGCTTCTTGCGCGACGGCGCCGCGTACGCATTTCTTGTTTACCTACTGATCAATGGCGAAATGACGTTGGGCAATTTCGTTCTAGTGTTTGCCGCCATTGGAGCGTTTGCGGGTTGGTTATCGGGAATATTGAACCATTCAAGCGAGCTTATGCGTGCTCTCAGCGAGTTGTCAGACATCCGTATTTATCTTGATGTACCCGATATTTCAAACACCGGCGCCGGTCATAAGTTGCCATCCGGTGACCTGTTGCCTCCCGCGATCACACTTAACAACGTCGGATATACGTATCCGGAGGCGAAGGAGCCGACTCTTAGCGGTATAGATCTTGAGATAAGAGCGGGAGAGCGCATTGCTATTGTCGGGGCGAACGGGGCGGGCAAGACGACGCTTATTAAGCTCTTGTGCGGGTTATATAAGCCCACAAGCGGCGAGATTACGCTCGGTGGCGTCGACATTACGCGTTATAACAGAGACGATTATTATACGCTGTTTTCTACGGTGTTTCAGGATATTCACCTCTTCTGCTGTGATATCGCCGGAAACATATCGCAACAGCCTCCTGATCAGGCAGACTATGAGAAAGTAGAGAAGTGTCTATACATGTCCGGACTAATCGATAAGGTGAAGGGACTTGAGAGAGCCGAATCGACTCTTCTTGTACGGCGTGTGCACGACGATGCAATCGAGCTTTCAGGCGGTGAGAAGCAGAAGCTGGCGCTGGCGCGAGCGCTGTATAAAGACGCGCCGGTTATCATCCTTGATGAACCTACGGCTGCGCTTGACCCAATTGCCGAGAGCGAGGTCTATCAGCGTTACGCCGAATTGACTACAGGAAAAACATCGATTTATATCTCCCACAGGCTGGCAAGTACACGTTTTTGTGACAGGATCTTATTAATCGACGGTGGTGGCATCGCTGAGTGCGGCACGCACGATGAGCTAATGAGATCCGGCGGGAAATATGCCGAGATGTTTAAGGTTCAGTCCCACTACTATCAGGAAAGCGAGGTTGTCGATCATGAAGACTCGCTCCATCTGGCATAACCTTCGTCGCGGATACGGCATTGTCAATCGATTAACGCCGACTTATATTCCGCTTATTGTAGTCACATCGTTAATTAAAGCTGTGCAGCCATTCATGATCCTCTTCCTGTCTGCCCAGATCATTAACGAGCTGGCCGGAGCGCGCAATGTCGAACGCATTACCCAGTACGCCGTGCTTGCGGTAGGGCTAGCGTTTATCCTTTCGGTTGTAAACTCCGTGGTCTCGCGCCGGATTACGACCCTTAACAGTACTTTGTGGGCGCGGTTCTATTTTTTCCTGGGCCATCGGTATATGCAGCTTGATTACGATCAAGTGGAAGATACTAAGAATAATGAAACATTGGCGGATATTGAGGCCAAGACAAACGGTAATGGACTCGGCATATTTCGCCTACACTACGGTCTGCCGGAATTGTTGCAGCCTATTTTTGAACTGGCGGCGGCTATCGTGCTGTTATTCGGCATGTTTTCATCCACTTCATCTTATAAGCAAACGTTTATAACGTCACCTTTTGCCACCGGTCTACTGATCTTCATCATCCTGTTTATCCTTCCTTTTACCTATGTGCTAAAGAAGAGGGAAGAGAGGACACTGAAGAAGGTGTTTGAGGAAAACCCGAAGTCTAACACCTATGTACATTTTTTTAACGAATATATACAGTCAAAGAACGCCGCGAAGGACATTCGTCTTTATAAACAAGCGTCCATGATTGAGGGACACTACAATCAATCCGTTGGAGCAGAGTTCTGGTACAAAATTTTTGACTCCTTCGGAAAGAACAACGCCATGGCGGCGGCTATGAATGCCGTGCTAGGCGGCTGCGTCTATCTCTTTATCGGTCTGCGGGCGCTATATGGGATGTATCCCTTAGGCAGCGTGGTTCAATATATTGGTGCGGTTACCGGTGCTGTTGGTGCTCTGGCTAAGCTTGTCTCGGTGCTTGGAAACTTTATTACAAACAACCAGTATCTCGGCCTTTTATTCGACTATCTTGACCTGCCGGACAACATGCGCAAGAGCGGTGGGAGAAGGCAAATCCCACAAACCGAACTGGAGTTTGAGTTTCACGATGTGTCCTTTAAGTATCCCGGCACCGACAACTATGCCATCGAGCACCTTAACATGAGGATTAATATCGGACAGCGGCTTGCTGTTGTAGGGATGAACGGTAGCGGCAAGACATCAATGATTAAGCTCCTGTGTCGGCTTTATGAACCCACAGATGGTGTAATAACTCTAAATGGCATTGACATTAGAGAGTACGACTATTCGGCGTATATGGGTGTCTTTAGCGTTGTGTTTCAAGATTTTAAGCTCTATTCATTTTCACTTGGCCATAACGTTGCCTCCACCGAGATTTATGACGATAAATTGGCGGAGGAATCTCTTGCTCTAGCGGGGTTCAGCGAAAAGTTAAAGAACATGTCCGATGGGCTTCATACCTTCTTGCACAAAGATTTTTCCAACGACGGCGTTGAGATATCAGGGGGCGAAGCACAAAAGGTGGCTCTTGCTAGGGCACTGTACAAAAATGCGCCTTTTATGGTGCTTGACGAGCCAACAGCGGCTCTGGACCCCATAGCGGAGTTCGAGATTTATTCACGATTCAATGAGTTAATTGGTGACAAAACGGCAATCTTCGTCTCCCACCGACTCTCGTCCTGTCGCTTCTGCCACGACATCGCCGTGTTTCACGAGGGCCGGCTTATTCAACGCGGCTCCCACGACGAACTCTTAGGTGATCAGGGTGGGAAATACGCTGAACTGTGGAATGCGCAGGCACAGTATTACGTCGGCGCTTGAAAGTTTTACAGCTATAGATCCAGCATGTTTAAAATGCTAGTTACGGATTCGGCCCGGATGGATAGAGCATTCGGGCCAAACTTGTTTACCGTGGCAAAGCCTGGAATGCCGTATAGTTCCGCCGTCGCCGCCGCACCTTTAGCCCATGCGGGGATCTTCGGATCGTCGGCATAGCTGGTATTCGAATCTTCATTAATCGGTAAGTTTGCGGCATTAACGAGCATCGAGATCATTTCGGAATGTGTAATATGATACTTTTCAACAAGAATATAATTTGAAAAGCTGATTGGAGAGGTGTG